>Ga0335085_10018056_pt1 | contig 10146 bp, 9 predicted proteins | sample Lox_Sample_45_FD_206712 | JGI IMG/M metagenome (GOLD analysis project Ga0335085, IMG submission 206712) | Soil microbial communities from Loxahatchee National Wildlife Refuge, Florida, United States - Lox_Sample_4.5 | ecosystem: Environmental > Terrestrial > Soil > Wetlands | place: USA: Florida... | reverse complement strand
AGCGGTGACGGCGGACCGGCAACGAATGCTGGAATTAATTCGCCGATCGGGATCGTGGCGGACTCTGCGGGGAATCTCTATTTCTCCGACTCTGCCAATAATCGAATCCGGATGCTCGTGCCGTCCGGCAAGCCCTGCACGTATTCTGTGCCGTCTTCCCCGATCACGCTGCCCCCGAACGGCGGCAACGTGAAGATTACCGTACAGACTGCGCCGGGCTGTTCATGGGTTGTCGGCGAGCTGGTGTATTGGTTGACTGCCACAGGAAATGTTGTGCAGCAGGGGGCCGAGACTATCAGTATTACGGCAGGGGCGAACACAGAATCTGCGCGGACGTTCACCGCGACGATCGCTGGGCAACCCGTAACCTTTTCACAGGCGAGCGGCACCGGGCCCCTTCCCGCAATTAATCAGGAAGGAGTTGTTCCGATATACACCAAGGGCCCTTACATCCAGCCCGGATCGTGGATTTCAATTTACGGTTCGAATTTCGCCGCCGCGCCGGCTACATGGAACGGAGATTTTCCGCAGTCGCTGGGCGGCGTCAGCGTGACCATCAACGGCAAGCCGGGATATCTGTGGTACGTCAGTCCGACGCAGATCAATCTCCAGGCTCCGGACGACACGACCACGGGAGTGGTGAATGTGGTTGTCACGACGGCAAACGGGGTGGCGAACAGCCAGGTGGATCTGGGGGCGTTCGCGCCATCCCTGAGTCTCTTCGACAGCACGCATGCCGCGGGCGTCATCCTCACGCCGGACGGTTCGGGAGCATACGGCAATGGAACATACGACCTGCTCGGGCCGGTCGGGGCGTTCAATTTCAAGACACGTCCGGCAAAACCCGGCGAAACCATCGAACTGTATGGAGTGGGATTCGGGCCGACGAATCCGGCGGTGGCCGCGGGCAGAGTCTTTAGCGGCAGCGCACCGATGGTGAACACGCCGACAGCGAAGATCAATAACGTATCCGCTCAGGTGGCCTATGCCGGCATCACGAGCGCGGGACTCTATCAGTTCAACATCGTGGTACCGAATATTTCCGCGCAGCCAGGATCGCAGGATGTTTCGATTGTGATCAACCTCACGGGGACCACCAACAACGGGGGGCAAATTTTTGCAACGGCTACGGTGACCGTGCAGCAGTAGCACCCTTACCTTTCTTTACGTTACGATCCCGGTTTCCATTCGCGCCATATACTTATGGTCATGCGAATCGTTGCATTGCTCCCCCTGGTGATTGTCGCCGCGTCCGCGCAGGAAGCGCCGCGGCCGCGCTATGTCAGTCTGATCGGCACCGTCGAAAAAATCGACAGCGGCGCGAAGACGCTTGCGCTCAAAACCGCCAAAGGCGACATGCCCGTCATCAAATACGACGACCGCACGCAGTTCATCATGATGCCCGCCGGCGAGACGGATACGAAGAAAGGCACGCGCGGGGCGGCGGCTGATGTGTCGAATGGCGATCGCGTGATTGCGCGCATGCTGCCCGACGATCCGTCGAAGCCCGCCGTGTTCCTGTATTTCGAAAAGCAGAACGCCATCGCCGAGCTGCACAAAAAGACCGATGAGGAGTGGGCGACGCAGTCGGTGTACGGCACCGTGAAGGCGATCGATCCGGCGGCCAAGACGATCGTGATTTCGGCCCGCGGAGGATTCGGTCCGGCGAAAGATGTGAAGCTCGATCTCTCCGGACGCGTCGAATTCGAACGCTTCAGCCTGGACACCGGCAAATATGAAGCGAGCACAGCGGGCCTGACGCCGATTCAGATGGGCGATCAGGTGCGGCTGATCGGGCAGAAAAACGGCGACGGATCGGAAATCAAAGTTGAGGCGATCCAGTCGGCGACGTTCAAGTCGCTGCCGGTGACCGTGAGGTCGGTGGATGCGGCGGCGGGAACGATTGCGGGGACGGATATCGCGACCAAAAAACCGATCATCATCATGGTGAAAGCCGATACACAGCTGAAGAGGCTGGACGATCAGACGGCGCTGCAGATGGCGCGGCGGCTAAATCCGACGTTTCAGGCGGATGGCGACGGGCGCGGCGGCAGAGGGGGCGGGCGCGGCGGCAATGCCGCGGGCGGTGGACGCGGCGATTTTGCGGGCGGCGGCCGTGCCTTCGCGGGACGCGGGCAGGGCGGTGGCGGGCGCGCGGGGCGCGGCGGCGGCGATCCGAACAAGGTGCTCGATTCGCAGCCCACAATTCAGCTGGCCGACCTGAAAGCAGGTGAGCCGGTGGTGGTGACCGGAGGACCGACGGCAGATTTGGCGAAACTGACGGCGACCAGCGTGGTCGCAGGCGTGGATCCGATTCTGCGCGCAGCGCCCGACCGCGGTGCCGATCCGTTAGCGGGGAACTGGAACTTCGGGGACCTCGGCGGCGGCGGAGGGCAGGAGTAGGTTGTCGTTGCGGTTCAGCTGACTGCGGTTCAGGTGACTGCCTGGGGAAGGGAGAACAGGAAGGTTGCGCCTTCGTTCATTCTGCCTTTCGCCCAGATGCGGCCGCCGTGCCGTTCGATAATGCGCTGGCAGATGGCGAGGCCGAGTCCGGTACCAGGATATTCGTCCTTGTGAAGCCGCTTGAATAATCCGAAAATGCGCTGGGCGTACTGCTGTTCGAAGCCGATGCCGTTGTCATGCACGGAAATCACCCAGAAGCCCTGACGTGCCTCGGTGGAGATATCGATTTCGACGGGACGTTCGGGGTGGCGGTATTTCAGCGAATTCGCCAGCAAATTCTGGAACACATGCGACATCTGGGGACACTCGGCGTGGACCGAGGGAAGCCACGATGTGCGGATGACCGCGCCGGCTTCGGCGATGCGTTCGCGCAGAACCAGTTTGGCCTCGCTGAGGGCCTCGGAAAGCTCGGTCAGCGCGGCAGGCGGCCTTTCTTCCTGCTGAATGGTGCGCGAGAAAGTGAGCAGGTCGTGAATGAGAGCTTCCATGCGAACGATGCCCTGGCGGACGAATTCGCGGTACTGAGTGAGTTTTTCGTCCTTATCTTCAGTGGCGTTAAGGATGAGATGGGTGTAGATGTTCACCATGCGCAGCGGTTCCTGCAGATCGTGGCTGGCGACGTACGCGAATTCCTCGAGTTCGCGGTTGGCGCGGCTCAGTTCCTCATTGGTATGCATCAGCTCGACGTTATTGGCAGCGACTTCGCTGAGCAGGGTGCGCAGTTGATACTGGTGGCGGCGCGCACGCAGGGCCGCACGCACGCTGCTGGCGAGGGTTTCAGGCCGCAAAGGGCGCTCGAGCAGCGTCACATTTCCAAGCGGTTCCAGAAGATGGAGCCGATAACGGCTCGTGCTGGTGGCGGCGCCGCCCGGTGTCATCACCAGCAGAGGGAAACTCGACCAGGGCGGCTGATTTTCCAGTTGTTTGGCCAGTCTCTCGACGGAGGACAGGGGAAGGGCCTCGTCCGCGACTACAGCCGCGCCTGCGCCGGCGCGGACCGCGTGGCCGAGATCTTCGATGGAAGAGCAAACCTGGGTGGAAAAACCCGCCGCGGCAAGCTCCTGCTGAATGAGAACGGCGTCGCGTCCGAACGGAGCAAGGATGAGGACGGCCTCGCTGCTTTCAGCGCCCGGAGCCATTTTTGCCCCGCAACTCCTGGTCGTTGCCGACCCACGTGGGAACGCCGGTGAGAACGCCGCGGAATCCGCTGAGCGCTTCGCCGATAGTAATGCAGCCATCGGCCATGATGAGCTCACGGATCGTGTCTTCGTGAGCGCCACTGCGTTTCTTGACCACCGACAGAGCCTTGCGTACGCGGCCCGAAGCCTCGAAATAGCGAAACAGCATCACGTTGTCCGCAAGATAACTGAGATCCACCGGCTGGGACATGCCTGAACCCATTAACCCGGCCTGTGAGAGCACGAGGATCGAAACAACCCCGCGATGATTGAGGAAGCCCAGGAGCTCGTGCATCTGAAGGGCGAGGTGAGCCTCGCCGGGCATGGCGTTCATGAAGCCGTTGAGACTGTCGATGACGACAACCCGCGCGCCACGCTTATCCACCGTATCGCGGACATGCTGAATGAACTCGCCCGGAGATAACTCTGCGGGATCGATCTGTTCCATATGCAGCCGGTCGGCTTCTATCAGGGGCCGCGGATCGAGTCCGAGTCCCGCGCCACGCTTGCATGCGAGATTCGTCAGTTCCTCAAAAAGAAACAGCGACGTATATTCCCCGGCTTTTGCCGCGGTGACGGCGTAGCTGAGCGCGATCGACGATTTGCCCGAACCCGCGGGACCGAGCAGCAGCGTGCTGGTGCCCCGGTCGATGCCGCCGCCCCAGAGAACGTCGAGGTGCGGGAGGCCGCTCGAAATCGGGTCCTGCGCGATATCGCCGCGATGTTCGGCGGCGATCAGGCGCGGATAGACTTCGACGCCGCCGGTGTTGATCAGGTAGTCGTGATAGCCCTCTCGGTAGACAGTTCCGCGCATCTTGGCGATCTGAAGACGCCGGCGCGTGCCACCGTAATCGCGCGGAATGCGTTCGAGCATCAGGACGCCGTGCGCGATGCTCTGAAGCTGGCCGTCCTGAACCCCGCCGGTGCGGTCATCCAGCAGCAGGACGGTGCAGCCGCGGTTGGTGAAGAAGGTCTTCAGGGCAAGAATCTGACGGCGGTAGCGCAGAGGGTCGCCGGCCAGCAGGCGGATTTCGGACAGGGAATCCAGAACGATACGGGTGGGTTTTACACGCTCGACCTGGGTGAGAATATTTTGCATTGAATCCTGAAACTCGATGTCGGAAGGATGGAAGGCGGAGTAACGATCTTCGGGGCGAAGAACACCCTCGGCCGGGATGAATTCATAAATGGTCACCCCCTCCAGAGACCAGCCGTGGGACCGGGCTACCTTCTGGATTTCGGGTTCGGATTCGGAAAGAGTGACGTAGAGAACAGGTTCGCCAAGGTTGCGGCCCCCCATCAGAAACTGCAGGCCCAGCGTAGTTTTTCCCGCTCCGGGTTCGCCTTCAACGAGGAAAAAATGGCCGCGGGGAAATCCGCCCTTGAGCACGTCGTCAAGGCCCTGGATGCCGCTGGAGACTGCCTGGTCTGATACTTGTATCGCCATGGACATAGGCGCAACTCCTGAACGATGGATTGTGCCGGACGGCACAAGGCACCTGCGGCAGTTGCAAAAGTCATTCCATTTTGAATTCGGTGAAAAGGAATACAGTTGCAGCTCTCTAAAGTCGGCAGAGGTTTTCGTCGATCTTAGGGCTGGAAGTGTTTATGGGTCTTGCGATGGTGGGTCTAAGGCGATACATCAACCCTGGCGCGGCTGATGACGATAAACCGGCGACCATTCTGACCCGGGTGCTGCGGCGGCTCAGCGAGTGCGGAATTGATTGCGATCCGCAGGAGACACAAAAGTTCGGCGAAGAGATGGAAACCATCACGCGGAGGCTGGCGCCCGATCTGCCGTACAAAGAACTGACGGCGGTTGCCGAAGCAGCGCTGCAGGCGGTGGACAAATACAACCGGCGGATAGCGGAGATGGTCGACAGGCAGCGGGGTGATCTCAAAACCATCATCAGGATGCTGCGGGACAGCATCATCAAGCTCGCGGGCGAGAACACGGATGCGGTTCTTCCATTGAGCCGGATCGATGAGGAATTGGAAGGGGCAGACGGATTCAGGGATCTCCAATCTCTGCGGATGCACCTGGGCGTGTGCCTGCCGAACCTGCGCAGGGAAATCGAACGCGCGCAGGAAGCCGCTAAAGCACTGATTGAACGGCTGCAGATTGAAGCCGAAAACAGGACCGGGCCGCCGGAGGACCGGGTGCCCCGAAGTGTCGATCCCGCAGGCCTGCCTGGACAGGAGGACTGCCTGGCTGCGATTCGGGATGCCATTGGCAGAGGAACACGGCACTATGCGGCGGTGATGGTTGTCAATCGGGTGGAGCCCATCGCGGCGCGCTTCGGAAAGGAAGCCGGCGACCTGATGGTGGCGCGATTCCGCGAGTTTGCTCAACGCCGGTTTGAAGCGACGGACCGGTTGTTCCTGTGGGGCCCGGCGGCGATCGTGGCGATCGTCGAAAGGAAGCAGACTTTCGAGCAAGTGCGCACGGCCCTCAAGCGAATATTCGAGACGCCGATCGGCGAAACAATCGATATAAACGGGAGGTCAGTCTTTGTGCCGATCAGCGCGGCCCTCTCGGTTTTCATGATCCCGCCCACGCCTGAGACCGCTGAAAAACAGATCCAGAAATTCATCAGCGCACAGGGTGGACGTGATTTCGTTTAGGAGCGCGATATGGATGAGACTGTTCTTGCCACAGTAACCAGAGAGTTTGAACAACTGCAGGAAAAGCTGGCTGAGCTCGAGGAGGAAAACCAGCGGCTGGAAGACACGCTGCGGCGCAATTCCAGGGTTTTCGAGGAGCTGCTCGTCAATGGCGATCAGGGGATTACAGTTACCGGTCCGGATCGCCGGATTGTCCGGGTAATTCGCGGGCTCACCGGCGTCGAGCCGGCTTCCCTTGTGGGAATGCCTGCGGAAATGCGTGTCGTTGAGGAGGACCGGCCGGCCGTGATCGATGCCTACCGAAAGCTGCTGGAGCGAACCTGCCAGAGAGTCCGGATTGTGGTGCGCCTCCGGCACGCGGATGGCACTGCCGTCCCCTACTCGTTAACGCTGACCGACATGCTGGAGAATCCCTACATCCAGGGGATCGTGTGCAACTACGCGGCGAATCTGTGCCCCGAGGAAAAGTTCTGGTTGTCGTTCAGAGCGAGCAACGAACTGTAGTGTGGTTTACGCGGAAAGATGCGGCTGGCGCTGCGTTTGCGCCGTTTGCGCAGTGCTTACGCCGCTACTGTTTCAGAAGTTTCGAGGCCACGCCGTCTAACGCCTCAGGTACGCATCGTCGCCGCGGATCCAGTCTTCGCGGGCCGGCGTGAAGAGATCGGTGGCGCTTGAGTCCTCCAGGGCCTCGAAGCGGTGCGGGAGGTCCGGCGGAATCACCAGCACATCGCCGGGCTTGAGGACAATGCGCTCTCCCTGGGCTTCGAACAGAAGAGAGCCTGACCGCATCATCGTTACCTGCTGGTTCAGGTGCTGATGCGTGGGCACGACTGCGCCTTTCGCAAGATTCACCTGCGCGATGGTCATCTGCGCTGTATGAATCACCTGCCGGCTGAAAAGGGGATTCATTCGCTCTTCGTCAACTTCGGTCCAGTTGTATCGCTCCATGGGGGTCAGTATCCTATTTGTTTAAGCATGAAGGGAATTGTCCTCGCGGGAGGGACCGGCAGCCGCCTGTTTCCGCTCACCAAAATCACCAACAAGCATCTGCTGCCGATCTATGACAAGCCGATGATCTTCTATCCGATCCAGACACTGGTGGACGCCGGGATCGAAGACATCATGATTGTGACCGGCGGCAGAAATTCGGGCGATTTTCTGCGCCTGCTGGCCAACGGCAAGGGTTTCGGACTGAAGCACATCGCATACACCTATCAGGAAGGCGAAGGCGGAATCGCCGATGCGCTGAGTTTGTGCGAGCATTTCGCGGATGGAGAACCGATCTGCGTGATCCTCGGAGACAATATCATCGAGAAAAACATCCGGGACGCCGCCGAGGCATTCCGGCAACAGAACCACGGCGCACGCATTCTGCTGAAAGAAGTCACCGATGCGGAACGCTTCGGCGTCGCCGAGTTTTCCGGCGACCGGATCATCGGGATCGAAGAAAAGCCGGCGCGGCCGAAATCGAAATTCGCCGTCACCGGAATCTACATGTACGACGCAACCGTTTTCGACAAGGTGAGGACCTGCAAGCCTTCCGGCCGCGGCGAGCTGGAAATCACGGATGTGAATAACGCCTACATCCGCGAAGGCACCATGAGCTTCTCCTTTCTGGATGGCTGGTGGACGGATGCGGGCACATTCGAGTCGCTGCTGCGGGCGGCAAACCTGGTGGCAAAAAGCCGGCACGCCGTCTCCGGACAGGAACATCACGCGGTGGCACGATGAGCGCAGCGGCGCATGCAGTCGAGATCGCGTTCCCGCAGTGCGAAAAGGGAATCGGCGATGTGATTACGGCAGCGGACTCGCCGAAGCTGATTGCGGGCGTGCAGTGCGCGCCGGTAACGCTGTGGCCGGACGATCGAGGCTACTTTCTGGAAGTGCAGAGAGCGGGACAGGGGCTGACCGCGCATTTTCCGAAGGAGTCGACGCAGATTTCGGCGGCATTTAACTATCCGGGCATCATTAAGGCCTTCCATTTTCACCGGCATCAGACAGACTGCTGGACGCCCGCGCTGAACATGCTGCAGGTGGCGTTAGTCGATCTGCGGCCGGATTCGCGTACGTTCGGGCAGAGAAACACGCTGTATCTGGGCTCCCTCCGGCCATGGCAGATTCTGATTCCGCCCGGCATCGCCCATGGGTACAAAGTGCTGGGGGCCGGACCTTCGCTGCTGATATACGCGACTGACCGTTTTTATAATCCGGCCGACGAGGGACGGATCGGACACAACGATCCGCGGCTAAACTACGACTGGGAACTGCAGCATAAGTAGCCGCTAACCGCGGGGAGAACCCGCAGAGCAGCGCAGGCTGCGGGGTACATGATCTGCGTTTAAACTATCACCGGGGACTGTGGAACAGGGACGCAGGAACCGCGGCCTGCGCCGCGTGCACAGCGGGGTTTGAGAAGTGCTGATTGCTCTCGATGCCACGCCGCTGACGATTTCTTCCGGCGGGTTGCCGCGCTATACGACTGAACTGGCGCTGGCGCTGGCACGGGAGTTTCCGGAAGACACCTACTACATGCTTTCCGACCAGCCGTTCGCCATGCCGGAGCGGGCGCCGGAAAACCTGGTGCGGGGACGGCAGCCGCAGAGCGCCGCGGAACGCCGCTGGTGGCTGTGGGGGATTCAGCATGCATTGCGAGACAGCGGGGCACAGCTGTTCCACGGGACCAATTTCGAAGTTCCATATATCGGCTCGACGCCTGCGGTGCTGACGATTCACGATTTATCTCCCTGGCGGGACCCTGCGTGGCAGACTTCGAGCCCGAATACCGATGCGGATCGCGTGCGCACGCGGACGCCATGGCTAGTGCGGCTGAAGCGCGCGCGCATGATCATAACGGTCAGCGAAGCGATCCGGCGTGAAGTGATGGCGCACTTCGGTGTGCCGGCAGATCGCGTGGCGGCGGTGCCGCTCGCAGCGTCGGTTTTGTTCCGGCGGGTGGCTCCCACGTCGCGGGCGCAGAAGCCGTTCTTTCTGCTGGTATCAACCCTCGAGCCGCGCAAAAACATCGGCGCGCTCATTGAAGCCTGGCGCGCTTCGCGCGCGGAGACGCGGGCAGACCTGGTGGTTGCGGGACGAAATCGTGCCGATTGCGAAGAGATTCCCGCCGAAGACGGGTTACACCTGCTGGGTGAGGTGCCCGATGAGGAATTGCCGCAGCTTTATTCAGACGCGCTGGCTTTCGTCTATCCCACGCATTACGAAGGGTTCGGATTGCCGGTGCTGGAAGCGATGCAGTGCGGGTGTCCGGTGATTACATCGCACGATCCGGCGGTGACTGAAGTGGCGGGCGGGGCTGCGATTCACGCTTCGACGCCGGCGGAAATCGCGGAGGCGATGAAAGCCATTGCGGCCAATCCGCGCCTCCGCAATGTGCTGAGTGGATGCGGGGTGGAGCGGGCGGCTGCTTTTTCCTGGCGCCGGACGGCGCGCGAGACGCGGGCGGTATATCACTCTGTTCTGCAGGGCGCGCACTGAGAGTCTGACCGGATGGAGGTCCTGCTGCTCACCCCCGAACCGCCCTACCCTCTTACGGGCGGTGGCGCTTTTCGAACCGCATCGCTGCTGCACTACTTCGCGCGAATCGCACGCGTCGACATCGTGTCGTTTTCGGAGAGCGGCAGCGCGTCTGCGATTCCTCCCGGGCTGGTGCGATCGCAACACGTGATTCCGCTGAAGCGGCATGATCGCGGAGCCGCTGCGCGTTACGCGCGCAATGCCGGGAGGGCCCTGCGGGGAGTGCCGCCGCTGATCGACCGGTTTGCGGGGTACGAGGCTTCTATCGAAAAGGCGATCGGGGGGCGCAAGTATGACCTGGGTCTGGTAGAACACTTCTGGTGCGCTCCGTATGTCGGCCTGTTGGAGC
>Ga0335085_10018055_pt1 | contig 10146 bp, 7 predicted proteins | sample Lox_Sample_45_FD_206712 | JGI IMG/M metagenome (GOLD analysis project Ga0335085, IMG submission 206712) | Soil microbial communities from Loxahatchee National Wildlife Refuge, Florida, United States - Lox_Sample_4.5 | ecosystem: Environmental > Terrestrial > Soil > Wetlands | place: USA: Florida... | reverse complement strand
ACCCGCTGCTGGCGGAGGGCCAGCGGCACGGCGGCATCGCGCAGGGCGCGGCGCAGGCGCTCTGCGAGGAGGTCATCTACGACGCCGACGGCAACCCGCTGACCGCGACCTTCGCCGACTATGCCGTCCTGTCGCCCACCGAGGTGCCCAGCTTCGAGCTGGCCGACATGGCCACGCCGACCAGCTACAACCCGCTCGGGGCCAAGGGGATCGGCGAGGCCGGCACGATCGGCGCGACACCGGCCGTGCAGAACGCGGTCATCGACGCGCTCGCGCACCTCGGCGTGCGGCACATCGACATGCCCACCACCCCGCAGCGGGTGTGGCAGGCGCTGCGGTCGGCGCCCGGGGGCGCGCCGACCGGGCCGGAGCGTGCATAGCGCCTGCTCGACCGCTAGACGCCTGCGGGGCACGGCCTGAAGATCCGGCCATCGAGATCGACATCGAACTTGACGGCGGCGAAACCGTGGGCGGGCGCGTACACACGATGGCAGAAGACGGCGAACCGCCGCTTGTACGGGCAGCTCTGCCCGGGATTGCACACGAAATGGTCGGCGCCGTACTCGGCCTCTCCTACCCATTTGCCCGTTGGCTGGCGCATCGTGTGGTCGGCGGTGAACACATCCCAGCCGCATGGCGTCCGTCCCCGCAGCCCGGTGCAGGTGATGCCGTACTGCCGGTCCCCGCGCTGCGAGGCGGCGAAGCACCCGCCGTAGGTGTAGCACTCCTCCACCACTGCCCCGTCCGTATAGTGCACGCCCCACCAGGAAAGCAGCGGTGAGTTCTTCCACAGCGCGGTCATCCCGTCCCGGTGCACCTGGTTGAACGCGTAGGCGAGGTAGTTCTGCGCATCGCCGGGGGTGAGGTGGAACCCGGTGGTGGACGGCGGGTCGAAGCTGTCGATGTCGTCCAGCTCGACCGCGTCGAACCCCTTGCTCGCGCACATGGCGATCCGCGCGTCCAGCATGGGCTTGAGCGCGTCCAGCTGGCGGAAGTCGACCCAGCGCTCCTCCGGATAGCCGTAGTAGATCTTCCCGAGCGCAGCGGCCGGGAAGCGCCCGGCGGGCGCCGGGCTGGCATCGGGCCGGTAGTCCTCCCACGCCAGGTCCAGGTAGCAGACGGCCTTCGGGTGCGCCAGCGTGCTGGCCTGCCAGGCCGCGTGGATCCGCCCGATTTCGTCCGGGGTGGTCAGGAAGCCGTCGATGTCGTAGATGTCGACGGCGCGCCGGCCGGTCCGCTGGAGCGGGGTCACCCGGCCGATCTGCCAGTCCCAGCGCATGGGGTGGCCGGTGCGGTCCAGGTGCGGCGGGTACCAGCAGGACCCGCCCGGCCTGGTACAGGGCAGCGGCGCCGGGAGCGGGACCACCCGCCAGTGGAAGGACAGCGTGGTGACCCCGGCCACGTCGGCGGTCTGCACCTCGACGCGGTGCCTGCCCACGGCGAGCTGGCCGGTCCGGAAGACCCGGCCGCCCGGCATCGCCCGCCACCGCCCGCCGTCGACCCGGTAGCTCTGCGACGCCGGGCCGTTCGCCGCGTTGAAGTGCGGCGGGCTCACCTGGAAGTACTCCTCGGTGGAGGCGGTGCGCCGCTCGGGCAGCCCGTTCAGGAACCCGGTCACGGGCCGGCGGGCATCGGGGTAGCGCCGGACCCGGTGCGGGGCCGTGTAGCTGCGTGACGAGCGGATGACGCGGAACGTGAAGGTGGCCGGGTCGGTCTCGACGACCTCGGTCGCCGTCTCGGTGAGCTTCAGGTACTTCCCGGTGTCGCCGTGCCCGGCGACGTAGCGGCGCGCGGCGAACGGCGTCACGGTGGCGTCCGCCCCCGGGGCGCATTGCCTGCCCTGCCCACCGGACCGGGACGCACACGCCTGCCACGCGTAACCGACCTCGAAGCTCAGCAGCGTGTCGCCGGGCGGCAGTTGCGCCGGCCGCCAGGACAGCCCGGCCGCCCGGACCTCTGAGCCGTCCCGCGGCCGGCCGGCTATCCGCAGCGTGCCGCGGGCAACCGGCGGGCCGATCGCGGTGGCCAGGGCGGGCCGCACCGCCGGGGATGCGCGGGCGGCATCGGCGGGGGCCGCCGCCACCAGTGGGACGGCGAGCGCGGCCGCCGCGACCAGGCAGGCGGGAACCCGCCATGGCGCCGTTGTGCGAGTCATCGCGGTGAGCCCCTTCCGCCATCCGTGGGCCGGGCCTGGCCGCTTTCGTTCTCGCTCGGATGAGCGGATATTAGAACACACTCGTGCGTTCAGCAAGGCCGCTTCTGGTCGTTAATCTTGCTGTCCGAGCGACCGGGACGGTAGATTCACCTGGATGCGTGCCATCACGAGCGAGATCGCCAGCCAGCCTGCCCTGTGGCGGAAGGCGGCGGGCGTGGCCCAGGCCGTCGCGGGCTTGCTCCCGGCGCCCGGCGAGCCGGCCGCCGCGATCGGCTGCGGGACCTCCCACCACATCGCGCTGGCGTACGCCTCGCTCCGCGAGGGCAAGAACCTGGGCACGACGGACGCGGCGATCGCCTCCGAGCTGTGGCCGCACCGGAGCTACGGGCGCGTGGTGGCCATCTCGCGCTCGGGCACCACCACGGAGGTCCTGCGCACGCTCGAGGGGCTCAGGGGGAGCACCGCCACGGTCGCGGTGACCGCGGTCCCCGGCTCGCCGGTCGCGTCGGCCGCCGACGAAACGATCGTGCTGGACTTCGCGAACGAGCAGTCGGTCGTCCAGACGCGCTTTGCCACCACGGCGCTCGCCCTGCTGCGCGCGCACACCGGCGACCGGCTCGAGGCCGCGGTCGCCGATGGGGAGACGGCGCTGGCCCGGGCGCTGCCGGTGGAGCCCGCACAGTTCACGCAGTTCGTGTTCCTGGGGCAGGGCTGGACCGTGGGCCTCGCGAACGAGGCGGCGCTCAAGCTGCGCGAAGCGGCCTCGGCATGGACCGAGGCGTACCCGGCGATGGAATACCGCCATGGCCCGATCAGTGTGGCCGGCCCCGGGACCCTCGTGTGGGCCATCGGCCCCGTCGATCCTGGTGTGCTCGCCGACTCGGCGGACACCGGGGCCACCGTCGTGGACGTAGGGTCGGATCCGATGGCCGAGCTGGTCCTCATCCAGCGGATGGCCGTCGAGCTCGCCGAGGCCCGCGGGCTCGATCCCGACCATCCGAAGCACCTCACCCGCTCGGTCGTGCTGCCGTGAGCCGCACCCGCCCACGCGGGAGGTTCTGATCGTGGCCGAGGTTTCGTTCCACGAGGTCACGAAGGTCTTCCCGAACGGGACGACGGCGGTTGACACGCTCACCTGCACAATCGCCGACGGCGAGTTCATGGTCCTGGTCGGGCCGTCCGGCTGCGGAAAGACAACCGCCCTCCGGATGATCGCGGGGCTGGAGGAGCCGACCTCGGGGGCGATCGCCATCGGCGGAGAGGTCGTGAACGGCGTTTCCCCCCGGGACCGCGACATCGCGATGGTGTTCCAGAGCTACGCGCTGTATCCGCACAAGACCGTCCTGGAGAACCTGGCCTTCGGCCTCCGGCAGCACAAGATGCCGACCGCCGAGATCGCGGAACGGGTCAGGGAGGTGAGCTCGCTCCTGACCCTCGACGAGCTGCTGGACCGCAAGCCCGCCCAGCTGTCGGGCGGCCAGCGGCAGCGCGTGGCGATGGGCCGCGCGCTGGCCCGCAGGCCGCGCGTCTACCTCCTGGACGAGCCGCTCTCGAACCTGGACGCACAGCTGCGGACCCAGCTCCGCGCCGACCTCAAGCAGCTGCATCAGCGTTTCTCCACCACCACCCTCTACGTCACGCACGATCAGGTCGAGGCCATGACGCTCGGCGAGCGCATCGGCGTGATGTCCGGCGGGAAGCTGCTCCAGCAGGGGACGCCGCAGGAGATCTACCGGCACCCGGTGAACGTGTTCGTGGCCGGGTTCATCGGCAGCCCGCCGATGAACCTGCTCAGCGCGACCGCAGCCGGCGACCGCGTCGATGCGGGCGATCTCGTGCTGCAGGTCCCCGGCGCCCCCAGCGGCGAGCTCGTCATCGGCGTGCGGCCGGAGGCCCTGCGCCTTCTGGCGGACGGCACCGGAGAGCACGCCATGCCGGTGCGCGTGGAAGTCGTGGAGCTGCTCGGCCACGAGACGATCGTCTACGGCAGCATCCGCGGCCACCGCGTCGCCACCGCCTCCACCGCCCCCGGGATCGAATCCCTGCCCCCCGAAAGGGCGATCGTCATCGCCCGGCTCGACGCACGCCGCCAGCCCGCGGTCGGTGAGACGATCACCCTCGAGATGTCACTGGAAGACGTGCACCTGTTCGACGCCCAGTCGGGCGAGGCCCTGGCCTGGTCCGAGCCCCTGGCCTCCCGGCGCCTGGCCGGTTCCTGAGGACGGTTCCGATGCGGCAGGCCGAGCGGCTGGAGACGATCCTGGAGTGGCTGTCCGGGAACGGCAGCGTGAACGTGGCCGACATCTCGGACGAGCTGGGCGTATCGGCCGCCACCGTCCGCCGCGACCTCGACCTGCTCGAGCGTCAGCGCCTGCTGGCCCGCACCCACGGCGGCGCGGTCGCGCAGGGCGTCTTCTATGAGCTCCCGCTCCGCTACAAGGGCGGCCGCCACAAAGAAGAGAAGCTCCGGATCGCCCGCGAGGCCGCCACCCGCGTCGCCGCCGGCCACGCGGTCGGCCTCACCGGCGGCACCACCACCACCGAGGTCGCCCGGGCCCTCGTCGACCACCAGCGCCTCACCCTGGTCACCAATGCCCTGAACATCGCGTCCGAGATGGCCGTCCGCCCCAACCTCAAGCTCGTCGTGACCGGCGGCGTCGCCAGGTCCGAGTCCTACGAACTGGTCGGCCCCATCGCCGAAGCCAGCCTGGCCGGCCTCAACCTCGACATCGTGTTCGTCGGCGCCGACGGCGTTTCCCTCGAAGCCGGCCTCACCACCCACCACGAAGTCGAGGCCCACACCAACCGCGCCCTGATCGAGCGCTCCCGCTCGGTCGTCGTCGTCGCCGACAGCTCCAAGATCGGCCTGGTCGCCTTCGCCCAGATCTGCGAGATCACCACCGTCGGCGAGCTCATCACCGACCAGTCCGCCAACCCCCGCATCCTCGCCGCCCTATCCGCCGCCGGCGTAAGAGTAACCACCGTCTGAGCGCCTCTGGAAGGGCTGTGTGATCGCGCCCTGAGAGGGTGCTTGCACCTTCCACGGAACCGAAGGTGACCCGGCCCGAACACGCAGGCAGCGCGGTGTGCTGTCCCGGCGTTTCTGTCTGCCGGGACAGTGCACCTCGGTGCCGGCGCCAGCCCGGGGAGCCGCGAACTGGTTTGCTCGCACTTGCTCACTTCAGGCAGCCATGGAACACTATCGCTCATGGTGCGGGTTGCAATCATTGGTGCCGGCAGCGTGGAGTTCACCCGCAACGTGGTGGCTGACCTGTGCTCGTTCCCGGAGCTGGCCGGCCAGATCACCATCGCCCTGCACGACATCGACGCCGAGCGCCTGGCCTACGCGGAGCGCGCCGCCGCGTCGATCGCGCGGCGGACCGGCGCCGGGCACCGGGTGGAGGCCAGCGCCGAGCGCCGTCCCGCCGTGGCGGGCGCGGACTACGTCATCAACGAGATCCAGGTCGGCGGGTACCGGCATACCCTCATGGACTTCGACATCCCGAGGAAGTACGGGGTCCGCCAGACGATCGGCGACACGATCGGGATCGGCGGCATCTTCCGCGGGCTCCGCACCATCCCGGTCGTGGTGGGCATCGGCAACGACCTGCACGAACTGGCCCCGGACGCGCTGCTGCTGAACTACACCAACCCGATGGCCATGGTGCCGTGGGCCGTGTACGAGGGCACCCCGTTCGCGAACGTGGTCGGCGTGTGCCACTCGGTGCGGGACACCCACGCCTTCCTGGCCGCCACCGTCGGCGTGCCCGAGGAGGACGTCGCGTTCCGCACGGCCGGCTTCAACCATCAGTGTTTCGTGCTGCGGTTCCGCCACCGCGGCACCGGTGAGGACCTCTACCCGCGGCTCCGGGAGGTGATCGAGGCCGACCCGGAGGGGCTGGGCCGGCGGGTGCGCGTGGAGATCTTCCGCCGCTTCGGCTACTTCCCCACCGAGTCCAGCGAGCACTCCAGCGAGTACGTCCCCTGGTTCCTCCACCACGACGACCAGGTCGAGCGGTTCCGGTGCGAGATCGACGAATACCTGCGCCGCAGCGAGGAGAACCTGCGGGAGTGGGAGCGGACGAAGGCCGCCCTGGACGCGGGCGAGGAACTGGAGGTCGAGCCCGCTTCCGAGCTCGCTTCCGAGATCATCCACTCGCTCGAGACCGGCACCGCCCGCGAGATCTACACCAACGTGCGGAACGGCGGGCTGATCGACGGGCTGCCCGGCAACGCCTGCGTCGAGGTGCCCACCCTGGTCGGCAAGAACGGCGTCCAGCCCACGCGGATCGGGGCCCTCCCCCCGCAGTGCCTCGCCCTGAACCGGACGTTCCTGAACGTGGTGGAGCTCACGGTCCGCGCGGCGCTCGAGCAGCGGCGCAGCCTGGTCTACCAGGCCGCGCTGCTCGACCCGAACACGGCAGCCACGCTGACCACCCAGCAGGTCGTCGCGATGTGCGACGACCTGATCGAGGCCCACGGGGCACTCATGCCCGAGGGCATCCGGGGATCAGGCTGACCGCAGGCATGACCGCCCACGCTCCTGACCTGCTGGAGGAGCCCTCGCTCAGCCGGGTCCTGGGCCGCTCCGTGCTCCGCAGCGAGGATCGCGCGCTGCTCACCGGGGCGGCCCGGTACCTCGACGATGTCCCCTGTGAGGGGGCGCTGCACGGGGTGTTCGTCCGGTCCCCGATGGCGCACGCGCTCGTCCGGTCGGTCGATGCGGATGGGGCCCGGGCGATGCCCGGCGTCGCCGGCGTGTTCACCGCCGGCGACCTGGGCGGGCTGCGCATGCCCCCGGTGGAGGACAGCCCCGGGGTGTTCGCCCGGCCGCTGCTCGCCACCGGCCGGGTCCGGTTCGCTGGCGAGCCGGTGGCCGTGGTGGTGGCGCAGACCAGGGCCCAGGCCATGGACGCCGCGGACGCCGTCGCCGTCGACTACGAGCCGCTCACCCCGGTGATCGATCCCGAGGCAGCGCTGGAGCCTGACGCGCCGGTCCTGTTCCCGGCCCATGGCTCCAACCTCGCGATCCGCACCGACGATGTGGCCGAAGACGCCGGCGCGCTCGAGGGTGCCGAGGTCATCGTGCGGGCCCGGTTCGTCAACCAGCGGGTGGCGCCGGTGCCGATGGAGCCCAACGGCGCTCTCGCCGTCGCCGGCGTGACCGCGGGCCGGCCAGCGGTGACGCTGTGGGCCTCGGTGCAGGCGCCCCACGACACGCGGCGCATCGTCGCCCAGGTGCTGGGGCTGGATCCCGCCCAGGTGCGCGTCCGCACCGCGGCGGTGGGCGGCGGGTTCGGCGGGAAGATCCCGACGTACCCCGAGCACGTCGTGATCGCCTGGCTCGCCCGGCAGCTGGGAAGCGCGGTCCGCTGGTCGGAGACCCGGGCCGAGAACATGGTCGCGATGACCCACGGCCGCGGGCAGGTGCAGCACGTAGCGCTGGGCGCCACCCGGGACGGGAGGGTGCTCGGGCTCCGCGTCTTCGTGATCCAGGACATCGGGGCGTACGCCAGCGAGGCCGCGACGCTGCCGCCGCTCACCGGCCTCATGGCCTCGGGCCCGTACCGGATCCCCCGGATCGACTTCCATGCGGTCTCGGTCGTGACCACCACCACCCCGGTGGGCGCCTACCGGGGCGCGGGCCGGCCGGAGGCAACGTGGCTGCTGGAGCGCGGCCTGGACATGCTGGCCGCCGAGCTCGGGATCGACCCGGCGGAGATCCGGCGGCGCAACTTCATCCCCCCGGGGGCATTCCCCTACCGCACCCCAACCGGCGCCAGCTACGACAGCGGGGACCCGGGCCGGGCCCTCGACATCGCGCTGCGCGCGGCCGGGTACCCCGGCCTGCGCCGGGAGCAGGCGGCGCGCGCCGGCCGGGGCGATACGTGGCAGCTCGGCATCGGCATCGGCAGCTACGTGGAGGTCACGGGCTGGGGCAGCGAGTTCGCCTCGGTGGAGGCCAGCGAGGCGGGGACGTTCACCGTCCTGACCGGGACCAGCCCCCAGGGACAGGGGCACGAGACCGCGTGGGCGCAGATCGTGGCCGGCACCCTGGGCGTCCCGTTCGGCGCCGTCACGGTCCGGCACTCGGACACGCTGCTCGTGCCGCGCGGCGAGGGGACGATGGGGTCGCGGTCCCTGCAGGTGGGCGGCTCGGCCGTGCTCCGGGCCTCGGTGGCCCTGCTGGCCAAGGCGCGGCGCCTGGCCGCCCATCTGCTGGCGGCGAGCGAGGGCGACGTGCGCCGCTTCGACGGCCGGATCGGCACCGGCGAAGCCCAGGGCCTGTCGCTGTCGTGGGGCGAGCTCGCGGCCGCCGCCGCGGACCCGTCGGCCCTCCCGCCCGGCATGGAGGCGGGGCTGCGGGCGCAGGCCGACTTCGAGATGGAGGACTCGACCTACCCGTTCGGCGTGCACGTCGCGGTGGTGGAGGTCGACACCGAGACCGGGCAGGCCAGACTGGTCCGTCACGTCGCGGTGGACGACTGCGGCCGCCGCGTCAACCCGATGCTCGTCGAGGGACAGATCCACGGCGGGATCGCCCAGGGCGCCGCCCAGGCGCTGTTCGAGTCCTTCGTCTACGACGAGGCGGGCAATCCCCAGACGTCCAGCCTCGCTGACTACGCGATGCCGAGCGCGGCGGAGCTCCCCGCGTTCGTCACCGTACCGCTGACGACCCCCACCGACCGGAACCCGCTGGGCGCGAAGGGCGTCGGCGAGGGCGGAACCATCGGGGCCGGGCCCGCCGTCCACAACGCGGTGATCGACGCGCTCTCCCACCTTGGTGTCCGCCACATCGACCCGCCGATGAGCCCGGACCGGGTCTGGCGGGCCATCCGGGACGCGCGGCGCGGCGGCCCGGGCGATCGCGAGACAGGAGGAAGGCATGGAGCGGCCGGACCTGAACGGCTTGATCGCGGCGATCGTCACGCCGATGCGGAGCGACGCGTCGATCGACGAGGAATCCCTCCGAAGATACGCTGACTGGCTTGCTGGCCAGGGCGTTCGCGGGCTGGCCGTGAACGTGGACACGGGCGAGGGGCCTCACCTGTTCCCGGAGGAGCGGCTGCGGGTGCTGGAGATCGTGGCCGAGGAGGTGCGCGGCCGGGCGCTCGTGGTCGCCGGGCTCGCAGCCTCGTTCACCGAGCAGGCCCGGCGGGCGGCCGCCGACACCGCCCGGGCCGGGGCGGACGCCCTGCTCGTCTTCCCCATCCCCGCGTACCAGGGCGAGCCGCTGGACCCGGAGATCCCCGCCTCGTACCACCGTGCTGTCGCCGAGGCCTCCGGTCTTCCCCTCATCGCCTTCCAGCTCCAGCCCGCGCTGGGCGGCGTGAACTTCCCGGCCGACGCGCTCGGGCGCACCATGAGCGTCGACGGGGTGGTGGCCATCAAGGAGGCGTCCTTCGACGCGAAACGGTTCGTGGAGACCGCGAGGCTGGTGAAGTCCCTGCCGTCGGCCCCCACCGTCCTGAACGGCAACGACAATTTCCTGCTCGAGGCGTATCTCCTCGGCGCCGAGGGGGCGCTGCTCGGCTTCGGCACGCTCGCCGCACGCGAGCAGGTCCAGCTGCACCGGGCCGCGCGCGACCACGACCTGCCCCGCGCGTTCGAGCTCCGCGGCATGCTCCAGCCCCTGTGCGACGCCATCTTCGCCCCGCCCGTCCGCGACTATCGCGCCCGCATCAAGCACGCGCTCACGCGGCTGGGGGTCATCGACCAGGCCCACGTCCGGCCGCCGCTGCGCCCCCTGTCCCGGGATGCCCGTGACCTCGTGGACGGCGCGCTCAAGGAAGCGGGGCTCTCCTAGTGGGCCTGCGGGGAGTGGGCGTGTTCCTGCCGACGTTCGCCGGGGCCGGCGGGCGCACCGGGGGAGAGCTGGCGGCGTTCGCCCGGCGCGCCGAGGACCTGGGGTTCGACTCCGTCTGGGCAACCGATCACCTGCTGCACCAGAGCAGGTTCTACGCGGTCCCGTGGCTCGACCCGATCGTCTC
>Ga0335085_10018053_pt1 | contig 10147 bp, 7 predicted proteins | sample Lox_Sample_45_FD_206712 | JGI IMG/M metagenome (GOLD analysis project Ga0335085, IMG submission 206712) | Soil microbial communities from Loxahatchee National Wildlife Refuge, Florida, United States - Lox_Sample_4.5 | ecosystem: Environmental > Terrestrial > Soil > Wetlands | place: USA: Florida... | reverse complement strand
ATCTCTTGCCGCTGGGGTTGCTGGAGACGGTGGATGAAAAGCTGCACGAGTTCACTGAGAAGCGCAACGTGTTAGTGGAAGTGTTCCTCGCTGCCTATCCGCGCTTGTGCCAAGAGGCCGCGGGGCGACTGCGCACGCTCCATAACCCGGCTGACTATCCACCGGTGGACGAGGTGCGTTCCCGCTTCACCTTCAGTTGGCAGTACGTGAGCTACGGCGTCCCGGACCAGCTTCGGGAGATCTCGGCCCGTATGTTCGAGACCGAGCGCGACAAGGCCGTACAAGCGATGTCGGAGGCTTGCGCCGAAGTCCAGCAGGTGATGCGGGCTTCGCTGCTGGAATTGGTCAGCCACCTGCGCGATCGGCTGGCCGATCAGTCTGACGGCAAGGCGCAGCGTCTGCGAGAATCAACCCTGCAAAAGCTGCGTGATTTCCTGGGGACGTTTGACTTGCGCAACGTGGTGGACGACCAGGACTTGAAGGAACAGGTCGATAAGGCGCGAGCCCTGCTGGAGGGCGTCAGCACGGATGCCTTGCGGAACATGCCGCTGATTCGCGCCCGGGTACGGGAGGGAATGGCGGAACTCGCCACTCAGATGGACGCGCTGGCGGTTGATCGCGTTAGCCGCAAGTTTCGCTTTGCCGAGGAATGACTCTTTCAGACAACACACCATAATCACCCCATACAAAATGAAAGGAGGAACCTGAGGGACGAACTTGCGGGTACGAGTCGGTTCGTCCTCCGGAACACATTGTGATCTTACCCATAACTTGGCCGGATCTGGAACCATAAATTGGCCGCCAAGGTCGGCATCTCTTTTCCTTTCAGCGGGGGATTCTGGGCTTCGAAAGGCTCCCGGAAGCATAACGTGGCCGGGAGTACAAAATGGAAGCATAACGTGGCCAAGAGTCTGAACGTAGGAGTTGCAACCGTGAGGATATCGTAGCCTGCCCCCGCAACTTCGTTGCCGCTCAACCTAAAGATTTCTTCGCCCCTCCATCCGACGCACGGGATCCAGGAGGGAATCGAATTGCAGTGTGGGCAGACTTGTTCCTCAGCTTAAAAAGGGCTTGACATACGTATATGCGGTATAGTACGCATATACAAATGCGAAGCGAAACGACAAACGATATTCGGCAGTGGTTCCGGGGTGCCATGCAGGGCCTTTGGCCCATCGCCGAAGGCTCGCTTTCTTTACGGAAGTGCCCGTGCATTCGCCCGAACTGCCCGGCGTGCGCGCGGGGCGAGGGACATTCCAGCTACGTACTTTATGGGCGGCAAGGTAATAAGCGCCTTTCGATTTATGTCCCTGAAAACCTCGTGCCCGAGGTCCAGGCTGCGCTGGAGAACGGACGCCGACTGCAGCAGTTAATGAACGAAGCTGGCTTACGGTATGTGCGGGCCCTCAAGGGAGGGCGTACCGACAGTCGTGGGAAAGACCGGCGCACACGCGAGCGCAAGAGATAACACGAGGCGGAAGTTGATGCTGAGCGAAGACGAACTGCGGATTTGGTTAGAGCGTTCCGGCTTACCCGAGCCAGCCCGAGCTTTAATTCGCCGGGTAAGATCCTCGGAGCCCAGTCGACACGTGGGTAGCTGGCGGGGCAACGTCAGCGGTCGGTACCCGAGTAAGAAGATGGGGGTGACGATTCAGTTTGAAAGTCACCGGGTCGAGTTGGCCGCGATCTACGAATTGGAGCACGACCGGGAAGTCCTGGAGTACTACGACCAGCCACCTCCCATCCGGCTTGAATACGAGAGTGCAAAGGGAAGACATCTGGCGGTGCTGCATACACCCGATTATTTTGTCATTCGCCGCGCCTCAGCCGGATGGGAAGAATGCAAGACAGACGAGGAACTCAGCGAACTGGCGGAGAAGAGTCCGAACCGCTACCGTTCGGAGAACGGCTGCTGGCGTTGTCCGCCGGGAGAGGTCTATGCCACCGCGCTGGGCCTTAACTATGGGGTTCGATCTTCAGGGGGCATCAACTGGTTTTTTCAAAGGAACATGCAGTTTCTTGAAGATTACTTCGCGGTGGATACGGAACCATCCCCTGCCATCGCCGAAAGAATCCAGGCATACGTGGGGGCAACCCCGGGCGTTTCTTTGCAGGAACTACTGCAGGCGGCCAAGAGCTTCGCCAGCTCGGATGATGTCTATAAGCTTATCGCCAGCGACCGGCTTTGTGTTGATCTGCGGGCAGTACCCCTGGCCGAGCCTGACCGGGTTCCGGTCTTCCCCGACGCTTCGGTGGTTCCGCTGCAACCGAAGGGTGGGCCGCCGGCGCTGGCCGTTACTTCTCCAACCTGCTCACTACGTGTGGGCAGGGCACTCAACTGGGACGGGAGAACTTGGAAGATCGTAAATATTGGGGAGAAGGTCGTTGGTCTATTGGGAGACGACCAGGCATTGACCGAACTGCCTTTGGATACGATCGAGAGGCTGGTTAAGGCCGGGCGCATCACCGAGGTGAACGCGGCTCCCATCTCCGATTTCCGAGCCGGCATCTGGGATCGCTTGTCGCAGGCCAATGAGGCGGACCTCCGGGCAGCCAACGAACGCGTCGCTGCTGTTGTGCGGTTTCTTCAAGGCGAGGGGCAGCCGCCCGAACGCCCAGTACCACCTCGTACTTTGCGGCGTTGGGTAGCGGCCTACCGGAGCGCAGAGCGCGCTCTGGGGTGTGGCTATCTGGGCCTCCTGCCTCGGACCACTCAGCGAGGGAATAGCACCGTCAAGTTGCTCGACAGCACACGGGCGCTGATGGCCGAATTCATCGAAAAGGATTATGAGACGCTGAAGCAGAAGACGAAGACAGCTTCGTGGCTGGCATTGAGGCTGGCCGGTGAGAGACAGGGTGTCGTAGCCCCGAGTTACAGGACCTTCAGTCTGGCGATTCGTCATCGTCCGCGCTTCACCCAAGCGTTTAAGCGGTCTGGTCACCGCGCTGCTTATCAACATGAGGCTTTCCACTGGGAGCTGAATCTGACAACGCCACGCCACGGCGATCGACCCTTCGAGATTGGACATATTGATCACACCGAGCTGGACATCGAATGCGTGTGTTCTCTGACCGGAAGGGTTCTCGGCCGTCCTTGGATGACCCTGCTCACGGACGCTTTCTCAAGGCGCATCCTTGCCTTCTACCTGACTTTTGACCCACCCAGCTACCGCTCGTGCATGATGGTGCTGCGCGAATGCGTCGATCGACAGGCCCGATTGCCACAAGTGCTGGTGGTGGATGGAGGCCGTGAGTTCCACAGCACCTACTTCGAGACCCTGTTGGCCCGCTACGAATGCACGAAGAAGACCCGGCCACCGGCCAAGCCGCGCTTCGGGTCCGTGTGTGAGCGGCTCTTTGGCACTACGAATACTCAATTCCTTTACAACCTTCAGGGTAACACCCAGCTCACGCGAAACGTTCGGCAGGTAACCAAGAGCGTTAACCCCAAGCGCCTCGCCGCGTGGCCCTACGAGGAGCTTCATGCACGGGTGGCCCAATATCTCTACGACGTCTATGACACTTGCGATCATCCTGCGTTGGATCGGACGCCGCGAGAAGCCTACGAAGCGGGGTTGGCCCAGAGCGGCCAAAGACTTCATCGCATCATCCCGTACGACCGTGAGTTCTTAATTTATACTTTGCCGGCTCCGGCGCGAGGAACCGCGAAGGTCATCCCGGGACAGGGCATCAAGGTGAACTACCTTTATTATTGGTGCGACCTGTTCCGCGATCCTCAGGTGGAGAAAACGCATGTGGCTGTCCGTTACGATCCTTTCGATGCGGGAAGTGCCTTTGCTTTCGTGCAGAACCGATGGGCGGAATGTCACTCAGAATATTACGCGGTTTTCCAGGGTCGTTCGGAGCGAGAGGTGATGCTGGCCAGCCATGAGCTACGAAAGCGCCGACAGAATCACACTCAGCGGTTCCCGGTGACAGCCCGCAGGCTGGCGGAGTTCCTGGAATCAGTGGAGGCGGAAGAGAAGCTCCTGGTTCAGCGCCTAGGCGATATGGAAGTTAGGCGAGTCCGCTCCGGCCTCGGCACTACTTCCGAACGTGCCCTCCAGAAACCGCTTACGGATTTACGCGGGGACGCTGGCAGCCCAGAAGCAGCAACCACCTCTGAGGAAGCGCCTCTCCAGGCTTGCCAAACATATGGGGAGCTGTGACGATGTCGGCACATACCACGACCGAAGCCTCCCAAGATCCTGTCGCCGAGCAACTTCGCCATTTCCAGAATGTCACCATTGCCCATCCACGGTTGGTTGCCGTTAAGGACCGGTTGATGAATGCGATCGAAGGAGCGGCTCCCGGTTCGCTGATTCTTGTCCTCGGCCCGGCGGGAGTCGGCAAGACTACGCTGCGGCTTAAGGTGGAACAGTCGCTGACGCAAGGAATGCTTTCGACTTTGGAATCCAATCCGGGCCGGCTGCCCTTTGTAAGCGTTGAAGCGGTGGCCTCGGTCACCGGCAATTTCAGCTGGCGAGACCACTTTACCCGAGTGCTGAGGGAGATGAACGAACCGCTGGTGGAATCGAAGCTCCGGATCGATAGCTTCCGTGCAGAAAGGGATTGGAGAGGGCAATTTACATCCGGCCCTCGGGCCGCGGGCCTGGAGCTGCAGTACGCGGTGGAGCAAGCCTTGCGTTATCGCTCCCCGGTCGCCGTCTTCATCGATGAGGCCCAGCATTTGGCCCGGATCGCTTCGGGCCGGAAGCTGTCCGATCAGTTGGATGTGATCAAGTCAATCGCCAATCGAACGCAGACCGTCCATGTTCTCGTCGGTACCTACGAACTTCTACCCTTCCGTAATCTCAGCGGTCAGCTCAGCAGGCGCAGCGTGGACATTCACTTTCCTCGCTACGCGGCAGAGAGCCGGGAAGACCTCCAAGTCTTCAAAAACGTGTTGCTCACCTTCCATGATCAACTGCCGCTGCTCGACGGGTTTGATTTGGTAAGCGGGTGGGATTTCATGTATGAGCGCTCTGCCGGCTGTGTGGGCATTCTCAAAGAGTGGCTCATGAGGGCGGCAGTGGCGGCAATCAAAAGCGGTCAAGGGTCCATCCTCCGCAAGCACCTGGAGAACACGGCACTCTCGATAGGTCAGTGCGAGAAGATCGTGACGGAGGCCCGGGAAGGTGAAATGAGGCTCGCCGACGGCGTGCAATCGCGCTCGCGATTGCGAAGCCTCCTGGGCCTGGGAGCGAACCTGCTGGAGAGGACGCAGGGCGGTGAAGGCGAGAACGCAACTTCGATTCCCAAAAAGAGGCGCGCCGGTCAGAGGCACCCTAAGCGGGATACGGTCGGTCGAATGCAGACAGCCTGTGCGTGATCGTATGACATACGAGAATTGGATTCTGAATCCGCCAACTCTGCGACCGCGGACCTATCTCTACCACCTTGAGCCGATCGGGATCGGCACTCCCTTGGTGGAAAGCTTAACCAGTTATATCGGCCGCCTCGCGGCCGCCCATGCCGTCTCGATGGGGATTCTGTCAACCAAGGAGTTCGGGCCACGTGTGTCGAAAGTCCGAGGCACAGGTCAACATCATGGGAATCCTGCGTCCTATTCTACTTTTCTTTATGATGCCCACATATTGAACGGCATAGGCAGGTGCACAGAGCGGTGGGTGCCGATGATTAAGGCCCTCACGGGTCAACCGAATCTCCATCTTCTAACGGCGCTCACTTGGAAGCAGGTAATCTCTGCGCAAGGTCTGCTGCGTACGCGGAGGGCTTGGTGTCCGGCGTGTTACGCAGAATGGACCACTTCACAAGGCATTGTTTACGAACCTCTTTTATGGTCGCTAGCGGCAGTCTCAGTTTGTCCCCGGCATCGAGTGTGTCTGGTAGAGGTCTGCCCGCATTGTCGGCAGGAGTCGGGGGCTCTTTCCGGGCGGTGGCGTGCCGGCTACTGTTCACGATGCCGCCGGTGGTTGGGCAGTGACCGTCCTCGCCCGGAGTCCGCAGGTGAGGACGATCGCTTCCGCCTGTGGGTCGCTGAAAACATCGGAGCACTACTGGTGCGCGCAGCTTGTTTTGTCCATCCCCCGCAAGCAGATGCCTTCAGGGAAAACATTCTGGCCTGTATCAACGATCTCGCCGATGGAAATCATAGTGCGTTGGCACGAGCTCTTTGCCTGCATGAGTGCTGCTTTCGGCGCTGGCTAAGCCGAGGCGTGCCAGGGGTTAACTCCCTGATGAGAGTTTGTTTCCGACTAGGTTTTTCGGTCGAACGGTTTTTGACCGAACGATTAAACACCGAGGAGCCTCATTGGGAACGGGCGCGCGAAATCGTAAGACAGAGTGGGTTGCTTGGGCCACGGCGCCCGAGCCAATCCGACGTGAAACTTGTGCTCCAAAGGGCCCTGCGCTCGGCTTCTCCACCCCCCTTGGATGATTTGGCGCTAAAACTTGGATTCAAGCGTGCGGGCGCTCTTCGCCGACGCGATCGCATCACGTGCGCTCTAATCACCAAGCGTCGAGCCGAGATTCGAGCCCGGAAAGGGTCTTCGCCATGTCTGCCCAGCCCCACGCTTCCAAAACAGAGGATACGAAAGCGGCTAGAAGCAGCGCTCGCCCAAGAATCACCCCCATCGGTGCCTGCCATCGCGGAGCAATTGGGATTTAAATATGTTGCGAGCCTCTACCGACGCTTCCCTGTTCTTTGTCGCAGATTAGCCGCCATCCGCCGCGAGCATCGACGACGCCGAAGACTTCGTATTGAGACAGCTTTCCGAGCTGCATTGACCGAGGAGCCGGCCCCCACTTTGAAACAGGTGGCGTACCGGCTGGGATACAAGACAACACGTCCCTATGACCACTACTTCTCATCTCTCCTTAAGACGGTCGCAGCTCATGCGCGGAACCACCGCCAGCAGCAGAAGAGTCAGATCCGTGCAGTCTTGGAGGCGGCCCTGAAAGAAGACCCCCCTCCGTTGATGCAAACTGTTGCAAGTCGCGTGGGATTGACTCGGGGCTATCTGACGGAATTATTCCCTGGCCTCTGGCAGCGACTGGGAGCCCGTTCAAAAGATCACCGAATGCGGGAAGCCGAGAGAAAGCGCCAGATGTTGCGGCAGGAGGCTCGTGAAATCGCGCGGGGACTCCTCAAAACGGGAACTCCGCCGACCCGCCGATTGGTGGCAACAATGATTGTCCGATCGCCCATCAGGACCTGTCACCTCATTACTAAAGAAATCAGGAAAGTGGAAGAAGAACACCAGAAACTGCGGGGAAAATCTTAAGTCGATAGATCGTGTGCTTGCGGCAACGCACTTATCGCCGGGAACCCACGAACTGACGGCGACCTACTGCCGCTTCTCGAATTGCACGGCATCGCCTGAATCAGGGTCACCGATGGTGATGTGGAGTTTGTATGGTGGTTTCTTTCCGTACAACATCAACTCGTAATCAAATTTACCCGTGCAAGGGCTGGTCAGTTCCTCATTCACGATGCTTGCTCTCACTTCTGTAAAGCTATCGTTCTTGCCTAAGCGCCATGAACCCCGCCCCGTTACAGAGCACGCCCGTTCGCCGCGGTAGTCTTCTGGCACGCTAATGAATTCAGCATTGTGGTCGGCAGATAGGACAATTCGTGCTGAATGACTGACGGGAAAAGGAATGTTGCTCAGACCAATCCTGATGGTGCGTTTCTGTGAGTCGGCATCAATTACGTATGTCCCTGCCACATCCTTCTCGGCGGCCTGAACAGTAAGAAATCGGTCTGCCCAGGGATTGTGCTGGCACCCGGGGAGCAGCAACAAACCAAGCGTTAGGATTGCTATACTCTCTTTAACCATAGCCAATGTACCCCGAAGCAGCGCTGCGCGAAAGAATAACACTGCGGGTTTTAAGCGTGTGTTTCAGTAGAACGTAACCCGATTTTCCCGATATGCTTTGAGCCGTTCCTTTGCTCGTTCAGACATTGGAATGGGCTGACGAGTTTTACAGTCCACTCGCACCCAAGCTGGATTTTGTCGTTCTGGAACTTTCAACTCGCCCCAGCAGACATCCGGATTTGGCTTGTACTGCGACAAGACGAGTCCCTGAAGCGAGAGATACTGCGGCCCACCCATGCAGCGGCCCACTACCAGCGTGTAAGTCAAAGCCGGGTCGAGTGGAGGAGGCGCCATGTTAGCCGCCGGAGTTGTTTGGAAAAATCCGGATGGGACCTCACCATAGGCAAACCTCTCTGCTATTGGAAAATTGCGAGGACTGTGATCAATACTCCAAACCAGCCCAACGTTGTCGTCCCGCCATTCAGCCTTGTCGTGCTCAGGGCTGTAAATATCTAAGCCACAGAACATTGCCATACCGCGCACTTGAAAAGTCGGCGGATCTCCCTTGAGCCCTACGTATAGTGGCCCTTTCCATTGAGGTATCATCAGAAGAAAAAACAACACAGGTAGCCAAACCAGGGCCGCGAAAACAGCCCTTCCGCGAGTGCCTGATCTAAACAGGTCGCGGAGAACGAGGATTATGTCAAAGACAAACAGCAGCAACAGAAGCAGGCATAGCAGGCCACCCAATTCCGTGAATCGTGGAAACACAAAGCAGAGAAGTGCCAACGCGGCGATTGCAACGTTGACCTCTGACAAGAGTAACGAGTTCGTCAACCTGCGAAGGTTCCACATAACGTAACCATTAATGAGCTGTCGCATCTTCGAGTGCATCGCGAATACGATAGACGCTCAAAAGACGATCCGCCACTGTTTTGTTGGAGAGCTAGAACATTGACGGGCATGGCATGAGGCAATTCTACGCGTCCAAAAAACAAAAGGGGAGCGCATCTCAGGGGCAGCGAGAGGACACGATAAGGCGACCCCAAGAAGAGGAGTATTCGGAAGCATAAAGTGGCCGCCGTGGCCATTTTATGGTTCCAGTCACACACATTATGTTGAACAAGGTAATGCTAATTGGATACGTGGGCGCCGACAGTGAGATGAAGTTCACGCCGGGCGGCATACCGGTGACCAACTTCTCCCTTGCCGTGAACGAAACCTACAAGAACGGCGACGGAGAGAAGAAGACCAGCACGCTCTGGATCCGTTGTGTCGCCTGGCGGCGATGGGCTGAAATCGCAGGCGAATTTGTGGGCAAGGGGAAATTCGTTTACGTTGAAGGAAGACTCCAGTTACGGAGTTACGAGGATCGCGAGGGCCGGAAGCACGATTTGACAGAAGTAGTCGTCTCCACGCTCAGGTTCCTGGGGCCATCGAAGAACGGGAACGGTGCGAAGGACGCTGAATCCTCGAAACCCTCGGATCCCGTCGATGAAAATGAGAGCCCCTTCAACGAGCCGGGAAGCGAGAGCACTGAGGAGGCCATCCCCTTTTAGGGTACGGCCTTCGTTTTTGTGTCCATTTACTACCTCGTAGTTCTTTCCATCCTTGCGATCATGTGAAGAGAAGCGGAAGAGGAGAATCTCTCCTTTCTCGGGCTCTGTCTGGCTGCGTTTCGGTGAGGCGCCTGGAACGAAGCCCTGTACCTCCCGAAAGGCACGCAATCATTGAAGGAAGGCTCCAGTTGCGCAGCTACCGGGATCGCGAGGGCCAGAGCATAGCCTGAATTGCATCCCGACCAAACGCGCTACTTGGCTACTGCAACCTGGGACTTGTGGGGGAACCCGCCACGGTCGGGAGCTCGAAGATCTGTTTGAGCACCACCGATAAACGGCGCCGCCAGTGGATTCGATCGCACGTGTAATAGAGGCTTGTTGGGCCGGCAAGCTGCGCGCCGATCGCAGCGTATGTTGTCGCTTTGTTGGGAAGATCGCAAACATGGACGGCTTCGAAGTTTGCCTCTGTCTTCATGGGGTCTGTTCCGGCACTCCATAGTTCAACGTCGGGGAAGATGGACCAATGGTGGATGGAATGTAGGAGATCCAACACCTTCGGGGGAAAGGCGGAAGGCAGTGAGCATATAGGACCGGCTTCTCGGAGTGCACCCCTGGCTGTGATCACCAATCCCGATTTTGACAGCCTCGTGAAGCGGTGAAAGACGAACTTATCTGAGTGACCACTGCAGAAAACGTCGTCAGGCCGCAAATGCATTGCTGCGTCGGGCAGTAGGCGTGTCTCCCACGATCGGAGATTTCTCTCGGCCAGGACATATGGGAAGGAAGGATCAAATCGAGTTGCGGCCT
>Ga0335085_10018052_pt1 | contig 10147 bp, 11 predicted proteins | sample Lox_Sample_45_FD_206712 | JGI IMG/M metagenome (GOLD analysis project Ga0335085, IMG submission 206712) | Soil microbial communities from Loxahatchee National Wildlife Refuge, Florida, United States - Lox_Sample_4.5 | ecosystem: Environmental > Terrestrial > Soil > Wetlands | place: USA... | reverse complement strand
CGGTCGGCATCCAGTTCCGCCTGCTGAACACCTCGCGGGGGCCGGCGGTGTGGTCTCCACGGGCGCAGTGCGACAAGCAGGCCTACCGCATCAAGATGCGCGAATTGCTCGAGTCGCAGCCGAATCTTCGCATTAAGCAAGCGGAAGTTGCGGATCTGATTCTGGACGCCGGCGACGGCAATCGCCGGCGAACGATGGGAATCCGCCTGCGCGACGGACGCACGGTGGGGGCTTCGGCCGTTATCATCACCACCGGCACGTTTCTTAACGGACTGATTCACTGCGGCGAGCAGCAGTATCCCGCGGGCCGCTCCGGCGAACCCCCGGCGGTGCTTCTGGGAGAGGCGCTGAAGAAGCTGGGTTTGCGGGGATGCCGCCTGAAGACCGGTACACCGCCGCGTCTCGACGGCCGCACCATCGACTGGTCGCGCTTCCAGGAACAGCCGGGCGATCCCGAGCCCACGCCTTTCAGCTTCCGTACCCGGCGCGTCACGCATCATGACCGCCAGGTGGCGTGTTACATCGCCTTCACCACGGAAGAAACGCACCGCGTCATCCGCGAGAACGTGCACCGTTCGCCCATGTACAGCGGGCAGATCCAGTCCATCGGGCCGCGCTACTGTCCCTCGATCGAAGACAAGATTGTCAAGTTCCCAGACAAGAGCACGCACCAGCTTTTCCTCGAGCCGGAGGGCCTGAACACCCATGAGGTCTACGTCAATGGAATGAGCACCTCGCTGCCCATCGAAGTGCAGCTGGCGATGCTCAAGTCGATTCCCGGGCTCGAATCCGCTGACATGCTGCGGCCGGGATACGCGATTGAGTACGACTCCATTGATCCGACCGAACTGGAGCGCACCCTCGAGACCAAGCAGATTTCCGGCCTGTTTCTCGCGGGACAAATTAACGGCACCAGCGGCTACGAAGAGGCGGCATGCCAGGGGCTGATGGCCGGGATCAATGCCGCGCTGAACGTGAAGGCGCAGCCGCCGCTCATCCTCGACCGCACCGAGGCTTACACCGCGATTCTGATTGACGACCTCATCTCGAAGGGCACCAACGAGCCCTACCGCATGTTTACATCGCGGGCGGAGTTCAGGCTGCATCTGCGCATTGATAACGCCGACCGCAGGCTGACTCCCCACGGACGTCGCGTGGGACTGATCGATGACGGTGCGTGGGGCGACTTCCAGGCCAAGCAGGCCCGCCTCGAAGCGATGAGGCAGTCGCTGGAAAAGACTAAGTTGACGTCCGCAATGGCGGAACAGATCCAGGGTTGTCGCCCCGAGCGGGGCGAGGCGCAGCCGAATCAATTCGAGGGACCTTGTGCCTCGACCAACGACCTTATTTCCGCTCTCGGCCAGCCGCTGGCGCAATTGCTCAAGCGCCCCGAGATCACGGTGGAGCAATTGGTTCCGGTGCTGCGACAATTGCAACCAGGTTTCTTTGAAGCCGGCGAATCCATCGTGGTCCGCAACGACCTGAAGTCCGTGGAGACCGAGATCAAATACGCTGGGTACATGAGCCAGCAGCAACGCTCGATTGATCGCTTGAAGAAAGCCGAGCAGCGCCAGATTCCTGACTGGTTCGACTATGGAGCGGTGAGCGGCCTTTCGCGCGAAATGCAGGAGAAGCTGCTGAAAATCCGCCCTCGCACCCTCGGACACGCTTCGCGCATTCCGGGAGTCACTCCCGCCGCGGTGAGCCTGGTAAATGTGTATATCGAGATCCAGGGCAAGCGCCGCGAGCAAGCCGCGGCGCTATGAAGTTCTCTTGACATCCCTCGCGGAATCTCTCAGGTACCATGTACGCCATGCTCAACGCCCGCCAGCACTTCCCCGGACTTCACGATAAGGTTTTTCTCGACGCCGCTTGTGTCTCACTCGCCCCGCGCCCGGCAGTCGAGGCGGTCGAGAAGTTCCTCGACATCGCCATGGTTTGCCCCTATGAGTCTTCAACCGCCCACCACATTTGCATGGATGAGATGCGTGCCGCCGCGCGTCCCGCCATCGCTCGCCTGCTCAACGCTCACGATGATGAGATTGCGCTCACCGAGAGCACTTCGCACGGGCTCTCCCTTGCTGCCAACGCTATCCCTTTCGAGCGGCGCGACCGTGTCCTGATCTCGGACCTGGAATTCATGGAGGTCGCGATCCCCTGGTTGCAGAAGAAGAGCGAAGGAGTAGAAGTGGACGTCGTCCCCAGCCGGCAAGGAGAAGTTCACGTAGAAGAGTTTGCTGCACGTATCACGCCGCACACGCGCGTGATCTGCATCAGCAGCGTGCAGTGGAGCAACGGATATCGAGTGGATCTCGCCGCGCTCAGCCGGCTTTGCCGCGATCGGAAAATCTGGCTGGTGGTCGATGCCATTCAGCAGCTCGGCGCCATCCCGCTCGATGTACGCGAAATTCCCGTGGATCTTCTGGTTTGCGGCGGGCATAAGTGGCTCAACGCCCCGTTCGGCTGCGGATTTCTCTATATCCGCCGCGACGTGCTGCCGCGCCTGCGCCCGCCGCTTGCCGGGTATCTGTCCGTCCGCGATCCCGAAGGAGGCTGGGGAAATTACTTTCAGACACCATCGATCACGCCCGTCACGAATTATGACTACGTCAATACCGCCCGCCGCTTCGAAAACGGAGGCACGGCAAACTACCCCGGGGCGATTGGGCTCGCCGGCAGCTTGAAACTGATCCACAGCCTCGGCCAGCAGAACACCTCCGCCCAGGTCCGCACTCTTACCGATCGACTCATGGCCGGTCTCGACCGCCTGCCCGTCACTGTGGTTACCCCGCGGGATCCGGAACTCCGGGCAGGTATTGTGACCTTCTCCGTTGGCGGCGCCGAGAAAAATGTGGCCCTCATGAACCGCCTGCTGGAGAAAAGAATCCTGGTCTCGGTGCGCTACAGCTCTAACGTCGGCGGCGTCCGCGTCTCCTGCCATTTCTATAATTCGCAGGAGGATATCGATCATCTCCTTGAGGAACTGAAAACTCTGCTCTGAACACACCCTAGGATTAGGGGCCGAAAAGGTCCATACTCCGCGGGCGGTTGTTCTATGCTCGTCCTGTGCCATGCGGCAAACGCTCGAATTCCGCGCCCCCTTCGCCGGGGATGCCCTTCTGCAGTTTCTGGCTCCCCGCGCGACCCCTGGCGTTGAGGTAGTCGATGGTTCTATCTACCGCCGCACGATCCACCTCGACGGCGAGAGCGGGTGTTTTCAGGCAGCCCTCGAGAGTTCCAGGCTGACTCTCGATATCCATATTCCGAAGAAGCGATTGTTCCCGGAAATCACTAGCAAGGTCGGGCGCCTCTTTGACCTCGACGCCGACCCGGTGAAAATCGCGCGGCGTCTCACCAATGATCCCCGTCTGGCCCCACTTGTGGCCGCGAGCCCGGGCTTGCGTCTTCCCGGCGCATGGGACGGATTCGAGTTGGCCATTCGCGCGGTTCTCGGGCAGCAAGTCACCGTTCGTGGGGCGACCACCCTCGCCGGTCGCCTGGCCCGGTCGTTCGGTACGGCCATCACCATCGATGGCAGTCTCACCCACATTTTTCCGACGCCTCCGGCTCTTGCGGAAGCTGACGTCGGCCGCATCGGTCTGCCGCAAGCGCGTGCCAACACCATCCGTTCGCTCGCCCGCGCAGTTTGCGACGGCAAGTTGAGTTTTTCGGATATTCCCGATGTCGAGGCTTGGAAGTCGCGATTCTGCAAGCTTCCCGGCATCGGACGATGGACCGCCGAATATGTCGCCATGCGCGCGCTCGGCGACAGGGATGCATTCCCCGCCTCGGATCTCGGCTTACTCCGCGCCTTAAAGCTGAGCCATCCCCGTGAGGCCGAGGCTCGGTCCCAGGCCTGGCGGCCCTGGCGCGCCTATGCTGCGATTTATCTTTGGCACTCCGCCGCGGCGCAGCAACCGGCGCGGCCTCCTCGGCTGTCGACCGTCCTACAATGAACGATGAGATCAACATCATGACTTACACGCAGATCGACAGTCCTATCGGTCCCTTGCTTCTGGTCGCGGATGCATCGGGGTTGCGCCGCATTGAATTCATCTCCAGTCCGCGCGCCCGTCATCCCGAACCCGGTTGGCAGGAAGATTCCCGTCCCCTCAAGGAAGTCATCCGTCAGTTGCGAGCCTATTTTGCCGGCCGCTTGGAGACTTTTGATCTGCCACTCGTTCCCGAAGGTACTGACTTCCAGCAGAAAGTCTGGCGAAAGCTCTGCGACATTCCTTATGGCGAGACCATCTCTTATGGGACCCTGGCCCGACGCATCGGCAATCCCAAAGCCTCGCGCGCGGTCGGCCTGGCCAACGGATCGAACCCCATCCCGGTCATCATTCCTTGTCATCGAGTCATCGGAAGTAACGGCAAGCTCACGGGATACGGAGGCGGCCTGCCAATCAAGGAAAGACTGCTGGCTCTTGAACACCGGCAATTCACACTCCTTTAAGCGGGTAACTTTGCTGTCCCAAGGTTTTGCGGATACCATAGAAGCAGAGCGGTCCCAATCTCCCCGCATCGAACATCCGGTATGAACAAAATACTTGCCGCCATCCTGCTTGTGCTCTCGGCCACCTTTGCGGTCGCGCAAAATGACACTTCCGTTTTGAAGCCGCCCAAAGGAGCCGACGTCGCCATCGTCGTGTTTGAGGACCTGCAGTGCCCCGACTGCCGGCGCGCCGCGCCCCTGGTGGCCGAAGCGGGACGCACCTACAAGATCCCGGTAGTGATTCACGATTTCCCCCTGCCCATGCACAGCTGGTCATTTGAGGCGGCGGTGATCGCGCGTTACTTCGACTCGCACTCCAAGCAGCTCGGCGCCGAATATCGCGAATACATCTTCCAGCACCAGCCGGAGATCACCCCGCCCACCCTGCGCGCGTTTTCTGAGAAATTCGCCACGGAACACAAAATGGATCTGCCCTTTGTGGTCGATCCCCAAGGCAAGTTCGCGGACGAAGTTCGCGCCGACCGCGACATCGGCCAGCGCATTGGCCTCGAACACACCCCGACTATTTATGTGGTCAGCAACAAGTCGGCGGGCAAGCCCTTTGTGGAAGTCGTCGATCGCACGCAGCTTTATCAATTGATCGACGCGATGAAGAACGAATAGGTCCCCGGGAACGAAGGTCAGTTGCGTGGGGTTTTTGCGCCGCTCTTGCGCAGGATGTCGAGAGCAAACTCCTTTACCCAGTTGACGGCTACGCCATATCCGGCCTGCTCCAGCGTGGCGCGCAATCCATCATCCAGCACACTGTGGTTGCCCGGCTTCCAGGTGCTGGCAATCACCCCCGCCGAGAAAGCTCCGGCAAAAAGCGGGACCTGCGGGCGGATTGCCGTCTCCGTCGAATCATAGGTGACAAAGTTACGTACGATGGCGTGCCGGGTGCGCCGCCAGAATCCGGTGCAGCGGCAGATGTCGTAACGCGGTTCATAGCCCAGCGCCGCGTTTCCGCCCGCAACCAGTGTGTTCTGGATCATGAACTGCCCGAAGTGAGAGGCGAAGCGCTGCCCGTAACCGCCAATCCCGCCTCCCCATTCGTAGGGAATTCCGCGCGCTTGATCAATGCCCGCCGCAAACGCGCGTGCGAAATAGGCCCCCGCATTGAAGTAGGTCTGGCGGAAGTACACTTCGCGGCGCTCCCTCATCGTCAACGGCGAAAGCTTGGTCTCGTGAGGAATATAGGGTCCGATCAGCCAGATAATGGGCTGATCCTTCATCTTGGCGGGAAGATCCTTCACCTGCCCCGGCAGATCCTTGACCTTGTGCATCATGGAGGGATGGTCCGTTCCCTCATTCCCGGTGTTCTGCTGGTTGTCTTGCGGAGAAGATGTCTCCGACTGCGCCAGAACGGCAACAGTCGCCGAGGGAGCGGCAGGAAGATCTTTGATCGCGGACGCGTCCTGCGCCGGGCAGCACGCTGCCATGAGCAGAACCGTCCCACACAGACGCATTGCAGCCAGCAAACGGGGAATCCTCCGAAAAACCATACCACAGCGGTTCAGCGTGGAGGCCTTCGGCCCCCGTGGAAACAGAATGTCTACAGTCTGATTCTCTCGGCCGACAAAAGGTTTTCGCACCGGCTTTCCTGAGGAAATAAAATTCGCTTGACCCTGACGCGACGTCAGACCGTACAACCTTGAAGAGGAAAACTCCCATGAGCCCGACTTATCCGCCCCACCAGTTTGCCCGGCGGGCAGGGGTTACGATCCGTGCCTTGCACTACTACGACCGCCTCGGGTTGCTCAAGCCCAGCGGACGCACTCGTGCCGGATACCGCCTCTACAGCGATCGTGACCTCATCCGCCTGGAGCAGATCGTAGCGCTGAAGTTCATCGGATTTCCCCTGAACCAGATTCGCGATCTTCTCAATCGCAAAGACAGCGACCTGGCTGCCGTTCTCCGCCAGCAACGGCGGGTTATGGCCGCCAAGCGCGACCATCTCGACCGCGCCATGGGGGCGATCGAGCGCGCCGAGCAGATCGTCGCTTCCGGGCAAACCCACGATTGGGAAGCCTTCCGCAAAATCATCGAGGTGATTCAAATGCAAAACCGCAAAGATTGGATGCGCAAGTACTACAGCCAAGAACAACTGGCGAACCTGAAGCAGCGCTGGTCGCCCGAACTGCAGGCCCAGGCCGACAAAGACTGGAAGGAACTGATCGGCGACGTGGAAGCCGCCATCGCCCGCCACGAGGACCCCGCCGGCGAAACCGGGCGCAAGCTCGCCGAACGGCGCCGCAACCTACTGCTGCAATTTACCGGAGGAGATGCGGGCATCGCGCAGGACCTCAAGAATCTTCTTGCCGACCAGAAAAACTGGCCGCAGGATTTCAAGAAGCCTTACGGGGAGGAAGTAGAAAACTTCCTGAACCAGGCCACCACCGCAAACGGAGGTTTGTGCCTTTAAGAGAAAGGCCTTGGGACAGCCCCCTTCGGCTGTCCCGCTACCCTCTCTCGAAGGCGTGTTTCTTTTCCAGTTCGGCCAGCGCAGCTTGCGCATCGCCTTCGATTTTCTCCCGTTGCGCCATGAGTGCCTGGTTGGCCCGGGCATAACGGCGCTCCAGGGTGAACAGCCCTTCCTTGGCCATGGTATTGGCAATTTCCACCAGGTGGTCCGTCGTGCTCTCCACGTACAAGGCTTCGGTCTCGTCGCCAAGCCATACATCGCCGCCCACTACTTTGGTTTGCCAGTACACCTTGCGCGCGATCAACTGACGAATTTCGTCGTCGCTCGCCTTGCCAAAGATCCACTGGTTGCGCTTGAAGTTGTAATGGCGGCTGGAGAAGTTCACTGGTATCAGCTTGCCCGACTTCAGAAATTCCACCTGACGGCGGTCCACCTCCTTGCGCAGCGCGTTGATCACGGGGCCCTCAATGTCTTTGGGCTCCAGCGATGGAATCACTTCTTTCAGGGTAGCCGAGAGATTTACCGCCACCGGCGCGTGCAGCCCGGCGCCATTCTCCAGGTGCATGTCCGTATGCAGGACCCAGAAGTCCGAGCCGGAGGTCGAACGGTGAAAGGGCCACTTCAACTCAAATGAGAGCGGCAGGCCGCCCAGAGTAACGTAGATTTTCTTCTCGTTGGTTCCATTTCCAGAAGTCATGCCGATTCGATCCTCACCTCGAAGACGGGGATATTGTATTCATCCTCCCACTTTCCGCCCCAGATTCGCAATTCCGGTCGCGGCGGAAAGCCCAGACAATACCTTAGTTCCACCGGTTAACCATCCTGATGCGTACCCCGGGCGGTTCCCGAAACATCAACAGTTTATCCCCCCAGCTACTCACCCTTCGCCGTGACTCCAGTCACGGCAAAAATTCCCCAGAGTGCGAACATGAGCCTGACGGCGAGGTGCATTATGAACGACAGCGTTTTTTTTGCGACCTTCGATCCGCTCTACGTCAACGCGCCGGACGCTTGCAGTCTCTGCATCGCCCAGCCCCCTATCTTTGATTACGAATACGCGATCGAACAGGAGAATGGCGAAAGACAATACATTAAAGGATTTTGTTGCGCACGCTGTGCCGCCGATCTGCTGAAGAAGTTAGCCAACAACGAAGCCCGCGAATGGGCCGAAGAGGAGGCCACGCTCGAAGCTGAAGACCTGGACGTCACCGATTTCCAAAAGCGCCGTCTGGCCACATTCGGGAATACGAAGTAAGCCCTTCGTCGCCAATCAGTCTGCCATTTCGCGGGGTTCTCCCCGGCCCTGCCAGCCCAGGGAAAGTCTTGCACTTAAATTTATTCAGCCGCGGCTCGTCCTTAACTTGACGGCGCCGTCGGCACGCGCCACAATCGTTGTTTAGCTTCGCCGAGGTGATCATGCTGGCTTACTTCTTCGTTGCGCTTGCCGTCGCGGTTCGTTTCATGCCTCATCCCTGGACATTCACCCCGGTCGCTGCGTCGCTGCTGTTCTTCGGCGCCCGTGGATCGCGCAAGCAGCTCTGGATTCCGTTTGCCCTGCTGGCCGTCTCTGACGTGCTGCTCACCAAGCTCGTCTATCACTACGTCTTCTCGTGGGATCACTTCGTCTCATGGGCGTGGTACGCGGCCATCCTGTGGCTGGGTACGGGCCTGCGCAATAACGCCAAGCCGTTGCGCATTGTCGCTGCCTCGCTGGCAAGTTCCGTGTCGTTCTTCCTGCTGAGCAACTTCGCGGTCTGGGCCTGCTGGGATATGTATCCCAAGACTTGGGAAGGATTGATGACTTCCTACACGCTCGCGGTGCCCTTCTTCCGCAATGCGGTCGAAGGCGACCTGCTCTTCACCTGCGTCATGTTCGCGACCCCGTGGGTGCTGCATTCTTTGGCGGAAGCTTTTCGCGGGGCCGACCACACCGCCGCAGCCTAGGCGGTTCGTTGCGAATCTTCGGCCATCTTGGCGTTTAGGTTCTTTCTTTTTGCTGCCCGCATTGCCAGCCACAGCACGACGCCCACGCCGATCGCGATCAGCACCAGTTGCCAGTGCAGCTTGAAAATCGAACCGCTGATCCGCACGATGTCGGGTCCGAACTTGATCGTCAGCCCCGCCAGAATCGAAAACCGCAAGAACCTTCCCGCAAAAATTGCCATCAGAAAAGAGGAAAAACGCATCTCGGAAACCGATGCTGCCAGCACGAACAGTTTGAAGGGCATCGGCGGCGGCAACATGGCGGGAAACATCAATCCCCAGAACGGATGCTTCTGAAAGGCGCCGTGAATTTTTTCGAATTTCTGCGGTGGAATCCGCTTGCGCAGCAGCTCTTCGCCACCTTTGTATCCGATCAGGTAGATGATGATGCTGCCGATAGCCGACCCCGCCGACGCCATCAGCACGTAGACGAGAAATAAGGACGGCTTCTGGTAGACGTAGGTCGCCACGATGGCATCGACCGGCATTCCGATCAGGCCGCCGTCCAGCCCCGCGATGGCGAAGACCCCCCAGGCCCCCAGCGGTTTCAGCAACACCCAGAGGAAGGCTGTGTAACGCGCAATGAAGTTGGCAACGGTTTTCAACGATTGAGTCTCGATCTATACCCGCAGCTGCCACCTGGTTGGACACCCGCGCTCTGCGGCGTGCCCGGTCTCTGAAATCCGGCCTGCGATGGTGCCACGTGGATTCGAATCGGCGGTGTCTTTGATGCTACATGAGAAGGGCAAAACTGAAAACCCGCGTTGCCGGCGCCAGCGCGGGTGAGGTAACGGTTCTCTCGTGAGCCTGCTTTCAGGGCTTGGCCGGCCCGGCCGCGAAGCCTTCGCCGCAGCGATTGCGGACCGCTTCCCTGAATTTCTCCCGCTCCTCGGGCGTCATTTTGTTCCAGCCGGCCATCGTCCAACGGTCCCGCCGGGCTGCCGGTCCGCGGAATCCCCTCCAGCCCCCGAACAACACCCAGCTTAACGCCAGCAGCCCGACCGCTTGCCAGAAAGTCACGACTGGGAGTCCGAACAGCGCCGGCATCAGCCAGTTCCACAGGTAGTGCACCGCCTGACCGAACCCCGCAATGACGATTGTCAGTGCCAGCAGCACTCCGATCACCAATTTCATCCATCGTGGTGTCATCTTGATTCCCATCCTTCCTTGAATTCGTCATAGATTCCCTGCAACCGCTCGCGCAGATGCAGCACCGCATAATGCTTCCGCGAAAGCAGCGTATTCAC
>Ga0335085_10018051_pt1 | contig 10148 bp, 5 predicted proteins | sample Lox_Sample_45_FD_206712 | JGI IMG/M metagenome (GOLD analysis project Ga0335085, IMG submission 206712) | Soil microbial communities from Loxahatchee National Wildlife Refuge, Florida, United States - Lox_Sample_4.5 | ecosystem: Environmental > Terrestrial > Soil > Wetlands | place: USA: Florida... | reverse complement strand
TCTCGCACGAATTGTTTGTCGAAACTCGGCTGCGGTTTGCCGGGTTCGTAGCTGTCCGCCGGCCAGAACCGTGAACTGTCCGGCGTCAACGCTTCGTCGATGAGAAGCAGCTTGCCGTTGTCGCGGCGCTCTTCGAGCGCCGGATCCCAACGGCGGTCATAGACCACCGCTACAGATTCGGAAAGAACGCCAAACTCGAATTTCGTATCCGCGATGATGATGCCGCGTTGCCTGGCGTAGTCGGCCGCGGACTTGTAGAGCGCGAGCGACAACTCGCGCACGCTCGCGGCGAGCGGTTTGCCGATGATGCGCGTGACGCGGTCGAAGTCGATGTTTTCGTCGTGGCCCGTCTCGGCCTTGGTGGCGGGCGTGAAGATCGGCTCCGGCAGTTGGCTGGATTCGACGAGATCATCGGGCAAGTGAATGCCGCAGACGGTGCGCGATTGGCGGTACTCTTTCCAGCCGGAGCCGGCGAGGTAGCCGCGCACGACGCATTCGAGGGGCAACGGCCGGCATTTGCGCACGAGCATCGCGCGGCCATGCAACTGGCGGCGCAACCAGCCCGTCTGCGCTTGATCAACCGACCGCAGGCGGGACGCCCGCGCCACCATTTCATCAAGGTCGCTCGTGATGAAATGGTTCTCGACGATAGGCGCAGTCCTCTGAAACCAGACTTCGCTGAGCGCGGTGAGCACACGGCCTTTTTCGGGGATCGGGTCGGGCAGAACCACGTCGAAGGCGCTGAGCCGGTCGGTGGCGACAAACAGCAGCGCGTCGTCGAGGTCGAAGACTTCGCGCACCTTGCCGCTCTTGAGCTTGGCCACGCCGGGAAGATCCAGATGTGAGATTGTGTTCATCCTGCGCATCGCCTACAGTTGGAGACGCATTGTATGGCAGTCAGCCGGAAATTTAAGGAAAATGTGACCGCGTGGGGATTTTTCTTTCTGAGCGTTGCCGTTGTGGTGATATTCGTCGTGGTCGCCCTCCGTGGGCGGACATCCCACAGGTCAACTCCACCGGCTGAGCAAATCCAACAGTAACCGCACGCCGAATCCTGTCGCGCCCTTGGCGAGGTAGGGGCGCTCCTCCGTCGTCCACGCCGTGCCTGCGATGTCGAGATGCGCCCACGGCGTGTCGCCAACGTATTTGGCCAGGAACGCCGCCGCAGTGATCGCGCCGGCGTCGCGGCCACCGGTGTTTTTGATGTCGGCAACGTCGCTCTTTATTTTGTCGCGGTACTCCTGCCAGAGAGGCAACGGCCAGACGCGTTCGCCCGTGCGTTCGCCGGCGGCGCGGAGCTTTGACTGGAGCAGTTCGTCGTTGCCAAACAATCCGGCGGCGAACGTGCCGAGGGCGACGACGCACGCGCCCGTGAGCGTGGCGAGGTCGATGATGGTTTGGGGGTTGCGTTCGCGCGCGTAGGCCAGCGCGTCGCCGAGAACGACACGACCCTCGGCGTCGGTGTTGAGGATTTCGATGTTCACGGCGCGTTTGTCGGCTCCGCGATAGCTGGTGACGATGTCGCCGGGCCGGTAGCTCGTGGCGCTGGGCATGTTTTCGGCCGCGCCGACGACTCCGATGACGTTGAGCGGGAGCTTCAAATCGGCCACCGCTCGCAGGGCGCCGAGGACGGCGCAACCGCCGCACTTGTCGAACTTCATTTCGTCCATCTTGTCGGCGGGCTTGATCGAGATGCCGCCGGTGTCGAAGGTGACGGCCTTGCCGACCAGCGCGATCGGCTTCTGGTCTTTGGAACCGCCGCGGTATTCGAGGACGATCAGGCGCGGCTCCCGGGCGCTGCCGCTGCCAACAGCGAGCAAACCGCCGAAGTTGCCCTTTTCGAGCGCGGCCTTATCGAAGACCGTGCACTTGAGGCCGCGATCCTTTGCGAGTCGTCGGGCGTAATCGGCAAGGGTGACTGGATAAACGATGTTGCCGGGGAGATTGCCGATGTCGCGCGCATAGTTGGCCGCAGCGGCGATGGCTTGGGCGCGGCTCGCCGCTCGCTTGGCGGCGCGAAGGTCGGAGCCCGGCGGCAGGCAGAGCGTCAGCAACCGCAGTTCGGTGCGGTCGCTGTTCGGCGCCTTGAATTTCGTGAAGCGGTAGTTGACGAGTTCGGCGGCTTCGACGACCGGCTCGACATCATCCTGGCCAACCTGCAGCGCAGCGCGGTCGATACCGCTGCTGGTGAGCTTCTTGAGCGCGGATCCGACGGCTGTGCGCAGGCGGTCGGCGTTGAAGTTGTCACGCTTGCCGAGCCCGACGAGCAGGATGCGCTCGGCGCGTATGCCGGCTCGGCCGGCAGTGTGGAGCAGCACAAGTTGCTTTTCGGCGCCGTGAAATTCCTTGCGGTTGAGCTTATCGAGAAGCTTGCGGAAACTAGCGGGGCCGGCGAGCCGTTCATTTTCGAACGCCAACAGGACGACTGCGGGCACATTTTGCGCGAAGGGAGAAGTGTCGATGACTGAAAGCTTCATGAGGCGGCGATTATAGGCGGCGGGGTGGGGAGCGTCAACGGCTGCCGGTGGCAGGTATCGTGCTTTTATTGTCTATGGGACACGATAGTGATGAATGGCGCGTTGAAGAAGAGTCTGGGGCTGTTTTTCACGCCGGAATTTGAGAAGGCCACGGTCGTGCTGACGCTGATTTGTGTGTCAGCGATCATCGGGTTATTCGTGTATCTGATGCAGTCGACAGGGCGTCGGCATTTTCGGTTGTGGGCGGTGGCGTTTTTATTTTACGCGGTGTATCTGGCGGCTTCGATCGGATTTCAGGTCACGCCCTACAATGCGTTTGTGGCGACGTGGCTGAGCTCGGCCATAGGGATCAGCGCTGTGTTTATGTTTTGGGGAGATTTCAGTTTAGTCGAGCAGCCGCGAAGTGGTCGAGAACTCGGCTTGGCGGTTGTCGTCATGGGGGCGTGGTGTTACGTCGGGGCGATCTGGTTGCGCGAACTGTCGTGGCTGATGCTGCCCGTGTCGGTGTTGCTGGGCGGATCACGTATTTATGCGGGTATTCTCCACATGCGGACGCGCGACCGCAACCAGGGAACCAATTTGTTGACGGCCGCATTCATCCTGTGGGGATTGCATGCGTTCACGTTCCCGTGCCTGCAGCCCTGGCCCGGGGTGTTGGCGGTGGCGCATCTGACGTCCTCGGTGCTGGCGCTCATGATTGCGATCGGCATGATCGTGGAAGAAGAATGCCGGGTTTCGGAGGAGAAATATCGCAGCCTGCTGGATGCCTCGCCAATGGCGGTGTTCATGGTGGACTTGTGGACGCTGCGAATCTTGGATTCGAATAAAGCCGCGCAACGTCTCACGAAGCTGGATGCCGATGCTCTGTCGGGCCGCAACATTCGCGATTTGTGCCCCGACCTGCACAGCGAGGGAAACAATCTGTTGGACCATCGGGCGATGATCAGTGCCGTGTTCAAGCCGTTCAACGAATTTCACATCGCCCGGGCGGATGGGGTCACTGTGTTGTGCGAAGGCGACGCGCACCTGGCGCAATGGCACAAGCGGCCGGTGTTGCAGATTAGTATCCGCGAAATGGACAAGGACCACAAAATCGGCCAACTGGTGCGGCGAGCCGAAAAACTGTCGTCGCTCGGGCAGTTAATCGCCGGCGTGGCGCATGAGTTGAACAATCCGCTGGCTGTCGTGGTCGGATATGCGCAGATCATGACCCGGCAGGGCATCGCTGATGAACGCGTGCGCGGCAATATTCAAAAGATCCTACACGAGAGCGAGCGGGCGGCAAAGATCGTCCGCGATTTGCTCAGCTTCGCGCGCCCGTGCGAACCGCAGATGACGGTGGCCGACATCAATCGGCTTGTGTCCAACGTTCTGGAGATTCGGGAGGCGGACTTGCGGGCGCAGGGTGTCCGCCTGGTGCGTAATCTCGCGCCGAATTTGCCGAAGACCAAAGCGGACCTGATTCAAATCGAACAGGTATTGACGAACTTGATCACTAATGCGGTCCATGCAATGACGAGCCACGCGGGAACGCGCGTGTTGACGGTATCGACCGAGGAGAATGGATTCCGCATCTGTATCACCGTCGCCGACACTGGGCCGGGCATTCCGCACGAGATCGCAAGCAAGATTTTCGATCCGTTCTTCACGACCAAGCCGCCGGGCAAAGGAACAGGATTGGGGCTGTCGATCTCCAACACGATTATGCAGGAACATCGCGGAAGAATCTGGGTGCAGAGTGAACCCGGCAGTGGGGCGAGATTTTATGTGGAGTTGCCGATTGTTGCCTGTGAAGAAGAAGCTGAACCGGTCGCGCCGGCTGTTGAACACGCGCCGACGGAGGCGGGGGGTCAGGTCCGACGGCTGTTGGTGGTTGATGATGAGCCGGGAATTCGCGACGTGCTTCAGGAGGTACTCGGGGCCAGCGGATATCGTGTGGACACCGCCTCTAACGGAACCGAAGCCGTCGACCGCATCAAGTCTGGTCGCTACGACGTGATCATTTCGGATTTGTGCATGCCCGAGATGGACGGCGAGAAACTTTACGAAGTCGTGCGCGACACTGATCCGCACCTTGCCAAGCGGATTGTGTTTGTAACGGGTGACACGGTCAGTCCGAAGTCGCGCAACTTTCTCGACGCGTCCGGCAACCGCTGGCTGTCGAAGCCATTCAACGTCAGCGATGTTGAGGAAGTCGTGGCCACGTTGCTCAAGCAGGATCCGTTGACGGCCCTGACTGAAGCCAGCCATCACCCCAGCGGGCCTACTCGTCGTTATCACCCAAGTTCCTCCTAGGAGCAGACGACAGTTCAAATTTGAACGCGCCGCCCTCCGATACACACAGTTGCCGAAAGAGATCCGCAATCGAACGGTTTTGCGGCTGAAGCACGGCGATTCGCAAAGGTCGATGGCAGACTTCGTGCTCATTTATGTGAATGCGAAGGGTTCAACCTGATGGCCATGGCGTTTAGTCGAGCGACAAGGAGTCTGAGATGAGTCTCACAGTCGTGGGCGATCTGTTCGATCAGATCTTTCCCGATCAGTGGCTGAAGGCGTCATTGGTGCTGGCGCTGTTCAGCACGTGGGTCGTCATCAGCGTGTTCGCGTACCTGAACCACTACACGAAAAAGTCCTACTTCGGATTGTGGACGGCGGCATGGATGTTCTATGCGGTCTGGCTGGCGGCATCGATTCAGATAGACGAATCGCCTGATCTGCCCTTCTACATCATGGCCCGGCGTGCCTGCGTCGGGGTCAGCGCGATGTGCATGTTTTGGGGCAGCTGTGAGTTGATCGAGCGGGCGCGCCGCCATCGGGAACTGGCCTGCGGCGTGGTGATGATTGTGATCTGGAGCTACGTCGCGGCGTACAAGGTGCAAGAGACGCTGTGGATCACGCTGCCGGTATTCCTGCTGTTGGCCGCCGCCAGTGTGTACACGGGATTTCTGTACCTGCGGCTGCGCGGGCGTTGCCGCGGAGCCAATCTGTTGGCAGGCGGTTTCGTATTTTGGGGAGTGCACCTGTTGGGCTACCCGTTCATTCCGTTCATGCCACGGACATTTGTCGGCATTGGCTATTTCACGTCGTCAGTGCTGGCATTGTTCATCGCGATGGGCATGATGGTGCTGGCGCTGGAGCAGGCGCGCGAACGCAACGAGACATTGCTCGGCGAATTTAAGAAGGGCGTCACCACCCGACGGCTGCTCGAGCAAGAGATCACGGTGACGGACCAAAAGTATCGCGCGCTGTTCAATGCCGCCAGCGATGCGATCCTGCTTGTTGACCTTGAGACGGTGGAGGTGTTCGAAGCCAACGACGCGGCAAAAGTGTTCCTTGGTCCGACGATCGTTGACGCCCATCGTTCGTTTCTGGATTTCTGTCCGAGCCTGCGGCTGGATAACGCAGGGCTGCTCGACCACAAACGCGCGTTTGAGGAGCTGTTCGGGCCATCCAACGAGTTTTACATTGCCCGGCCCAATGGGGCGCATGTGCTGTGCGAGGGCAGCGTCACCCTGGTGCGGGACAACCGCCGGCCGGTGCTGCAGATTAACATCCGCGAAATCACAGAGCGCAAGAAGCTCGAACAGCAACTGCGGCAGTCGGAAAAACTTAGCGCGCTTGGTCAGCTTATTGCCGGCGTGGCCCACGAATTGAATAATCCGCTCGCGGTCATCATGGGCTACGCGCAAATTCTCGCCAAACGCTCCACCAACGACGAAACGCTACAGACCGATGTCTTGAAAATCCAGCGCGAGAGCGAACGCGCGGCCAAGATCGTTCGTAACCTCCTGACTTTTGCCCGGCCTCGCGAGCCGCAAATGGAAGTGGTGGATCTGAATCAACTGATTCGCGACGTTGTCGAAACGCACGAGACCGAAATCGTTCAAAACCGAATCGAGTGCCGTCAGCGCCTCACGGCGGATCTGCCCAAGACGATGGCTGACCCACACCAAATCGAGCAGGTGCTCACGAACCTCGTCGTCAACGCTATCCAGGTGCTAACGACCCATAATGCGACGCGCATTTTGGAACTCACGACCGAGCTGGTTGGCAAATCGATACGGATCAGTGTCGGCGACTCGGGCCCCGGGATTGCGCCGGAGATCGTCACGAAGATTTTCGATCCATTCTTCACCACGAAACCACCGGGCAAGGGCACGGGCCTTGGTTTGTCGATTTCGCACAGCGTCGTCGAAGAGCACCGGGGCAAGATTTGGGTGCAAAGCGAACATGGCAAGGGCGCCAGGTTTTTCGTCGAACTGCCGGTAGTTTCCTGCAGCCAGGAGCCGCTCGAAGTTGAGCCACCTGCGCCGGCGATGGAGCGCGATCCCAACGCAGCGCAATACCGGCTGCTCATCGTGGACGATGAACCCGGTATTGTGGAGGTGCTGAAAACCGTCCTCGGCGAAAGCGGGTACACCATTGAAACCGCCACAAACGGAGGCGAGGCAATGGAGCGATTGGATCGCGGGAAATACGATCTCATCATCTCCGATCTGTGCATGCCCGGCATCGATGGAGAGACATTGTACAAGCGGACGCAGAAGGCCAATCCCGATTTGGCCAAACGAATCATCTTTGTGACCGGCGACACCGTCAGCACCAACTCGCGCGCGTTCCTCGAGTGGACCGGCAACCGTTGGTTCAGCAAGCCGTTCGACATCGAAGAAATCGACCGCGTCGTGCGTAATTTTCTCCGTGAAGATCCGCTGGTGACAAACGCGGCGCAGAGCTGATAAGCTTGGCTGGTTTGATCCTGGCCGCCATTGGGGCTCGCAGAACGCCTTCTTGAATGCTCCCCCTGTAACGTGGTAGGTTCGGTGCCGTACCTACTCCACGCGAAGCAAAGAATCCACACGTTCCTAGTCGGGATGCGGGAGAAGGTAGCGTGAGTTAAATCCGACTTCGGCAAATCATGGCGGAAAACAGTCAGAAGGCTAAGCGAGTGTTGGTGTTTTGTCTCTCGGGGTTAGGCGATGCAATCATGGCATCGCCTGCGATCGCCACGCTGGCAGATCGCCCCGAGCAGTTTCATCTCACAATGCTCACGATGTTTCCGAGCGTGATGGAGTATCTACGCGAGCAGAACTTCACCAACGACGTGCGCTTCGTGGATTTTTTGAAAGGCTCCAAACCCGAAGTTTTCCAGAAGTTGTGGGAACTGCGTCGCGAGCGTTATGAGATCAGCGTCGTCACCTACCCGCATAATCGAATCGAATACAACGCCGTCAGCCGGGCAATCGGAGCGCGTCTGCGAATTGGCTTCCGCTATCAACGCCAGCGGCGGGTCAATCTGCCGTGGCTGAATCAAGTGCTGTTTGATGAAAATCCGACTTTCCATGTGGTGCAAGAAAACTTGCGGTGGGCGGCCTATCTGACCAAAGAGGATGTCGGCTCGCTGCCGGACGACATGTGGTTCCGGCACTCGGCCGAGTCGAACCGCACCGCCGAGGATTTCCTGCAGGCACAACACCTCGAGCAAGCTTCTCCGCTAATTGGAATCCATCCGAGTTGCAACGCGCTGAAGAACCAGCAGAACCGTTGTTGGCCGCCGCATCATTTCGTGCGATTCATCGAACGGATGGCGACACAGTTGCCGACCGCGCGGTTCCTGCTTTTCGAAGGGCCGACGGATGCCCAACTCGCGCAAATGATTCGGCAAAATGCCCAGTCTGTCGCGGTCGCGCGGATGTTGCCCGTGCGAGTAGTCGGCGCGTTGATCCGGCACTGCCGACTGTTCGTCAGCAACTGCTCGGGGTTGATCCACATCGCTGCGGCGTGTAAAGTGCCGACGGTCGGAATTTATGGTCCGACAAATCCCGCCTGGGACGGCCCGTGGAAAACCGAGGCGATTGTGGTCAATCGCCATCTTCCCTGCAGCCCGTGCTTCTATTATTCGAGCCGGCCGCTTGACTGTCCTGCCAAGCTCGATTATGCATGTGTCCGCGAATTGCCCGTGGAAGACGTCGAAAGGGCTGCGCTGCAACTACTGAGGCTCGTACGAGTTTAGACGTTTGAACAGTCAATGCGATTGGAAGGAGAGCGGATGAGATATTTCATCACTGGCATCACTGGATTCGCTGGCCCGCACCTTGCGCGCCTGCTGCTTCAGGAGGGCCACGCGGTTGAGGCATTGGTGCGTGAGAGCAACGGTCGCGAAATGGATTTGCTGGATGTGTTGACGGCGGACGAACTCAACCGGATCACCTTTCATTACGGTGACCTGCTCGAATATCACTCGCTGGTGCGCCTCCTCTCGGCCGAGGCGTTCGACGGGGTGTTCCATCTCGCAGCGCAGAGCCATCCGCCAACGAGTTTCGTCGATCCGGTCGGGACTTTCTCCAGCAACGTTCAAGGCTCCGTCAACCTGATCGACGTGGTCCAGCGCCAGCAGAAGAACTGCAGATTCATGTTTTGCTCGACCTCTGAGGTCTATGGCGATTCCGGCAAATCAGTCGGGGTGCTCAAGGAAAACTTGGCCTTGCAGCCATGCAACCCTTACGCGACCAGCAAAGCGGCGATAGATTTGCACGTGACGGAGCGTTGCCGCAACGGGTTCATCAAGGGCTTTATCACCCGCGCGTTCTCCCATACCGGTCCACGTCGCGGCAAGAAATTTTCCATCTCCTGGGATGCGTACTGTCTGGCGATGATGGTGACGGGCAAGCAGAAGGACCGCATCCTGCCGGTCGGCAACCTCGAGACTCAACGAATCGTCATCGACGTCCGAGATTGCGTCCGCGCCTACTACCTGTTGATGCAGAACCATGATAACGGCGAAGCCTACAATGTTTGCGGTGACATGACTTCGGTGCGGAAAATGCAATTCTTCACAGACAAGCTCATCGAGATTTCCGGGCTTAAAGGTGTTGAAAAGAAGGTTTCCGAAAAACTCTATCGCCCCATCGACATCCAAATTCAAGTTGGAGACACGGCGAAGCTGCAAACGAAGACGGACTGGAAACCTGAAATCCCCATCGAACAGACGCTCGCCGACCTCTTCAATTATTGGGTGCGAAAGCTCAGCGTGTGACAGCAAACCGCTCCGCGATGGGCGCGCGTCACGACCAGCAGCCTCTTGTCGGTCTGTGGATCACGCTGGTCGCGGCGGTTTTCTATTGTGTGTGGCTCGGCGCACACTGGCTACCGCTGGGCTTGAGCGAACACGAGTTGGCTGCATCGGCCTCGCGTGTCTGGGACATCAAGCGCGAACTCGTCGAGCACCATTCTCTGACGTGGTGGACGCCTTGGTACATGAGCGGCTCGAGCTACGGGTTGAACCACGCCCGCGGCTTTTACCTTGTGCCTTGGATTTTGTTCACGGCTTTCACCGATCTGATCACGGCGGGCAAATTGGTTGGGCTGCTCGCGATCTTCACCAGCGCGGTGACGATGTATTTCTGCGCGCGGCATTTCCTGAAAAACGGATGGGCTGCTGTTTTGGCCGCGATGGCGTTCATGCTGCACCCCGAACAGATTATCCGCGCGGCCGGCGCCGAGCATATGACCATCAGCTTGTTCTTTCCCATCATCCCCCTGCTGTGGCTGACACTGGCACGCGCGCTGGAGTCGAACAGATTTAGCGACACGTTCGTGTGCGCGTTGGTCGCCGTGCTGGGGTGGTGGGTGGATAACAAACAGGCGTTGGTTCAATTCCTGTTCCTGTTCACC
>Ga0335085_10018050_pt1 | contig 10149 bp, 8 predicted proteins | sample Lox_Sample_45_FD_206712 | JGI IMG/M metagenome (GOLD analysis project Ga0335085, IMG submission 206712) | Soil microbial communities from Loxahatchee National Wildlife Refuge, Florida, United States - Lox_Sample_4.5 | ecosystem: Environmental > Terrestrial > Soil > Wetlands | place: USA: Florida... | reverse complement strand
AACGGCACCAGACCGTGCAACCCAATCCCGCGCACTTCGCGCTCGCCGAGCTTGAGCGAGGGCTTGGAGACCGCTTTTTCCTTTGCACGCAGAATGTCGATTCACTACATGAGCAGGGCGGATCCAGGCGGGTCGTGCACATGCATGGACGCATCATGCAGTCGCGCTGCTCGAGTGGGAGCTGTGGCTCAAGTCCGTTTGACGATACGCGACCCTATCGAACACCCCAGGAGATTCCGCGCTGCCGCACCTGTGGCGCGCTGATTCGCCCGCACATCTGCTGGTTTGGCGAGGTGCCTTTCCAGATGGACCTGATTCTTCATCAGCTGGAAAGCGCAACCGTGTTGGTGACGGTCGGCACGTCGGGTGTGGTCGAGCCGGCGGCGAGCTTCGTCCGGATGGCAAGGCGGAATCGCGCAGGGACGATCTACGTGGGTCCGGAAGAGCCGGCGAATGCGGAGTTCTTCGATGAGGTGGTGCTCGGGAAGGCGGGGGAGATGTTGCCGGCAATGATGAGAGAGGCGGTTGGTTAGCGACTGGCCGCCAATTCGGTCCACATGTCGCTCAGGCGGAGCGAAATCGGGGTGCCTTCGATCTTGAGTTCGTCGATGGGCAACCATGCAGTGCTGCTGCAGTCGTAAGCGACGCGAGTGGCAGGATCAATTACCCAGATATTCGCGATTCCCATAAGACGATAATCGCTTAGACGCTCGTTGTAGCGGGAGATGCGATCTTCGGGCGAGAGAATTTCGATGACCGCCAAGGGAGGAGTGACGAGAACCTGTTCGACCGGTTGAGTGCGCGACACCAAACCCACGTCAGCGATGCGCACGCGGTTCTGCGAAACCCGGATGCGGATTTCGGGAAGCACATGAATAGCCCATTCGATGCGATGTTGGCCAAACCACACGGTCAAAAAACCTTGCACTGCTGAATGATCGAACTCGCCCAAGTTACGCTCCTGCACCTCTCCATCGACGTAGTCGCAGTCCGGGTGATAGCTAGAGCGGAGGTAGTCTGCGAGCGATGTTTGCAGGGTAGCCATAGAAGGTCCCGGTACTTTAATTTTACTCCCGGTCCGAGCGCGGCGTCGCTAGCGCATGAAGTATCCGGTGATGTGATAGGCCGCGTAGGCGGAGATGTAGGCGACCACCGTCATGTAGGCGAACTGGGCCGCGGGCCACTTCCAGCCGTTGGTTTCGCGGCGCACGACGGCCAAGGTGGACATGCACTGCATGGCGAAGGCAAAGAACACCAACAAGGCCACCGCACCTGGCAATGACAACTCGTGGCGCAAGGCAGTCTGGAGATCGAATTCGTGAACGGAGGCGTCGATGCCGTTGATCGTACCCAGGGTCGCGATGATCACCTCGCGCGCGGCGAGCGAGGTCACCAGGCCAACACCGATCTTCCAGTCGAAGCCGAGAGGCCGAATGACCGGCTCGATGGCGTGTCCGACGGAGGCCACAACGCTGTCCTGAATGGCGGGCGGCTGGCCGTTGTGCATGGGGAAATTGGTCGCTGCCCAAAGCAACAGCGTCACCAGCAGGATGACGGTGCCGGCGCGATAGAGAAATGCCTTGCCACGATCGACCAACCTGAGCGCGAGCGAGGATGCCTGCGGCCACCGATACGGCGGCATCTCCAGGATGAACGGCGCGTCTTTGCTGCGGAGGATGGTTGACTTCAGCACGCGCGCCGTGAGTACCGCCATCAGGAATCCCAAGACGTAGAGACCAAGCATGGCAGCGGCACGGGTGTTCAGGAACGGCCCCAGCAGCGGACGGCCCGGCAGAAATGCCGCGATGACCATGGTGTACACCGGCAAACGCGCCGAACAGGTCATGAACGGGGCGATAAGAATGGTCGCGATGCGATCACGCTTGCTCTCGATGGTGCGTGTGGCCATGATGGCCGGAACCGCGCAGGCATAAGCGGAAAGCAGTGGAATAAAACTCTTGCCGTTCAGTCCGACGCGCGACATGGTGCGATCGGCAATGACGGCTGCGCGCGCCAAATAGCCGGAGTCTTCCAGAATGCCGATTACGAGAAACAGCAGCAGGATCTGCGGGAGGAAGACGACCACCGAACCGACACCCTTCCAGACACCGTTGATCAGCAGGGAGCGCAGCAGACCGTCGGGCATCGCCTGGCCGATCCAAGCGCCGGTCGAGTCGAGGAAGCCCTGGATCAGGTCCTGCAGGGGTTTCCCGGCAATGAAGATCATCTGGAAGACGGCAATTACGACGGCGAGGAAGATGACCGGGCCCCAAGTGCGATGCAGGAAGATGCTATCCAGCCGCCTGGTCCAGACCGGGGTTGCGGGACGACGATAGTTGGCGCTTTCGCCGACACGTACGGCCCACTCGCGGACACTGCGGGTGTTGCCTATGACGGGCAATTCGAGCGGCTCCGGGGCGGGAGCCGAAGAGGACAGGAAATTGGTAACGGCCGCGAGCCCGACTCCGGTGGTTGCACTGACGAGGGCCACCGGCGTTCCCAGCTCACGGGCAAGCGCCAGCACGTCCACAGCGCCGTTCTGCTTGTGAAGCTCGTCGGCCATGTTCAGCAAAACGAGCGTTGGCAAACCCAGGGCAATGACGCGCGCTGCCAGTACGAGATGGCTGTTGAGGTTGTTGGAATTCAGCACAACGATGACAGCATCGGGGCGCGGCATGCCGGGCATCGTGCCGTGCAACACCTCAACCGCGACCCGCTCGTCTTCCGATTTGGGTATCAGGCTGTAGATACCGGGCAGATCGATGAGCGCGATCTCCTCGCCCGCCTGGTCGCGAATGTATCCGATGTGATGTTCGACGGTGACGCCGGGAAAGTTGCCGACCTTTTGGCGCAAGCCGGTAAGCCGGTTGTAAAGCGTCGTCTTGCCGGAGTTGGGAGGGCCGACGACAGCGACCGTACGATAGGAGGTTGCAACCGCCTGATCGTCGACACGCGCCACGGGATGGCACGTCATTGCCGCGCCTCCGTTAGCTTAATCACCGAAGGCCGGTGCGCCGACCAGGGACACATGGATGTGGCGAGAAAGTTCGCGGCGCATCGCGACCTCTGTCCCTTCGACCCGATAAACCCGGGGATCTCCGCCCGGACCACTGCGTTCCACGCTGACTTCCAGTCCCGGAACAAATCCGAGATTCATGAGATGTTCGGCTACAGGATGATCGAGCTCCAGCTCGCGAACAATGGCGCGTTCGCCGACCTGAAGGTCGGAAAGGGCACTCGTGGTACGTTTTTCGCGCTGCCTGCGTCCGAATACGAAGTTGAAAATCATTTTCAATTCCAACTCTATTCTAACCCGATCCTGCCGCCTGGCAACGACCAAAGTCACAACAGTTTGTGACATGCGAACAATCGGGGAAACCCCGAGGAAACTCCCAAAATGGGCATTTTGCCTCTGTTACCGGGATTTTGGCAGGCCGATGGCGTTTTTCGCGCTTCGCCCTTCGCTATTCGCTATTCGCTATTCGGCGAAACTCACACCAACCGGCAGGACGCCACCGCAGCTACCCACCGCGAGTTGTGGCAGACTGTTCAAAACCCCTCCGAGGACGCTAATGCTTGGTTTGAGTGACATCGCCAGCCGGATCGTGCAGTCGACCATTCGCACTATGTCGGTGGAGTGTGAAAAGGCGGGTGGAGTAAATCTGGCGCAAGGGGTCTGCGACACGGAGGTTCCGGGGGTGGTCAGACAAGCCGCCGAGGCTGCGATCGAGGCCGGCTACAACCAGTACACGCGCGCCGACGGGATCCTGTCCCTGCGCGAGGCGATCGCGAGAAAGCTGGGACGCCAGAACGGAATCCAGGCTGACCCGGAAACTGAGATCGTAGTGACCTCTGGTGTCACCGGCGGATTCGACTCGGCCTGCCGGGCTTTGTTGAATCCCGGTGACGAGGTCATTCTGTTTGAACCTTATTACGGCTACCACTACGCCACTCTGGTTGGCCAGTATTTGAAGCCGGAGCTGGTTTCGCTCGATCCCCCCGACTACAAACTGGTGGGTGACCGGCTTGCAGATGCCGTCACGCCGAAGACTCGCGGTGTCGTCGTGAACACACCGGCGAATCCATCAGGCAAACTCTTTTCCCGGACGGAACTGGAACAGGTCGCCGGCATCGCTCGCCAGCATGACCTGTTCATTTTTACCGATGAGATTTACGAGCACTTCGTGTACGACGGAGCTCGCCACATCAGCCCGGGTTCGTTGCCGGGAGTTGCCGATCGGACGATTACCATTTCCGGCTTTTCCAAAGTGTTCAGCATCACGGGATGGCGCGTGGGATTTCTGCATGCTTCGGTGCGATGGGTTCCGGCGATCAGCTACTTTCACGACCTGACGTATGTGTGTGCGCCATCGGCATTTCAGCACGGGGCCGCCGCCGGACTCGACGAACTTCCCGACTCGTTCTACGCCGATCTGATCCACGAATACCAGCACAAGCGCGAAATGATCTGCGACGCGCTACGGGCTAGCGGACTGGAACCGAGTGTGCCGGCAGGCGCGTACTACGTGCTGGCCGACGCTTCCGGGGTTCCGGGAACCGACAGCATCGAAAAGGCGATGAACGTGCTGCGGATGACTGGCGTCGCCAGCGTCCCGGGCGAAGCTTTCTTCCAGGACGGGCGCGGCGATCACCTGCTGCGATTCTGTTTTGCCAAGACCGACGCGGACCTCGCCGAGGCCTGCGAACGTCTCAGCAAACTGCGGCGACTGGCGGGCGCAGCTGCGCGCCAACGCATTGCTACGTGAATGTTACGAATGATCGCCGCGAATAACGGGAACGAATACTTGGCATAAATAGTTTGAATTTCACATCCTGCACGAAAGCCTGTATTCCTAATTTCACCACCAGAAACACTACGCCAACGCAGCCGGCGCGTTGGTTTTTTGATTCTGTGAATCTGGTAAAGCTGATTACGCAGTCTGGAGCACTCATTAGTCTCGATCAAGCTTTCCGTAACCGGACTTCCTGGTGGGTTGGGCAACAAGGTACCAGCCACCGCCCGGGCTGCGGCATTGTCAGGGTCCGGCAGCCGGTTTTGCGTGCTGCCCATACTTCGAGAACCCATGCCCACACCGACTTCTGAGTCCGCCTTGCGCAACTTTTACCGAGAGGAATCGGAGCGTATTCGGCGTGATTTTGAGGGCAGCGGATCGGGGCGCTCCTGCATCCACGAGCGCACCCAACTGGTCGAGCAGATCCTTGCTCCGCTGTGGGAGCAGCAGCCGACACTTGCTTCGACTCCCGGATTCGCCGTAGTAGCCTTAGGCGGATTTGGCCGGCGAACCCTGTTTCCCCACTCCGACGTCGATCTGTTGTTCCTGTGCGACACCGAGGCGCTTCGACTCGACGCCAGGGACCCGGTGCGGAGTGTCTGCCAGGAGCTTTGGGACGCGGGACTTCGTGTTAGTCCGACGACTCGCACGATCGACGATTGTGGTCACTTCGATCAGGAAAATGTCGAATTCACCGTGTCGCTGCTCGATTGCCGCTTCCTCCTGGGCGACGACAAGCTCTTCGCGCGACTGCATGACAAAGTTATTCCGCAACTGGTGGCCAGCGAGTCTGACATCCTCATACAGGGACTGACAGAGGTGACGGCTACACGGCACCAGCGCTTCGGTAAGACAATTTTTCATCTTGAGCCAAACCTGAAGGACGGTCCGGGCGGGTTACGCGACTTCCATGTCACGCGCTGGATCGGCTTGATCGCGGCGCTGGCGACGAACCGCTCGTGGCCAGCTTCCCTGGACCCGCAGCCGTCGGAAGAAGAAGACTTGCTGGAGGCGATTGAGTTTCTGTCCTCGGCCCGCTGCTACCTGCACTACCGCAGTAATCGCGACGAAAATGTCGTGTCGTGGGAGGCGCAGGAGGACCTGGCGCGGCGCGGAGTGGGCAGCCCGGAGGGACCGCTTTCGTCGGCGGAGTGGATGCGCCTGTATTTCCGCCATGCCAAGGCGATCTACCGCAACTCATCTCAAACATTGGAGCAGACTGCTTCGAGCCGCTCCGGCCTGGTACGTTCCTTTCGCCGCTGGCGCTCGCGCAGCGTGAGCGACGAATTCTCGGTCGTCGATCAACGTGTCTACATTCAGCAGTCGGCCGGGGCCCGCGATCCCGAGGTCGTCCTGCGGCTGTTTGTGTACATGGCGCGCCAGGGAGTGAGGCTGGCCATGGAAACCGAGCGGCGACTCAACAACGCTCGCCGCGCCCTCCGCGATACTATGCCGCAAGACGGCCGCCTGTGGATGTACCTGCGCGAGTTACTCATCCAGCCACACGCAGGCGAAGCGCTGCGCTCGATGCATTCGCTGCGGCTGTTAGCAATGGCGATTCCGGAGTTCGACACGATCGATTCGCTGGTGTTGCGCGACCTGTACCATCGCTATACGGTCGACGAGCACACTTTCCTCGCCATCGATTCGCTTCATCGCCTCCGCCAGAACGATGTGGAATGGCTACAGCCGTTTGCCAATCTCTTTGCCGAACTGGAACGTCCCGAGTTGCTCTTTCTCGCCCTGCTCTTCCATGACACCGGCAAGGGCTTGGCCGGCGACAATCATATTCACGGTAGCCTGCAACTTGCGTTGCCAGCCCTGGGCCGGCTGGGACTGAGCGATGAGGACACGCAAATGGTGGGCTTTTTGATCGCGGCGCACCTGGAAATGTCTTCCACACTGCGGCGGCGCGATATCTACGATCCCGAAACGGTGCGCGAGCTGGCGGCAAAGATGGAAACTCCGGAGCGTCTGAAGATGCTTACGCTGCTGACGCTCGCCGACGTGAAGTCGGTCAACCCCGAAGCGCTTACGCCGTGGAAAGCAGAAAACCTGTGGCAGCTCTACATTGCGACTGACAATCACTTCGCGCGGAGCGTGGATGAGGACCGATTCCACGCAAAAACGGCCACGGAACAAGTCGAGCGTATTGCGGCCCTGTTGCCCCAGGGGCGCCGCCGGCTCTTGAAGTTCCTCGATGGATTGCCGCAGCGCTATTTGCGGTCGCACTCGCCCGAGCAGGTGCTCGGCCACTTCGACATGGCGTCGCGACTGCGCGCCGAACCGGTGCAAATCGCCCTGCGGCGAGCGCGCGACCAGCAGGAACTCACGATCGTGACGAACGATCGCCCAGGGCTATTCTCGACCCTTACCGGCATCCTTTACGGATGGGGCATGGATATCGTCAAAGCAAGCGCATTCTCCAACGAGGCGGGAGTAGTCGTCGACAGTTTCAATTTCAGGGACCGCTTTCGCACACTCGAGCTCAATCCACCCGAGCGCGAACGATTCAAGCGCTCGATAAACGACATCCTTGCCGGCGAAGCGGAACTCGACCGGCTGCTGGAGCCGCGCCTGCGCGCCGACACCAAGCCGCCAAAACTCAAGGTCGAGACCCGTCTCCGCTTTGACGATGACTGCTCGCCCACGAGCACTTTGCTCGAGGTAATTACCCAGGACCGGCCCGGCTTGTTGCACAGCATCAGTGCAACACTCGCGGCCGAAAACCTCAGCATCGAGGTTGCGTTGATCGACACCGAGGGCGCCACGGCACACGATGTGTTCTACCTGACTGCGGGCGGAGGAAAACTCACCCGCGACCAGCAGCGCGCGGTCGAGTGGGCACTCGCGGCCGAGCTGGCGGAATCGCTGCCATCGAGCTGGTAAGGTGTCGACGATAGCCTGGATCCGATGAGCCCTGGTTCTCCCCATTGAGGCTCCCGCACGTCCTACCGAACAACGATGGTCACGGAGAAGGTCTTTGCCGGAGGAACGTCCTTTTCCCAAGAACGCGCGTATCCGAGCTTGAGCTCGACCTTTCCCGACGCCTTGGCGGTGAAACGCAGGGTCTGCGTTCCGCCTGCGCCCATTCGGCCGGCAGCCTGTGGGTCGGCGGCATAGTCCGACTTAACGAACTTTAACGGCGCAGGGTCGCCTAGCACGCTCCACTGATATCCCGTGGTGGGATTGGAGGGCAACTGCACTCTCACCTGCTGACCAACGGCTACCTCGAACGTTTTCCCGGCGTCTTGCCCGATAAGGGTTATGGGCGGTGGCGCGGCGGAGACAGCGTCGATGCCTGCGCAGCTCAGACTCACGATTACGGCGCAAAGCGATCCGAGCACTACCGCGCAACCGCAGAACGCGCGATGGAAACGACGACGTCCAGGTTGCAAATGGTTTCGATCGATGTTCAGATGCATGGCAGCGTGACTCTCTCTCCCGATCGTCGCTTGAAGCCTAATCGTTACGCTGTTGTTCCGGCAAGCTGCTCTTGGGCAGGAAGCCGCGTAACGCCACGGGCGGTCTATCGATGATCACCGACATCCGCCATGCCCTGGCGCACTGGCAGATCATCGCTGCATGGAGCATCTTCCTCGCCAGCTATTTTGTCTTCGCCTTCGGACGATTCCCGGCGACGCGGATCGACCGCACTGCCATGGCGGTAATCGGCGCGGTCATGATGTTCGTGTGCCGAATCGTCACCCCACAAAGCGCAATTGAAAGCGTGAATTTCGACACGCTCGTACTGCTTTTCGCGATGATGCTCGTCGTCGCCAGCTTGCACCTGGGGGGCTTTTTCGATTGGGTCGCGAACCGCGTGATTTTCCATCTGTCGCCTCGCCAGTTACTGCCGGGAGTGGTTTTCACCAGCGGTATTTTGTCGGCGTTTCTGGTGAACGACGTCGTCTGCCTGGTCATGGCGCCGCTCGTTCTGGGCATCTGCAAGCGTATGGGTGTTCGTCCGCTTCCCTACCTGCTGGCGCTGGCTACGGCGTCGAACATTGGAGGAGCGGCGACCATCACCGGGAATCCGCAAAACATGCTGATTGGAACTGTGTCGGGTGTGAGCTACCGCCACTTTCTGCTGCATCTTGGCCCGGTAGCAGTCGTTGGTCTGCTGATCGACTGGGCGGTGCTCTACTGGTTTTATCTGCGCGGCAAGCAGCAGGTCGTCGAAACACCGTCACCAGAAGCAGGTGAAACAACGACGTACACAACTACCAATCTGCGCTTTCTGTGGCCGGTCATTGTGACGGGCGCTGTACTGCTGGGCTTCTTTCTCGGCTTTCACCCACCGCTGGTCGCCGCAGCCGGAGGCGCTTTGCTGCTGGTCCGCCGTACTCGCGATCCACGCGATATTTATGGCGATGTGGATTGGTCACTGCTGGTTTTGTTTGTCGGGCTGTTCCTGATTGTGGGCGGAGCCGAGCAGGCGGGAATCACCTCAACACTCATGCAAGCCGCCGAGCGCCTGAACCTGCACAGTAGCGTAATCTTCGTGTCGGTTGTAACCCTGTTGTCAAACCTGGTGAGCAACCTTCCGGCAGTCATGCTGCTGAAGAACCTGATTCCGCAGTTTCAGGACCCGCACACGATGTGGCTCATGCTTTCCATGGCAAGCACATTGGCGGGTAATCTCACGATCACCGGTTCGGTGGCCAACATCATCGTGGTGGAGAAGGCACGCACTGTGACCCACATCAGCTTCTTCGAGTACATGAAGACCGGTGTGCCCATCACCATCGCGACGATTCTGGTCGGGTTGTTGTGGCTTCAATTGGTTCGCTTCTAAAGGCTGCTTAGCGCACGACTGCGGTCGATACGGGGCAAGTAACTTTCGCTCCGGTTGAGCTAATGGTCGTAAACCGCAACTCGGCCACCATTCCCTGCTCCGCAAGATGAGCCGCAATGAGGGGCCCCAATTCGTCGCGATCGACCTCTTCCTGCAGGAACATAAGCACCGAGGGACCGGCGCCGCTGAGGGCGACGCCGTTGACCCCTTGCGCACCCGACAGTGCCGAGAGCGCGGGCAAAAGAGGACATAACTGCGCACGATAAGGATGATGCACGCGATCGCTCAACGCTTCGCTCAGCCACTCGCCACGACCCTGGCTGAATGCCAGCACCAGCAACATCGCGCTTTGCACGTTATGGATCAGGTCTACGCGGCTGTACAGACGCGGCAGCACGCGGCGCGCCTCCGAGGTTGCAAGAGGATTCGCAGGGATCGCCAACAATAGCGGCCACTCCACGGCGAGCGGAATGGGGAGGACGCTGATATTCGGCACCCGATCTTTTTGCGCCCCTGCGGGAGTTCGCGCCAGCACGACTCCCCCATGCCAGCAGGCGG
>Ga0335085_10018049_pt1 | contig 10149 bp, 5 predicted proteins | sample Lox_Sample_45_FD_206712 | JGI IMG/M metagenome (GOLD analysis project Ga0335085, IMG submission 206712) | Soil microbial communities from Loxahatchee National Wildlife Refuge, Florida, United States - Lox_Sample_4.5 | ecosystem: Environmental > Terrestrial > Soil > Wetlands | place: USA: Florida... | reverse complement strand
CTCATCCTGCCCGCCTCGCTGCCCTCGTTCGTGGCCGGCCTCAAGCAGGGCTGGGCGTTCGCCTGGCGCAGCCTGATGGCCGGCGAGCTGCTGGTGATCATCATGGGCCAGCCGTCCATCGGCGTGCTGCTCTCGACCTACCAGGACCAGAGCGCGATGGCGTCCACGATCTCGATCATGATCGTGATCCTGGTGCTGGGGATCGTGGTCGACCTGATCTTCACCCGGATCGACACCTCGATCCGGCGGCGCCGGGGGATGCTGGACCCGGCCACGCTGTAGGCCCAAGACATACGATCGGAGCATGTCGGGTTCGGCCGGGATCGTGCTGGCTGGCGGGCGGTCGTCGCGGATGGGCACGCCCAAGGCCAGCCTGGAGTGGCACGGGTCGACGCTGCTGCGGCGGACGGTCGGCATCCTCTCCCGGGTGACCGGCGGGCCGGTGGTGGTGGTCCGGGCGCCCGGGCAGGAGCTGCCGGCGCTGCCGCCCGGGACCGAGGTGGTGACGGACCCGCGGGAGGGGCTGGGGCCGGTGCAGGGGCTGGCCGCCGGGCTGGCCGCCCTCCAGGACCGGGCCGAGGTGGCGTTTGTCAGCTCCACCGACATGCCGTTCCTGCATCCGGCGTTCGTGCGGCGGGTGCTGCGGGCGGCGCAGCAGGACGGAGTGGATGTGGGGCTGCCGGTGGCGCGGGGGTACCCGCAGCCGCTGGCCGCCTCCTACCGGGTGGCGCTCGCGCCGGTCGCCGCGAAGCTGGTGGCGGAGGAGCGGCTGCGGCCGGCGTTCCTGTTCGGGCAGTGCGTGGTCGACCGGCTGGATGAGGCCGCGCTGCGGGACGACCCGGTGCTGGCGGCGCTGGACCCCGGCCTCGACTCGGTCATCAACGTCAACGAGCCCGCCGACTACCGGCAGGCGCGGGCCCGGCCGGCGCCCCAGGTGACGATCCAGCGGTTCGGGCCGCTGGCCGACGGGCACCGCGGCCCGGAGCAGGTCCGGGCGGCCACCGTGGCCGAGGCCGTGGACGCCGCCGGGCTGACGCTCGACCGGCACGTGGTGGCGGCGCTGAACGGGGACCAGATCACCCGGGACGGCGAGACCCCGCTGGCGGCCGGTGACACCGTGTTCTTCCTGTCCGCGGACGCGGGCGGCTGATCCAGCATGGCGGCAGGCGGCTATTTCGGGCGGGCGCTGGTGGTGGACGCGGGCACCGGCGCCGCGGAAACGCTGCCGCTGCCCGACGGGCTGCTGCGCGCCTACCTCGGCGGCGCCGGGCTCGGCGCCTGGCTGATGCACCGGCTCGCCCCGCCGGGCACCGGCCCGCTGGCCCCGGCGGCGCCGCTGGCCTTCGTGTTCTCCCCGCTGGTCGGCACCCCGCTCACCACCAGCGCCAAGTTCGCCGTCGTGGCCAAGTCCCCGCTCACGGGCATGCTGAACGACGCGCTCTCCTCCAGCCAGTTCGCGATCGCCGGGAAGCTGACCGGCCACGATGCCATCGTTGTGCATGGCGCTTGTGAGCAGCCGTCCGTGCTGCTCGTCGACGCCGGGGGCGCTCGTTTCCTCGGTGCGGCCCACCTGTGGGGGCTCCCCGCGGCGGAGGCCGAGACGCGGCTGAGGGAACAGCTGGGCCGGGGCTGGCGGGTGGCCGCCATCGGCCCGGCCGGCGAGCGCGGCGTCCGCTACGCCACGATCTCCCACGACGGGCGGCATGCCGGCCGCGGCGGGCTCGGCGCGGTCCTGGGCGCCAAACGGATCAAGGCGGTGGCCGTCCGTGCCGCCGCCAAGGTCGCCCCCGCGCACCCGGAAGCGGTGCTCGCCGCCGCGCGCGACCTGCGGGAACGGTCGTTCGGGCCGGCCACCGCCAAGTACCGCGAGCTCGGCACGCTGGCCAACCTGCTCGCCTTCAACGCCATCGCCACCCTGCCCACCCGCAACTTCCAGGCCGCGACCTTCGCGGAGGCGCCGCGGCTGGCCGCGGAGGACCTGGCGGAGATGCGGCGGGTCGCGCGCAACAGCTGCGCGTCGTGCACGATCGGCTGCGAGCACATCTACGCGGCCCGCGGCGGCAGGAAGATGCGGGTGGAGTACGAGAACGTGTTCGCGCTCGGCCCGATGTGCGGGATCTCCGACCCGGACGCGGTGCTCACCGCCAGCGGGCGCTGCGACGAGCTGGGGATCGACACCATCTCGGCGGGCGGGACGATCGCCTGGGCGATGGAGTGCGCCGAGCGGGGCCTGATCGACGCGCCCTGGCTGCGGTTCGGCGACGCGGACGCGCTGCTGCGGGCGCTGGACGAGATCGGGGAGCGGCGCGGGCTCGGGGACCTGCTCGCCGAGGGCTCCCGCCGGGCGGCGGAGCGCGTCGGCGGCGGGTCGGCGGCGTTCGCCCCGCACGTCAAGGGCATGGAGCTGCCCGGCTACGAGCCGCGCACGCTGCAGGCCATGGCGCTCGGGCTGGCGGTGAACGCCCGCGGCGCGGACCACAACCGGTCCGGCGCGTACGAGGCCGACCTGTCCGGCGACCACGACCGGCTGGCCGGCGGCGAGGCGCACGTGGCCGCCGCGATCGAGACCGAGGACCGGGCCGCGGTGATGGACTCGCTCATCCTGTGCAAGTTCCTGCGCGGCGTGTTCACCGACCCGTTCGGCGAGTGGGCGGCGCTGCTGTCCGCGGTGACCGGCTGGGACGTCGACGGCGCCGAGCTGCGGCGCACCGCCCGCCGGATCGTGCTGGCCAAGCGGGTGTTCAACATCCGGGAGGGCTGGCAGCCCGGGGACGACTGGCTGCCGGACCGGCTGCTGGCCGAGCCGCTGCAGCTCGGCTCCGGGCGCGTGGCCACGCTGACCCCGGAGCGGCTGCGCGGCATGATCGGTGCCTATTACGCGGCGCGCGGGCTCGGCGGGCAGGGCCGGCCGGACCCGGCCCAGCTGGCGGATCTCCAGCTGGATTATGTCGCGGCACGATAGATACCCCGCGCCATTTGTTGATGTGATCTCCTGGCACGGCGGATACTGGCGCTATGGCTATTCCCGTTCAGGCCACGCCACGGACGGTGACGCTCACCATCGACGGGCGTGAGGTCACCGTCGCCGAGGGCTCGACCATCTGGGCCGCGGCCAAGGCGGCCGGAATCGATATCCCGGTCCTGTGCCACGACGAGCGTTTCGACCCGGTCGGCGTCTGCCGGATGTGCGTGGTCGACGTCGGCGCGCCCGCCTTCGCCGCCTCCTGCGTGCGCGCGTGCGAACCGGGCATGGACGTCAAGACCGCCACCCCGGAGGTCGAGCGCAGCCGCGCCGTGCTGACCCAGCTGCTGCTGGCCGACCAGCCGGAACGCGAGCGCGACCCCAAGCAGACCACCACCGGCGACAACGAGCTGCTCGCCCTGGCCGACCGCTACGGCGTGAGCCGCGGGGACGGCCTGCCGCTCGCCGCCGGCCGCGGCACCGACTCCTCCAACCCGGTCATCGCCGTGGACCACGACTCGTGCATCCTGTGCGACCGCTGCGTGCGCGCCTGCGACGACATCCAGGGCAACGACGTCATCGGCCGCAGCGGCAAGGGCTACACCACCCGGATCGCGTTCGACCTGAACGACCCGATGGGGGAGTCCTCGTGCGTCACCTGCGGCGAGTGCGTGTCGGCGTGCCCGACCGGCGCGCTGACCAACAAGCCGATCCGGAACATCCCGATCCGGCCGCGCAGCGAGCTCGACCAGGTCAACACCGTGTGCCCGTACTGCGGCGTCGGCTGCGCGCTGACTTACCACGTGGACCGGGAGCGCGGCGCGATCGCGTTCGCCGAGGGCCGCGCCCAGCCCGGCTCCCAGGGCCGCCTGTGCGTCAAGGGCCGTTACGGCTGGGACTACGCCGCCTCGCCGCAGCGGCTGACCGTGCCGCTGATCCGGCGGGAGGAGTCCTACCCGAAGGGACCGCTGTCCACCGACGTCCGTGGCGACATGGGCGACGGCGGGTACAAAGACGACCTGGCGGAGCGGGCCGAGCGCAGGCAGCTCAGCGGCGGCCGCAACCCGGCCGGCGCCCGCAACGGCCGGCGCCGGGGCAGTGGCGAGGGCGGCCAGGGCCGCGGCCGCAAGCCCGGCGGCCTCGTCGATTACGGCGAGGTGCTGCCGCACTTCCGGGAGGCTACCTGGGACGAGGCGCTCGACCTGGTCGCCCGCCGGCTGACCGAGATCTACACCGGGGGCGGCCCGGGCGCGATCGCCGGGTTCGGCTCGGCCAAATGCTCCAACGAGGAGGCCTACCTCTTCCAGAAGCTGATCAGGACCGGCTTCCACACCAACAACGTCGACCACTGCACCCGGCTGTGCCACGCGTCCAGCGTCGCCGCCCTGTTCGAGGGCATCGGCTCCGGCGCGGTCTCCACCACCTACGGCGACGTGATCAACGCCGACGTGGCCATCGTCACCGGCACCAACACGCCGGCCAACCACCCGGTCGCGTCGTCGTTCTTCAAGCAGGCCCGCCGGAACGGCACCACGATCATCTACGTGGACCCGCGGGCCGACAAGATGGCCGACCACGCCGACATCTTCTGCCAGCTCAAGCCCGGCACCGACGTCGCCTTCTACAACGGCGTCATGCACGAGGTGATCAGGCTGGGACTGGCCGACCGCGACTTCATCAGCCAGCGGACCACGAACTTCGACACGCTCGCCGCGACGGTCGCCGACTACCCGCCCGAGCGGGCCGAGCAGATCACCGGGGTGCCCGCCGACGTGATCCGGCGGGTGGCGCGGGCCTGGGGCGAGGCCGGGGCCGGGATCATCTTCTGGGGGATGGGCATCTCCCAGCACACCACCGGCACCGACAACGCCCGCTGCCTGATCGCGATGTGCGCGATCACCGGGAACGTCGGCCGGCCAGGCAGCGGGCTGCACCCGCTGCGCGGGCAGAACAACGTGCAGGGCGCCTCGGACATGGGCCTGATCCCCATGTTCTACCCCGACTACAAGAAGGCCGACGACCCGGCCGTCCGGGCGCGGTTCGAGCAGGCATGGGGCACCACCGACCTGGACCCCAAGCGCGGCCTCACCGTCACCGAGATCATCGGGTCCGTGCTCGAGGGCGGCGTGCGCGGGATGTACATGCTGGGGGAGAACCCGTTCCTGTCCGACCCCAACATCAACAAGGTCCGCAAGGCGCTGGCGGCGCTCGACTTCCTGGTGGTCCAGGACATCTTCCTGACCGAGACCGCCGAGTTCGCCGACGTCATCCTGCCCGCCTCGTCCTACCTGGAGAAGGACGGCACCTACACCAACACCGACCGCCGGGTCCAGCTCGGGCGCAAGGTCCTCGACCCGCCCGGCGGCGCCCGGGTGGACTGGGAGGTCGTCCAGGACATCGCCAACCGGGTCGGGCTCGGCTGGCACTACACCAGCGCGCGGGACATCTTCGAGGAGATCGTCTCGGTCATGCCGAGCTACACGAACCTGAGCTACGACAACCTCGGGCTGACCGGCAAGCTGTACCCGAACCCCGACCCCGAGCGCAGCGACGGCACCGTGGTCATGTTCGGCGAGAAGTTCAACACCGATGACGGGCTGGCCCACCTGGTGCCGGCCGAATGGCTGCCGGCCAGGGAGCTGCCGAACGAGGAGTACCCGTTCGTGCTCAACACCGGGCGGCTGCTCGAGCACTGGCACACCGGCTCGATGACCCGCCGGTCCTACGCCCTGGACGCCATCTCGCCGCAGGCTGAGGTGTACCTGAACCCGGCCGACGCCGCGGACCTGGGCATCGCCGACGGCCAGATGGCCCGGGTGAGCTCGCGCCGCGGCACCATCGTGCTCGCGGCCCGCGTCTCGCACCGCGAGCAGCGCGGCAACTGCTTCATCCCGTTCCACTTCCGGGAGGCGGCGGCCAACCTGCTGACCACCGACGCGATCGACCCGGTCGGGAAGATCCCCGAGTTCAAGTTCTGCGCGGTGCGGATCGAGGCGGCCGCCGGGGTGCGGGCCTGATGGCGAGGGGACCGGCGCGGGCGCCGGGGGTGGAGGCACGGGCAGGCAAGTTCCCCGGCCCGAGCCTGATCCCGGCGCTGCATGCGATCCAGGAGCGGGCCGGCTGGCTGCCGCGCGAGGAACTGGTCGCGCTGGCCCGGGAGGTGCACCGGCCGCTGTACGAGATCGAGGGGCTGATCTCCTTCTACCCGCACTTCCTCACCGAGCCGCCCCGGCGGGTCACGCTGCACGCCTGCCGCGACCTGTCGTGCTGGCTGCACGGCGCGGACGAGCGGATCGCGGCGATCCGGGAGCGGTACGGGCAGGACACCGACGTCGAGTTCAGCGAGGTGTCCTGCATCGGCCGGTGCGACGCGGCGCCCGCGGTCAGCGTCAACGAGCGCCCGGCGGCGGCCGGCGACGCCGGGACGCTGATCGCCGCGGTGCGGGACGGCGGGCCGCCGCCGGCCGCGCTGCGCAGCTACGCGGGCGGGCGGCCGTGGCCCAACGACCCGTACGGCTCGGTGGCGGAGCGCTACGGGGTGCTGAGCGCCGTGCTGGCCGGCCACCTGGGCACCGGCGAGATCATCACCGCCTTGCAGGACTCCGGGCTGCGCGGGATGGGCGGCGCCGGTTTCCCGGCCGGGCGGAAGTGGGACCTGGTCGCGGCGCAGCAGGCCACGCCGAAATACGTCATCTGCAACGCCGACGAGTCGGAGCCGGGGACCTTCAAGGACCGGCAGATCCTGGCCGAGCAGCCGCACCTGGTGCTCGAGGGCATGCTGCTCGGGATGCTCGCGGTCGGGGCAGAGGAAGGCTGGGTGTTCATCCGGCACGAGTACGGCCCCGAGGAGAAGGTGATCCGCCGCGAGATCGAGGCGCTGCGCGCCGCCGGGCTGGCCGGGGCGAACGCCGGCGGCTCGGGCCGGCGGCTGTCGGTCGAGGTGTTCACCTCGCCCGGCGGCTACATCCTCGGCGAGGAGTCGGCGCTGATCGAGTGCGTGGAAGGGCACCGCGGCGAGCCGCGGAACAAGCCGCCGTTCCCCGGCACCTACGGCCTGTGGGGCAAGCCGACGCTGATGAACTCGGTGGAGACGTTCGCGCACGTCCCGGTCATCGCCAGCCGCGGAGCCGGCTGGTGGCAGGCGCAGGGCGCCGGCGAGCACAGCGGCCTGAAGTTCTTCGCGGTCTCCGGCCACGTCGAGCGGCCCGGCGTGTACTGCGTGCCGATGGGCACCACCGCCCGCCAGCTGCTCGAGCTGGCCGGGGGAGTCGAAGGCGGCCGGCCGCTCGGCGCGATCCAGCCGGGCGGCGCCTCGTCGAACTTCCTCGGGCCGGGCCAGCTCGACGTGCCGCTCGACTTCGCCGACCTGGCGAAGGCGGGGTCGATGCTCGGGTCGGGCGCGCTGGTGGTGATGGCCGAGGGCACCGACCTGCTGGCCGCGGCCACCAACGTGCTGCGGTTCTTCCGCGACGAGTCGTGCGGCAAGTGCGTCCCGTGCCGGGTCGGCTCCAGCAAGGCCCACCGGATGCTCAGCGACCTGCTGGCGCAGGGCGGCGGGGCCGGCGACGTGAGCGGGCAGGTGGCCGAGCTGGCGGCCGTGATGCGCCGGACCTCGATCTGCGGCCTGGGCCAGGTGGCGCTGGGCCCGGTCATGAGCGTCACCAAACTGGCCGAGGGCGCCGGAAGCGCCCAGGATGCCCGGCACGGCCAGGGGAATGGCCACGGATCCTGACGCGGCCGTGCGCACGGCGCGGGAGTTCTTCACCACCCGGACGGTCGCCGAGACGCGGGCCGGGTTCCGGCCCGGCCGCCGCACGCCCGCCGAGACGGTGCCGCTCACCGGGGCCCTGCACCGGGTGCCGTCCGCCGCGGTGACGGCGCCGCACGCGCTGCCCGGCTTCGCCCGCTCCACCGTGGACGGCTACGCCGTGCGGGCCGCCGACACCTACGGGGTCTCCGAGGGGCTGCCCGGCTACCTCGACGTGGCCGGCGCGGTCCGGATGGGCGCCGAGCCCGGCGTGACGGTCGGGCCGGGGACCGTGGCCAGCATGCCCACCGGCGGGGTGCTGCCCCCGGGCGCGGACGCCGTGGTCATGGTCGAGTACACGCAGGAGGCGATGCCCGGCACCATCGAGGTGGTCAGGCCGGTCGCCCCCGGGGACGGCGTGGTCCGCGCCGACGAGGACGCCGCCGCCGGCGCCGAGCTGGTGCCGGCCGGCCGGCCGCTGCGGGCCCAGGACCTCGGCATGCTGGCCGCCGCCGGGGTCACTGGCGTGCGCGTGCACGCCCGCCCGCGGGTGACGGTGTTCTCCACCGGCGACGAGGTGGTGCCGCCCGGTACCGCGGTGCTGCGCCCCGGCCAGGTACGCGACGCGTCCGCGGTGGCGCTCGCCGCCATGGTGGCCGAGGCGGGCGGCGAGCCGGCCCTGGGCGGCATCGTGCCCGACGATCCCGGGGCCCTGGAGCTGGCCCTGCGGGCCGCGCTGGGCGACAGCGACCTGATCGTGATCTCGGCCGGCTCCTCGGTGGGGGCACGCGATGAGACGGCCGGCGCGGTGGGGCGGCTCGGCCCGCCGGGGATCTGGTGCCACGGCCTGGCGATCAAGCCCGGCAAGCCCACCCTGCTCGCCGACTGCGGCGGGGTGCCGGTCATCGGGCTGCCCGGCAACCCCCGCTCCGCGCTGGTGGTCTTCCGGCTGCTCGGGATGCCGCTGGTGCGGCTGGTCGGCGGCTGCACGATGCCGCCGCCCGAGCCGGCCGTGCGGGCGCGGCTCGGGCGCGACCTGGCCTCCGCGGCCGGGCGCCTCGATGTGGTCCAGGTCCGGGTGGCGGGCGGCGTCGCCACCCCGGTCTTCGGCCTGTCGGCGCTGCTGTCGGTGCTGACCGCCGCCGACGGGTATGTGACCGTGCCCGAGGAGGCGACCGGGCTCGACGCGGGCACCGAGGTCGAGGTCACCTTGTATCGTTAGCGACGGCCATGGCAGACAGCCCGTTCATCCGCGACGTCCCCGCCGCCCGTGCCCTGGACGCCTGGCGCAGCGCGCGCGACGCATCGGGCTGCCCGGCCCGGCTGCCGGCGGTGCTGGTCCGGGTGGAGGACGCCGCGGGCCTGGTCACCGCCGAGCCGGTGTGGGCCACCCGCTCCTCCCCGCCGTTCGACGCGGCCGGCATGGACGGGATCGCGGTCCGGGCCGCCGACACCCTCGGCGCCAGCGAGACGACGCCGGTCTACCTGGAGCCGGGCGCCTACGACGTGGTCGACACCGGCGACCCGATGCCCGCCGGCCGGGACGCGGTCGTGATGCGCGAGCACGTGCACTACAGCGGGGACACCGCCGAGCTGCGCGCGGCCGTGCCGCCCTACCAGCACGTGCGCTCGATCGGCGAGGACGTCAGCGCCGCCGAGCTGCTGCTGCCGGAGGGCCACCGGCTGCGGGCCACCGACGTCGCCGCCGCCGCGGCGGCCGGGGCCACGCAGCTGCTGGTCCGGCGGCGCCCGGTGGTCGCGATCCTGCCGACCGGGGACGAGGTGCGGCCGATCGGCGAGCCGACCGGCGCCGGCGAGATCATCGACACCAACTCGCTCATGCTCGCCACCCAGGCCCGCGAGGCCGGCTGCGAGGCCCGCTGCCTGCCGATCGAGCCGGATGACCCGGCCCGGATCGGCGCCGCGGTCAGCGCCGCCGCTGCGGGCTGTGACCTGCTCATCGTCGTGGCGGGCTCGAGCGCGGGCCGCGACGACTACACCGCCCGGGTGGTCGCCGAGCTCGGGACCCTGGCGGTGCACGGCGTAGCCGTCCGGCCGGGCCACCCGGTCGTGCTCGGGGTCGTCGGCCGCACCCCGGTGCTCGGCGCCCCCGGCTACCCGGTGTCCGCGGCGCTGACATTCGACATCTTCGCCGAGCCCCTGCTGGCCGAGCTGGAGGGCGCTGCCCCCCGCCGGCGCCCGCGGATCACGGCCCGGCTGGCCCGCAAGCTCGCCTCCCCGCTCGGCATGGACGACTGGGTGCGGGTGCGGCTGGGCATGGTGGGCGGCACGATGGTCGCCACCCCGCTGCCACGCGGCGCGGGCGTGCTGACCTCGCTGGTCCGCGCGGACGGGCTGCTGGTCGTCCCGGCCGGCCAGGAGGGCCATCACCCGGGCGAGCACGTCGAGGTCGAGCTGCTGCGCGGCATCGACGAGGTCT
>Ga0335085_10018048_pt1 | contig 10150 bp, 11 predicted proteins | sample Lox_Sample_45_FD_206712 | JGI IMG/M metagenome (GOLD analysis project Ga0335085, IMG submission 206712) | Soil microbial communities from Loxahatchee National Wildlife Refuge, Florida, United States - Lox_Sample_4.5 | ecosystem: Environmental > Terrestrial > Soil > Wetlands | place: USA... | reverse complement strand
ACCTCCATGACTGCTCCGATTGCTTCCGGCGGGAGCGAGTTCGCCGGGTGGGGCTTGCACCCACTGGAAAGCGCCGCCTTGCCACGGCGCACCCCCACACCGGACCTTCCTCTGCTGATTAGGCCCAGATGAGAGCGGCCGTTGGTTGAAGGCGATCCTTCAATCTGCAGCGCTGGGCAACTGGCGCAGCTGTTCTTTCAGAAACTCGAAGTCAACCGATTTGGCGAGGAATTCGCAGGCGCCCAATTCGCTCGCGCGGCGGCGGCGCTCGTCGTCGCCATAGGCAGTCACCATCATCACCGGCAGCGCAGGAAAGCGCTGCTTGATCTCGCCCAGCAGCTGCAAGCCGTCCATGCCCGGCATGTTGATGTCGGAGAGCACCGCGAGCAGCTCCGGCTCCGTCTCTTTGTCGAGCAACTGCAGCGCATGGTCGCCCGAGTGGGCAAAAATGCAGCACGTAAGTCCCCTGCCGCGCCTCGCGGCGGAAACGCTGGCGGAACAGCTCGGCGACATCGGACTCGTCATCTACTACGAGGATGCTGACGACCATGCCAATCCTCCCAGGCGCTGCGGCTTCTTCTAGCGCGGTAGGCGCACGATGAACTCAGTATACGCGCCCTCTTCGCTATCCACGGTGATCGTTCCGCCGTGCTGCTGTGTCACGATGTCATAGCTGATCGATAGGCCGAGCCCTGTGCCCTCGCCAGTCGGCTTGGTGGTGAAGAAGGGTTGGAACAGCTTGCCCTTGATCTCGGGCGGGATGCCGACGCCATTGTCCCGCACCCTGATCTCGACGACCTCGCCGTTCTCGCGCGTCGCCACCGTCAGAGTCGGGCGGAACGAGCCGTTGCCGCTCTCGCGGGCGCGTTTCGTGGCGGCGTAGAACCCGTTGCCAATCAGGTTGAGCAAGACAGTGGCCGGAGGCGTTGAAGCGTCGGATCGTCACCGAGAGCCTGGCACCGGGAGCGTCGGTTTCTGTCGTGGCGCGGCGGCACGATGTGAATGCCAACCAGCTGTTCAAGTGGCGGCGCGCGATGGCGGCGGCAGAACCGCCGACCGAGGCGACAAGCGTCGCCATGCTGCCGGTCGAGATCGTCGCGGAGCCGAGCGAGGTACGCCGCCCGGAGCGGGAGCGGGCACGACGAAGCGGCACGATCGAGATCACTTTCGCGGGCGGCTCCCGGGTTTGCGTGCGTGGCGAGGTATCGCCCGAGACACTGCGGCAGGTGATCGAGTTGCTGCGATGATCGGGTTGCCGGCAGGCACGCGGGTTTGGCTGGCAGCAGGCGCTACCGACATGCGCAAAGGGTTCGACACCCTGGCGGCACAGGCGCAGAGCGTGCTTGCCCGGTGACGTCGTGTTCGCCCTCGGTGCGCTGCTGATGGCATGGGATTTCATCGTCAAGGCGCGACCGCTGCTTCCGAGCTTCGTGGGACGCTGGATCCCCGGAGTGCATCCGGTTGGCGGTCTTGTGCACCCAGCAGCGTTGCTCGCGCGTGGTTGGCCACAGCTCGCCGAGCGCCTTCCAGAACCCAAGCGCCCCGTCGGCGACGGCGAGTTCGGGCGCGATGGCCAGACCTCGGTTCTGCAAATCGAGCAGCAGTTCGCGCCAGTCCTGGGCGCTTTCGCGTGCGCCGTCGGTGAAGCCGAGCAGCTCCTTCCTGCCCTCCGGCGTCGCCCCGATGATGACCAGGATGCATTGCTTGGCGTCTTCCAGGCGGGCCTGCAGGTAAATGCCGTCGGCCCACACATAGACATAGCGCTTGGCCGACAGATCGCGCTTGCGCCAATGCTCGTGTTCGTCGAGCCAGACCTCCTTCAGCCGTGCGATTGTCGATGCCGACAGGCCCGGCGCATCCTTGCCGAGCAGCGCCGCCAGCGCCTCCTCGAAATCGCCAGTCGAGATACCCTTCAGGTAAAGGACCGGGATCAATACCTCCAGGCTGCGGGAGCGTCGCGCGTAGGGCGGCAGGATCGCGGGCGTGAAGCGGATGCGCCCGGCGTCATCGGCAGCGCCACGGTCGCGCACACGGGGTTGGCGCACGCCGACCGGGCCGATGCCGGTCATCACCTCGCGTTCCGGCAGGTGCCCGTGCCGGACTACGCGGCGCAAGCCAGTGGCGGTCTTCAGATCGACATGCTTGTCGAGAAATTCCGCCACCTCGGCCTCGATCGCCTGCGCCAGCAGGGCCCGCGCTCCGTTGCGCAGCACCTCGGTGAGCGGATCGGCGAATGACCCTGGTTGAAGCAGCTTGACGACGTTAGCATCGGACACGGCGTATCACTCCTTTGCTGGAGAAGTGGAGGCGCGAACACCCCCACGATACGCCGCCTTCATCCCGTCAGCTCGTCACCAACTTTCGCGCATAGCTAGTCGGCGAGCGACTCCTCGAGCGGCCGGCGCGCAATCGCCAATCGCCGCCGAAAAGCATCCGCTAAAACCAAACTGCGGTGATCAGCTGACGCTTACAAAGGGGGCAGGGTCACCCCCAATTGAGCCTCGCGAGACCGAGACCGCGAGGCTGCGCCAATGTCTGGAAAAACAGGAGTTCACAACGCGCTGAGTTTGTCCGCACCAGCTGGCGAGTGGTTCGCACCCGATCAGGTCTCGGTTAGAGCACGCAGTCGGTGCATAACATCCTCTACGCTGCGTAGCGCTTCCGCCCGCGCATTGCCGACCATCTTGTCCAAATCCAACGAAAGTTTGAGGCCTTCCTGGTCGAAATGGAATTGCCGAGAAGGGTCCACTGGCGGATCGTTGAGAGACCTCACGGCGAAAGTCCTCACCTTACGCCGAATCCCTTTTAGGTTGACTGGCTCACTTTCCTCGAAATCCACGATGTCTCTGACTAGGACGTAAGTCTCATAAGAAGCCAAGACGCCGTCCGGATCGCAATGGGTCTGGAGCCGAGCAGCCAGATTTACCGCGCTGCCGATGATCGTGTAATCCATGCGATCAGCGCTTCCGAAATTCCCGACATTGCAATAGCCGGTGTTGATTCCGATCCTCATGTGGAACGGCCGTTCAAAGCCTTCGGCGGCCATTCGCGTCCGAAGTTCGCGGGCGCGTCGCTGCATCTCAATCGCCATCGTGATGCAGGCCGCCGCATCCTCTTTGATGCCTCGGCTTTCAGGGTCCCCAAAGAACATCATGATCGCGTCACCGATGAACTTGTCTATAGTCGCACCGTGCTCCAACGCGATCCGAGACATTTCTGTCAGATAGTTATTGATGTGGTAGGCAAGATCCTCAGGCTCGAGATCTTCAGTAGTCTCAGTAAAATCCTTAATATCACTAAATAATACCGTGAGCTTCTTACGCCGCGTAATCAGCGACGCATCACTCCTTCCAAGAAAAATGGATCGATAAATTTGAGGCGCGAGGTATTTAGAGAGTTTATCGGACAAAGTTGCAAGAGTCTCGTTCTTCTGGTTCAAGGTGTGGGCGAGCTCGTTAAGCTGTTCCTCATTGCGGTCACTTAGCTTAATTAGACGCCGCGTCGTGCGCGCCAGCTTTTCGTAGGCCTTTAAAAGCTCTTCGTACTTCGCCGCCGCCTCTGCGTCGGCAATCGCGTTTGCCGCCAGCAGGGTCCGGGCTTGTAAGATCACCGCTTCCTCGCGCTGGAAGACATCAAAGCTCATTGGCCCGTCCCCCTAGACTGGTGTCTGATTCGGCTACCTACCGACTCCCTCCCGGTGGCTATCGGCGGAGAGCTTTTCAAATTGCAATTTCCTCGAGGATGAATTTGGCGTTGCTTAGTTCCTCCGCAAATTCTTCTCCTAACTCCTTAATATTATCGTCTCCGGCTTCGTGAGCCCAGGTGATCACAACCTGATTGCCGCTCCCTGCGGCTTCCTCGAGCGCCTCAAACAACTCCATAAGGATCTTCGCTGTACTGCTGTTAAAATAGATCAGTTCGAAGCGAAAGCTGATCTGAGCATCAGCCGAATCATTTAGAAATTTTGTAAATGTTTCCAACAAGGGACCATAGAAAGTTGAAACATCCTCAGGATAAGATTCCCCTGCGATGACAAACTTGTTGGTCTTGAAATCAAATTCGACCCGTGGAGTTCGAGCTGTCTGAGAAATGTTTATCGGGTCCATCGCGGTGTCCTCTGTATCTTAAAGCATTGCCTTGAGGCCGAAAAAACTGAGGCCGTTTTCAACCTCATGGAAGCCAAATTCAATGCCCCGGGCAGCCAGGCGGGCAATGTGCGTGAAGCCTGCACCCGCCCCCTTACTTCCTTCGGGTGGTGCCGCCTTCAGGATCTCACGGTAGCGGGCGGTTAGCGCCTGTTTATCGAGCTTCTGAATCTCGCTGAGATCGCGCCGCAGTCGCGGTACGTCCGCGGTAAGCATTAAATTACCGACCGTGACGAAGTGCCCGTCGGCATCCTTGCCAACCGCCAACAAGCCGTGCCGCAGTTCTGGCGGTACCCCGTCGCGATCGACTATCTCCACCTCTGCCGAATAGCGGACTACGTTTTGAACCTGCTCAACGAATACGGAGAATAGCGTGCGCGCAAGTCTCGGATCAGATGTGTCGTTCTCTAGTTTAACTCGCATTGCGGTACCTATACTTTCAAGGACCGCTTCATTAAGGTATCCGCTATAACAGAACAACACACCCCAATTGTAGAGATCATTTCGAAACTGCAGGAGGTCTTCTGCGAACATAGCTTTCGCCCTCGGAATAGTGGATTAACCGAGCGATATTCCCGTTGCAGCCGGCGAGTCATGGAGCCGGAAGCCGAATACCAAAACGTCATCGCGACGCATCTCTTCGCCCTGATACTCGGACAGGGCTGTCATCAACAACCTCTTCTGCTCTGTCATAGGCAGACTCTGATAGCGATCGAGTAGGCCCAATAATCGGGAAAGCCCGAAGGCACGGTGGCGCTCACCGCCGATTTGGTCGATCAAACCATCTGACGTCATGAAGAACCGCATGCCCGGCACGATGGAAAAAGCCGTTTCAGAATAGCTTTGATCGAAACGGACCCGGCGGTAACCGATACCGCGTTTGTTGCCCTCAATTTCTGCGAGATTTTCGCCGGGTGCGCCAAGTAATAGAGAAATACCCGCGCCAGCGTAGGTTAATCGCTTCTGACCATCGGCTACATAGCACATTCCCAAATCCATTCCATCGTCTGACCCTTCACCCCGCTCGGTCTGCTTTAGGGTGGTTTTGATCAGCTGGTTCATCCGCGAGATCAGCTGACCGACGGCGCCTGGATGGACATCGAGTAGCCCGCGTTCCAGCGCGCTATTAGCGATCAACGTCACGAAGGCGCCAGGCACGCCGTGGCCGGTGCAATCCCCAACAGCGACCAGCAAGCCGTTACCCCAGCGTACCAGCCAGTAGGCATCGCCGGAGACGACATCGCGAGGTTCCCACAGGATGAAATAGTCCGAAAGAGTACTATCAATCAAATTTGCTTCCGGTAGGATCGAGCGCTGAATCCGGCTGGCATATTGGATGCTGCTGGCAATTATCTCGGACGTTTCCTTCAATGTGGCGACCGTTTGGTTCAGCTCCTTTGTGCGCGCGTCGACTAATTGCTCCAAGCGTTGCGCGGTTTCCGCACGCTCGACCAGCAGCCCGTCGCGTTCAATCTCGTGCTGGCGAAGCACCTCAATCGCCCGGCCCATAGCCGATACCTCGTCCGCGCCCCTAGTGTCGACGATCACATCGCGCCGGCCACCGGCGATCGCTGTAAGGCCACCGCTGAGTTTGGTGAGCCGCGCGACGATGTTGCGGCCAACATAAAGCCAAACGATCAGCAAGGAACTCGCGAGGCTCAGTGCAGCGACAGTGAGGAGCACCCTTCGCCCGAGGACTTGCGCGCGCACTGCGTCAGCCTCAGCGCTAGCGACCTCTCTTCGTGAGGCAGCTACCAGCTGGTCGACCGCAGTCCTTAGTCGTTCAGCAAGCGCTTCGTCCTGCTCAATGAGGTGCCGAATGTCGGCATCTGCTTCGATTTTTCGGCGGGCCGCTTTGAAGACGCTCGAACTTCCGACCAATGGACCGAACAACTGATGGAGCATTCCGGACAGTTCTACCCAGATGTCTTGCTCAATATCGGAACTCCGCTTTTCGATCCCTCGGACCGTTCCCTGCGCCTGAGCCCCCTGGTTGTCGATCTCGGCGGCAGTTTCCGAGAGGGTCGCCGCGCGATTGATCAACTCGAACGCCTCTCCGGCTTGACGCTCAATCTGTTCTAGCGCCAGCAGGGTGGTTGCTATCTTATCGAATTGGTCAGCGGCCGCCCGCTTTTCATCGTACCCCGCGTCAGCCGAGGTCTTCACCCCCTGCAACCGAACCAATTTGGCGTTTAGATCATAAACCTTTTGCTGCCAAAGATTGCCGAATTGCCTATATGCGGTGAAAGCCTCTCTGACGGCTCGACTTTTTTGTTCGGAGGCCGTATTTCCATCCGACCAAGCGACCCACATCAGATCCAGGTTGTTGTTGAGCTGGATCATCACCTCCTCGATCTCGTTGAGCGGATCAAGATCAAGGCTCGTATCGCGCAAACGAGCGAGTATCTCCGATGTTTCTGCCAGCTCGTCCCGTTGCCGAGTCGACAGCCCTTCCGCCTCCGTTGTGCTGGTCGCGTTCGCCAGCCTGGGGCCGATGCCAATAATTTTTTCGCTCTTACGCAGGAGCTCGCGCGCATCCAGCGCCACCGGCACGGTCCTCAGCGTGCGTGCCAGCGACAGCTCGACTTTGCCTACTGCATAGAGGCCGGCCGCAGCGGCAACAACGACGAAAAGGCTGATCGCCACAAATGCGAACAGCAGCCGTCCTCTCAGTCCGGAAAGGAACCTAAATAGACCCCGAAGCGATTGGCCCGTCGACAGCCGCGGGGAAACGACATCCGCCGATGTCACGTCGGTAGACAATGCCTCTTTCACGACTGTTGGATCGGATATTTCGCGAAGATCGCCTCTATGCGTTGGAATGCCTTGTCGATTGCGACTTCCGGGGCCATCCCGTCTTTTATGACGTCGAATTCGGCGACGCTGAAGAGATGCTCGGAATTGACCTCGGCGATGGCTGGGTTGAATACCTCGTACATAGGAAGCGTCGGAGCGAACAGCATCTGCTGCGCGTAGGCCGTGCGGTGCGGGTCCTCTTTAAGCCAGAATGGATCGCTCTTTGCGATCTCGGGCATCGGGATCATCCAGCGGCCGAGGCCGCCTTTGAGATACTCGTTCAGCACCTGCGGCTGGATCATGTATTTGATAAATTCCTTGGCAACCTCGACATTCTTCGCTCCTTTCGGGATTACCGGACCCACGAGCGCGAGTTGGTTCGGGAGCGGCTTGCCGTCATTGCCGAGAGGCAGGCCGAGGGTCATGATATCGTCGTACAGCTCTTTCTTGCCATAAACGGCGATCTCGGTCGAGATCGTGCCGTCAAAGTCCATCACCATAAGCTTGGAGTGAAACGCATTGTTGTCGTCGGCATCGTTCCAGTTGACGCAACTTGGGGGCACGTAGCCGTCCTTGAAGGGGGTCGTTAGCTGCTTGATCGCCCTAACCGCTGCCGTGCGCACCTGCGGATTGTTGGTGTGGAGCCTACCGTCCGGTGTGACGAGGTCCTTGCCGCCATGGGCGATCAGGAACGCGTTGAAGGTGCGGATCGGGTCATTGCCGTTGGCGGTCAGCTGATAGCCGTAGGCATAGATGTTGCGCATCCCCTGCGCGTGCAACTTGTCTTGCACCGGCTTAAAGAAGTCAAGAAAGGCGTCCCAGGTGTTGGGAATATCCGAGACTTTGTAGCCTGCTTTCTCGACCAAAGATCGCCAGATATGGAATGGAACTCCGTTGATCTTCATCGGAACCATGTAATAGCCGCGCTTTTTCGTGATGTTGTTGTAGAGAAAGCAGGAATCGACAGCAACTGAAACGAAATCTGTACTTTTGGTTGTTACGATATCACTGATATCGACGAGCTTGTCGTCCCACGAGGTCAGCGGAGCGAACACGTTGTCGTAGACCTCGATTATATCCGGGACGTCGCCGCCGGTGACCGCCGAGATGGCCTTCCGGCCTAGCGCGGCGAACGGAATGATGCTGTAACTGATCTTATTGCCGGTCGTCTTTTCGTAATCCGCGGCCATCTTCTTGAAGGCGGCATCTTCCTCTTTGACAAAGCCTTGCTGCCACCACACCTCGGCCGTCGTGGCCTCGGCGTTGGCGATGTGCGGCTTTGCCAACGTCCGGGCTGCACTAAAGGCGAGGGAGCCGCGAAGCAAAGAACGCCTCGTCAGAATGTGCATGCGTCTCTCCCCCGGTTCGTGGCGTTAAAGTCGACTGGTCGGCGATGAAGTTGGTTGGTCCGCAGCACGCCGGGCTCGTTGCCACCGCTCCTGATCGCAATCGGCGGTCACCATCATCACTGGCAGGTCGGGATTCTCTGCTTGAAGCTCGCCGAGCCACCGCGGCCGGTCTATCTGTGACATTTTGAGGTCTATCGCGTCGGTGCCGGCGCAAATCTCCCGACGAGACCGATGGCGGAACTGCAATTCCGCCTCCGGCTCATCCACCACAAGGATGCTGGCGCTCATGCACCCCCCCCCCCCCCCGAAGCCCTAGTGCCTCGCGTTCGTAGCACGCCGCGCGCCCGAGGCTTTTACCGGATTCCAACTCGTCGGAATTGTAGCATCGCGACTGCGCGAAGCTGAAGTCCCGATAGAACGATGACAAAACGCCGATATTTAGCCATTTTTTGAGAGTCCAGAAACTCCGCTTGGACGGCTCGATGTTCCGGAGCTTCGGTGAGTCAGTGGAATTTGAGCGCTTTACCCTCGATCTCGCGCGCGGGAGCTTGCGCGTGGGAGGGCAAGAGATCACTCCCCGGCCCAAGACGTTCGCCGTCTTGCGATACCTCGCAGAAAATGCTGGCCGGCTTGTACTAAAAGAGGAGATTCACAGGGCAGTTTGGCCGGATGTAGCCGTAACGGATGATGCGCTTGTGCAATGCATTCGGGAATTGCGCCGGACGCTTGCGGACGAAGAGCAGCGCCTGATCCGCACCGTCCCTCGACGCGGATATTTGCTTGACTCCGAGCCGAGGGGCCCGACCGCCGGACCACCATGTCCTGTGCCACTTAGCTTCACGCCAGCGCGAGTACCGGCGACTGCACTCAACAAATTGTTCACCAAAGCTGACGCGAAACGCGTGGCTGAGGTCGCTTAGCGAAAGCAACTCCCGATTCCGCTCATCGAGTTTGACACGCCCGACGATAATGTGCCGCTCTCTATCCGCCGTTTCGTCGGTATATGGGTCAGCGGCAAGGGATTTGTGAATACGGGCCGCCAGTTTATGTTCATGGTGACCCACATCGAAAAACAAGGCCTTGCGGGCGGTTGGACGGTCCGCGGGCCGGCCGCACCAAACAGCAGAATTCAAAACCCTGCAGAGGCGGTTCCTTTTACCGCGTACATAAGCGGCAACATGTTGACGTATCGCAATCCGCGCGGGGACTACGAGGTTTGGCTTTCGGAACAAGGCGGCCTAGTCTTCAAACAAACGTATATCACGGGAGACATGACGATGGTGGCCCTCGATCCGATCTGGACCCTAGTGGAAGCTGAAACAACGCATACTCAGCCGTAATCGTGAGCACCACTTCGATCGCTTTGGTAAGCGACGGATTTGGGGCAGCATCTGCAGCCGTTTCCATCACTACCGAGGGTCCATTGGGGGTCGACGGCAGTCGGGTTGATCGTGTCGGCCTATGACCGCTCTCCTTGGATTTACGGAATCGGTAGAGTCGAGATGTGGCGCGGTGGCGGTAGGCTGGGCATATCTGTTTCCGCCCCTTTCGTTTGGCGGTGCCTCACTGGCGCAGCCATGGCTCCGTTTCCACATCCCGCTCATCGAACCGGACGTGCAGATTTGGTGGGTAGCGCAGCCATTGCTGGCTTTTGCCCCCTACAGAACCCGCCGTGCGGCGTTACCGCAGCGGGCTCTTCAGGAAAGCCCCAAGGCGGGGCGATCATCTGTACAAAGGCTGATGGATGACCGGGTGGGGAATCGGGAAGACGGTCAGGAGCGTCTTGTAGGACCTCCAGGTAAGTCGGCCTTTTTGGCTGCGCTTGCCCAGTGTCGTGCGCCAGAGCTTGACCACGCAGGT
>Ga0335085_10018047_pt1 | contig 10151 bp, 11 predicted proteins | sample Lox_Sample_45_FD_206712 | JGI IMG/M metagenome (GOLD analysis project Ga0335085, IMG submission 206712) | Soil microbial communities from Loxahatchee National Wildlife Refuge, Florida, United States - Lox_Sample_4.5 | ecosystem: Environmental > Terrestrial > Soil > Wetlands | place: USA... | reverse complement strand
AATCTCTCCTTCAACGGCTGGCGCTGCCTGACCTGCGGAGAGATCCTCGACCCCGTGATCGCAAACAATCGCGGGGCACATCCGACGCCTCTGGTGGGCCGAGCCCGAAGGAAATTCGCCGCTCAGATGAACTGAGCGAGAGATAAACGCTCCCAAAGCGAGCCAAGGGGAAGCGCGTAGCTGTGCGCGGCCTCTACTATCCTAAGGAAGGACACGCTATGGCCGCAGTCACGGAACAGGCAGTCATCGACGCCCTCCGCACGGTGATCGAGCCGGAATTACACAAAGACTTGATCACCCTGAACATGGTGAAGGACATTAAGATTCAGGGAGGCGCCGTCACCTTTACCGTCGTCCTGACCACCCCAGCCTGCCCGTTGAAGACCGAGATCAAGGAAAGCTGTGACAAGGCCGTGAAGACGATTCCCGGCGTGACGGCAGTGGAGGTGGATTTCACCGCCAACGTGCAACAGGGCCGGTCGCAACTCAAGGAAAACCTGATCCCGACCGTCAAGAACACCATCGCCGTCAGCAGCGGCAAGGGCGGCGTCGGCAAGTCGACGGTGGCGGTTAATCTCGCGGTCGCGCTGACCCTGCAAGGCGCGAAGGTCGGATTGATGGATGCGGACGTCTACGGCCCCAACGTCCCGATGATGATGGGCGTGGAGCATCCGCCGCAGCAGCAGGACGGCAAGCTCCTGCCCGCTGAGAGCCATGGCGTCAAGCTGATCTCCATGGGCTTCTTCGTCCCGGAAGATCAGCCGCTCACCTGGCGCGGCCCCATGATCCACACGGCCATCCAGCAGTTTCTGCGGGACGTGATCTGGGGCGAGCTGGACTACCTGATCGTCGATCTGCCTCCCGGCACGGGTGACGCCCAGCTCAGCATCGCCCAGTTGGTGCCCTTGAGCGGCGCCGTCATCGTCACCACGCCACAGGAAGTCGCGCTGCACGATTCCCGCAAAGGGCTCGTCATGTTCCAGAAGGTCAACGTGCCGATGCTGGGGATCGTGGAGAACATGAGCTATCACATCTGCGGCAAGTGCGGCGAGCGAACCGAAATTTTCTCGTACGGCGGCGGGGAACGGGCCGCCGAAAAACTCGGCATTCCATTCCTCGGACGCATCCCGATCGATCCAGCCATCAGAGCCGGCGGCGACAGGGGCATGCCGCTCGTCGTGGCCGACCCGGAGTCCCCGCAGGCCAAGGCCTTCATGGAGATCGCCTCCAGGATCGCCGCCCGCATCAGCGTGCTGACCGCCGAGGCGTCGGAGGCGGCTCCGATCGAGAGCCTGCTGCAGAAAATCAAGAAGCCGCTGGCGAGCGGCGCGTGAGCCGCCGCCAGCACCGGCGCACGAGTTCGAACAGCCCTCCCGCCGGCGCCGGCTGCGGCTCGGGATCCGCATACTCGACCCACAATTCCTGGCTGCCGAGGTAGGCGCCCCCGAGAAAGATCAGGCGGGTTCGGAGTTGCCGGTAGCCCCGTTCATGCAGTAAGCGCACCAGTCCGGTAAGCGCGGCGGCGGCACTGGCGGCATCCGCGCTCTCCAGCGCAAGCGTTTCGTACCGAAAGACCGCCCGGAAGCCGCCCTCCCGCCTTTCGACGTCCATCGCCCGACTGAACCCGCGCTCGCGCTCGTCCACGCCGGCCAGCAGGTACTTTTCCCGCGCGTTATCGGCCATCGCTCATCCGGCCTTGCCTCGTCCTTTTCCTTGCGCCATCGCCTGCCGCCTCGCTATACTTTCATTCCCTATGCCACACGCCTCACTGCATACGATCGGGTGCCGCCTGAATCAGGCCGAAACGGCCCTCCTCGGCGACCAACTCCGCAGCCGCGGGTACGAGCTGGTCGAGTTCGGCCGGCCCGCCGATCTCGTCGTCCTGAACACCTGTTCCGTCACGGACAACGCCGAAGCCGACTGCCGGAACCTCATCCGCAAGATCCGCCGCACCGCGCCCGATGCCTTCGTCGCGGTCACGGGCTGCTATGCGCAGACCGGCGCGGACGTCCTGCAGCAGATGGAGGGTATCGACCTGATCGTCGGCACGCAATACAAAATGGATCTGCCCCGGTACCTGACGTCCCTGGAACGCCGCCCCGCGCCGGAGATCCTCCACACCCGCACGGTCAGCCGCGACGATTTCACGATCGAGGGCGTCGGCGACTACGAGAGCACCCGCGCGAATTTGAAGGTGCAGGACGGATGCAACTTCATGTGCGCCTTCTGCATCATCCCGTTCGCGCGCGGACACGAACGCAGCCGCCGCCCCGACGATATTCGCCGTGAAGCCGAGGGCCTCGTCGCGCGCGGGCACCGCGAGGTCGTGGTGACGGGCGTCAACGTCGGCCGGTACTCCTGCGAAGGGCGCTCGCTCGACGACGTGATCGGGATGCTGGAACGAGTTCCCGGACTCGACCGCATCCGCATTTCGTCGATCGAGCCGACCACGATCTCCGACGAGCTGCTGGAACGCATGTCCGGCCCCTCCAAGCTGTGCCGGTATCTCCACGTGCCGCTGCAGAGCGGCGACGACGGCATCTTGAAATCGATGAATCGACGTTACGGGGCGAAGGAATATGCGGCGTTCATCGAGAAAGCGGTCCGGATGGTGCCGGACCTCGGACTCGGCACCGATCTCATGGTGGGCTTCCCGGGCGAAACGGACGCCGCATTCGCCGGTACCCGCGCGCTGGCCGCCGATCTTCCCTTTTCCTACTTCCACGTGTTCAGCTATTCCCCCCGGCGCGGCACGGCCGCCCTCAAACTGCCCGATCCGATTGCGGCGGGAACCATCACGGCCCGCAGTGAAGAACTCTGCGCGCTCTCCCGCGCCAAGCGCCTGGCGTTCTACCACCGGCATGTAGGCCGGACGGTCTCCGTGCTGTTCGAGACCCGCAACCACGCCGGCCTCTTCACCGGGCTCACGGACAATTACATCCGGGTCGGCGTGCCGGCCGAAGCGGATCTCAGCAACCAGTTAATGCCGATCCGGCTGACCGGCGCGATGGACGGCCTCGCCCTGGGCGCTGCCGCGGCTCCTCCCTTGCGACGGATCGGAGCATAACACCATGGGCGTGCCTCTCAAAATCTTCATCGCGGGCGGGACCGGCTTCATCGGTCGGCACCTGATCAAGGCCTTTGCCGCGCATGGCCATGAGGTTTACGGCCTGGCCAGGGATCGCGTCCGAGGGAAAATTCTGGAGGAACTGGGGTGCGAACCCATCGTCGGCAATCTCCTGAACAACGGGCCCTGGGAGCGTAAGATCGAGAACTTCGACGTGGCGATCGGCTGCACGATGCCGGGCAAACGCGGCCAGCCGCCGACTCTGCGACTGGTTCCCGAGCTTCTGAAAACCCACACGGACGCGTGCAGCTCGCTCGTCACGGCGGCAATGGCGGGCCAGCTCAAGGGCGCGCTCCTCACCTTCGGCGTGCTCGCCTACGGAGAGCACGGCGAGGAATGGGTGGACGAGCGCACACCGATGGCGCCGCTCGGCTATGGGCGTTTTATCAGCGCCTCGCTCCGGCAGCTCGCGCACCACGCCGAATCCCAGCGTCTGCCCACGACGTTTCTGTTGCCTGGATGGGTCTATGGAAACGGCGGCTGGTTCAAGGAGCGGCTCCTGCCGGCCATGGAACAGGGCCAGGCACGCCTCGTCGGGTCGGGCGACAACTACATTAGTTTTGTGCATACGGAAGACCTTGCCGAGGCCTACGTCCTGGCGGCCGAGCAACTCGGCTACGCCCCTGCTCAGGAGCACCGTCCCGTGACACAGGTGCTCAACCTGGTGGACGACCAGCCGGTCACACAGAAGGCATGGCTGTCCGAGGCGGCCCGCGCGCTCGGCAAACCGCTCCCCGGCACCGTTTCGGTTGAAGAATGCGCGAAGCAGGCCGGCGAGCTCTGGGCGGAATCCATTACCTGCTCGACGCGAGTCAAAAACGACCGCGCGAAAGCGGCGCTGGGATGGGCCCTCAAGTATCCCACGATCAAGGAAGGGCTCCCGGCCGCCCTGGATGCGATCCGAAAAGAGCGCTGACCATGCGGCCCCCCCACGTCTTCATCGAAACGTTCGGCTGCCAGATGAACGAGTACGACACGGAACTCGTACGCGCGATCCTCAAGGACAACGGCTACCGCTTCACCGATTCGGCCGACACCGCGGACGTGGTGCTGCTGAACACCTGCGCGATCCGCGAGAACGCGCACAACAAAGTTTACGGACACCTGGGCGCGCTCAAATCGCTCAAGGCAGACAAAGGCCTGGTGATCGGCGTGCTGGGCTGTATGGCCCAGAACCTCAAGAAGGACCTCCTGGAGGACAATTCGCTCATCGACGTCCTGGCCGGCCCGGACAGCTATCGGTCGCTTCCCGAACTGCTGGAAAAAGCCGCCGCCGGACGCAAGGGCATGGCGGTGGACCTCTCGGAGTACGAGACGTACGCCGACATCACGCCCGACCGCGTCGAAGGCGTCGCGGCCTGGATCGCCGTCATGCGGGGCTGCGACAACTTCTGCACCTTCTGCGTGGTCCCCTATACACGCGGCCGGGAGCGCAGCCGGGACTTCGACGGCGTCGTGCGGGAAGCCGAGGCCCTTGCCGCGAGCGGCTGCAGGCAGGTGACGCTGCTGGGACAGAACGTCAACTCGTACCGTGACGGCACCCACGACTTCGCGGACCTGTTGCTGGCCGTGGCCGAGGTCCGTGGCATCGCGCGCGTGCGGTTCATCTCGCCGCACCCGAAGGACTTTCCGGAGAAACTGCTGGAGGCGGTCGCCGGCCACCCCGGAATCTGCAAGCACATCCACCTGCCCCTGCAGGCCGGCAACGACCGCATTCTCCAATTGATGGACCGGACCTACACGCGGGCGGAGTACCTGGCGCTGCTGGACCGGATTCGGACTCGCTGCCCGGAGATCGTCCTCACCACCGACATCATCGCCGGATTCTGCTCAGAGACCGACGCGGAGTTCACGGACACCGAGAACCTCATGCGGCAGGCGGAATACCACTCCGCCTACGTCTTCCAGTACTCCGAGCGCAAGAACACCATCGCGGCCAGAAAGTACGCCGATGATGTGCCCGCCGACGTGAAGGCCGCGCGCGTCACGAAGCTCGTCGAGCTTCAGCGGGGCATCTCCCTGAAGAAAAACCGGGAGATGATCGGAAAGACCGTCGAGGTCCTGGTCGAGGGAGAGGGAAAGCGTTCCAGCGATCAGTGGATGGGCCGCACCGACGGCAACATCGTAACGGTCTTTCCCAAGACCGTCGCCGGCCTCAAACCTGGCAGCCTCGTTCCCGTCCGCCTCACCGACGCCACCGTCACCACGCTCTACGGCGAGTCCACCTAAAACCCGTTCGAATCTATTGGGAAATCTCATCGGCCCGCGGGTCGGGCAGCAAGCCGGCGGCCATGAGCTTGTCCGTCCAGGCCAGCGGCGGAACGGTCCGCAATCCGGTGGTCGCGGCGAGGGCCTGATAGCGAAGCCGCGCGTTCCGATCCATCCCGCGAAAGACGCGGTCCCGCAGATAACAGCGCACCGGATCCGCCGCGTTCCAGAACAGCACCTGTTCGTCCGCCAGCGCCTGCAGCATCTTCACCTGCGGACGGCGCGCCTGCTCGTACGCACTCAGCGCCTTGGCCGACCAATCGCCTGTCTCCCTGCAGCGGCCGATCACCTCGGCCAGGGCCATCGCATCAGCCATCGCCTGCATCCGGCCCTGGGAGGCATGCGGGTTCATCGCATGGGCGGCGTCGCCGATCAGCACCCCGCCCTCCACGACCCAGCGATCCGTCCGGACCCGCGTGCAGGGCAGAAAACCCACCTGCTCCCACGCCGTCACGCTCTCCATGGGTTTGACCATGGCCGGGTCAATTTCCCCAAGCCGCGCCTTGAAGACATCCAACCCTCGCGCCTTGAACGCCCCAACAGCATCAGCCTCGACCATGTAGAGCGCCACGACCCGATCGCCGGGAGCCGGAAATAACCCCAAAATCTCCCCACGTCCGACGTAGTATCGCGCTTCCCCCTGCATGCCCTCCGGCCTCGGGAGCAGCATGCTCAAGTAGCCGTGCCGATAGTGATGGACGCCGGCGTCGATCCCCAGCGCCCGCCGCACCAGCGATCCGGCCCCGTCGGCGCCGACCACAAGCCGTGCCTCGACCGCAATGCTGGTGTCCTCTCCACCGCGCCGAACGACCACCCCGCCGACGCGGCCGTCCCGCTGCACAAGCCCCTGGAATTCGGCTGCATACCAGAGTTGCGCGCCGCTCTGGGCGGACAGCCGGCCCAGGATCAACTGATGAACGGCGCTGGAGAGGGCTACCAGCGCCCGGTTGTACGGCGCGGGAAGGGCCCCGTAGTCCATCGTGCAGAGCCGCTCTCCCCCAATACGCACAAAGTGAAAGCGCTGCACGGCTTGAACGGTCGCGGGCGTAAGCGCCGGGAGGATGCCCAACTGATCCAGAATCTTCTGGCCGTTCGGCTGGATCGTCTCGCCTCGCAGAGCGGCCGGCGGACCCGCCTGCCGTTCCAGGACAAGGACGGAGACGCCCTTCTGAGCGAGCGCCAGGCCCAGGACCGCCCCCCCGCCCCCCGCCCCCACGACGACGACTTCACATTTCAACGCCAGTCCTCGTAGCGGCTGTGGTCGGCCCACATCTTCAGGAATTTCTCCTTCGCCCGCTGTGTGCTGACGGGATCGTGCAAGATATCCAGCCGCTCGTCGTTATAGCGGGCGGCGCTGGTCGTCTGATTCATCGAACCGGAGGTATTGACGCGATCGTCCACGACCACCTGCTTGAGATGCATCAAGCCGTCATGCCGGTTGACTTTGATCGGAATCCCGGCGAGCCGCAGCGTCTCCAACGCCGCACGCTGCTTCTGATCGTCCAGTTTCCCGCGATCGGTAATCACTCTCACGTCAACGCCACGTTTTTTCGCCGCCACCAGCGCCCGTACGACCGGAGGGTAGGTCAGCCCATACATGGCCAGATCGATACTGTGCCGGGCCTCGTCATAGAGAGCCACCAGGCGATCGGCCGGCCGGTCTTCCGGGGCATAGAGCACTTCGGGAGCGGTGACGGAACTCGTGGGACCATCTTTCAATCCCACGACCGAGGCCCACAGCGTCAGAGACAGCGCACCGACGCCTGCCACGGCGGCCCACGACCAGCTTCGACCATACGCCATATTCATTGCCCCCAGTGACCGGCGAGGGAAGTATAGGTGCCGGTTCCCCGATTTGCAACGAAGCCGTCAAGCGATGGCGCAATCCGGGTAACCATTGCCTTAAACCCGGCACCAAGCCGATCCTGTCCATGTATCGTCAAAATTATTCATCGCAACTCATTGAAACATAACGTTAATCTCTGATGGCGGTGAGAACGATCGTGGCATACGAAATGCTTAATACATGACCGAGGGTATTCACGATTTAAAATGGAAGGGGGTGAATCTGAATGAAAGCATTATTCGCAGCGTTGTTCGCGGTGATGATCGGCTTGACCTTTGTCGGCTCCACCTTCGCGGCTGATGCTCCTGCTCCGGCCGCCGGTGGTGAGATGAAGAAGGACGAGGGCAAGGCAGAGAAGAAGGAGAAGAAGTCCAAGAAGGCCAAGAAAGAGGAGAAGAAGGAAGAGAAGAAGTAATTCTCTCCCAAACTCTCCGGAACAAAGAAAAGGCCGGCGGCTTCATCAAGCGCCGGCCTTTTTATTTTTCCTTCCGGTTCACTCTTCCTCAAAGATCATCTTGAACGAATCCTCGCTGTTCTCCCAGGCCTCGGCGGAGGCTTTCATCAGCCAATCCCTGATCCAGGTCTTCTGCGCCTCGGACAACAATTTCTTGATTTGATGGGAGCGGCCCTGAAGGGGCTGCAGCATGCCGGCCTGCCGGGCGATGTCCAGAATGGCCGTCCGCGCGTAGAGATTCGTGTACAGGACCGGCTTGCCGTTTTCCTCCTCCCCCTGCACCCAGACGGAGATATACCGCTCGCCGTTCAACGCCGCGCTGTCCAGCGCCTGCGGGATATCGTGGAACAACTCATTCTCGGTCTTCTCGACAGGCGTGGCCCCTCCCTGCGTGAACATGAAGTTTCGATTCCACATCGCGCGCTCCCTTGTGCCTATTCGTATCGCAACGCTTCAATCGGGTTCAGCCGAGAGGCTTTATTGGCTGGATAGAGGCCGAAAAAGACGCCGACAAGCGCCGAGAACCCGAAGGCAATCACTAAAATCTCTCCCGAGATGATCGTCGGCCAGCCGGCGATGTTGGAAGCAGCCTTGGCGCCCGCCACTCCCAACACGACGCCGATCAACCCGCCCATCGCACTCAGAACCACCGCCTCCACCAGAAACTGCAGCAGGATATGGCGGCGCTTGGCCCCCACCGCCATACGAACGCCGATCTCCCGGGTCCGCTCGGTCACCGACACCAGCAGGATATTCATAATCCCGATGCCACCGACCAGCAGCGAGATGGACGCCACGGCCAGCAGCATCAGTTTCATCGACTCGCTGGTCCCCTCCTGCACCTTGGCGATGTCGATCTGATTGCGGATCGTAAAATCATCATCCTGGGCCGGGCGCAACTTATGCCGCTGGCGCAGCACACGTTGGATCTCCTCGACGATCTGGGGCATCTGCTCAGGGGATTCCGCCGAAAGAAACCCTGAGCCGATCGAGCCGAGGAATTTTGTCCCCATGAGTTTGCGCTCGGCGGTGGTGAAGGGGATGAACACCACGTCGTCTTGATCGCTTCCTCTGGTATCATAGCCCTTGGCTTCCAGCGTGCCCACCACCTTGAACGGCATGTTCTTGATCCGAATCGTGGAACCGATGGGATCTTCTCCCGGCTCGAACAGGTTTTTGACGATGGTGCTTCCCAAGAGGGCCACCTTGGCGGCCGTGTCCATATCGTTTTGGGAAAAGAACTCTCCGCTCTGCGCGGTCCATGCACGGATGACCAGGTAGTCGGGCGGCACCCCGTTGATCGCCGTGAACCAGTTCTTGTTTTCATGAACGACCTGTGTCGTGTCCCGCTTGGCCCAGCCGACATAGGTCACTCCGGGGATCTTCCGCAGCTCTTCGACGTCCGCAACGGTCAGCGTCACCGCCCCGCCATGGCCTGTCCACACGCCCCCAACCGTCATGGCGCCGGGTAAAATGGTGATGACATTGGTGCCGAAGGTGGCGATCTGCGCCTGCACGGCGGCTTTGGCACCCTCTCCGATGCTGACCATCGCAATTACGGCCCCCACACCGATGATGATACCCAGCATGGTGAGCACCGAGCGCATGCGGTGCCGACCCAGTACGCGAAAGGCCACTAGGATCGTCATGATGAGAAAATTCATGCGCCGGCCTCCGATGGCACGACCCAATCCGCAGCCACACCCTTGTTGCTCCGATCCGAAAGGACCACTCCGTCCTTCATCATGATGATCCGCCTGGCATATCGCGCAACATCCGGCTCGTGCGTGACCAGGATGATGGTGATCCCTTCGCGGTTCAACTGCGTCAGCGTGTTCATGATTTCCTGGGATGCCTGGCTGTCCAGATTGCCGGTGGGCTCATCCGCCAGGATAATCGCAGGGTTGGTGACCAGCGCGCGGGCAATGGCCACCCGCTGCTGCTGCCCGCCGGACAATTGCGCGGGATGGTGTCGCTGCCTGTCGGCAAGTCCGACCCGTTCCAGTGCATGCACCGCCGAGGCCTTCTGGTCGCGTGACGACATTCCTCGATAGAACAGGGGTAGTTGCACGTTTTCCAGGGCGGTCGTCCGGGAAATCAGGTTGAAGTTCTGGAACACGAAGCCGATCTTCTTGTTGCGGACCTCCGCCAGGCTATTCCCCCCCAAGGTGGACACATCGATGCCTTCCAACATATACGTGCCGCTCGTCGGGATGTCGAGGCATCCCAGGATGTTCATCAAGGTGGATTTTCCGGACCCCGAGGCGCCCATGATCGCCACAAGTTCGCCCGCAGCGATCTCCAGCGATACCCCGCGTAGAGCATGGACTTCCATCTCGCCCATCCGATAGGTCTTCACTAGGTTGTGGCACACGAGCAGGCTCATCAGAGCCCTCGCGGCGTGCTCGGGCGCTGCGACGGCTGGGAGCCGAACCCGGGCGGCAGAGGCCCGCCCG
>Ga0335085_10018046_pt1 | contig 10151 bp, 7 predicted proteins | sample Lox_Sample_45_FD_206712 | JGI IMG/M metagenome (GOLD analysis project Ga0335085, IMG submission 206712) | Soil microbial communities from Loxahatchee National Wildlife Refuge, Florida, United States - Lox_Sample_4.5 | ecosystem: Environmental > Terrestrial > Soil > Wetlands | place: USA: Florida... | reverse complement strand
AGTTGGAGACCAAACTAATTGAAAAAGTGGCTGCTCTCACTGCCGCTCCTGGCGGCGGTGTTGATCGCCTGGGGAATTGTGCACAAAAACGCACTCCCGGAGGTCAACTTCACGCGCGTGCGGCGGCAGACTCTGGTCAGCACCTTGCCGACAAACGGAAAGGCCGAGCCGATCGAGTGGCAAGCCGTTCGCGCCGCGGCCAACGGGCTGGTGAGCCGCGTGCCTGTTCAGGAAGGGCAGACGGTGATAAAAGGTGCCGTGCTGGCGGAGTTGACCGATCCGTCTCTGCAGGCCGATATCGAAGCGGCGGAAGCCAAGGTCGCCGAAGCGCGGGTCGCCTTGTCCGCGCTGGAAGCAGGCGGCCGGCCTTCCCAACTGGCCGAGATCGATAGCAGCCTGGCACGCGCCCGTTTCGACCTGCAGACCGGGCAGAAGGAATACGACACGCTGAAGCGCCTGCAAGCCAAACAGGCCGTGACGGCGGTAGAAGTGCAGGCCGCCGCGGACAAAGTGCACCAGTCGGAAATAGAAATCTCGGGCCTGGAAAAACGGCGTGGATCGCTGGTGGGCAAGTCGGACGTGGACTCTGCCAAAGTGCGCCTGCAGGATTCCGAGGCGGCTTTGAAACTCGCGCAGGACCGCGCGGCGCAGGGCCTGGTGCGCGCCCCCATCGGCGGCGAAGTGTACGGCCTGGCCATCCGCCCGGGCGCCTATCTCAACGTCGGCGACCTGGTGGCCAATGTCGGACGCTTGAACCGTCTGCGAGTGCACGTCTATGTAGATGAGCCGCTCCTGGGGCGCGTAGCAATCGGCCAGCCGGTCACCATCCGCTGGGAGGCGCTTCCCGGCAAACAGTGGCAGGGCTCGGTGGAAAGGATGCCCACGTCCATTGAGGCGCTCGGTTCGCGGCAAGTCGGTGAAGTGGTCTGTACCATCGAAAATCCGGGACGCGACCTGATTCCGGGCACCAACGTGGATGCAGAGATTCGGACGGCTGTTTCCGCGAATGCGCTGGTGATCCCGAAAGAGACCCTCCACCACGACGCCGGTGGCGATTATGTCTTCGCCCTCAAGGGCGATGCCATAGAGCGCCGCCCGGTGACGACAGGGAACTCCACGGTGACGTTGGTGCAAGTGACCGAAGGGCTCGCGGAAGGCGACCTGGTCGCATTACCGGGGGAAACGCCCCTGAAATCCGGCGATCGGGTGGCGCCTTTGGTGAAATAGTCCCCGCCGCGCACTTGAATCACGCCGGTATTTCCGAAACAATAACGTTTCATGCCTTCTCAAGGGTCTGCCGCCAAATACAAATGGTACACGGAACTCACGCGCTATCACTGGTTCGTTCTCAGCGTCGCCATTATGGGCTGGATGTTCGACACCATGGCGCAGCAATTGTTCAATCTGGCGCGCAAACCGGCCATTCGTGAACTGCTCGGGCCCGGCGCTTCCCCAGGTGTCGTGGACCAGCAGGCAGCATGGGCTACCAGTGTTTTCCTGGTCGGTTGGGCCCTCGGCGGAATTCTCTTCGGCATCCTGGGCGACCGGCTCGGCCGCGCCAAGACCATGATGCTCACCATTCTCTGCTACACCATCTTCACCGGCCTGAGCGTATTTTCCAGGAGCGTTCTGGACTTCAGCGCGTACCGCTTTCTCTGTGGATTCGGCGTCGGCGGGCAGTTTGCCGTCGGTGTGGCGCTGGTGGCGGAAGTGATTCCCGACCGCGCCCGCCCCTATGCGCTCGGCATGGTGCAGGCATTCTCCGCCGTCGGCAATATGCTCGCCGCGGTTACCGGGATCGTGCTCGGTGAAATGGTACGCGCCGGCACCATCGCGTCCTCCTGGCGATTCATGTTTTTGGCCGGCGCCCTGCCCGCGCCGCTCGCCCTGGTGGTGTTCAAAAAGCTCAAGGAGCCCGAACAGTGGCTCAAATCGCGCGCCGAAAAGAAGCGCATGGGCTCCTTCGCCGACCTGCTGGGCGAACCCCGCTGGCGGCGCAATTCCATTGTCGGCCTGCTCCTGGCTTTCGCCGGCGTAGTAGGGCTGTGGGGCATCGGCTTCTTCAGCTACGATCTGTTTCGTCCGGTTCTGGAAACCTCCTTCCGCGCACAGGGACTCAGCGGCCCGGAACTGGCCGGCAAAACCGACATCTGGATCGGCATCACTTCGCTGCTGCAGAATCTGGGCGGATTCTTCGGTGTCTACGGCTACACCTACCTGGCGCAGGTTTTTAATCGCCGCAAAGCATTCGCCGTCAGTTTTCTGGCCGCGATGTTCATGACCGCCTACACCTTCTGGAACCTGAAGAGCATCTCCGACATGCTCTGGATGATCCCCATGATGGGCTTCTGCCAGTTGGCTCTCTTCGGCGGTTACGCCATCTACCTGCCCGAGTTGTTCCCTACGCGCTTGCGCAGCACCGGCACCAGTTTTTGCTACAACGTGGGACGCATGGTGGCCGCCGCCGGTCCTTTCACCCTCGGCCTGCTGACGCGCGACGTCTTCAAAGGCTACGAAGAACCCCTGCGGTATGCCGGAGTAACCATGTGCCTGGTGTTTCTAGTCGGATTGGCGGCGCTGCCTTTCGCTCCCGAAACCAAGGGCATGCCGCTGCCTGAGTGAGCCCGTCCGCTCACGCCGCCATCAACAGACTCTCCGCGAAGGGCCACTCCGCGTCCACCCATTGAGCCGCCAGCCGGAAGCCGCAGGCGCGCGCCATCTCGCAGATCTGCTCCGGCCGGAACTTATGGCACGATTCGGTATAGATCGTTTCTCCGGACGCGAACTCCACCGTCAGCCCGGCCTGCGCGATCTTCACCGCCTGGCGGGTTCGCGACCGCAGATGCATTTCGATCCGCTGCGCGTCCGGCGCATAGCGAATCACGTGCTCGAAACGGCGCAGATTGAAATCCGCGTCCAGTTCGCGGTTGATGCGCGCCAGCAGGTTCAGATTGAACGCCGCATTGACCCCGGTCGGGTCGTCATAGGCGGCAACCAGGTGCTCCACCGGCTTGATCATATCGGTGCCCAACAGCAGGGCATCGCCGGCGCGCAGTTCCTGACGCACGGAATAGAGAAAATCGATCGCCGCCCCCGGCTCGAAGTTGCCGATCGTACTGCCCAGAAACAGCAGCAGCAGTGTCTGTGCTTCGGCGCGGCGCTCGCCCGCGGCGCGCAGTCCTTCCAGGTACGTGGCTTCGAGCGGGAACACCTCCGCCACGCCGCTCATCTCCAGCACGCACTTCTCTAGCGCGGAGCCGGAGACGTCGATGGGGCAGTACACTGCGGCGCGCCGTTTCGCGATCTGCTCCAGAATGGGGCGTGTCTTAATGCCCGTGCCGCTTCCGAGTTCCACCACCACCAGGTCAGCGGGCAGCAGATCGGCCAGGTCGCCGGCATGCGCCTGCAGGACGCGCGCATCGGCACGGGTCAGTCCGTATTCGGGAAGCGTGGTAATGGCTTCGAACAGCGCCGAGCCCACCTCATCGTAAAAATACTGGCAGGGCAGAGTCTTCTGCGGCACGCTGGTGAGGCCGGCGCGCACTGCGGAAGCTAAAGAATGGTCGTACGCCGGAGCGGGCATCAGCCTTCCACCAACCGGAATGTGGCGTACAGATACGGATACTGCGGGCGGAACCAGTTGCGGAAAGAGGGCCGCGCGAAGCACGCGGCAGTGCGCGGCGAGGCGCCCTTGAGCACATAATGCTGGCCATCGAAAAACGGCTCGGAGTAATTCCGGTAGAACGGAAATGGCTCAAAGCCGGGAAACGGGGCGAACGGCGTGGAGGTCCACTCCCAGCCATTCCCGGTAAGCTGCGCGGCATGCTCGCCGGACCCGGCCACCGGGACCGGGTCCCAGTGATGAAAATCGAAATTGTCCGCCGCCGGCCGCGGCGCCGGGGCCAGCGAGGCGGCCCGATGATACTCCGCTTCCGTGGGAAGGCGCATCCCGCGCCAGCGCGCATAGGCTTGCGCTTCCTCCTGCGTCACGTAGACCGGACACTCCAGCGGCAGCGGATATTCGCTGAACATGCCGCGATAGAACCAGCGGCCGGCACGATCCGCCCAGAAGAAAGGCGCCGCGGCTCCCTGCCGCACAAAGGCCAGGTACTCGCCATTGGTGACTTTGTTCTGCGCCACGGAAAATGCGGCCACCGGAACCGTATGCGCGCCGAATTCATTGTCCCAGCCGAAAGCGTCGCCACCGTCGAGACCCAACCGCGCGTCGCCTTCCGGGATGGCCACGAACCGCGCGTCGCGCGCGGCAGGGGCCGCGGCGGCCGGAGCCAGGTAAGGCGCGATCTTTTTGTCGTGCGCCAGATTGTGCAAAATGTAGGCGAACGTTTCGGCGTGCATCAGGCGGTGCTCCACAGCCACGTGCAGTAGCTGCTCCGGCACGTGATCCAGCAGTTCATCGATCTCATCGCGGGTGCGTCGATTGTACCGTTCCACCTCGCTCAGGGCCGGCCAGTCCGACGGCTGATCGGCCGGCAATTGGCCCGGGGGAGGATCGATCCCGAAGGCGAACAGTCGGTCGAACGCGGGGTGGAACGAGGCTTTGTCCAAGGAGTAGCGCGCGATCAAATTCCAATCGAACGCTTCCAGGTGACCGATATAAAAAATGATGCGATGCCGCTCCGGAATGGGACGTTCGTACAAAGATTCGGGGCGCACCAGCGCGAACAATTCGTCGGTATGCTCGCGAGCTTGAGAGAGCGCGCGGCCCAGGGAGATTTGTGCGGGCATAGAACCGTCCTTCCAGTCTAACCGACGAAGTGCGCCTGCAACGAAAACTGATGTGAGCGCGGGCACAGACCGGAAACTGCCGAAATTTCGGCGGGTTATGAGGACTCTGCTTCCTGAGGTTTAAAGCCGTTCGCGCGCAGCACGCGATGGGCGGACGCCACCGCATCCGGAAGCACATAGAAAAATGCCCCGGCACGCACCGTGCGGAAAATCAGCCCGCCGGTGTATTCGTCGGCTTCTACTCCGAAATCCACGCCTGCGTCGCTCAGCAGGGTCTCCAGGCGGAGCGCATCGTTAAGCCGCTTGGCGATAAAAATCAGGACCGGCTCCTTGCCCTCGAAAAATGCCGCGTCCTGTTTCACCGGAAATTTTCCACCATCACCAGGTTCGTCTCGTTCTGGTCCACCTTGGAGTAGACTACATGCTGCCCATCGGGAGAAATGGAATAGCCGTCGAAGCGATTGTTGTTCTTGAAGCGGACCACCGGCTGGCTTTTCCTGGTTGCGAAATCGTAGAACACCACCACCAGGGCGCGGCCGCTGCGCTCGAACTCCAGGTAGTACATACCCTTGGGGGTCATCTGAATGCCGCCCCACATCAGGTCGTGCTCGGGCACGAAGGCCTCTTCTCCGTCGCCTCCCTCCACGGGAATTCGCCAGATGGCACGCCGGCTCCGGTAGTACACCATTTTGCCGTCGGGCGATTCGTGCGGGTCGCCGCCCCCGCCGCCGCGGCGCATGGAAATCTGCTTGGGATTGCTCCCGTCGGCCGCCGATTTCCAGATCGTGCCATCGAAGTGCGTGTAGTAAATCGATTTGCCGTCGTGCGACCAGGAGGCATCGTTGGCGTCGGACAGCACGCGCGTCGCCTTCCCCCCCGCCGCCGGAACGGTGAACACTTCCACGCCATTCGGCCCGCGCGTCACGCACAACAGCGTTTTGCCGTCCGGCGACCAGAGCGGCTGGCCCATGCGCCGTCCTTCCAGGCGCGTAAGCTGGGTGCGCGCGCCAGAGGCGTCCGTGATCCAGATCTCCTGCTCGCCGCTCTGATCGGAGATATCGGCCACGTCCCGGCCGTCCGGGGAGATCGATGGACTCGTTTCCCGCCCCGCCGATCGAAGCAGCGGACGCTCGTGCTCCGGCTCTCCCGATCCCAGTTGCGCGATCCAGACCTCCGCCACCGAAGGGCTCTCGGTGAACGCCAGGCGGTTGCCCATGGGCGCCACCGTGGGATACGTGGCATGGTTGCCGCTCACCAGCAGATCGCGCGGGCTGCCGCCGTATGCCGGGACGCGCCACAGCCGCCAACCGGTCCCGCGATTGGCAGCGTACATCAGGTCCTCGCCGCCCGCCGTCCAGGTGATGCCCCGGATGGCGTTATTGTCGAAGGTGAGCTGGCGGACGCTGTTGCCTTTGAGATCGCACAGGTACAGGTCGGCGCGGCCGCCATCCAGCTTACGCACGAAGGCCACGTTTTTGCCGTCGGGCGAAACCTCCGGATTCGTATCGCCTCGGGAACTCTCCGGCGGCCTGGTGATGGCCTGCAGAGTCCCGCCCCCGCTCAGCACTTTGCTGATGGCGGGGATCTTCTGTTCGCCCGCGGGCGCGGAGACCAGCAGCGTTTTGCCGTCGCGCGTCCACGCCACCGAGGGCGAAAGCTCGGCATCGTCGTCGTCTTCACTGCTGCCGGGCGCGTCGAACTCCACGATTTCGCGTTCGGCTCCGCCCGCCGCCGGAATCACCATCACCTGCGCGCGGTCGCCGGCAATGCGCAGAAACGCCAGGCTGGCGCCGTCCGGCGACCAGGCGGGGCCCACGTCGTTGCCCTCCCCGCTGGTCAGTTGCCGCGGACCGCCGCCCGCCACCGGCATCACAAAAATGTGGAATACGGCGTCCTTCGATGTGTCGTGCCCGCTATAAGCGATACGCTTGCCATCCGGCGCGAAGGCAGGATAGACATGCCCGCCCGCTTCGCTGGTGAGCGGCGTCTTTTTTAGGTCCACGGCAGGACCGCTGACCAGCCTGCCCAGCAGCGTCACCACGCCGCCAACGGCGCAAAGAGCCAGCGCGAGCAGTACCGCCGGACGCCGAACCAGGGTGCCAGATGCCATATGTTTCGATTATCCCTTTTCATGACGCACCAGTAGTGCGATTATTAGCCGCGCCCTCTAGCGTGGTACGCACCCGGCGCCGGCGATGTTCCGCGGATTTGCGCCGCCCTCTCCGCATCTGAGACACTGGCTCTTTCATGCTCTTCCGGTTGATGGCCTTGTTGCTGGCCGGCTATGCGTCCGTCTTTGCACAGAACAATCCGCTGCCTGCCAGGGAAACGCTGCAATATAACGTGGAATGGCGGCTGATCACAGCAGGCAAGGCCACCTTGGAATGGACCACCACGGCGCGCGGCGGAGGGCACATCAACCTGCATCTGGAATCGGTGGGGCTGGTTTCCAAGCTGTTCCGCGTGGAAGACAATTATGCGGTGAATCTGGGCCCCAACCAGTGCGCCGAATCTTCTTTGTTCACTTCTCAGGAAGGCAGCCGGCAGCGCGAAACGCGTATCACCTACGACTACACCACGCGCCGGGCCGACTATCTGGAGCGCGACCGGATCAAAAACGCCCTCCTGTTGCAGCGCCAGATTGAGATTCCCGCCTGCGTGCACGATGTGGTGGGTGGCATGTACTACATGCGCACGCTGCCGCTGGAGCCGGGGCAGAGCGCAACGGTCGCGGTCACCGACGGCAAGAAAAGCGCGCTGGCAAAAGTGGAAGCGCAGGCGCGCGAAGACATCAAAACGCCGGAAGGCACCTTCCATACCATCCGCTATGAAGTTTATTTGTTCAACGATGTCCTCTTTCACCGGCCGGCGCATTTGAATCTCTGGTTCACCGACGACCGGCGCCGCTTGCCCGTCCAGATTCGCGTGCGCATGCAGATCACCATCGGCACCATTACATTAACGTTGGAAAAGCACGAATAGCTGGAATTATTGATGGAATCGCTTCCGCCTGTCCCGATCATCCTCGCAGCACCCGCGCCGGATCTGTCCGTGTAGCCCGCCACGCCGGCAGGAAACACGCCGACGCTGCGGCCGCTACCATCACCACGAATGCGGCGCCGAATGTTTCCGGATCGCGAGGACTCACCCTGTACAGCAGGTTCCCCAGCAGGCGCGTCAGTCCGAAAGAAACGGCCGCGCCAATGCCCACCCCGGCCAGAGCCAGACGGAGGCCTTGCCAGATCACGACCCGCAGCAGATCCGGAGCGCTCGCCCCCAGCGCCGCGCGCAGCGCCAGCTCGCGTGTGCCCTGCGAGACCGCGTACGACATCAGGCCATAGAGTCCGATTCCGGCCAGCAGCAGCGCCGCGCCGCAGAAGATCGCGAGCAGATCCATCGCCGCGCGCCGGCTCCAGCTCATCCGGTCAACCTGCTCCCGCATGGTGATGACCTCACCGGGCGCCAGGTCCGCATCGATGGACTTCACCTCGCGGGCCAGCGCCCTCGCCATCCTCTCCGGACCCAGCCGCGTGCGGATCTGCAGCGCCTGCCCGCTGCTGGAGCCTTGCCGCAGGGGCGTGTAGAAGAACGGCTTGGCAGCCTCCAGCAGGCTGGCGTACTTGGAATCTTTGGCGACGCCGATCACGCGCAGCCATCGCCCCTTCACCTGGAGGCGCTTGCCCACCGGGTCTTCCCCGCGCCAGAATCGCCGCACCATGGTCTCATTGACCACCGCAACGGGCACAGCGGTTTCGTTATCTTCCGCCGCAATATCCCGGCCCGAGACCAGCGGAATCCCCATCGTGGCCAGATAGCCCGGCCCGACTTCGTTATATTCCAGCACCGGCTGCTCCCCGGGCTCCGCCACAAATCCATCCACCGCAATGCTCGCCGAAGGGTAGCTTCGGTAACTGAACGGCGCGGTGCGCGACCATACCGCCGATTCGACGCCTCCCAAACCCTCCAAGCGGCTCACCAGTTGATCCTGAAAATTCCGGATTCGCGGACCATCGTATCCCGCCGCGACCATGTCCACCGATGCCGTCAAAACCTCTTTCGCCGAGAAGCCCACACCGGTCTCCTGAATCGCCCGCACGCTCTTTAGCAGCAGGCCCGTCCCTACCAGAAGCAGAAAGCTCAGCGAGACTTGCACCAGAACCAGGCCGGAGCGGATCGATCCTCCTCCCCGGCCGCCCACCACGCCGGCCGATTCGGACCTCATGGCGGCGGCCAGGTCGATCTTGCTTGCCTGCACGGCCGGCGCGAGGCCGCACAGCACTGTCGTCACCAGGCACACTCCGGCGCTCAGTGCCAGCACCCGCAAATCCATTTCGGCGGGAAGATTCACCAGCAACCCGGGCGACGACGGGAACAGCAGCTTGATCAGGTCGCGGCACCAATAAGCCAGCAGCAGCCCGCCTCCCGCCGCGGCCATCGATAGAATCAGGCCTTCGGTGAGCAATTGCCGCAACAGCCGCGCGCGCCCCGCACCCACCGAAATTCGTACGCTCATCTCGTGCCGCCGTGAAACTGACCGCACCAGCAGCAGGTTTCCGACATTGGCACAGGCGATCAGAAGCACCAGGCACGCCACTACCAAAGAGATGCGCAGTGTGGGCAGCAGAGTGCCCGCACCGTTGAAGGGCGTTTGCCACAAAGGATACAGTTTGAATCCGCGCCCGCGATTCGTTTCCGGATAGGCGTTCCCCAGACGGGCGGCAATCGCCGAAAGCTCCGCCTGTGCCCGCTCGATCGAAACGCCCGGCTTGAGAAACGCGAACCCTTCGCTCCACCGCGCGCCCCGATTCTCCAGCTTGTATCCGCCGCCCTCGAAGTTGTCTTCCATCGAAGCCGGCACCCAAAACTGGAACCCGTAGCCGACAAATGTTCCGAAGAACCCTTCCGGCATCACTCCGATAATGGTGTACGGCACTCCGTTCAGCCTTTGCGTCCTGCCGACGATCGCCGGATCGCCCTTGTACCGGTCCTTCCACGCCTCATAGCTGATCACCGTCACCGCATGGGCGTCGCGCCCCGTGTCCTCGACCGGTTCGAACGTGCGGCCGAGCATCGGTCGGATCCCCAAAGCGTCGAAATAATTGGACGAAACCACGCTGCCCGCGGCACGCTCCGCGCGGTCGCCAATGCTCAGCGTCGTGCCCCCGATGTGCTCCGCGATGAAGGCATCCACCAGCGTACTGTTTCTCCGGAGATCCTGGAGGTCCGGCCAGGAAACGTCGGTCCGGCCCTCCCGATCCACGCCCGTCAGGGCGACCATCCTGTCCTGGCGCGCCACCAGGGGGAACGGGTGCAGCAGAATTCCCTCGATCCAACTGCACACGGAAGTGACCGCTCCAATGCCCAGCGTCAGACAGAGAATCGCCAGAAGCGAGAATCCCGGGTTG
>Ga0335085_10018045_pt1 | contig 10151 bp, 8 predicted proteins | sample Lox_Sample_45_FD_206712 | JGI IMG/M metagenome (GOLD analysis project Ga0335085, IMG submission 206712) | Soil microbial communities from Loxahatchee National Wildlife Refuge, Florida, United States - Lox_Sample_4.5 | ecosystem: Environmental > Terrestrial > Soil > Wetlands | place: USA: Florida... | reverse complement strand
CGGCGCCCGCCAGCGCGAGCACGATGCCGGTCGTGGTGCCCAGGCCCTGACCGATGATGGTGCGGCCGGCAAGGTCGCGGTAGCGGCGCTGCGCGGTCAGCACGCCCTGCGCCGCGCCGCCAGCGCCGACCAGTGGCAGCGGCAGGGCCAGCAGCGCCGCCATCGCCGGCACGCGCGGGTCGGCAAGGGCACGCGCCACCGGCCAGCCGAGCGCCGCCAGCGTCAAGGCCGCCACGCAGCCGACCGCGGCCGAGGCCCAGAAGGCGCTGGAGGCGGCTTCACCGTCGAGCGCCGGCCGCTGCGCGATCGCATCCGCGAACAGCGCGTTGACCGCGATGCACAGCAATACTTGCGGCGCCACCACGGCGGCGCCGATGCCGAGTTCCGCCGGACCGACGAGCCGTGCGATCAGGAAGGCCGAGGCAAATGACAAAGCGGCCGCGGCCGCGGCCTCCAGCCCAGACCAGAAGACCGCGTCGCTGCGCTGGCGCATCTAATCGCGGAAATAGCCGCCATAGCGCGGATGGTAGACCTCGGCGTCGGCGTAGCCCGAGCGGACGTGTCGGCGAATATCGACGCGCGTCAGCGCGACGCCCACAACGCTCGCCTGGGCTTCCTCGAGCAGGCCTAGCGCATCGCGCACCGTGCCAAAGGGCGTGCTGTGCCAGCGCAGGCAAAGCACCGTCGCCTCGGCCATGCCGGCGATCACCCGCGCATCGGTGATGGCGTGCGCGGGCGGCGCGTCGAGCAGGATGAGGTCGTAGTCGTGGCGAAGCTGCTGCAGCAGCTGCGCCATCGTCCCCGACATGAACAGCGACAACGCCTCGAGCTGCAGGCTGCCGGCTGGCACGACAGCGAGTCCGGTGCGGTCATCGCGGCGGATCACGTCGGCGAGCGTCGCGCGGCCTTGCAGGCAGTCGATCAGTCCGGCGCCACCGTCCATCCCCAACATCCGGCCCACGCTGGGCTGGCGCATGTCGCAATCGACCACCACCACGCGCTCGCCGCACAGCGCGGCGCAGCGCGCCAGCGCCAGCGTGACCGTGGTCTTGCCCTCCGAGGGCCGCGCCGCGGTGAAAGCAATGATGCGAGGCCGCGCCCGGTCCATCCAGAGTCCGGCCCGCAGCGCACGCACCTGTTCGGCGAACGCGCTGAGCGGCTTGTCCAGCGCATAGTCGAACAGCCGTTTTCGGCCGAGCGCACGGCGCCCGACTTCCGGGATCAGCGCCAGACAGCGGAGGCCCAGCCGCGCCCGGACATCCTCGCCGCTGCGGAACGTGCCGTCCGCGAGTTCGAGGAGATGTACCAGCAACGCGCCGAAGGCGACTCCGAACGCTGTAGCGGCCGCGAGCAACAGGCCGCGGCGCGGAAAACTCGGGTCCGCCGGCGGCAGCGCGGGCGAGACGATGCGGGCGTCCGGCGTCTCGATGACGGTCTGCTGCGCGGTCTGCTGCGCGCGCTCCAGCACCGATTGCAGCAGGCTGCGTGCGGCGTCGGCGTCACGCTGCATGGCGTTGAGCGCGACCTGAGCGGCGTCGCTGCGGGCCTGCTCGGCCTTGGCGTCGTGCAGCGCGGCCTCCAGCGTGGCGACGCGGCTTTCATCGGCATGCAGCTCGGCCGTCGCGGCGGCGACAACGCGGCCGGTTTCACCGCCGACGACGCGGTCGGCATCGGCGAGTTGCGCGCGCAGGCTGATGACCTCGGGGTTGTTCGGCCCGGCCTGCGCGGAAATCGCCTGCAGGCGCCCGGCGATCTGGTCGCGCAGCGCGCGGGCCTGCACGACGTTCAGCGCGATGCCAGCCTGGGCGGTGGCGCCGGCGCCGGCGCGGCTGGGATGGCCATTTGCCGCGTCGAGACGGCCCTGCGCGGCGGCCAGCTCCTTGCGGCTGTCGACGAGATTCTCGTTCAGTCGGGTGATGCGCTCGGCATCGAGCCCGGCATGCTCGCCCTGCGCCAAGCCGTGCGCGGCCCGATAGGTGGCAATGCGATCCTCGGCCTGGCGCACGGCGTCCCGCAGGTCGTTGACCCGGCCGTCAAGCCAGGCAGAGGCGCGGCGCACCGCGTCGACTTTCTGGTCGAGCTGATCGGCGATGTAGAATTGCATCGCCAGATTGGCGCCCTCGGCGGCAACCGCCGGGTCCCGTGCGGTGAAGCCCACTTCCAGCACCCGTGACGCCTTCAGCGTGGTCACCGTGATCGCGTCCTGCACCGCGAGCAGGGTGTCGCGCCGGGCTGCCGCGGCGGCCGGGTAGGCAATGTCCGATGGCGCGCTCCACTCGGCAGCGAGCCGGCGGTCGCAGAGTGCCGCGAGCGCGATCGCAGCCCTTTGCAGTGCGTCGGATATGCCGACGAGAAGGCTTGGCGGGCGCAGCGCGGGGTTGAAGGCGGGATCGCGATCGAGGTTTAGGCGGTCGGCGATGCGCTCGGCCACCGAAAGGCCACGCGCGATCTCGGCCTGGCTCGCCATCACCGCGTCTGTCGTCGGATCGACGCGGAGAACGCTTTGCAGCTCGCGCGCCGCAAAGCCTCGGTCGTCGTAGTAGACCGTGCCGGTGGCGGTGTAGCGCGGCGTGACCTGATGCAGCGCAATCGCGGCCAGTAGCGGCGTCAGCATGATGCTGGATGCGAGCGGCAGGCGGCGCCGGCGCAAGGCGCCGAACAGCGATGCGCCGCCAAGTGCCGGGGCGATTGCTGGGTCCGGTGCGCGCGCGCGGGCGGCGCGGCCGGATGCCTGGCGGCCGGCGGCACCGGCATCATCGGCCGCGGGATCGGCGGGATCGTCGCGCATAGCCTCTCCTGGCGCGGCAAGCCCCCGCTCTAGCGGATCAGGGTGTGCACAAGGTTAACCGGATGTTGTTTTCCGGCTGGCGGCGCCGGCGAATTAAGGGCTGGGGACAGCAGGACCGGGTAGGCTTGCCCTTGGGCTGCCAGCGGCGGATCGTGAGGCGGTCAATCCGGCGATCAAGCGGCAGCTGTGCAAGAACGTCACGAGCGATCCAGGCTGCCGGCGGCAGGCCCGATCCTGGCTATACGACGCGGCCGGCTCGGGACGAGCTGGCGCCGCAGCGCCGGCGTTTTCCTGGCCGGCGTGTCGGTGTTTCTCAACCTTTACGCAGTGCAGGCGCTGCTGCCGACTTTTGCCGATGCCTTCGCGGTGCCGCTATCACGCACCGGCTGGACGATCACCGCGCCGCTGCTGGCGATCGCGCTGCTGGCACCTTTCGTGGGCTCGGTCTCCGATATGCTGGGCCGCAAGCGGATCATCGTCGCCGCGATGGCGGTCCTGCCGCTGCCGACGCTGCTGGTGGCCTTCGCCGCCAGCCTGCCGGTGCTGATCGTCTGGCGCTTTGTGCAGGGGCTGACCATGCCGTTCATCTTTGCCGTCACCGTCGCCTATGTTGGCGAGGAGACCGAGGGCAGCGATACCATCCGCCTGGCCGGCACCTATACCGTCGGCACCATCTTCGGCGGCTTTGCGGGGCGCTTTGTCGCGGGCCACGTCACGCAGCTCGCCGGCTGGCGGGCGGCCTTCATCCTGTTTGCCGCGTTGACGGCGCTGTTTGCCGTGGCCGTCGCCGTGCTGCTGCCGACCGAGCGGCGGTTCCGCGCGATCGCCGGCATCGCCGCCAGCCTGCGCAGCTTCGGCGATCACCTGACCAACCGGCGGTTGCTGGCGACCTTCGCGGTCGGTTTCTCGATGCTGTTCTGCATCATTGCCATATTCACCTACGTGAACTTCTACCTGGCCGATCCGCCGTTCGGGCTTGGCCCGGCAGCGCTCGGCAACGTGTTCGTCGTCTACCTGCTCGGCATGGTGATGACGCCGGTTGCGACCCGGCTTGCCGTGCGTTTCGGCCGGCGCGCGACGCTGGGCCTGGCAACTTCCGTCTGCCTCGCCGCCCTGGTACTGACTTTGGTCAAGAGTCTGGTCGCCATCATTGCGGGCCTCGCCCTGATCGCCGGCGCGCTGTTCGTGCAGATGGCGCTTGCCATCGGCTTCATCGGCACCGCCGCACGCCATGCCCGGTCGACGGCCGTCGGGCTCTACGTCGCCTGTTACTACGTGGGTGGCGCGATGGGTGGCATCCTGCCGGCGGGGCTGTGGCATGCGGCGGGCTGGCCGGGCTGCGTCGGGCTCGCGATGGTCGTCCAGCTTCTGGTGGCCGCGATTGCCGCGCATTTCTGGCGCGACGGGCCGGTGCCTGTGCCTGCACAGTGAGGGCGCGGCGGGGCCGGCTTGTCGGGCGCGACCAGCCCGGCCACACTGGCGGCTCCGAAACGGCAGACAAACAGTTGCGGAGGAAACCATCCCGGCCATGTCAGCCCAGACCGCGCCGCACCGCTTCGACAGCCTGACGCCGCTGCTGGCGCCGCGTTCCATCGCGGTGCTGGGGGCCTCGGGCGATCCGTCGCGCATCGGCGGCCGGCCGATCGCCTACATGCTGGAGAAGGGCTTCGCCGGTGCCATTTACCCGGTCAATCCAAACCGGCCGGAGGTGCAGGGGCTGCGCGCCTACCCGACGGTCGCCGATTTGCCCGAGGCGCCCGATGTGGCGATCGTTGCCGTGCCCGCCGGCGTCGCCGTGCAGGCGATTGCCGATCTGGGCGCGCGCGGCACCAAGGGGGCGCTGGTGTTCACCGCGGGCTTCGCCGAGGTGGACGAGGCGGGGGCGGAGATGCAGGCACAGATGGTCGAGATCGCACGCGCGAGCGGGATGCGCCTTCTCGGACCGAACTGCCTCGGCGTGTTCGACGGACGCACGCATTACTACGCGACCTTCACCGCCTCGCTCGACAGCGGCTTTCCCATTCCCGGACATATCGGCATCGCGAGCCAGTCGGGCGCCTACGGCACGCATGTCTTCACCATGGCGCGCAACCGCGGCATCGGCGCCTCGCTCTGCGTCATGACGGGCAACGAGGCGGATGTGACCGTGGGCGAGGCAATCGGCTGGATGGCCGAGCATCCGGACACCGACGTCATCGCGGTCTACGCCGAGGGCATTCGCGAGTCGGAGCAGTTCGTCGCCGCGCTTGCCACAGCGCGCGCGGCGAAGAAGCCGGTCGTGCTGATGAAGGTTGGGCGCAGCGCACTCGGCACGGCGGCGGCCAGATCGCACACCGCGTCGATTGCCGGCGATGACGCAGTGACCGACGCGGTGCTGGCGGAGTTCGGCGTGGTACGCGCACGCACCACCGAGGAGCTGTTGGATATCGCGCATACAGCGACGCGCAAGATCTATCCGGCGCGCAACACGCTTGGCGTGATCACCATATCCGGTGGCGCCGGCGTGTTGATCAGCGACGCCGCCGAGAGCCTCGGCGTGGAGATGCCGCCGATGCCGGAGGCTGCGCAGGCGAAGCTGAAGGAGCTCGTGTCATTCTGCGCGCCGCGCAATCCGGTGGACGCGACCGCTCAGGTCTCCAATGACATGAATCTGGTGAACATCTTCACCGAGTCGCTGATTGTCGATGGCGGCTATAGCTCGGTGATCGGGTTCTTCAGCCAGGTGATTGCCTCGCGCCGCGGGCCTGAGCTGCGCGAGCGGCTCAAGGCCTCGCTCGACCTGCATCCGGACCGGCTGTTCGTGCTGTCGGTGCTGGCTGCACCCGCGATGGTGCGAGAGCTGGAGGAGGATGGCTTCATCGTCCATGAGGACCCGAGCCGCGCCGTTGCCGCGATTGCGGCGATGGGCCGCTACGGGGCGGCGTTTGCCACGCCGCCACCGGGCCCGCCGCCAGAAGTGCCGCCAGTGGCGCTGCCCGCTGCGACGCCGAGCGAGGCGGAAGCCAAGCGGCTGCTGGCGGCGGCCGGCATTGCGGCAGCGCCCGAACGCCCCTGCGCGACGGCCGAGGACGCGGTTGCGGCGGCGACGGCCTTCGGCTTTCCGGTGGTGATGAAAATCCTTTCGCCCGACATCATCCACAAGTCGGAGATCGGCGGCGTGCTGCTGGACGTGGCGGACGTCTATGGCGTTCGCGCCGGCTTTGCGACGTTGATCGCGCGGGCGAAGGCGGGGGCGCCTGCGGCGCGCATCGAGGGCGTGCTGGTGGCGCGGCAGATGAAAGGCGGCGTGGAGTGCATCCTGGGCATCCACCGCGATCCGGTATTCGGTCCGATCGCGATGTTCGGGCTGGGCGGCATATTCGTCGAGGTGCTGAAGGATGTGGTGTTCCGCCGCTGCCCCTTCGGGGAGGACGAGGCGGAGCGGATGATCCGCGGCATCAAGGGCGCGCCGCTTCTGCTGGGCGCGCGGGGCCGCAAGCCGGCGGACGTGAAGGCGCTGGCGGCGATGCTAGCGCGGCTGTCGGTGTTCGCCGTGCAGGCGGGACCGAGGCTGGCATCGATCGACCTCAATCCCGTCTTTGCGATGCCGCAGGGCGAGGGGGCTTTCGCGGCGGACGCGGTGATCGAGATCGACGGCTGACGCGCCGAAGGCGAGGGGCTTTTCGATGCTGGTCCGAGCGCCTAATCGTGCTGCCTTGGCAGCGAGGGCATGGCGTGCATGATCAACAAGATCGTCCAGTCGATGGCCGAGGCGATGGCTGGCATCGCGGACGGATCGGTCGTGCTGCTGGGCGGCTTCGGCAGCGTCGGGCAGCCGAACGCGCTCATCGACGGATTGATCGAGCAGGGCGCCACCAACCTCACCGTCGCCTGCAACAATGCCGGCGTCGGGCGGACGGGGCTGGCGAAGCTGATGGAACTCGGCCGGGTTGCCAAGATCATCTGCTCATTTCCGCGCAGCTCCGATCCTGTCGTGTTCGAGACGCTCTACAAAGCGGGCAAGATCGAACTGGAGATCGTGCCGCAGGGCACGCTCGCCGAGCGGATGCATGCCGCGGGATCGGGCGTGCCGGCGTTCTTCACCCCGACCGGCGTCGGCACCAAAATGGCCGTGGGCAAGGAGTACCGGGAGATCAACGGCCGCACCTATATCCTGGAGGAGGCGCTGGCGGGCGATGTCGCCCTGGTCGAGGCGTGGGAAGCCGACCGCTGGGGCAATCTGACCTACCGGCACGCCGGCCGGAACTTCAACCCCGTCTGCGCCATGGCAGCGAAGACCACCATCGTGCAGACGCAGCATCTGCGCGAACTGGGCGAGATCGACCCCGACAATGTCCACACGCCGGGCATCTTCGTGGACCGGGTGCTGCACGTGCCCTACGGTGATCCCACCGGGTTCTGAGCGGACGATCAGGAGGAGACAGCGATGCCCGACGGCGCGGTGGCCGACTTCAAGCCGCTGACCCGCCAGCAGATGGCAGCCCGCGCCGCCGCCGACATCCCGGAGGGCTGGTACGTCAATCTCGGCATCGGCATCCCGACGATGATCGCCGACTTCGTGCCGCTCGACCGCGAGGTGATCTTCCATTCCGAGAACGGCATCCTGGGCATGGGTCCCGCGCCGCCCGAGGACCAGATCGACCCCTGGCTGATCAATGCCGGCAAGCAGTACGTCACCCTGCGCACCGGCGGCAGCTACTTCCACCACGCCGACAGCTTCGCGATGATCCGCGGCGGCCACCTCGACCTCTGCGTACTGGGCGCCTTCCAGGTGGCGGAGAACGGCGACATCGCGAACTGGGCGACCAGCGACAACGACACCGCCCCGGCGGTCGGTGGCGCGATGGATCTGGCGGCCGGCGCCAGGCGGCTATGGGTGGTGATGGAGCACACGGCGAAGGACGGCACGCCCAAGCTGGTGCGCAAGTGCAGCTATCCGCTGACGGCGCTCGCCGCGGTCAAGCGGGTCTACACCAACCTGGCGACGCTCGACGTGACGCCGGAGGGCTTCCGGGTCGTCGACATGGCGCCGGGCCTGACGTTCGAGGCGCTTCAGGCCCGCACCGACGCTTCTTTGCGGGAGGGCTGACGCGCCGGCACCGGCCGCCCGCAAGGACCAAGGCAGCCGCCGCGGCCGCGGCACACAACCGGGCCATGCGCTACCCCGCCATGGCGGGCGGGCTGGCGCGCTGCTATATGCCAGCCGCGTTATGAGGATGGACGATGGCCCGTCGGCGGCAGTTGTACGAGGGTAAGGCCAAGATCCTGTTCGAGGGTCCTGAGCCCGGCACCCTGGTGCAGTATTTCAAGGACGACGCGACTGCCTTCAACGCCCAGAAGAAGGGCGTTATCACCGGCAAGGGCGTGCTCAACAACCGCATCAGCGAATACCTGATGCTGCGGCTGGCCGAGATCGGCGTGCCGACCCATTTCGTCCGCCGGCTGAATATGCGCGAACAGCTGATCCGCGAGGTGGAGATCATCCCCCTGGAGGTGGTCGTGCGCAACGTCGCCGCCGGCAGCATGGCCAAGCGCCTCGGCATCACCGAGGGTACCCGGCTGCCCCGCTCGATCATCGAATATTACTACAAGAACGATGCGCTCGAGGACCCGCTGGTCAGCGAGGAGCACATCACCGCATTCGGCTGGGCGGCGACGCCGGACCTCGACGACATCGTGGCATTGACGTTGCGGATCAACGACTTCCTGACCGGACTGTTCCTCGGCGTCGGCATCACGCTGGTCGACTTCAAGCTGGAATTCGGCCGGCTGTGGGAGAATGAGGAGATGCGCATCGTCCTGGCCGACGAGATCAGCCCGGACAACTGCCGGCTGTGGGACACCAAGACCAACGAGAAGATGGACAAGGACCGCTTCCGCCGCGACCTGGGCAAGGTCGAGGAGGCCTATCAGGAGGTTGCGCGGCGGCTCGGCATCCTGCCCGAGGCGGGGATGCGCGATCTGAAGGGTCCGGAGACGATGCAATGAAGGCGGCGGGGCAGTAATGAAGGCCGTCGTCACGGTCATGCTGAAGGACGGCGTGCTCGACCCGCAGGGCAAGGCGATCGGGCATGCGCTGCACGCGCTGGGCTTCACCGCGGTGCGGGACGTGCGCGCCGGCAAGGTGATCGAGCTGGAACTGGACGAATCGGACCCGGCGCGTGCCGGACAGGCGGCCGAGGAGATGGCGCGGCGTCTGCTCGCCAACACCGTGATCGAGAGCTATTCCGTCAGCGTCGATGAGTGATCCGAGATGAAGGCCGGCATCGTTATTTTCCCGGGCATTAACCGCGAGCGCGACATGGCGATCGCGCTGGCCCAGGCCACCGGCCATCAGCCGCGCATGGTGTGGCACCAGGAAACCGATCTCGGCGGGCTCGATCTGGTGGTGCTGCCGGGCGGCTTCAGCCATGGCGACTATCTGCGCTGCGGCGCGATGGCGGCACACTCGCCGGTGATGGGCGCGGTGCGCGACTTCGCCGAAGCGGGCGGCTACGTGCTGGGCGTCTGCAACGGCTTCCAGATCCTGACCGAGGCCGGGCTGCTGCCGGGCGCGCTGCTGCGCAACGCCTCGCTGCGCTTCCAGTCGATGGACTGCCATCTGCGGGTCGAGCGGGCCGACACGGTGTTCGCCAGCCGCTACCAGCGGGGCCAAGTGTTTCGGGCGCCGCTGGCGCATGGTGACGGCAACTACATAGCCGATGCGGCAACGCTGGACCGGCTGGAGGGCGAGGGGCTGGTGGCGTTTCGCTATGCGCTGCCCGACGGCACGGTGACGCCGGAGGCCGCGCGCAACGGCAGTGCGCGCAATATCGCCGGCATCTACAGCCCCAATCTGCGTGTGCTCGGCCTGATGCCGCATCCAGAGGATCTGGTGGACCCGCTGATGGGCGGTACCGACGGCAAGCCGCTGTTCGACGGACTGGCTGCGGCATTCGCCCCACCGCAAGCGGCGTGATGCGTCGCGAGGTCGACCAGTCGCTCGCCGCCGAATTCGGGCTGTCGGCCGAGGAATACGCCAATGTCCTGCAGATCATGGGCCGCACGCCGACGCTGACGGAGCTTGGCATCTTCAGCGTGATGTGGTCCGAGCACTGCTCGTACAAATCCTCCCGCGTCTGGCTGAAGCAGCTGCCGACCAGGCAGCCCTGGGTGATCCACGGGCCGGGCGAGAATGCCGGCGTTGTCGATATTGGCGACGGGCTCGCCGCCGTCTTCAAGATGGAAAGCCACAACCACCCGAGCTTCATCGAGCCCTACCAGGGCGCGGCGACCGGCGTGGGCGGCATCCTGCGCGATGTGTTCACCATGGGCGCGCGGCCGATCGCCAACCTGAACGCGCTTCGCTTTGGCCGGCCGGAGG
>Ga0335085_10018043_pt1 | contig 10151 bp, 8 predicted proteins | sample Lox_Sample_45_FD_206712 | JGI IMG/M metagenome (GOLD analysis project Ga0335085, IMG submission 206712) | Soil microbial communities from Loxahatchee National Wildlife Refuge, Florida, United States - Lox_Sample_4.5 | ecosystem: Environmental > Terrestrial > Soil > Wetlands | place: USA: Florida... | reverse complement strand
ATCTCGCGGTGCTGCACGACCTCGCGGCAGGCGTCGCGGTCGGTGCCGGTCCACACCGCGTCAACGATGAGAAACTTGAGCAATTCGGGAATCGCCCAGGCGAAGAGCAGGACGATGAGAATTGTCAGTGCAATGTTGAGCGGGCTCGACAGCAGATTGGCGCGCAGCCAGCCGATTGCGCCGGTCATCGCCATCGGCGCCGGCCGCGGCGCCAGCGTTTCGCGGCGCACGAAGTGGAGTTCGGTAACGGCGAGATCGCCTTCGGACATCGTCATGGTGCCCTCACCTTTCCACCAAGGCGATGCGGCTGTTGTAGATGTTCATGCCGAGCGAGGTAACGAGGCTGATGGTGAGGTAGACCGCCATGGTGATGGCGACGACTTCGACGGCTTGACCGGTGTTGTTCAATACCGTGCCGGTGAACACCTGCACCAGATCAGGGTAACCGATAGCGACGGCGAGCGAGGAATTCTTGGTCAGGTTCAGGTACTGGCTGGTGAGCGGCGGGATGATGACGCGCATCGCCTGCGGCACCACAATCAGCCGCAGCGTCGGCCCGGGCCTGAAGCCCAGGGAATAGGCCGCTTCGGTTTGCCCGCGGGTTACCGCCGAAATACCGGCACGCACCACTTCAGCGATGAAGGCCGCGGTGTAAATGGTCAGCCCGAACAAGAGCGCGGCGAATTCCGGCAGCACCTCGATGCCGCCAGCGATGTTAAAACGGTTGGCCTTGGGATAGTCGAAGGCCAGCGGAAAGCGCGCGATCGCGAAGACGATCAGCGGCAGGCCAATCACCAGCGCCAGGCCGACCAGAAAAACAGGGGCCTGTTCGCCGGTGCGCTCCTGCTTCCGGCGCGCCCTGACGTAGTAGACGATCGTGCCGACAATGCCGACGAAAAGCGCGATCGGCACCCACCCGAAACCGCTTTGAAAGATCGGCTGCGGGATGAACAGGCCGCGGTTGTTGAGATAGATGCCGCCAGGCACGACAAAGCTTTCGCGGATTGCCGGCAACGCCTTGAGGACGGCGTTGTACCAAAACAACAGTTGCAACAGCAGCGGCAGATTGCGGATGGTCTCGACGTAGCCGCTGGCGGCCTTCGCCACCAGCCAGTTCGTCGACAGCCGTGCGATGCCGATGATAAAGCCGAGGATCGTCGCGAAGACGATGCCAAGGCCGGCGACGAGCAATGTATTGAGCAAGCCGACCCAGAAGGCGCGGCCGTAGCTCGACGTCGCTGAATCGAACTGGATCAGCGTTTGGCTGATGTCGAAGCCGGCGGTGTGTTCCCAGAAGCCGAAGCCCGAGGCGATATGGGCCCGCTCGAGATTGTAGATGGCGTTGCGGAACGCCGCGAAGACGAGAAAGCCGACGATCACGCACAGCGTGACCTGATAGGCGATGCTGCGGACCTTGGGATCGTTGTAGAACGCAACCCGGACGGGGGGCGACCCCGCCGGCAGGTCAGTCGGCATTTACCCCTCGTCAGCCTCGCGACGCGCCCTGATGGCGTCGGCTGCCAAACCGCCGGCCGCGTGCGGCGGCCGGCGATGCGGCGAAGCGATCAGCGAACCGGCGGCGCGTATTGAATCCCGCCCTTGTTCCACAACTTGTTCAGGCCGCGGTCGATCTTGAGCGGCGAACCCTGCCCCACATTGCGCTCGAAGACCTCGCCGTAGTTTCCGACCAGCTTGATGATGCGAACGGCCCAATCTTTGGTGAGGCCGATCTGCTCGCCGTAGTTACCCTCGGTTCCGACAAAACGCTTCACGTCCGGATTGGTCGACTTCATCATCTCGTCGACGTTCTTGGAGGTGATGCCGAGCTCTTCGGCGTTGATCATGGCGAACAGCACCCACTTCACGACAGTGAACCACTTGTCGTCGCCTTGGCGCACAGCCGGTCCGAGCGGTTCTTTGGAGATGATCTCCGGCAAAATAATATGGTCGTTGGAATTAGCGAGCCGCAGGCGCTCGGCGTACAGGCCCGAAGCGTCGGTGGTGTAGGCATCGCAGCGGCCGGCGTCGTAGGCCTTCACCGCTTCATTGGCAGTCGCGAAGGTCACCGATTTCAGTTTCATGTTATGCGCATGAAAATAGTCGGCGAGGTTAAGCTCGGTGGTCGTGCCTTGCTGCACGCAGACCGAGGCGTCGCCCAACTCAAGCGCAGAATTCACCTTCAGCGACTTGCGCACCATGAAGCCTTGGCCGTCGTAGTAGTCGACGCCCGTGAAACTCAAGCCGAGCGAACTATCGCGCGACGATGTCCAGGTGGTGTTGCGCACCAAGACGTCGACCTCACCCGACTGCAGGGCGGTGAAGCGATCCTTCGCCGAAAGCGGCACGAATTTCACTTTGCTGGCGTCGTTGAAGACCGCTGCGGCGATGGCGCGGCATACATCGACATCGAGCCCGGTCCATTTCCCTTGCGCGTCCGGCAGGCCGAAGCCGGCCAGCGTGCCATTGGCGCCACAATTGAGGATACCGCGATCAGTCACCGCCTTCAGTGTCTGGGCGGACGCGCCGTGTGCGGCGATAACGAGGGCGAAAGCGAGCAAACTGGCGAAGCGTTTCATGACGCGACCTCTTTGACACAAATTCGGTTATGGGATCGTGCGGATCGGCCGAACATTTCCGCCTCCGCCGGCCCCGAACCCGACGTTGAAGAAAATGTGAACTCCAGGCCTTTGTCCCGAGCCCTCGATGACCGGCATCTCAGAACGATCGGCATCCCAGGTCAAGGGGTTGACGCTTCGCGCCGATACAGCCGTATATGACGCCCGGCGCCCGGTTGATGCGCCGCTTACGTGGATTTCGGCAGCATGGCGAAGGCTTCCAAAGGTCCGGTCAAACCGGAAACCCGGCTGGTCACCGCCGGGCGTGATACCAAAGGCCAACACGGTTTCGTCAATCCGGCGGTTTATCACGCTTCGACGGTGCTTTACCCCACTGCCGAAGACCAGGTCGCGCATCGCTCGCGCTACCAATACGGCCGCCGCGGCACCCCGACCTCCGAAGCGCTGGAACAGGCGCTGGCCGCAATCGAGGGCGGGACTTGCGCCGGCGTCGCACTGCTGCCTTCGGGGCTGGCGGCGATCTCGACCGCGCTGATGTCGGTCGCGGGCGCGGGCGATCATCTCCTGGTCGCCGACAGTGTCTACCGCCCGACCCGAAATTTTTGCGAGGGTGTGTTCAAGCGCATGGGCGTCCAGACGACCTACTACGATCCGCTGATCGGCGCCGACATCGCCAAACTGTTCAGGCCGAACACCAAGGCGGTGTTCGTCGAGGCGCCCGGCTCGCAAAGCTTCGAGATGCAGGATATCCCGGCGATCGCCGCGGTCGCGCATGACAAAGGCGCGGTGGTGCTGATGGACAATACCTGGGCGACGCCGCTCTATTTCCGCGCCCTCGACAAAGGCGTCGATTTGTCGATCCAGGCCGGTACCAAATATATCGGCGGCCATTCCGACATCATGTTCGGTTGCGTGGCGGCCAACGCCAAAACGCTGCCGGCGCTCAAGACCGTTGTCACGACGATGGGATGGTGCGTCGGGCCCGACGACATGTTTCTCGCGCTGCGCGGGCTACGCACAATGGGGGTGCGCCTTGCGCGCCATATGGAGTCCGGCTTGCGCATCGCACGCTGGCTTGAGAAGCGCCCGGAAGTCTTGCGCGTCTTGCACCCGGGGCTCGAAAGCGATCCGGGACACAAACTCTGGCGGCGCGATTTTTCCGGCGCCTGCGGCCTGTTCAGCATCGTGCTCAAGCCGACGCCGGAGAAATCCGTGTACGCATTCATGAACGAGCTTCAGTTGTTCGGCATGGGCTTCTCCTGGGGCGGCTTCGAGAGCCTGGTCATCCTGTTCGATTGCAGCGAATACCGGACTGCGACCAAATGGACACCGGGCGGTCCGACGCTGCGCTTTCATGTCGGCCTCGAAGATCCTGACGATCTCATTGCCGACCTCGAGCGCGGCTTCGCGGCAATGGCCGCCGCCAAATAGTCCTAGGCCGGCGCGCCCTGCCCGCCGCTGCGAATGACGAACTGCAGATTGCGCAGATACACGAAGACGCCGAACGCCTGGCCGATAATGAACACCGGGTCTTTGCGGTAGAGCGCATAGCCAAGCAGCATCAAACCGCCGCCGATCGAGAACACCCAGAATGCGGTCGGCACCACGCTCCTGCCGGCGCGCTCGGAGGCGATCCATTGCACGACAAAGCGCATGGCGAACATCGCCTGCGCGATATAGCCCACCAGGATTCCCCAATCGGCATTGCCGACGAACACGTCGTGCAGATAGCCGCCGACGGCGCGCGTGATATCGACCAGCATTTACTCCTCCGCAATTTCAGGAATTCGCTTCTTGCGCCGGATCAGCCACCACACCCCAGCGAGATCGAGGATGCCGACCCACAACCGGTCCCACATCCCGTAATTCGAGACGCCGGCGCCGCGCGGCCGGTCCACCACATCGACATAGCCGATGTCGCAACCTTCGCGCTTGACCAACGCCGGCAGGAAGCGATGCAGGCCATCGAAATACGGCAGCCTCAAGAACACGTCACGACGGAACGCTTTGAGCCCGCAGCCGGTGTCGCGGGTGCCGTCGCGCAGCACCATGCTGCGCACCGCGTTGGCAATGCGCGATTGCAGCATCTTGAAGGCGCCGGATTTGCGCTTGACGCGCTGGCCGGCGATCAGCCCGACGCGCGGCGCGCCGGCTTCGAGCGCGCGCAGCATCGCCGGCAGGAAGGCGGGATCGTTCTGCCCGTCGCCGTCCAGCGTCGCGATCAGCGGCGCGCGCGCTGCGCTCACGCCGGAGCGCACCGCCGCCGACTGGCCGCAGGACTGTTTGTGGCGGACGCGGCGCAGCCACGGATACTGCGCCATCAACCGCTTCAGCTCGGCCTCGGTGCCGTCGGTCGAGCCGTCGTTGACGTAGACGACCTCGAACGACCAGTGGCCTTCGAGCGCCTGCGCGATTTCCTTGACCAGAGGCTCGATATTGCCCGCTTCGTTACGCACCGGCACAACGACGGAAACCGCTGGATCGTTGGCGTTCATGATCGAGGTCCCGTCGGTCGGCCGGCCGGCCATTGACTGCTTCTTATTCAGCCAACGCGGCGCGGGCAACAGCTTTGATCCGCTTCGCCGACGGCCCTGGAAATTCGCGGATACCGCCATCGCCCGTGACCGAAAAACCCAAGCCGCGCAGGGCAAACCAGCGGCGCACCAAGAGAGCGCCTCCGATGCCGACGCCGGCCGCGGCCAGAACGTCGCTCGGGTAATGCGCGGTCAGCACGACGCGGCTTGCCGCGATCAGCAATGCGTAGATCCACAACGCCGTACGGGCGCGCGGCCACAATGTGCCAAAAGCAACTGCGACCGCGAAAGCCGTGGTGGCGTGTCCGGATGGCAAGCTGGCGTAGTCAGCGGTCCATTTGAACGGGCTGAACAGATACGGATCGAGGCTGCCGCCGACCAGCGGCCTGGCGCGGCCGATCATGCGCTTGATGATGGTGTCGAACAGGCTAGGCGCGGCAATCGCGAGAAACAGAAATCCGACGCGCACCATGATGGCGTCGAGGACGAGCTGCGGTAACCGCGGCAATTTCGGCAGCGCGGCGAGGATCAGAAACAAAATGCCAAGCGGCCAGAGAAACCAGCCCGACTTGCCGAAGTCCGTGATCTGCTCGAAGAACCAAGCGACCCAGCGGGGCAAATGGCCGACCGCGCGGATTATTGCGGCGTCGAACAACACCATCAGCACAAGCAACAATGCCAATCCCGCGCCCGCACCGATCGCGACTTGCCGGCCGGTCAGCGGCCACGCGTTTTGAACCCGCCGCGCGGGCCGTAACAGGAGTGCAATCGCGCTCGCAACGTTGCCGATACAGCGGCGCAACATGGTTTGCGCCGCACCCATGTCGTGGCCGATGCCATTGGCCGCGGTCATGGCTTTTCCGTCGAACGAAACACGGTGAGTGTGACCGGCCGACCGATGCTGATGTTGTAACCATCGACGCGCTGGCTGACCGCATAGCGCAAGCCGATCGCATCGGCGCGCTGCACGAAGCTGCGCTCGCTGCGCGCATCGACCAGAGCGAAATGGCAGGGCCCGCTGCGCAGAAATTCCGCGGCGCCCGCGCCGTCGGTGAAGCGCGTGTCGGTGCCGAGCAGAAACACCAGACTCGGCTCTTCGTAGTAGCCGGTCGAGGCGACGTGCGGCGCAGCGCACCCGCTGTCGCGCAGGTCGTCGGCAATCAGTGCGCTCGGGAACAGCGCCGGCAGCGCGGGAAAAGTCACCGCGTAGACGGTGATTGCAATGAACACCGACGCCACCATGCCGCGCAATACCGCACGCTCGGGTCCGTCCACGTCGTAAAGCCACCAAGCGAACAGACCGAAGATTGTCGCGGCCGCGGCGAAGGGCCAAGCGACGAGGCCGAGCCCATGCGCGACAATAATAAACAGCACGACAACCCCAATGGCGACCACTGCGGGAAACACGAACCAGGCGGCGGTGCCGCGTACCAGCCAACGCTTGTTATAAAGTCCCCCGCCTTCCAGGATGCCGGCAATCAGGATGGCGACCGCCGGATAAAGCGGCAGCACGTAATGCGGCAGTTTGGTCATAACGATCTCGAACACTGCCCAAGACGGCAGCAGCCAAGCCAGCAGAAAGCGTGCGCCCGGTTCGCGTCGCGCCTGCCAGATACGCGGCGCGGCGACGCCGGCAAGAATGGAGCCGGGCCAGAACGTCACCCAAAACAGCAGGAAATAGAAACCTGGCGGCGCGCCATGCGACTCCTGGCCGCCAACGACCTTAGCCAGCATATCCTCGCCGACCGACTGGGTGATGAAGCTGCCGCCCGACTTGACGACGATGGCGGCGAACCAAGGCAGCACCAACAAGATCAACCAGGCGAAGCCGGCGAGCGGGCGCAGCGACCAGAGCCACCGCGCCGAACGGTCGGCGATCGACAGCGTCAATGCGGTGAGCGCGACGAACATCACGATCAGCGGCCCCTTGATCAACACACCCGCCGCCATCGCGGTCCACAGCATCGCCGGCAGCTTCCAGCCGACTACACGTTCGGGGGTGCGCCGTTGCATCAGATAGATGCGCGCCATCGCGCCCATCGCCGCGACACAAGTGAACAGCAGCGTCGCGTCGGTCTTGGCGAGCCGCGCCTCGACGCCGAGCAGCACGCAGCTCGCCATCATCAATGCCGAAAGCAGCGACGTGCGACGCGCGACAAAGGCAAGTCCGGTCCAGTACGTCAGCAGCACGGCGCCGATCGCAGCAAACAGCGACGGCAGCCGATAGAGCCAGATCGTGGTGCGCGCCCCCGGGATACCGACCGCTTCGCCTGCTTTCACCGCCACGACTTGCAGCCAATATATGCCGACCGGTTTTTTGTAGCGGACTTCATCCTGGAAACGGATGTCGACGTATTGACCCGTCTCCAGCATCTGTTTGGTGGCCTGGGCGAAGCGCGCCTCGTCGCGGTCGACCGGCGGGATCTGGAAGAACCCCGGCAGAAAGGCGATCAGGCAAAAGACGATTAGGACAAAGCTGGCGCGACGATGCGAGGTGCTGGCGTAGTCCAGCACCGCTGATAGACCCCGCGGCGACCGCAGCGTCTGCCGCGCGTGTTGGGTGGCCGTGCTCATTGTCCCGGTCGTGATAGCCCGCTTTTGGCCGGGACCATAAGCCCAAGACCTCGCCCTGTCATGCCGCCCTTAAATTACTGCAGCCGGACGCTGACGCTATCGCTGGCGCCACGGGCATCCATAACGGTGAGCCGGACGAAACCCGGGCCATCCGGGGCGAAAAACAGCGTGCGGCGGCTGCCCTGCTGCGGCAGCGGCACGCCGTTGACCATGACGGTGAGCGGCGCCGCCCCACCGGATATCTTCAGCGCCACCCGGTCGGGCGCGGCGTCCTTGGCAAGTTCGATCCGCGCGCCGTCGGGCGGGAACATGATGCGCGGCGGCTCGGCGCGGGCGCCGGCGGCGCCGTCAGGGGTGAAGCGCTGCAGCGGCGGCGGCAATTTATTGGTGGTCGCAAAGACCGCGCCCTTGGGCGCGTGCGCCAGCGGCATCGGCGGGCTGCCGCTGCGCGAGAACGCGTCGAACAGGATCGGAGCCGCCGAGCCGCGGCCGTAGAGCCCTGGCACCGGGGCACCATCGGGGCGCCCGACCCAGACGCCGACGGTCATGCGGCCGTCATAACCCACCGCCCACGCGTCGCGGTACCCGTAAGAGGTTCCGGTCTTGAAGGCGATGCGGCCGGCGATGGCGTTGTCGGGCGGCGGCGCGCCAATCAGAATATTGCCGACGTACCAGGCGGCGACCGGGTCGAGGAGACGGCGCGGCGATGGCTCGATCGCGCTGTCGCGCTCGCGCAGCGGCAGCGCCGAGCCCTGCCGCGCCAACCCGGTATAAAGCATCGCCAGATCGCTGAGTTTGATGCCGACGCCACCGAGACCCATGGCGAGCCCCGGCGCTTCGCCCTTAGGCAGCACCAGCGCGGCGCCGGTTTGCGTCAGTCGCGCGCTTAAGCGGTTGACGCCGACTTTGTTGAGCACGGCGATCGCCGGAACATTGAGCGACATTTGCAGCGCGCGGCGCACGGTGACGGTGCCCTGGAAAGTCAGATCGAAATTCTCCGGCGCGTAGTTGCCAAAGCGGATCGGCCTGTCTTCGATCAGCGTCTCCGGATGCAGCAGACCGTCCTCGAAAGCCATCCCGTAAATGAACGGCTTGAGCGTCGAGCCCGGCGAGCGCAGCGCCTGGGTCATATCGACCTGACCGGCGCGGCGTTCGTCGAAATAATCGGCAGAGCCGACACGGGCGCGAATCTCGCCGGTGGCGTTGTCGACCGCGATGATAGCGATTGACATTTTCGGGCCCAGCGCATGCGCCCGTTCGCGCGCGAGCTCCTGCAACGTCTTTTGCAGCGCCGCGTCGATCGTCAGGCGATGGATGCGCTTGTCCGGCTCCGCAGCGACCACCTGATCGGATGCGTGCGGCGCCAGCACCGGTAAGGGCTTACGCTCGTGCGGAACGCCCGCCTGCTTGGCGCGCGTCACCTCGTCGCGCGGCACGGCGCCGGCCGCAAGCGCGCGATCGAGCACGCGGTCGCGCGCCGCGCGCGCGGCCTCCGGGAAACGATCAGGCCGGCGCAACTCCGGCGATTGCGGCAGCGCAACCAGAAGCGCGGCTTCGGCCAACGTGAGTTTCTTCGGCTCCTTGCCGAAATAACTCAGCGACGCCGCACGGATGCCTTCGAGATTGCCGCCATAGGGCGCGAGCGTCAGATAGAGTGCGAGAATCTGCTGCTTGCTCAGCGCGTGTTCGAGCTCGAGCGCCCGTGTGATCTGCCGCAGCTTGGCGTCGAAGCTGCGATGTTCGCGCGGCTCCAACAGCCGCGCCACCTGCATGGTCAGCGTCGAACCGCCGGAGACGATGCGCCCCTGCGTCACAAGCTGAAACGCGGCGCGGCCGAGCGCCAGCACATCGACGCCATCGTGCGCATAGAAACGCTTGTCTTCATATGCGAACAGCAGCTTGAGGAACCGCGGATCGACGTCTTTTTCGGTCGCCGGCAGCCGCCACCTGCCTTCGGTCGTGGCATAGGCGCGCAACAGCCTGCCGTCGCGGTCGAGCACGACGTGCGAGGTCTCGAGATCTTTGCCGAGCGGACAGCGGCCGAGCGAATAGACCCAGGCGCCGGCGGCGAGTGCGAGCAGAAAGGCCGCGCTCGCCAGACTCCCGAGGATAAATCGCCAGCGCTTCATTTGCCTGCCGCGATGTCGATCGTTCCGGTTCCGGTGCGGCCGAAGCGGTCGGGCCGGTACATGTCCTCGACCACCGCCTGCGGCAATACGTAGTGGCCCGGCGACACCGCGCGCACGACGTAGGCGACCGTGAATACCGCCGGCGAACTATCGTCGCGATCGAACGCCGCAGTAAACCGGTCGTCACGGAATTCGCTGTTGACCGGCTCGACTGCGTTGCTGATCCACGACAGCGTGCCGGTATCGCCCGAGGACACCAGCCGCGGATTGTCGATCTCGAAGCCGGCCGGCAGATAGTCGGCGACGATGACGCGGCCGAATTGCGGGTTGGGCTCGGT
>Ga0335085_10018041_pt1 | contig 10153 bp, 7 predicted proteins | sample Lox_Sample_45_FD_206712 | JGI IMG/M metagenome (GOLD analysis project Ga0335085, IMG submission 206712) | Soil microbial communities from Loxahatchee National Wildlife Refuge, Florida, United States - Lox_Sample_4.5 | ecosystem: Environmental > Terrestrial > Soil > Wetlands | place: USA: Florida... | reverse complement strand
CCGCTGGTCGCGATCGCCCAGGCCATCTTGCGCTCGGTCAGCGCGGCGAGCAGGTCCGCCGCACCGGGCAGCGGGCGGACCGAGTCCGCCCGGGCCAGGTACTCCTGCTGGTGGGCCCGCTGCAGCATGGCGATGTCGGCCTCGGACAGGGTGCGGCCGGTCTCCCGCAGCAGGGCGGACACGAACAGCCCGCCGCTCATGCCGATCCGGCGGTGAATCCGCCAGACCGACAGATCGATATCCAGCCGGGAGAGCGCCGCGCGCCAGGCGATGACGTGCTGGTACACGCTGTCGATGAGCGTCCCGTCGAGGTCGAAGAGGAACGCGGGCGCAGGGGGTTCGGTGTAGCTCGCCAGCCCGGTCATAGCACCAGTGTGCCGCCTGCCGGTGGCGGCGGGGCCGCGCGGGTCAGCCGCCGGCCACCGCGGTCACCCCGCTCATCGTGCCGGTCAGCACGAACGGCCCGGACAGCGTGGGCGAGGCGAAGTGCGGGAGCGGCGAGCCCAGGCCGGTCCGCCGGCGGACGTGCCCGGTGGCCGGGTCGAGCTGGTAGAGGTCGCCGGCGTCGACGTCCGCGACCCAGACCGCGCCGCCGCCGACGACCGGTGAACCGGTTGCCGCCGCGGGCCCCCGCCACAGCACCCGGATGCGCCGGCCGGCGGTGTCCACGGCGGCCAGGCCGCCGTCGGCGCAGGGGACATAGGCGACCGTGCCGCGCACGGCCGCGCCGCCGAACGCCGGGCACACCGGCCCCTGCGCCAGCTGCCCGCCGACGCCGCCCAGCCGCGTGCCGCCGAGCAGGTAGCCGACGCCGCGCTTGCCCACCGAGAGCACCAGCCCGCCGGGCAGGAGCACGGGGGACAGCGACCCGAGGTCGAGGTCGGAGGCGTTGTCCGCGGCCCAGGCGGCGGGGGCGAAGATCCCGGTCCGGCGCAGCCCGGGCGACAGCGCCGTGACCGAGTCGCTGCCGTCGTACGTGCCGCCGGTCGCGGCGCCGTTGCCCACCCCGGCGTAGAGGGTGCCGCCGTGTCCCACCGGCAGGCCGCCCGCGCCCCAGATCCCGCCCTCCCGGGCGGTGGGCACCAGGTAGGAGACCAGCGGGCCGCGGCCCGTCGCCGGCACGCCCACCACCGAGCCCCGGTACGGCCCGCAGTCCCCGAACAGCCCCCCGAACGCGACGTACACCCGTCCGCCGGCCAGCGTCAGCGCGGCCCGTTGCTGGTCGAAACGGGGCTGGCCGTCGGGAGCGGGGATGTCGCGCCCCACGGCGACCCGGCCCGAGGTCACCGACACGCCCACCAGCACGTGGTGGTAGCCGGAGGTCTCGGCGACCGCGTAGACCAGCTTCGTGGCCGGGTCGTACACCGGGGTGCCGGTGATGCCGAGCGGGTCGATGTTGCCGCACGGCAGGCTGGCCAGCGGCACCGGCGTGCCGACGTGCGCGCGCCAGCGCACCCGGCCGGTCGCCCGGTCCAGCCCGTAGACCGAGTCGCTCTCGGTGGCCGCGATGACCAGCCCGCCGATGGCGAGCGGCTGGCCGTAGACGGCCCCGTCGAGCTGGCGCGTCCAGGCGATCGACAGCGGCCCGGCCGGCGGGGTCTGGCCGGCGAACCCGGTGTGGGCCGGGTCGCGGTGGTAGCTCGGCCAGTCCCAGGCGCCGGGGCTGGGCGGGGACCGGGTTGCCGTCGGCGCCGTGGCCGAGCCGGGTGAGCTCGCCGGTCCCGGGCTGGGTGAGCTCGTACAGCCGGCGATGGCCAGCGCCAGTGCGGGCACGATGAGACGGGAGAGGCGCATGCCGCCCAGTCTGCCCGACGGGACCGCCCGGCCGTGGCCGCCTGGGATGCGGGGGCGGGTTCATCCCGGCTCGCGACCGGGCCGGGAGCCGCCACCGGCACTCCGACGGTGACCTGGTGCGCGTCGCCTGCACCCGGCATGAGCAGGACAACGACTTTGACCAGCCGGGCACCTTGGTCTTACGTGTCGCGCCAACCGGCCGGTAACATCCATTTACGCAGGTCACAAGCGGTGGGTTGTGACTGGTGGGGATGCATACATCTTGCGGGATGGAAAGAAGGTGAGGGGAGTGGTGGCACGCGAGGCGGCCATGGCGACCGGTTCCTTTGTCGCGCTGGGGGACAGTTTCACCGAGGGCCTGGACGATCCCCGCGCCGACCAGGAGGGTTACCTGGGCTGGGCGGACCGTTTCGCCGGGATGCTGGCCGCGCAGCGGCCCGGGTTGCGGTACGCCAATCTCGCGGTGCGGGGGAAGACGCTGCCGCAGGTCGCGGAGGAACAGGTCCCACGGGCCATCGCGATGGCCCCCGACCTGGTGAGCCTGGCGGCGGGCGGGAACGACCTGCTCCGGCCGCGCGGCGACCCCGACGACCTCGCGGAGCATTTCGACGAGGCAGTCCGCACGCTCTTGATGGCCGGCTGCCAGGTCGTGGTGTTCACCGGCTTCGACCCGCGTTTCCCGGTGCTCCGGCTGATCCGGGGCAAGGTGGCCGCGTACAACATGCACCTGCGCGCGATCGCCGACCGCCACCAGTGCCTCCTCGTCGATCTGTGGTCGATGCGGGTGCTCTGCGACCCGCACGCCTGGAGCGCCGACCGGCTGCACCTGACGCCGGACGGTCACCAGCGGGTGGCGCTGCGCACGTGCGAGGTGCTCGGGGTGCCGGCCGCCGCGGACTGGCGGGAGCCATGGCCGGCGGCCGAGCGGGCCGCCTCGTCATCGGCGCGGGCCTGGCTGGCGGCCCGCCGGATGGACGTGCACTGGGCGCGGGTCCACGCGGCGCCTTGGGTGGCCCGGCGGGTGCGCGGGGTTTCGTCGGGCGACGGCATCCCGCCCAAGCGGCCCGAGCTGCTGCCGTTCTGAGGGCACCGTCGTGTCCCGGGCCGCCCGGATGCTGCTACGGCGCGAGGGAGGCCAGGACCTCCTCCAGCCGGGCCAGTGAGGCGGCGATCCAGGGCAGGCCGGCCGGATCACCGGAGGCGAGGGCCTGCTCGCGCCGGGCGTCGGTGTCCCCGTAGAGCAGCCCGGTCGCGACCCGTACCCGCAGCACGGACTCGTCCTCGCCGAACGCGCTCGCCGGGAGCACCCCCACCCCGTAGCGGTCCAGCAGGAGGCCGGCCAGACCGGCGCCGGTGGTCACCCCGTGCCGTTCGGCCAGGTGCTCCCGCCAGGGGGCGAAGTCCGGGTACAGGTAGAACGCCGCCTGCGGCTCGGGGACGATCACCCCGGCGCCCGCGAACCGGTCCGCCACGGCACGGCAGACCCCCTCGTGCAGGGACCGGCTGCGGGCTATCCGTTCGGCCAGCTCGGGGGGATCGCCGAACGCGAGCGCGGCGGCCTCCTGCACCGGGGCGGCGGCGGCCGACCATATCTCGCTGCCGATGCCGAGCAGCCGGCCATGCAGGGCGGTGCCGAGCGGGCCGTCCGGGAGCCGGGCCACGCCGATCCGCCAGCCGCCGAGCGCCAGGTTCTTGCTCAGCCCGGTGGTGACCACGGTGCGTTCCGGGGCGAAGTCCACCGGGCTGGCCACCGCCGGCGCAGGCTCGTACACCAGGTCACGGTAGATCTCGTCGGAGATGACGATCAGGTCGTACCTGGTCGCGACGTCGGCCAGGTCCTGCACGGTGGCGGGGTCGGCGAGCCGGCCGGTGGGGTTGTCCGGCACGGTGGCCAGCACCGAGCCGATCCGGCGGCCGGCCGCCCGGGCGGCCTCGAGCGCGCGGACGAGCGCGGACGGGTCGCAGATGCCGCCCTCGCCGGCCAGGGTGGGCACGAAATACGGCACCATCCCGATCAGGCCGGCCTGGGCCGCGTAGCTCACCCAGCTGGGCTGGGGCACGGCGACATCCGCGCCGATGGCCAGCAGCAGGCCGAACAGCAGCGGCTTGCTGCCCGGCCCGGAGACCACCGCGTCCGGGCCGGTCGGCAGGCCACGCCGGGTCCAGTAGCCCGCGGCCGCCTCGCGCAGAACGGGCCGCCCGGCCACGGGGCCATACGCGTTGTGACCGGCCGCGTGGGTCAGCGCGCCCTTGAGCACCGGGTGCACGGGCAGGCCCGCCTCGCCGAACGACAGCGGGAGCACCGGCTCACCGGCCTGCCGCTTGCGGATCAGGATCTCGTTCGCGGCCAGGGTGGCCGACAGCGGGATGGCGGACATGGCTGCTCCGACTGTACCGGGGCCGGGGCCGGCCGGCCGGGCTCAGGCGTCGCGCTCGATCGGGCAGCTCATGCAGCGCGGCCCGCCCCGGCCGCGGCCCAGCTCCCCCCCGGGGACGGTGATCACCTCGATGCCGTTGTCCCTCAGGTAGGCGTTGGTGGTCACGTTCCGCTCGTAGGCGACGACCACTCCTGGCTCGATCGCCAGCACGTTGCAGCCGTCGTCCCACTGCTCCCGCTGCGCGGAGCGGACATCCTGGACGGCGGTCAGGACGGTGATGGCGGGCAGGTCGAGCGCGGCGGCGATGGCGCTGTGCATGTCCTCCGACGGGTGATCGGTGACCTTGAGCTCGCGGGCGCTCGCGCCCGGCTCGACCGTGTAGGAGGGCAGCATCCCCATCCCGGCGTATTTGGTGAACACCCCGTGGTCGGCCATCGTCAGCAGCGTGTCCAGGTGCATGAACGCACGGGTCTTGGGCATGTCGATCGCCACCAGGCAGCGGGCCGCCCCGGCCGCGAACAGCCGGTGGGCGAGCACTTCGACCGCCTGCGGGGTGGTGCGCTCGCTCATCCCGACCAGGACCGCCCCGTGGCCGAGCACCAGGACGTCGCCGCCCTCGATGGTGGCGGGTGCGGCGTCGGCGCCGTGGTACCACACCTCGAAGCCCGCGCCGGCGAACATCGGGTGCCAGCGGTAGATCGCCTCGCCGGTGACGGTCTCCCGGATCCGGGCCTGCTTGCGCATCGCGTTGATGGACACGCCGCCGTAGATCCAGCACGAGGTGTCGCGCTGGTAGAGCAGGTTCGGGAGCGGCGCCAGCACGAAGCCGTCGGGGTCGAGTGAATGGAAGGCGATGCTCTTCGGCTCCGGCCCCAGTTCGGCGATCTCACGCTTGGTGATCCCGCCCGCCAGGAACGAGGCCAGTCCCGCCGGGTCGAGCCCGGCCAGCGCCGCGCGCAGGGTGCCGGCGGCCAGGGGCCCGTGCCAGCGCGGGTCGAACACGCGGTCCAGGATGTAGTCGCGCGCGTCGGCGATCTCCAGCGTCCGGGCCAGCAGGTCGCCGTAGTAATGGACCACGACGCCGCGGGAGGCCAGGGCCGCGGCGAACGCGTCGTGCTCGGCCTGCGCCCTGCTCACCCAGAGTACGTCGTCGAAGAGCAGGTCGGCGGCGTTGTCGGGGGTCAGACGCTTGAGCTCGAGGCCGGGGCGGTGCAGCACCACCTGCCGCAGGCGGCCGACCTCGGAATTCACTCCGAACATGACGCTCCCGTCCTGAATGGGTCCTGCCCGTCAGTTATCTCATGGCCCGCGGCCGGGGAAGTCTCCTGGATCTCCAGCCCGCCGCGCGTCCGCCGGAGGGCGTCCCGCGGCGTGGCCGGCGCCCACCGGGATCGCCGACGGCACCACTATCGTCTCCTCCTCCGCCCTTGCGGTCCGCCCCAGCGGACGGCCGCTCGCGACGGCACGGATCCGGGAGACATCCCCTAAGCTGCCGACGTGGACCTGGATCTTTCGTGCGACGCCGGCGCGCTGACCGCCGCCCTGGTCGATGTCCCGTCGGTGAGCGGTGACGAGAAGGTGCTGGCCGACGCGATCGAGGGCGCCCTGGCGGGCCTGCCCCACCTGGCCCTGTGGCGGGACGGGAACGCCGTCGTCGCGTGGACCGATCTTGGCCGGCCGCAGCGGGTGATCCTGGCCGGGCACCTCGACACCGTGCCGATCGCGGGCAACGTCCCCTCCCACACCGAGGGAGACCTGCTGTACGGCTGTGGCAGCTGTGACATGAAGTCCGGCGTGGCGGTCCAGCTCCGGCTGGCACGCCAGCTGGCCGGGCCGTCCCGGGACGTCACCTATGTCTTCTACGACTGCGAAGAGGTGGAGGCGGAGCGGAACGGCCTGCTGCGGCTCAGCCGCAGCGCACCGGAGCTGCTCCAGGGTGACCTGGCGGTCCTGCTGGAGCCGACCGGCGGCATCGTCGAGGGCGGCTGCCAGGGAACCCTGCGGGCCGAGGTCACCGCGCACGGGGTCCGCGCGCACAGCGCGCGCTCCTGGCGGGGGCGCAACGCCATCCACGGCGCCGGCGCCATCCTCGACGCGCTGCGGTCCTACCGTCCGCGCGAGCCCGAGGTGGACGGGCTCGTCTACCACGAGGGGCTGAACGCGGTCGGGATCACCGGCGGGGTCGCGAGCAACGTGATCCCGGACGAATGCGTGGTCACCGTGAACTACCGGTTCGCCCCGGACCGCACCGCGGAGCAGGCGGCCGAGCACGTGCGCGCGGTCTTCGGCGGGTTCGGCGTGGAGGTCACCGACGTGGCGCCGCCGGCCCGGCCCGGGCTGGCCGACCCGGCCGCGGCCGACCTGCTCGCCGCGGTCGGCGGAACCCCGCGCGCCAAGATGGGCTGGACGGACGTGGCCAGGTTCGCCGTCCTCGGCCTGCCCGCGGTCAACTACGGCCCGGGTGACCCGGAAGTGGCCCACAGCGTCCGCGAGCATGTGCCGCTCGCGCAGATCGCCGAGTGCGAGGCCAAGCTGCTCGCCTGGCTGGCCGCCTGACCGCCCGCCCGGGCCGTTCCGCCAGGCCTACTTGGCCGGGCCCGCGGTCAGCGTCAGGGAACTGGTGTGGCGCTGGCCGCTCGTGTCCATCCAGGTGACGGAGACCTGGTCGCCCGGGCGGTACCGGGCGAGCAGGTTGGTCAGGGAGGCCGGCGCGCCGACGGCCCGGCTGTTGATGGCGAGGATCACATCGCCTCCCGTCAGGCCCGCGGCGTCCGCCGGCGCGTTGCAGAACGCACCCGCGATCAGCGTGCCCGTGCTGGCCGGGGCGATGCTCCCGGGAACCGGGTTGCCCGCTCCGTTGCCCAGGCACCTGCCGTTGCTGTCGATCCCGCCGCCGAACTGCCCCGCCGTCTGGTTCAGCTGCTGCAGCTGCTGCTGCGGGGAGTCATTGGAGCTGGCGGCGCTCGACGAGGCGCTCGCGACGGCGATCCCCATGAAGGCGGGCTGGCCGATCCGGATCGTGGCGCTGCCGTGCCCGGCGGCCATCTGGTTGGCGATCGCCAGCGCGTGGTTGATCCGGATCGCGAAGCCCTCGTTCGAGCCCGGCGGGCCGAACGACTGGGTGTTCGCCGCGGTGTTCATGCCGATCACCTGCCCGGCGGCGTTCGCCAGCGGCCCGCCGGAGTCGCCCTCCGCGATCTGCGCGTCGGTCTGGAGCATGTTGTGAAGCGTTTCGCTGGTGCCGGAGCCGGCGTCGCTCGCGGTGATCGTCCGATTCAGCGCGGTGATCGACCCGCTGGTGACGGCCGGGCTCCCGCCCGCGCCGCCCGCGTTGCCCAGCGCCACCACCGGCGCCCCCAGGGTGACCTTGGACGAGTCGCCGACCTGGACGGTCTTCAGCCCTGACACCCCGACCAGCTTGAGCAGGGCGATGTCGTCCTTTGCGTCGGTGCCGACGATCTGGGCGGTGTACTTACGGCCGGTGCCGACGACGGTCGCCGTCAGCCCGGTCGAGCCGTCGATCACATGGTTGTTGGTCAGCACCAGCCCGGATTGGCTCAGCACCATCCCGGTGCCCTCGAACACCTGGCCGCTGTAGCGCAGGCTGGCCGTGATGTCGACCAGCCCCGGCTCGACCTTGCTGGCCACGGCTTGCTGGTCGATGCCGGAGGTATTGGTATTGCCGCTGGCCGGGCTGCCGACCGGGGACGGGATGTCCTGCGGCGAGACGCTGCTGCTGCTGCTCGGGGATGGTGACCCCGCCTGCAGGGCGAACACCGCGCCGGCGCCGAGCGCGGCCGCGACCAGCGCCACCAGCACATAGACGAGGGGGTGGTTGCGGCGCCGGCCCCGCCCCCGGCCGCCGGGCTGGTAGTAGCCGCCGCTGGGCTGGCCGTAGCCGCCGCCGGGCTGGCCATAGCCGCCGCCGGGCTGGCCATAGCCGCCCGCTGGTGGGGGATCCCAGCCGCCGTGGCCGCCGCCCGGGGGTGGCTCCCATGTCCCCCGGCCGCCGGCCGACATCGTCCACGTCCCGAGCTCGGTGGTCGGCGGGTCCGCTGGCGCCTGCTCTTCTTCCTGCCAGCTGGCCGGCGGAGCCGGGTAGGCTCGGCGGCCGGGCTGGCCGTACCGGGACTCGCCATGGCCGGGCTCGCCATGGCCGGGCTCGCCATGGCTGGGCTGGCCGGGGCTGGGCTGGCCGGAGGATGCGGCGGAGGGCTCCGTCCAGGGCACCCACGGGGCGCCGGGCGAGGTGCCGCCGTCGCCCTCGGGCTCACGCCCGTCGCCCGGGCCGTGACCTTCCTGCATCTCTACCACCTCTGCCGGGAACTGGCCTTGGTCCCGTCTCAGGCCGCCGGCGGGCAGGCCCGCCAGCATGCGCTGAGGTCGTCACCAGTAAGCACCATTTTCCTGGACGGAAGCTGAACGCCTTCTCAGGATTTGGGCCGCTCTTGGCTCGCTACGACATTACGTGACGCGGATTCCCGGCGGTACCGGGCGGGAGGCCGATCCGGCCGGCGTGCCGCCATGCTCACCCCGGCGCCGCTCCCCCGAGACCATGGTCGGCCAGGGTCCCCACGGCCAGCCCGCGGGCCGAGCACTCGTCCAGCAGCCAGGGCAGTGCGCCGAGCGCCGCTGAGGAGGCCCCCGCTGGCGAGGTGCAGTCGGAGTCATGGAGCAAGATCGTTGCGCCGCCTGTGAGGTCGGCCACCACCGCGGCGAAGACCGAATCCGGGGTGGCGCCGGGTGCCCATTCCTTTCCCCAGCTGCTCCACAGGACCGTCGTCAGCCCCAGCTTCCGGGCGGCGATGACGGCACCCGAGCTCAGGACACCGTAGGGAGGGCGGAAGAACCGGGGTGACGTGCCGGTGGCCGCGGACACGGCGTCGCTGGCGCGGGCCAGATCGCTGAACACGGCCCCCGGGCTGCGCAGGATCGTGTACCGGTGGTCCCAGCCGTGGACGGCGATCTCGTGCCCGGCCGCGGCGATCTCGGCCGCCAGCTGCGGCGACCGGGCCGCCATGGAGCCGAGCAGGAAGAAGGTGGCGTGCACGCGCCGCGCCGCCAGCAGGTCGAGGAAGGCGGGAGTGCTGGCCGGGTCCGGGCCGTCGTCGAAGGTGAGCGCAACGTGGTCGGGCCGGCCCAGCCCGGCCAGCCGCGGGAACGCCCGCCGCCGCACCGGGCCGATGGCCGTCACGCCGGGCGCGGCGTGCGCGACGGCCAGCCCGGCCGCGGCGAGCCCGGCGAGCGCGGCTCCCCGCGCGATGCGTCGATGCCCGTTATGCATGCTATTGCCCTTCTTTGCAGGTCACGATTGAGCCCATTCGGCGGTTCCAGCGATCACGCGATGTCACAGTGACAGGCGACACGCGTGACACCGGCGTGCCCTAACCTGCTCTTGCTGAAATCATGGCAAAGCCGGGGTGTCACGCGCGTAGGCCTGGTTGATACCAGTGGCGTAGGCACGTCTTACCGAAGGGGATCCGTTGGGAGTGCCATCAGCGCGTGTCGTGTTTCCGGCCAGCGACCGGGCGGAGATTGCCGCCGCGGTCACCGAGATGCTCGCGAGTGGCGCGCTCACGCTGGGACCTTACACACGCAAGTTCGAGGCGGCGTTCGCCGGGGCTCACACCGGGGCCCGCACCCCGTCCCCCGGGGGGCCGCACGCCGTGGCCGTGGCCAGCGGCACCGCCGCGCTCACCATCGCCCTGCTCGCCCTGGGGGTGCGGGGACGCGAGGTCGTCGTGCCGGCGAACACGTTCTACGCGACCGCGGCCGCGGTGCTGCAGGCGGGGGCCAGGCCGGTGTTTGCCGACGTGGACGCCGGCACGTTCGCGCTCAGCGCCGCCACCACCGCGGCGGCCCTGACCCCCCGCACGGCGGCCGTCGTGGCCGTCCACATCGGCGGGCTGATCCCGCCCCAGATCGATGAGCTGCGGGCGCTCTGCGACGAGCGGGCCGTCGCCTTGGTGGAGGACGCCGCG
>Ga0335085_10018040_pt1 | contig 10153 bp, 10 predicted proteins | sample Lox_Sample_45_FD_206712 | JGI IMG/M metagenome (GOLD analysis project Ga0335085, IMG submission 206712) | Soil microbial communities from Loxahatchee National Wildlife Refuge, Florida, United States - Lox_Sample_4.5 | ecosystem: Environmental > Terrestrial > Soil > Wetlands | place: USA... | reverse complement strand
GTCGACAAGGTCGCGAAGGACAAGGACAGGAACGTGTCGCAGGTCAGCCTCACCATCAAGGATACCACCACGGGCACGCCCATCGGAGCGGTTACGGTCGGAATCGACGTGGACCAACTGAAATGAGTCGCGCCGCGCCGCAGGCATCGCGCGGAGTGAATCGGCGGGTCTCACTTGCGCCCCGCCGATTCAGCCGCCCGGCCGGTGCCGGCGGCCGACCCAGATGAAGACGGGCACGGCGGCAAGCTCGGCGATCACGCAGAAGGCGATCGTCGCCGGCAACGAACGATCGTACAGAATCCCGATCGCGGCGCTGCCGAGGAACCAGAATACGCCGTATGCGGCGGTGAACAGGCCGAACGCCGAGGCGCGGCGCTCCGCTCCGACCATCGGCGCGACCGCCGCCGGGATGATGGATTCGTGCACGCCCATTCCCAGGCCCCAGATCGCTGCGCCGAGGAGCGCCGCCCAGTAGCCGCCCAGGAACACCAGGGGAGCGAACAACGCTCCGATTAGCGTCAGTACCACGAGCACGTTGAAGCCGTAGCGGTCGAACAACCGTCCAAGCAGCAGCGAGCCGCCGCCGCTCACCGCCATGGCGACCGCGTAGAAGATCGCTATCGATCCGCCCGGCATCACGTCGGTCCGGCTGAAGTGAAATGCGATGAGCGGATAGTCCGCGAAGCCCGCGGCCACAAGCGCCGCGCCGGCAAGATAGACCCAGAATACCGGCGGCAATCCCCTGCCCTGCACGTTGGGCGGCGTCATCTCCAGGTCCTGCGGCCGCGGGTAGAGCCCGCGGGCGGCGAGCACGAGCGCGAGATTGACGAGCGCCGGCACGAGCAGCACCGCAAAGGCCAGGCGGTAGTCCGCCCGGTAGGCGAGGACGGCCGCGACCGCGAGCGGACCGCAGAGCGCGCCGAACTGATCGAGCGCCTCGTGGATGCCGAAAACCCAGCCGTAGCCGCCGACGCGCTTGGCCGCGTGAGAGAGCATAACGTCGCGCGGCGGATTGCGGATCGCCTTGCCGACGCGCTCCAGGACGATCAGCACCGCGGCGGCCGGCCAACTCGTCGTCAGCGCGAGCGCAGGGACCGACGCCATCTGCAGCACGTAGCCGAAAATCGTGATCGGCCAGAACTTGCCGGTCGTGTCGGCGAGCCGCCCCGACACGAGCCGCAGCGCGTAGCCGAGCAGCTCGCCGAAGCCGGTGACGATGCCCACTATGGTGGCGCTCGCCTGCAGGCTCAGAAGGTACGGACCGAGAATACTGCGCGATCCCTCATAGGTGAAATCGGCGAAGAAGCTGAGGATCCCGATCATCAGAACGAACCTGAACGCGATCCGGTTCATGCGCTTGTCGGGTAGCAGGGCCGGGGACGCGGCCGTGGTCATGGCCTCGTTTCCGAAAATTCACCGACCAACGCGTCGAGCTGAGATCGCGCCTCGCCCAGCCGGCCCAAGGAAGCACGGACCCAGGCGTGCCGCTTCGCCGCTTCGGTTTCCCCTTCGCGCCGCGTATCGGCGCCTTCGCGCAACGCGATCTCGATCCCGGCGAGCGCGGCGTCGATGGTGTCGGAGAGACGGGTCTGGAAGGCGCGCGCGCTTTTTTCGAGCCGCTGCGCGAAATCGTAGCGCACCCGCCCCGACTGTCTGTGCACGGCCTCGGCGGCGAATTCGCGCGCCCTGCGCAGCAGGATGCGGTCGCCGATCACCTTCGGCAGGGCGAGGATCGCCGAGGAAATCAAGAGGTAGAGACTCGCCGGCTCCTCCCAGAACTTGTAGGAAAAGCCGGACTCGCTCGTCCAAGCGGCCTCGGCGCGGATGGCCTCGTAGGGAACCGCGAACAGTTCCGCGGAGAAGCGGAACAGTTCGTCGATCGCCGAGTCGATCCTCGCCGCGATGCGGCTGCAAAACGCCTGCAATTCCTTCTCGACGACTTGGCCTTCGGCCACCCGCCAGGCGTCGTAGGATCGCCTGACCTCTTCGATTGCGTGCCGCTGGAGCGCTTCTTGGAGCGCTTTCGAGGGAAGCTCGCGATGCGCTTCGAAGGTCCGCTCGACGCTCAGCTCCAGCTGCCGCGCGAGCGCCGCTTCGAACGCTTCGAGATCCTTCTCGATCCTCTGGCGCAGCAGCCGCTCCGACTCGCCCTTGACGAGCATGGCGTGCTCGTCGCGCGCGGCGAGCAGCTCTTTCTTGCGCGCCTCGAAGCGCTCGAGTTTGCGGCCCAGTTCCTCGAGCGGGGTTGCGAGCGCCTTCAGCTCCACCTCGCGCCCGAAACGCGCCTGAGAGACGAGGCGCGAGAGCTTGCGCGACAGCGATGCGGCCAGCGCCTTTTCCTTTTCGCGAGACAGGAAACAGCCGAGCGCTTCGGACAGCGCCGGGAGTCCGCTGCGGCGCAGGATCTCCTGCGAGCCAGTCGCCTGGGCCTCGATCGCCAAGCGCCCCGAAATCGCCAACAGCGCCGCACCTCCGCCCAACGCGCGGGAAACGGCGCCGCGCGCGAACTCGATCGACTCGGGCAATTCCGATTCGGCGAGCAGGTCAGCCTTGTTGAGCAGAACAAAAACCTTGGCGGCATGCTCGGCCACCTGACGCAGGAACTCGCGCTCGGCCTGACTGACCGGCTGCTCCACCGAAAGGATGAATAGCACCGCATCCGCCTTCGGCAGGAAGCGCAACGCCACGTCGGTGTTGTGCTCGTATACCGAGCCGATCCCCGGCGTGTCGACCAACCTCACGCCCGCCTTCAGCCAGGGAGACGGATAGGTGACCTCGACTTCGCGGACACCTTTCGCGTTGTTCGGATTGCCCCGCTCGGTCACATACTCCGGGAGACGGTCGCGCGAAATCTGCTCCTCCCGGCCGTCCTCGTAGAGCACCCGAACCGCAAGCGTCTCGCCGTAGGCGAGAATCGTGACGACGGAAGTGAGCGGTATCGCACCGACCGGCAGCAGGTTTTCGCCGATCAGCGCGTTGATGAGCGTCGTCTTGCCGCGCTTGAACTGCCCGACGGCGACGAGATTGAAAGTCCCGGCGTCGAGCCGGTCCTCGATTTCCTTGCACGAACCCGGCGCGAGATCGCCGGAATCGCGCAGCCGCGCAACGCACGCCCGCAGAGCGTCGAGACGGCTCGTTTGCCGGCCCGACGGTTCGATCGCCCGATCCTTTGTCTGCATGATCGCTCACGCGCGCAGCGAAGCTATGAGCCGCAGCGGCTTCTCCAGAAGTTCCAGCGCCTCGGCGATGCCCGACGTCACCACGTCGGCGGCGCCGATCGCGTCCACCGCGGCGCCTTCGTGCTGAATGACTGCGATGCCGAGCGCGGCCGCTTTCAACATCAGGCGGTCATTGCGGCCGTTGCCGACGCATACGGTCTCCTCCGTACCCAGCCGCTTCACGTAAGCGAGCTTGGCTCGATCCTGCCCGGAGGCCGGCAGGATCGACAGGCGGCAGGGGACGGATCGCCCGCGCCAGCGCGATGCCCGCAACCGCCGCAAGCAGCGACGCGATGTTGTTGGCGAGGAAATTCGCCGCCGCGAGCGTGTAGTGGCCCTGCTCCAGCAGGGTGACGGTTTCGTAGCTGTAGCTGGAGTACGTCGTATACCCTCCGCAGAATCCGACCGCAACGAGCAGCCGAAGGCTCGGGGCTGCAAGAACGCGCTCCGTCGTCCAGGCGAGGAAGAAACCGAGGATCGGGCTTCCGGTCACATTGACGAGGAGCGTTCCGTACGGAACCGAAGGCGAGAGATGCTGCAAAGCGAGCCGGCTGACCGCGTAGCGCAGGTTGGCGCCGACCACCGCTCCCAGGGAAATCCATAGCACGTCGTTCATGGATCACTACGCAGAGGGAGGCCTGTCCACCCCGTCCACACGGCCATCGCCCTGAGCGCCGCCGCGACGGCGGTGATTCCGGCGAGCGTCATCAGGACCGAGCCTCCCACGTGGACTGCGACGATCAGCGCACCTCAGCCGAACTGCCCGCGCACGAGCAGCGTGATCGTCTCCGCCGTGAGGCATGGCGCCCGCTTCGCGCAGCGCCGACATGGCGAGATCGACGAGAGGCTGGATGCCCGCGTTGCATGGGTTCATCGTCGAGTGCCCGTTCGCCACGCCGACGATGGGCTTGTCGAAGTCCCCGTCGCCGAACCCCACCGCGCGCAGCATCGCGCGGTTGGGCGAACGAGCCTCGCCTTGGGTGATGAGCTTGGAACGCGAATTATTCGCCATGCGAGTCCTCTCGTTTCATTTTTCGGGCCGAACCGCCGTTGCCTCTTTGAGTTTGACGTTGCATCTAGTAAGACTGTTTGTCGGGAATGACTCCGCGGACGCCCCCGCGTGGATTCGGGGTGTCGCCCTTGTAGCGCGGAATCAAATGCACGTGAACGTGCATGACCGTTTGGCCGGCGGTTTCGCCGACGTTGACACCGATGTTGTAACCGTCGGGAGAGAACTTCCCGTCGAGGAACTGCTTCATCTCGTCGATCAAACTTAAAATGGCCCGCCTCTCGGGCCGCGACGTTTCGAAAAAGCTCTGAACGTGCCTGCGCGTGATCACGAGCACATGGCCGGTATTGACGGGGTATTTGTCGAGCCGCGCGTAGGCATGCTCGTTCTGCGCGATCGCTTCCTCTGCCACGCAAAATGGGCAGCCTTTGAGCTTGGTCATGCCGATCTCGTCGCCAAGGCGACGCCTAGATTGCGGTGCGATGACTCCGCAACTCGGACGAAGATCAGGAATCTAGACACGGAGCCGGCTGACAGAACCAATTTCGAGCCCACGTTCTTCCTTCACGAGGAAGCCGCAGGCATCATCAGCCGGATTGGCGGTTTTCGTAGGAGGAATGCCATCTCCTATTGCGCGCAGTCTAGCGAGGTCAACCAAGGGACGCAAGAACCTGGGTACTCAACACGCACGCGATGTCGCAGGAGGAGGCCGAGGCGCACTGCATCAGCGTGGACGCGCGGCCGCATTATGTCCGCGTCAGCATTCCCAAGGCCAATTACGGCCCGCCGATCGAGCCGTTCTGGCTCAAGCGATCGGCACAATTCGAGGGGATCTTTGAATACGCCAAGTTAAGCGCATAGCTTAGCTGCGGTGCTTGCCCGCCGGCTCCGCCCTTCGTATACTGCTTGCTGGAGATGGCATTCCTCCGCGCTCGATAACCGCCGCAACGGCTGATGATGCCTGCATTTTTCCCCTAAATTGGGAAGCTAGGCGTCAACGCGGTTGCAGTTTGATCGAACGAGGACATGTCATGACCAAGGTTCTCCTGATACGCCACGGACAAACGGAACACAGTTCGCGTCCGCAGTTCCGTGGGCGGGTCGACTTCGCTCTCAGTGACACTGGCGTCGCGCAGGCGCGCGCGACCAGCAGGCGCATCAGCTCGACCTCCGCGTGGGAGCCGTCGGCCGTTTACAGCAGCCCCTTGCGGCGCTGCTCGGTCACCGCGCAGATCATCGCGGCTCCGTTCGGTCTGGCCGTGCAACTCGTCGATGGGCTGAACGACATCGATTACGGCGAGTGGCAAGGCCTCACCCGGGACGAGGTGAAGGCCCGTTGGCCCGAGCGATTCGAGGCCTGGTCTCATATCCCTCACCTCGCGAGAATACCCGGCGGTGAGATGCTCCGCGAGGTCATGGCGCGCGCATCCGGCGCGCTGCGCAATATTCTTCGCCGGCATCCCAACGAAACGGTCGTGCTTGTGGGGCACAACAGCCTCAACCGCACGATCATGTTGCATGCGCTGGACCTGCCTCTGTCCCGCTACCGATCCTTCAGACACGACTTCTGCGGAATCAGCGAGCTTGATTTCCGCGGCGGTCGGTTTTCCATCAGGAGAATCAATGAGACGTATCACTTGGAAAATCGCACGGAAGTCGCGGTCAAGGTGGGCGTGGCACCGAGGGTAGATGTTGCCCTCGATCGACTGCACGTGGACGCGCCGCGGAGCGATTGACTTGGCGGTTCTTCTCGACCGCCCGTGCAAGGTCCGCCCCGGCAAGCCCTAGGCAAATCGTGAACGCCAGCATCCAATCAATCAAAGCATTGGAAATTCTCGACTCGCGCGGAACACCGACCATTCGGGTGTTCGTGACGCTGGAGAACGGGGCGGTCGGTACTGCGTCGGTGCCCTCCGGCGCTTCCACCGGCGAAAACGAAGCGGCCGAGCTGAGGGACGGCGATCCCGGGCGGTTCGGCGGCAAGGGCGTGCGCCGCGCCGTGGCCAACGTCAACGACATCATCGCGCCCGCGCTGCGCGGCAGGGCGATTGCGCGCCAGTTGGAGATCGACGCGACGCTGCTGAACCTGGACGGCACGCAAAACAAGTCCCGCCTGGGCGCCAACGCGATCCTCGGCGTGTCCCAGGCCTGGGCGCGCGCGGCGGCCGAGGCCCGCGGTCTGCCGCTCTACGCCCATCTCGGCGGGACCGGCGCCGTGCGCCTGCCGATGCCCATGATCAACATCCTCAACGGCGGCAAGCACGCCGACAGCAGCCTCGACTTCCAGGAGTTCATGATCGTGCCGGCGGGCGCGCCGACGTTTTCGGAAGCGATGCGCTACGCCTCGGAAACGTTCCAGGCTCTCAAAGGCATCCTGCACCGCAGCGGCTACGCCACCAGCGTCGGCGACGAAGGCGGCTTCGCGCCGAAGCTCAAGAGCAACGAGGAGGCGTGCGAGATCATCATGGAGGCAATCCAGACCGCCGGATACAGGCCCGGCACCGATATCGCCATCGCCCTCGATCCGGCGGCGAGTTCGTTTTACCAGGACGGCAAGTATCGGCTTTCGAGAAGCGGCCAGGGCGACAAGACCAGCGCGGAAATGACGGCGCTCTATCGGAAATGGATTGGCAAGTACCCCATCATCTCGATCGAGGATGGCTTGGCGGAGAACGACTGGGACGGTTTCCGCGAGCATACGGCGGCGCTGGGAGATCGCATTCAGATCGTCGGCGACGACATTCTCGTGACCAACACCCGATTCATCGCCCGCGCGATCCGGGAGAGGACTTGCAACGCGGCGCTCATCAAGCTCAACCAGATCGGCACGGTGACCGAAACCGTCGAGGCGATCGAGCTGTGCCGCAAGGTGGGCTGGGGCTTCGTCATTTCCCACCGCTCGGGCGAAACCGAAGACACCTTCATCGCGGATTTCGCCGTCGCGATGGGCGGCGGGCAGATCAAGACGGGATCGATGTGCCGCGGCGAGCGCATCGCCAAGTACAACCGCCTGCTGGAGATCGAGCAGGAACTCGGCGAACGCGCTCGTTTCGGGCGTCGTTGATGCGGGAGAAGCGGCCATGCCGCGAGAGAGCGCCCGCCCGCATCGCTTCATGCAACCGCCCAATCATGGCCCAGAGGCGTCCGGGGGCGCGTCTCCCCGGCCGGACGCAGGCGCCGCGCGCTTCCGCAGCATCCTGTGTCCCCGGCACGATGACCCGCAGGAAATGCGCGGGGCGCCCGCCTACTTCCGCGACCTGAATCTCGACCAGATCATCGCAACGATCGTCGCAGGGTGGAAGGACTACGATCTCGCGCCTTTCTTTCACGCTCCCCTGAACGACCTCGACAGCGTCGCCTATCGCCAGGAGGTCATGCGGGACCTCGAGGACGAACGCCTGATGCAAGTCGTCAAATCCTTCTCGCAGCGCATGCGCGCAATGCGCGTGCAGCTCGATCACGCGACAAAGAGCCATTACGAGCGCGCCAAGCAGCGATGGTTCCTGGGCGCAGTCGAGACCTATTGCGAAGCGGTCGAAAATCTCGCGCAGGACCTCTCTGGCCTCGACCCGGCGTCGCGCGGCCTGCGCGCGTTACGCGAATACCTGGCGGAATATGTCCGATCCGCCCCCTTCAGCAGCCTTGCGGCCGAAACGAGGGAGCTCGCGTCCCACCTGTCGGCCATCAGGTACTCCCTGCTAATCAAGGACAGCGGCGTCGCGGTTCGTCCCTTCGACGGCGAGATCGACTACACCCCGGCCGTCGAAAAGACGTTCGAGAAATTCAGGCGTGGCGCGGTCAAGGACTACCGCGTCAAGTTCCCGGATTCGACAGGCATGAATCACATCCAGGCGCAGGTGCTCGAGGGGGTGGCACGGCTGAATCCGGACGTATTCCGCGCTCTCGAAGCGTATTGCGCCGGGCACGCCGCGTATCCGGACGAAAAGATCGCGCGGTTCGACCGCGAGGTCCAGTTCTACGTTGCGTACCTCGAATATATCGACAGGATCAGGCGCGCCGGGCTGCACTTCTGCTATCCGGCCCTCTCGCAAGCATCCAAAGAGCTGAGCGGCCGTGATGCCTTCGACCTCGCGCTCGCCTCCAAGCTCGTCGGCGAGAAGTCGACCGTCGTCTGCAACGATTTCTTTCTGCGCGGGCGGGAACGAGTTCTTGTTGTTTCCGGCCCCAACCAGGGCGGCAAGACGACATTCGCGCGCATGTTCGGCCAGCTCCACTACCTCGCCAGCCTCGGCTGCCCGGTCCCGGGCACGGAGGCCCGGCTGTTCCTCTTCGACCGGCTGTTCACGCATTTCGAACGGGAAGAGGACATCGCGAATCTGCGCGGCAAACTGCAGGACGACCTGGTCAGGGTCCGGGTGGTCCTGGATCAGGCGACATCGAACAGCATCATCGTCATGAACGAGATCTTCTCCTCGACCACGCTGCGAGACGCCATCTATCTGAGCAAGCAGATCCTGACGAGAATTTGTCGGTTGGATCTGCTTGCCGTGTGCGTCACCTTCCTGGACGAACTGGCGTCGCTCAACGAAAAGACCGTGAGTGTCGTCAGTACGGTCGATCCGAATGACCCCGCGATTCGGACATACAAGCTAGAGCGCAGGCCGGCCGACGGACTGGCCTATGCCCTTGCGATCGCCGAGAAATACCGCGTGACCTACGACAAGCTCAAGGAGCGGATCGGGACATGAAAGCGCTCCTGATGCACCCGGACCGGGATTTCGACCTGGAGCGGGAACTGCCGCGCCACGAGCGGTCGCTGACTCAGGACCTGGAGCTGGGGACGCTGCTGCGCGCGATGGCCGGCAACGACGAGTTCTTGCTGGACATCGCGCGCAAGTCTCTTCTCTCGGGCCTGAGAAACGACGTCGACACGATCCTGTACCGGCAGGAGATTCTGAAGGACTGCCTGACGAACCCCGCTCCGGTCAGGGAACTCTACGCCCTGGCGGTGGAGGCGATCGAGAAAAGGAGGAAGATCTATTTCGGCTTCTTGAGCCACTATCCAAGCACGGTCCTGTCCGGCTCGCTCGACGCGCTGCAGATGTTCATGGGCGTGCTGAGGAAGGTCAGGGGACTCGCGGACGCGAGCGCCAGTAGATTCCGATCGAAGGGCTTCACGACCCTTTTCGCGATGCTCCAGAAGGAATTCAGCGACGAGTACTTCGCAACCGTTCAGGATCACATGACGCAATTGAAATTCAGGAAGGGCGTCCTGCAGAGCGCCGAACTGGGCGCGGGAAACGAAGGCACCCGCCACGTGCTGCGCCAGGCGCGCGACAAGAGGCCGAACTGGCTGAAGCGGATCCTCGGCCAGGGACAGCCCACCTACACCTTCCGCCTCCACGAACGCGACGAGGCTGGCGCGCGGATTCTCTCCGAGTTGCGGGACCGCGGCATCAACGCCGTCGCCAATGCGCTCGCGCAGTCCACCGACCACATCCTGAGTTTCTTCGAGATGGTGCGCGCCGAGGTGGCGTTCTACGTCGGCTGCCTCAACCTGCGCGAGAAGATCGCTCCGTACGGAGCGCCGGTGTGCTTCCCGCGTCCGGAGCCTGTCGCCGCGCGCAGGCTCCGCTTCACTGGTCTCTACGACGTCTGCCTCGCGCTCAGCATGGCCCGCGGCGTGGTGGGAAACTCCCTCGACGCCGACGACCGGAGCCTCGCGATCATCACCGGCGCGAACCAGGGAGGAAAGTCCAGCTTCCTTCGAAGCGTCGGCCTGGCACAGCTGATGATGCAATGCGGAATGTTCGTTGCGGCCGAGACCTTTGCCGCCGAACTTTGCATGAGTCTCTTCACCCACTACAAGCGGGAAGAGGATCCGACGATGAAGAAGGGCAAGCTGGACGAGGAGCTCGCCAGAATGAGCGACATCGCCGAGTCGATCGCGCCGGATTCGCTCGTC
>Ga0335085_10018039_pt1 | contig 10154 bp, 6 predicted proteins | sample Lox_Sample_45_FD_206712 | JGI IMG/M metagenome (GOLD analysis project Ga0335085, IMG submission 206712) | Soil microbial communities from Loxahatchee National Wildlife Refuge, Florida, United States - Lox_Sample_4.5 | ecosystem: Environmental > Terrestrial > Soil > Wetlands | place: USA: Florida... | reverse complement strand
TCCTGGCGAGCTGGACTGTCCCGGCTCGATCGGCCTCCGCGGACAGCCCGACCGTCGGAACGCTATTCAACTGGTACTACGCCACGTCGTTTGGCACCGGTCTGTACGAATTCAACGACACGACCGTGACGGCGGTGAATGTGCCGGTTCGATTCACGATGCGCGAGCCGACTGAAACGGAATGGGGATGGCGGCTGACGGTGCCCGTGGTTGCGGCGCTCGGCAATTTCAACCTCTACGAACCGAATATCGGCCAGCTCGATGAGATCCATCTTGCCGCATTGAGCGTCATGCCCGGCGCCGAGCTGGTGATGCCCCTGCAGCCGAATTGGCGGTTGAACGGGTTCGCCAATATCGGCCGGGCCTGGGAATTTCAAACGGGGGCAAACGCCACGATCTACCGGGCCGGGCTGTCCACTCACTATCGGTTTCAGTCGCTCCGCGATCCCGACCTCGAGCTGGGCGCCAAATACACGTACGCCGGGTACCGGGCCAACGGGCAGAATACGGAGCCCATCTCGGTAGCGTCGCTGGGGATCGCAAGCAGCGTGCCGCTGCCCTGGTCGGTGAGCAAGGGGAAGCAGACTCGGCTCGCATTGCACCTGATCGGCACCAGCTACCTCACCGAGGTCAAGTTTCGCCTGCCGCTCGGGTACACTGAGCTCCACAGCGAACTGGAAACCGGTCTGTCGCTGATCGCTCTGCCCGGGTTCGACGTGCTGGGCGCGAGCTTCGACCGAATCGGCCTGAGCTACGTGATGGGCAACAACGGCCTTCGCGGCGTTCGGCTGGTGACGGAATTCCCCTTTTAGGATCTCCTCCGTGATTCCCTCCCGCCTCCGCAGGCCGCTCTACTGGGCGGCGGGACTGGCGGCCGCCGTCCTTGTCGGGGCCCTCGTTCTGGCTCCGGCCTTCCTCGACCTGCCCGCCGTGCGGCAGGCGGTCGAGCGCAAGGTGTCGGATGCAGTGCGGGGCCAGGTCACGTGGGAAGACCTCGGCATCCGGCTGCTTCCCTTGCCCCACGGGGTGCTGCGCGGCGCACGCGTCGCGATCCCCGGCATGCTCACCGTAAGTGTGGAGCGGGTCGAGCTCGATCTCAAGCTGCTGCCACTCCTTCGCGGTCGCGCCGAAATTCGCGCGGTCACGGTGCTCCAGCCCGTCGTGGCGATCCGGATTCCGGTGTCTTCGGCCAGGACCGCTGTCCCCCGCACGGACCGGCTCTCCGCCTATCGCCGCGCGGTGCGCATGGCGGCGGACTCGCTGCAGCGCTTCGCGCCCGAAATGATCCTCTCCCTCGAGCAGGGCCGGGTGGAGATCCGCGCGCCCGCACTGCCGCCCATCGATGCTTCCGAAGTCAATCTGCGCATCCGGACCGATGCGACGGGCATGGCGGTGGAGGCGGCGGCGGCGGGCAACTATTGGGATCGCGCGGAGCTCGAGGGCCGCGTCGAATTCGCCGATCTGCGCCTCGGGGGGATGGGCGGACGGGCGAGTCTGGAGCTCGACAAGCTGTACTCCTGGCTTCGCTCGCAGGAGAAGCTGGCAAAGACGCTGCAGGCCGCGCCGGGCGTCTCCGGCAGAGTCGATGTGACGCTGAACGGCCTCCAGGGCACGCTCGATCGGCCCGATGCTCTCGCCTACGACGTCACGGTGCAACCCAGACAGGTGCGCGTGATTGCGACCGATCTGCCGGGAGCAGTGACCGTCAACGGGGGCTCATTGCGCATCATGCCGAGTGCGCTCGACCTCGATCGCATCGGGATAAGCCTGCTCGACTCGACCGCCCGCTTGTCAGGCAGGCTCCCCGAATACCGCAGGGGCAGCGGGCGCATCGACGCAAGCGTTTCCGAAGGCACAGCGGGAAAGGAGCTGGTGGACTGGATCTGGCGTCGCGCCGGCCTTCCCGATCGGCTTCAGTTGACGCCGCCGCTGCGCTTCGCGGCACGGCGCCTGCGCTGGAGCGACGCAGGACTGGACCTCGCCGCGAGCGTGCGCTTCGAGGCGGGCCCCGAGGTGGGCATCGAGCTCGGCCTCCGCCGCCGCGCATTGGACGGCTTGGACATTCGCAGCCTCACGATCAAGGATCGCGGGAGCGACGCCGTGCTGAGCTTCGCGCCGCGCGGCCGTCTGATCGACGTGAGCTTCTCGGGCGTGCTGACGAGCCAGAGCATTGCCTCGATGCTGGCACACGCGCAGGGCGAGCGCCCGGGACAGGTCTCCGGCGATCTGCGGATCACGCTCGACCGCGATCACCAGGCACGCTCGTCGGCGCGGGGCAGGCTCGCCGCGGAGCATCTCGATCTCCGCGAGCTTCTTCCCGTGCCGGTCCGGGTGGAGCGCGCCGACCTCCAGGCCGATGGCACCACGCTGCACGTGCATGAACTGGCGATCGACTGGGCCGAGCAGAAAGCGACCATTCGCGGCGATTTCGATCGGCGGCCGGGCGTATGGGTCGTCAAGGCCGACGTGGATTCGCCCGGCATCGTTCTCGATGCCTTCCTGCCGGCCGAAGACAAGACAGGAGGCGAGGCGGCAGCGGAGCGCAAGAAAGGCCCCGAGGCGCCGAAGCTGTGGCCGCTTCCCGTGACGGGGACCATCGCCGTCCGCGCAGAGCATCTGAAGTTCCGGCAATTCCGCATCGAGCCGGTCCGTGCGACCCTCGCGCTCGAGCCGCAGCGGGCCGAGCTCAAGGTCGACGAGGCCGCGCTGTGCGGAATCGCCTTTCCGTTCTCGGTTCGCGCCGTTCCGGGAAATGCGGATACAGCGATGCATCTTTCAGCGAAGGGTCAGCAACTGGAGAACGTCGCGCGCTGCTTCAGCGACCAGCAACTACTCATCACCGGCGAGTTCGATCTCAATGCCCGCCTCACTGCACGGGGGCACATGGGAGAGATCGTCTCCACCCTGGCGGGGCCGGTGGAGTTGCGCGCGCGCCGCGGCGAAATCAGGAAGTTCGCCCTGCTCGGCAACATTCTCGCGCTCACGAACGTCAAGGAGCTGCTCACCGAAGGGGCCAGGCTGGACAAGGGAGGCTTCCCCTACCGGGACATCAAGGTGAAAGGCAACTTCGGCGGAGGCAGTTTTTCCATCGAGGAAGGCTCTCTCGACAGCCCCGCGCTGGGGCTCGCGGCCACCGGGACCATCGGGCTCGCCGATTACAGATCCAGCCTGACGGTGCTGCTGGCCCCGTTCAGCAGAATCGACCGGCTCGCCCGGAGCGTGCCGATCGTGGGCTACGTGATGGGCGGCCTGTTCACCAGCATTCCGGTGGGCGTGAGCGGGGACATCCGCGACCCGCTCGTCGTGCCGCTCGGCCCGGGGGCCGTGACTTCGGAACTGCTCGGGATATTCGAGCGCACGCTCAAGCTGCCCGCCAAGCTCATCGAGCCGGCCGGGACCGCTCGGCCGGCTGATTGAGCGGTCAAATTCAGGACTTCCCGCGCGCCGCAAGATACCACTCAAGAATCTGCTCGCCGTTCCAGTGCAGCACGTCCTTGTGCTTCGCGATGGCCTCGTAGACTTTCTCGAGGTACTTGATGCGGAATGGCTGCCCGCTGATGTACGGATGAATGGCGATTGCCATGATCTTCGGCCGCTCCGCGCCTTCCTTGTACAGCCGCTCGAAGCAGTCGATGCACTTCTGCGTCCAGTACGCTGCCTCGTGGTGCTGCACGATCATCATGGGGATGTCGTTGCACTCGACTGTATACGGCAGCGTGACCAGCGGCCCGTTCGCGGTCGCGATCTCGGTCGGCTCGTCGTCGTAGACCCAGTCGCCGATGTACCTGATCCCGGCCTCGGTGAGATATTCCGGGGTGTCATAGGTCTCGGTGAGGCCGGGCCCGAGCCAGCCGACGGGGCGCTTTCCCGTGAAGCTCTCGATCGTGTCGAGCGAGCGAGCGATCATCGCGGGCTGGTCCTTTTCGTTGTGGATCGGGCCCTGCTCGTAGCTGTGCCCCATGAACTCCCAGCCCGAGTCCCTGCAGGCCTGCGCGACGCGCGGATAGTCCACGCACACCCTGGCGTTGATCGCGACCGTGGGGCGGATCTTCAGCCGCCGATAGAGCGCATGGAAGCGCCAGAAACCGACCCGCATCCCATACTCGTGCCAGCTCCAGTTGGGTACGTCGGGAAGGAGCGTTGCGCCCGTCGGCGGCGGCAGCACCTGCCGCGCCATCGGGCGCGAGATGTCCCACACCTCGAGGTTGACGATCGTCCAGACGACGACTCGCTTGTTGCGGGGCAGCTTCAGCTTCGGGCGGTCGACGATCGCCGAGTATGGGACGCGCTCGCGGGGGATGGTCATGTTGGGCCTCCTCGCAACTATTTCCTTTTCGCCATTCCGGCTTTCTTCGCCTTCCTGCGCCCCGCCGCGCGCTTCGCCTTGCTCTTTGGCCTCTTTCCGGGAGCGGCGGGCAGTTCAAGCCTGAGCATTCGGATCGCGTTGCCGAAGTAGAGCTTGCGCCGGTCGCCCTCCTTCAGCTTCAGCGAATCGATCGCCTTGATGACCCCGCGGATGAACAGCGGCCCGCCCTCCGGGTCGAAGGGGCAATCGGTGCCGAAGAGCACGTGATCGACGCCGAAGAAATCCAGCCCGCAGCGCGTCGCCGAGGGCGAACCGTTCACCGAGGTGTCGGCGTAGAACATCTTGAAGAACTCGACTGGCCGCCGTCCCATGCGCCTGAGGATCACGGTGTAGTCCTCGTCGGCGGTTCGCGCGCCCAGCTGGTCCATTCCCAGGCCGATGCGCGCATCGAAGAACGGCGCCATTGCGCCGAGGTGGTGGGTGATGATCTTCAGATCGGGGAGCTTCTCGAGCATCCCCGAGAACACCATGCGCGCCATGAAAGCGCTCGTTTCGTAGGGCCAGCCGAACAGCCACCAGATCTCGTACTTGGATTTCGCCTCGCCGGGGTAGTCGGCGAATTTCGCGCCGCGCGTCGGGTGCACCCAGATCGGCAGGTCGTGCTTCTCCACCATGCGCTCGAAGATCGGATAGAACTCCGGCTCGTCGAGCGGGCGGCCGTTCACGTTGGTGAAGATCTGGACGCCCTTCGCCCCGAGTTCGCCGATCGCGCGGTCCATCTCCTTGAGCGCTTCCGGAACGTTGTTCATCGGAAGGGACGCGACGAAGGCCGGGAACCGGTCGGGATGGCGCGCGACGATCTCGGCCATGCCGTCGTTCGCGAGCCGCGCGAGCTCCGGAGACTCCTCGGGCGGCGCGAGGAATTCGATCGCCGGGAGCGAGAGGGTGAGGATCTGCCTGTAGCCGGGAAAGCGCTCCATCATCTTCAGGCGCGCATCCAGGTCCCACAGCACCGGAATGTGCAGCCAGCGCTTGATCTGCGCGGCGAGCGACGGATTCCTCTCCGCGACGGCCTTCATCCGGTCGAAGAACGCTTTGGGGAAGATGTGCGGGAAGATGTCGAGCTTGAGGTTCGGCTTCATATGCGCCTGGTTTGTGAGGTCCTGACGGTGCGGGGCTGCGTCCGGGGAAACGACGCCAAAAGGGCGGTATTGTGCCTCAACTGTGGCTTGCCGTTATGCGCCGCCTTCGAGGCGGACGATGAAGCGCGAGATCGCCTCGAGAACCACGGCGGGCTGGTCGCGGTGCGGAGAATGCCGGCAGTCGGCGAGCCGCAGCAGCTCCACCGGACCTCCGGTCTGTCGCGCGATCGCGTCGAGCTGCGCCATCGTGCCGTACTCGTCGTCGAATCCCTGGATCGCAAGCAGCGGGCAGTGGACGCGCGGAAGGTATTCCTCGATGTTCCATTCGAGGAAATCCGGGTGCAGCCAGATATCGTTCCAGCCCCAAAACGTCTTTGCGGCATCGACATGGTGGCGGGCGAGTTTCTGCGGCAGATCCGTCGTCTCGAACGCCGCCTTCGCCGCGGCGATGCTCTTCACGCTCAGATCCTCGACGAACACGTGCGGCGCCATCAACACGATGCCTTTCACCCTGTCTTTCGCCCCGGCGTAGATGAGAGCGATCGAACCCCCGTCGGAGTGGCCGACGAGCACCGGCTCGCAGATCCCGAGCCGCTCGAGCAGCTCGGGGAGCACCGAGAGCGCCTCGACATGCATGTAGTCGACCCGGCGCGGCTCGCGCAGGACGTCCGAGCGCCCGTGGCCGTAGCGCGAATACACGAGCGCGGTGCAGCCCGTCGCCTGAGCCACCTGCTCGGGAAAATCGCGCCACATCGACACCGAGCCCAGGCCCTCGTGCAAGAAAACGAGCGTGGGGCCGGCCCTCCTGCCCGCGCCGATGCGTTTGATTTCGAGCTTGTGTCCCTGGACGCTTAGGGACGAGATTTCCTGATTCTCGGGCAAACGATGTCGAATTCTTCGCGGGATCCGGTTTCAAGTTTAGCCGAGCCGAGCGTCGCGCGCGTTCCCGCCCCTCACAATCTGAGCGGCCTCCAGTATCCGGTGAGTTCCAGGTAGCCCTGCCCGGCGGCTTTCGCCCCCTGTCTTGCGCGAATCGCACCTTCCCAATAGACCGTGCCGGTGCTCGCGCGCGCGTCGAACTCCTGATCGTCCATCAGGGGATCGATCTCGAGCGCCAAATCGCCCGCCTCCAGGCGCAGGGCGACGGGATACTCGGCACCGCTCCGGGGCGAGCGCCAGCGCCTGAGCGGGGCAAAGCGCACCTCGCGCGGCCGCAGATTGCGCGCGCGCCCGTCGGCCCCTCGGATCGCGCCGCCGGCCCAGAAGGTGCCGCCGTCCTTTCCGCGAATCCGGAATGCCATCAGCGCTCCGCCGTCGGCGAGATTGATTCCGACCCAATCCCAGCCCACGGCATCGCCTCCCAGCGGCGCACTCGACCATTCGTGATCGAGCCAGGCCTCGCCGGTCACTTCGAGGTCTCGCCCCTGCACGAAGACCCTGCCTTTGACCGCGAGATGCGGCAGGCTGTAGTAGTAGCTTGCCTGGGCGGGGTCGGGTCCCTTGCGGCTGAACCCGGACTCGCCCTGAAGAAGCGGCGGCTGCCGCGTCTCGAAGCGAAGTGCATAGCGGAAATCCCGGGCCGAAATTTCCGCCGTGTAGCCGGCTTCGACTGCCTTCAGGGACCAGTCTTCGATGCTCACGTCGGTTCTGGCTTCGGCAGCTTCCGCCAAGCCGAACCCGGCCCGAGCGGCACGCTGGTCGACCAGCAGACGCCCGCCGTCCGGAGTCGACAAGGCCGCATGCGCGAACAACAGTTGTCGGGGCGCGAACCGGCTCGGACTGTCCTCGGCCACGCGCGGCCGGTTGCGAAAGAACGTGATCTGCATGCCAAGCTCGCGTCCGCCCGCCCTGAGCCAGCCAGTGATGTACCACCACTCGTTGCGGAATTGCGGATGGCTTCCGTGGTCTCGCGGAAACTGCAGGGGAACGCCTCGCAGCACAGGCGGGTACTCGCCCTGCCCCTGGACCGCGAGCGGCCCGGCGGCAAGCACCAGCGCAAGTGCAAGCCGCTTCACCAGTCTTCCTTCACGGCGCGAATCGCGTCGCCGCCCATCGCCGCCCTGCCGCTCACGACCGCGGTGCCCGTGGCGATAACCAGCATCGCGGCGACGAATCCGCCGAGGAGCCGCCACGGAACATGCAGGTCCATGCTCCAGTGGAACGATTGCCGGTTGATGACGTGCACGAGCACGAGACTGATCAGCCAGCCCAATGCGAGACCGACCGCGAGTCCGAGCGCGCTGACCAGCGCGCCTTCCGCGGCGAGCATTCCTCCGATCTGGCTGCGTGTCATTCCGATATGGCGCAGCATGCCGAATTCGCGCCGGCGGGCGAGCGCCAGCGCACCGAAGCTGGAGGACAGGCCGAAGAGCCCGATCGCCACGGCGATGAGCTCGAGCGCATAGGTGACGGCGAATGTGCGGTCGAAGATCCCGAGTGAAACTTCGCGGAGCTCCCCGGATTCGGTGACCTGGAGATCCGCGCCACCGCCCAAGCGCTGCGCGATCGCGCGGCGGAGCACGGCGATGTCGGCGCCGGGCGCCAGCCACAGCGCAACGTCGTTCGCGTTCGCATCGCCCGTGTAACGCAGGTATTCGTAGCGCTCGATCAGCACCGCCCCCTGCTGCCGCGCGTAATCGCGCCACACGCCCGCGACGATGAAGCGCGCGCCCCGCCCGCCAAGAGGCAGGACGATCATGTCGCCGGGCCGCCAGCCGTAGATCTCCGACGCGATCTCGCTCACCCAGGCGGAGGGAGGGCCGCCGGGCTCGCGCGCACGGGCCGCCCCGATCAGGGGCGGAAGCCGTCCTTCGGCTTCCACCGCGCGCGCAAGCAGCGTGAGGGGCGGCTTCTCCGGCGCGACGAAGAGCCGCTGGCTGCGCAGGAACTCGGCACGACGCACCCCGGGCAGCCCCGCGATGAGCTGCTGGTCGGCGGGTGAGAAGAAGGCCGTGTCGCCGCCCGTGCCGGTGCGCGCGTAGAGATCGGCCGGGAGCACCCGCGCCAGCCAATCGTCGAGCGACTGGCGGAAAGACGCGATCATGATCGCCATTGAAACCACCAGGCTGACGCTTGCGACGATCGCGGCGAGGCTCACGCCTGCCGCCCCCGCCGCGTTGCGGAGCTGAGCGAGCCCCACTCGCGCGGCGACCGGACCGAGAGCCGGGGCAAGGCGAAAGAAAACGAGAGCGATTCGGGGCATCAGCATCACGGTGCCGATGAGGAGGAGCCCGATCGCAAGGTAGCCGAACAGCGGCAGGCCGCCGACCGCCCGTGCCTGCGTCAGCGCGGCCCCCATCGCGAGCATCGCAGCGCCCGGCCACGCCGCCTGCAGATAGCCGAACGCGCGCGCCTCGTCGCCCGCCTTTAGCGCCTGCGCGGGCTCGATGCGCGCGGCCTCGAGCGCAGGCGCGAGGCTTCCGAAGATCGCCGCGACGATGCCTAGCGAGAAGAAGAGAATCAGCCCCGGCCAGTCGAGCACCAGCGCCGGCTCCAGCCCTCGAAAATATCCCGCGCCGAGCTCGGCCCGGAAGTAGTGCAACACCACTGCGCCCGCGGCATGGCCGGCTAGGATTCCCGTGAGCGAGCCGGCTGTGCCGACCACCGCCGCTTCGGCGATGAGCATGGCGATGAGCCCGCGGCGGGTCACGCCGAGCACGCGCAGCAACGCGAGCTGGGCCCGGCGCCGCACGACCGCGAGCGCCTGCGCGGAAAACACCAGCAGCCCGCCGGTAAACAACGCCACCAGCGCGAGCACGTTCAGGTTCACGCGATAGGCGCGCGAGAGGGATTCGTTGCGGTCGACGTCCGCCTCCGGCCGCTCGATCAGCGCCCCCGGCGGCATGCGCGGCCGCAGGTCTTCCGCGAAGCGCTGCGGATCGGTGCCGGGTCGAAGCCGCAGATCGATCCGGTTGAGCAATCCGGGCCGAGCGAACATCGTCTGGGCGGCGCCTATGTCGGCGATCGCAAAACGCTGGCGCCTCGCCTCGCCGCCGAGTATCCCCGCGACGCGCAGCGACTCGAGGCGGAGGCCGACCTGGACGGACAGCGTGTCGCCCTTCTTCAGGTCCAGCCAGTGGGCGGCCCCCGTCGACAGAAATAGCCGATCGGGACGGAGAAAATCCAGGCGCTCGGAGACCCCGGCATCCGCGAGGAACGGCTGAATCCGCGCGGCACGAAATATGTCGACGCCGAGCACTCTCAGCGGATCGCTGCGGCCGGGGATCCTCGCGTCGACCTCCAGAACGGGACTGGCAACCGCCACTTCGGCGAGCGGCGCCAAGCTGGGGTAAAGCGACTCGTCGAAACCCGAGCGGGGTCCGCGGACGATGAGATCGGCTTCCCCGGAGAGCGCCTGCAGCGCCACTGAGAACTCGTTGAGCGCCGAGCGGTTTACCAGCTGCACGGCGTAACCGAGCGCCACGCCCAGCGCGATCGCGATGACCGAAAGCGCGAGCCTGCCCTTGTGCTCCAGCAGCGGAGCAAGCAAAAGCCTGTACCGGATGGCAAGACCCGCCATCGTGCAATGTTATCGCGGGAATGCGCCCGGGCGTACCCGATGCGCGGACCTGCCGGAGCGATCAGGTCACCAAGCCGTGCCGCATCGCGAACTTCACGAGCTCGACGGTGTCGTGGACTTTGAGCTTCTTCATGATGCGCGCTCGGTAGGTCTCGACGGTCTTGGGAGAAAGCGAGAGCGCCTGCGC
>Ga0335085_10018038_pt1 | contig 10154 bp, 7 predicted proteins | sample Lox_Sample_45_FD_206712 | JGI IMG/M metagenome (GOLD analysis project Ga0335085, IMG submission 206712) | Soil microbial communities from Loxahatchee National Wildlife Refuge, Florida, United States - Lox_Sample_4.5 | ecosystem: Environmental > Terrestrial > Soil > Wetlands | place: USA: Florida... | reverse complement strand
TTTCTGAGGTTAGCTGTTCCTAGGCAGACTTTTCCGGCGCTGGCGTTTTCGCAAAAAGAATCTCAATTACCAGAAGTCCCGCGCCAATCACGATGGCGCTGTCGGCTACGTTGAACGCCGGCCACTGGTAAGTTCCAAGATAAAACAGCAGAAAATCCACCACCCGTCCGCTGAGCAGACGGTCCCACAAGTTCCCCAGCGCCCCGCCCAGAATCAACGCCAACCCGACCCCGGTCGTGGTCAGGATGTGGCTGCTGCGCCAGAGCAGCGCGGAAACTACCAGCAATGCGACGATGGAAAACATCACCAGCATGACGATCTTCCATTCCCCCGGCGAATCGGCGAACAGGCTGAAGGCTGCGCCCCGGTTCTCCACGTGCGTAATGTAGAAGAATCCGCTAAGCACTTTCTTCGAGTCATGCAAAGGAATGTCTTTGGCAATCACCCATTTGGTCACCCGGTCGAGCACTACCACCAGAAGGGCGATCAGCAAATGATATTTCCGCATGGAGCGATGATCGGTCATGCAGCTAACTTCCTTCGATCTCTTTCAGTACCGCGCTGCAGCGCTCGCAGACGGTGGGATAAGCGGCATCCTCGCCGACGTGAACCGAATAATTCCAGCAGCGGCCGCACTTCTGGCCATCGGCGCGGCTTACGGTGACGTTCACCCCAGTGTTGCCGTTCCCGGCGGCCGCCTTCTCCAGCGTGACCCCGGAGACAATAAACAGATAACGCAGCTGATCCTCGTGCCGGGCGAGCACAGAATATGCCGGCTCCGCCGCGGCCAGTTGCACCTTCGCCTCCAGCCCGGTGCCAATCAACTTGCCGTTCCGCGCCTCCTCCAGAGCCTTCAGAACTTCATTGCGGATGGCTCGCAGCGTGGTCCAATCCTCGGGCTCCTTCGCCCCAGTTTCTGCGGCAGTACCCGCGATCTCCGCATCTGCCGGGAACATCGCCACATGCACGCTTTCCGCGCGGCCTTCCACCCTGGGCAATTGCTGCCAGACTTCTTCACAGGTGAAGCTCATGATGGGGGCTAACAAACGCACCAGCGCTTCGCAGATGCGCCAGATGGCAGTCTGCGCCGAGCGCCGGCCGGGCGAGTTGGGAGCGAATGTGTACAGCCGGTCCTTCAGCACATCGAAATAAAACGCGCTGAGATCGACCACACAAAAGTCATTGACGCGGTGGTAGATGCGGTGGAACTCAAATTCCTCGTACCAGCGCGTGACCTCAGCCGCCAGACTCGCCGTTTGCCGCAACATGTATTGATCGATGGCATACAGCTTCTCAAACGGCAAAGCATGCTTCTGCGGATTGAAGTCGTACAGATTACCCAGCGCATACCGGAACAGCTTGTTGCGGATGTCGCGATAGCGATCGGCCACCCGCTGCATCAGTTGCTCCGAACAGGTAACATCCTCGCGAAAGTCCACCGAAGCCACCCAGAGGCGGACAATTTCCGCGCCCAGGCGATTGGCAATATCCACCGGGTCGACCACGTTGCCCAGCGATTTCGACATGGCGCGGCCTTGCTCGTCCAGCGTCCAGCCGGGGCTCGCGACCATGCGGTAAGGCGCTTTGCCATGCGTGCCCATGCCGCAGAGCAGGGAAGACATGAACCATCCCCGAAACTGGTCTCCGCCTTCCAGGTAAAGGTCGGCAGGCCAGGGCAGATCGGGCTCGTGTCCCAGCACCGCGTCGTGGCTCGATCCCGACTCGAACCACACGTCAATGATGTCCGTCTCTTTCTTGAATGCTGTTCCCGAGCAGTGCGGGCATTTGGTTCCCGCGGGAAGCATCCCATCGGCCTCTGCCGTATACCAGGCGTCCGCGCCTTTGCTGGCAAACAGCGCAACTACCTTGCGGTTGATCGCCGGATCGTTCAGCGGCTTGCCGCACCCCGCACACAGAAACACGGCAATCGGCACGCCCCAGATGCGCTGCCGCGAGATGCACCAGTCCGGCCGCGTCGCCACCATGTTGGCGATCCGCTCTTCCCCCCATGCCGGATCCCACTTCACTTTCTTGATCTCATCCAGGGTGCGCTGGCGCAGGCTTTCTGCGCCTATCCCGGTTTCCATGGAGATGAACCACTGCTCCGTGGCGCGGAAAATAATTGGGTTGTGGCAGCGCCAGCAGTGCGGATACGAATGCTCCAGTTTTTCCGCATGCATCAGCACGCCGCGGGTTTTCAGCAACTCCAGAATCGGCGCATTGGCGTCGAACACTTTCTTGCCGTTGTACTCGGGCAATCCGTTATGGATGACGCCGGCTCCGTCCACATCGCTGTGACGGTCGAGCTTGTACTTGACGCCGGTGGCGAAGTCCTCGGCCCCATGCGAAGGCGCGGTGTGCACCACGCCGGTGCCGGTATCCATGGTGACGTAATCCGCCAGCACCCCGAGGATGTCGCGGTCGAGAAACGGATGGCGAAAATTTACATACTCCAGCTTCTTGCCGGGAAATTGCGCCAACACCTGCGTAGCCGTCAGGCCGACCTTCTCGGCGAAATCCTTTGCCAGCTTTTCCGCCACGATGTAAACCTCGTTTCCCGCTTCCAGGGCCACATACACTTCATGAGGATGGAACGCCACCGCCCGCGAAGCCGGTAAGGTCCAGGGGGTTGTGGTCCAAATCACAGTAAAGACTTTCTTCCCTGCCAGCGCGGCGTCCAATCCGGCAGGATCGTCCTTCAACCCATACTTCACCCAGATGGCGGGGCTGGTGTGGTTTTCGTATTCGACCTCCGCCTCCGCCAGCGCGGTCTGGTCGTGCCAGCACCAGTAAACCGCGCGCAGGTCCTTGTAGACGAAGCCCTTCTCGAAGAACGCATACAACGTCTGCAAGACCACGGATTCATACTGCGGCTCCATGGTCGAGTACGGCCGTTCGAAGCGGCCAAACACCGCCAGCCGCTTGAACTGCTCACGCTGCAGATTGAGATATTTTTCCGCGTATTTGCGGCAGGCCCGGCGCACCTCCATGGGCTGCATTTGTAATTTTTTGCCGCCGAGTTGCTGGTCGACTTTGATTTCGATGGGTAGCCCGTGACAATCCCAGCCTGGAACATACGGCGAGTTGAATCCCGCCATGGTTTTGGATTTAACAATAAAGTCCTTCAGGCATTTGTTGAAGGCGTGGCCCAGGTGAATGGGACCGTTGGCGTAGGGCGGCCCGTCGTGCAAAACATAGACCGGCGCTGTTTTGCGCGCCTCCCGGATGCGTTGATAAAGCCCCGTCTCCTCCCAGCGGGCCAGCACTTTGGGCTCGTTCTGTGGAAGATTCGCCTTCATGGCGAAGCTGGTTTTCGGCAGGTTGATGGTGGATTTCAGGTCGAGTGGCACCCGGCGCGTTTCTCCCAAATAGTTGATTTACTTCATTATAGGGAGAGGTCTGGGGAACGTCTATGGAAGGCCGCCGACTCCCGTTCCGCGTAGAACCAAAGAGAGCTGAGATCTCTAAAACACTGTCGAAAAAACAATAAAAGCGTGTACAATTTGCGCAAGATGCCCTTCCCAAGGGTGCGAGCATCTAATTAGCCAGGTGGAACGGCGTGGGCGGTTTTCCAGCGATAACTGAGGCTCCAAAGGAAAACCGAGATCGTTCCCGCGCGTCGCAAGCAACTTGGCAAGGCGCTTGCTCATCCACTGAGTGAAGGGCGAAGGTAAACGCTTCGCTGGACTAAAGGCATCCAACCGGGCGAAATTTATGTCAACCACACCAATCAGTCCCCGCGACGATGACGGCTTGAATCTTCTCTTGCCGAAGGGAACGTTCGAGGAGCCGTTGTGGAAGTCTCTCTTCCGGAACCTGGACGAGTTTTTCTTTCCCAAGAAGCAGCCGCCGCTGGTGCTTCAGTCCAAGCCGGTCCCGGTCAAGGAAATTTGGGGATTTTACGACTACAAGAAGAATGGTGCGTTGTTCTCCAGCGTAGTTCACGTTCTCCTGCTGGCTGCGATTATCGGGGGAACCATCCTGGCCAAGCGCATGGTGGTGGCAATCACCCATTCGCAACTAATCACCCCATTGATTGCTCCCGATGATATTCCGCCTCTGCCCCCGTCGAAGACGCAGGTAGGCGGCGGCGGTGGCGGCGGCGATCGCGACAAATTGCAAGCCAGCAAGGGCAAGTTGCCCAAGCTTGCCATGGAGCAGATTACCCCTCCAATGGTCGTGGTCCGCAATCCAAACCCAAAACTGGCTGTCGAGCCGACCGTGGTAGTTCCTCCGCAAATCAAGCTGGCTTCTAACAATCTTCCGAACCTGGGCGATCCTATGTCGAACATCGCTGGCCCGCCTTCGAACGGCACCGGCTCGGGCGGCGGTATTGGCTCGGGATCCGGCGGCGGCGTTGGCTCCGGCGAAGGGCCGGGCGTGGGTCCAGGGCGCGGCGGCGGCATCGGTGGCGGTGTTTTTCACGTAGGCGGTGGAGTTTCCGCTCCGCGGGTCATCTACGAGCCTGATCCGGAATATTCCGAAGAAGCCCGCAAAGCGAAGTATCAGGGCGTGTGCGTCCTGTACCTGATCGTGGGCGCCGATGGCAAGCCGCGCGACGTTCGCGTGCTCCGGAGCCTTGGTTTAGGTTTGGACGAGAAGGCCATCGAGGCGGTCCGGCAGTGGAAGTTTGATCCCGCCATGAAAGACGGTAAGCCGGTCGCGGTCGAGGTCAGTGTACAAGTGGACTTCCACCTGTACTGAGTTTCGAGCAAGCTTGCAGATCGGGGGCCGCAGCTCTGCGGCCCTTTTTCCGTGCCTTCTCAGGCGCGGACCGATCCTACTCCCGTAGGTCTACGTGAGTGACTTCTTCGATTGGCCGTCCCAGAAAGCGCTCCCCAAGGCGCTGGAATTTCTTCACCGAGTCGGTCGCAAAGAATTGGATCGAATCCGTGTCGACGTTGTGAGCCGGCGGTGGAAATGCAACTCCCAGTTGCTGGGCCACCATCTGTGCGGTGGATTCCGCGGAATCTACAATCGCGACGCTGGGCGGGACAGCCCGGGCAAATATTGGTTCTAGCAGCGGGTAATGCGTGCATCCCAGCAATAGCACATCGGCAGTTTCGAATCCATCCGCGAAAACTTCGTTCAGATAAATTCGTACAACTTGTTCTGTCACGGGATGGCTAAGCCAGCCCTCTTCCACCAGGGGCACCAGCAGTGGACACGCCTTCTCCCTCGCTTCGATTCCCCGGTTTTGCAAGGCCTTTTGGTAGGCATGGCTCCCGACCGTTGCATCCGTAGCAAGCACCGCTACTTTGCGCGTTCTGCTGGAAAGAGAAGCGGCTTCCGCCCCCGGTTCAACCACTCCCAGCACCGGAACGCTCACAGCTTTGCGGATGGTGTCGCGGGCCAGCGCCGTCGCCGTGTTGCAGGCAATGATCAGCATCCCGGCCCCTTGTTCCTCGAGATAATGCGCGGCTTCCACGGCATACTTGGCTACCGTCTCCACCGACTTCGATCCGTAGGGCAGGCGTGCCGTGTCGCCGAAGTAAAGATAGTCAGCATCGGGCACCAGCTCAAGCAAGGCTTTCAGGACCGTAAGCCCCCCAAACCCGGAATCGAATACGCCAATAGTAGGTCGCTCAGAAGGCATAATTGGCTTCCTCCGGAAACTCGGATTTATTTAGGAAAATCTTGCTACAGCGGTTTGTGGGTACGTCGTCTTTGACGGCGTGACCGCATGTGGGAAAGCAAATGTCCTGAGAAGCTGGCGCTCAACCGTTTCCTTCGGTGAAGTTCGCGCCGACCCGGACCGGTTGGAGATCCGCGGACGCCTCCGCGTCCCTCCCGCAGCAGATTCCTGGCGGAATCGGCGCACCATGCGGGCAAGTGCGCGGATGCCCCAGAAACGTGCAAATCTTGTCGGTAGCCTCCGGCGAAAGGATGTGTTCGAACTTACAGGCCTGTTGCTCGATTTCGGTCTCGCTGTCCATGGCCAGGCTATCGGTGAAAAGCCGTTCGGCTAAACGATGCCGCCGGATCACATCGGCTGCGCGTTGTCGCCCGCGACTGGTGAGTTCGACCACCATGCTTCCATCGCCCACCGAACTGCCTGCGGGTTTGAGAGCGTCATGGCAGGGATTGCTGAACGGCTTGTGCTGGTGTGCCTCCGGAGGATGCGGGCTTGTCGCCACCAACCCCAGTTCGGACATCTTTTCCACCGCAATGCTCACCGGCAACGCGCCATGCACTTCCATGTGTTCAAGCTCGGCAATCTCCCCGTGTTCGCCAAGAACCCAAAGCTCTTCCAGCACCTCATCAAATTGTTCTTCGTCAGCCATGGCAAAAACTTCCTGCGCGGCGATCTTGCCATGGTGCAACTCGATGCGCCGGTCCGCCAGGCGGGCCACCACCGGATCGTGCGTAACCATGACGATCGTGCGCCCCTGCTGGTGCAGTTCGCGCAGCAGCCGCAGCACAATTTCTTCGTTCACTGCGTCCAGATTGCCGGTAGGCTCGTCGGCTAGAACAATTTTGGGGTCGTTGATTAAGGCGCGGGCAATGCACACCCGCTGCTGTTCGCCTCCGGAAAGCTGCGAAGGCAGATGCCGGGCGCGGTCCTTCAGCCCTACCCGGGCCAGCGCATCCAGCGCTTCCTGCTCGTCGGTCATGCTGTGGAAATACTGCGCCAGCATTACGTTTTCCAGGGCCGACAAGTAGGGAATCAGGTGAAACTGCTGAAAGACGAAGCCGATTTTTTCCGCCCGTACGCGGTTCAAGTCAGAGTTCGAAAGCTGGGCGACGTTTTCGCCGTCCAGCCAGATTTCTCCCGACGTCGGCCGGTCCAGGCAGCCGATCAAATTCACCAGCGTGGATTTGCCCGAGCCCGAAGGCCCCATCACGGCAATCCATTGTCCCGGGTCAACCTGCAGGGTGAAATCGTCCAGCGCCCGGATGACGTTTCCGCCATTCGCTCCTTCCTGCGAGGGATACAGCCGGCTGACTTGATTCAGTCTGATCAATCTACTCTCCCCTCAGAATCATAGCTGGAGCGACTCTCCGGAGCAATGAGATCGGCAGAATCGCCGAAAGCAACGCTACCGCCGCGCTGCCCGCCAAAACCGGCGGCAGCACGCTCCAGCGAGGCAGGACTACAGCATGGAAGTTCGCATGCCCGATCCAGGCAGCAATCCCGACTCCTGCCGCAAAGCCGATCAAGGCCCCGGCCACGCCCAAAGCAGCCGCCTCGGCCGCGAAGAACCCGCTGAGCAGTCGCTCCGAGGCCCCCAGCGCCTTCATGATGGCAAAATCGCGGCGGCGGTCGAAAACCCAGCCCGTCAAGGTGGAAAGCACGCATAAAGCCGCCGTTAGGATAATGAGCACGGCTGCCGAAAACAACGTGGCCCGTGTCTTTCCTAAAACCCGCGTCTCCCCCTCCACAATCTGGCGCACCGGATGTATTTCGGATAACGGCAGTCCCTCCCCGAGTTTCTCTATGAAAGCACTGACTTCCTGCGGAGATCCCGAGGCTGCAATCTCAATCGTAGAAGGCCGGACTCCGGTCCAGGCCTCAAAATCGCTGCGCGAAAGATAAATGCGGCTGTCTTCGGCGGCTCCGGTTTCCACCGTTCCCGCAGCGGTCAAATGAATGGTCCGCCCATGAAAACTGAGATCGAACGGTCCACCTTTCGGGCTGACCACGGCCGCGGCCCGGACCCCCAACAGCGCCTGCTGCGGTCCATTCGGCCAAGCCGTCACCGACCACCACCGGTCGAGCGACTTCACCTGCTGCAGGTCGGTCCCGGAAACCACGACCGAACGCCCATCCTTGGTTCGTGCCACCACATAAGCAAACGGCACAGCCATGCCGTGCCCGGCAAGCGCTGAGTTCACGGTTTGCAGCGCACTGGCAGGCAATGCCTGGCTATCCTTGCCAACCACGACGACATTGGCGCCATAGCCGCGGAACTCCTGCCGCAATTTTGCCTGAACATCTACGTACAAGTTCAACATCGCCGTCGCCGCCGCCGCCGCTACCACCATGGCCAGCAGGGCGGAAGCGGCTCGGCCCCGCCGCAACAGCGCAGCCCGCCACAACATTCGTAAGAACATGGAAGTGTGCGGAACCGCAGACCGCCGGACCGCCACCGGGTTCGCCGCCGTGGAACTCACGCCTCACCTCGCAGCGCGAACACCGGATCAAGTTTGGCCGCCCGCCGGATCGCCGCCGCACTGCCCGCAAAAGTCACGATAACGGCGATCGCCAGAATCACCGGGAACAGAACCGGCTGAATCGTAATCGCCGAACCAAAAATCGACCGGCCGATCTGGTTCGCCAGCAATGCGCCGCCCGCAAAACCGGCTACCCCGCCGACCAACGCCAATACCGCCGCTTCCGCAAAGAACAGTGCGGAAACCGCGAAATTTCCCGCGCCCAGCGCTTTCATCAGCCCCACTTCCGCGCGCCGCTCAAAAATAGCGGTGGCCATGGCCGCAGAAACCGCCAGGGCCGATGCCAACAGCGCCGCCAGCGTAACCAGTAACATCAGTCCCTGGATCCGCGAGAGCACCGTGCCTTCATTTTGCGCCACCTGCCGGATTTGTTCCGCATGCGAGTGCGGAATCGTCTCCTGCAGGTTGTAGGCGATGGACTGCGGATAGGGCGAACAATACCAGCGATCGTACAGTTCCGGTCCCATGGACTTCGGGTCGCGCCGCGCCAGCGCGTCCTCCGGTTTGGTCAGCGCGCTGACATAAATCCGTCGTACCGCTCCCGGTTTGTCGATCAGCTGTTGTGCCACGTGCAGGGGAGCCACAATCTGCTCGTCCTCCGCTCCTCCCGTGGTGAGAATCCCAACCACCAAATGCTCCTGCCCCGCAATCCCCATGAATTGCCCGGGGTGGATGTCTTCCTTGGCCGCCAGGTTTTTCCCCACCAGCACGTCGCTGGAATCGTCATCCGGCCAGACGCCTTCGACCTTCCACCACGGGTCCGTGGTGCGCACTCCGGTGACGAAATTCTCTTTGTCGTAGCTAAGGCGCTTCGCGAAGTACGTTCCCAGCAGCGTAAGGTTGTGACCCGGCCCGCCCACATCGACCGGCAACATAGGCGCAAATCCCAGGATGTTGTTGCGCCAGAACATGCCTCTGATCTTCGCCAGGTCGGCTTCGTTGAGGAAAGCGCCGTCGCTGGGAGGTTTCAGGCTTACGCCGCCGATCTCAACGTCCAGCGTGTCTTCCTGCGGCGTAACAATCAGGTTCGCCCCGAGAGTGCGCAACTCCCGGCTGATCTTATCGCCGATGTCGGTGGCTACCGCGATCATCGCCGTCGCCACACACACTCCCAGCGTGACAGCGATGCCCGCCAGCAGCTTGCGCCGTTGTTGCCGCCGGAAGGATTCGTAAACCAAACGCAGGAACATGGCTATGGTTTGAACCAGTGGGCGCCCGCTGCCAGGTCGGCTTCGCGGATCACCACTGCGTTAGATGTCTCTTCGGCCGTCAGCGGAATCGGATTGCAGCCGCCCTTGGTGCCGACCGATTGCGCATTAATCGGCGCCGCGCAATTCTTGCAGACCACGCCGTTAGGGCCTTTGTAAAAGCCCACGGCTCCGCAGATTTCGCAGGCATCGAAAACCGTCGCGATCTTCCCGTCCGGCTTCTTATAGAGCCAGAAGCGTACCTCGGTGCCGTCTTCCTTCGCCTGGAAGCGGTGCAGGTCGCCGTCAGAAACCTGGGCCAGCGGAATACTCAGCTCTCCATTGACAAAGGTCACTTCCGTGGCGGGAGAAAGCGCGCTCACGCTTTTCGTATAGATGTATTCGGCGGTCACCAGGACGATAAAGAAGAACGAACTGGCATACACCGAGGCCATCCACCAGCGCTCCCGGCGCGCGCTCCAGATGGCTTTGCGGCGGGCCGCCGACGATTCCGGCAACGTCGTCGGCTGCCGCCGTTTCATCTCGAACAACACCATCAGCGCCGCCAGCGCCAGAATCGTCACGAAGAAGAAAAAATCGTTGCGCACGATGGGTCCGACAATGGACATTTCTTCCTTGGAAGACGGCAGCACCCCGTTTTCGGAGAGCTCGTGCAGGCCGGAAACAATCAGCTCCGCCGCGACGAAGAACAGGATCACCGTGGTGACGCGGAAGAATTTCTGCAGGTTGATGCGTACGCTGCCCTTCACGAACGTCACCCCAAACAGGATC
>Ga0335085_10018035_pt1 | contig 10155 bp, 12 predicted proteins | sample Lox_Sample_45_FD_206712 | JGI IMG/M metagenome (GOLD analysis project Ga0335085, IMG submission 206712) | Soil microbial communities from Loxahatchee National Wildlife Refuge, Florida, United States - Lox_Sample_4.5 | ecosystem: Environmental > Terrestrial > Soil > Wetlands | place: USA... | reverse complement strand
CGCCACGCCGAACCAGCGCACGGTCCACTGACCCGCGCGGGGCCTAGAAGGCCAGCCCCACGCGGACGCCGCCTCCCCGCCGCAGACGGAAGGGAGACCAGCGCAGCGTCGCGCGCCGCGGACCGGGAGCACCGATCCGCACGTCGAGTCCCAGGCGCGACCTGAGCTCGCTCCCGCTCCATCCCGGGAGCTGGACCGGCCCGGCCGCGGAACCCATCGAGGCGTCCGAGGCGGCGAGCAGCGCGGCCCCGGCGAGGAACAATCCGCCGGCGACCAGGCCCTGAGTGCCGTCGCCGCATCGTCCGGAGAGCGCACAGCCCCGGTGCGTGACCGCCGGAACGGTCAGCGCGAGGCCCGCGAGCGCGACCGCGCCGCCCAGCAGCAGGAGCTCGGGCTGCGGTGGGGCCGCGCGGCCGACGGTCGCATGCAGCGCGAGGGGGCGGAAGCTCCCGGACGGCGGCGCGCGATGGGTGAGCACCGTCTCCCCGGCGCCGATCGCCGGCGCATCCGGTGCCGCGGCCAGGAGCGTCCCGGCCATGAGCGAGGCCAGCGTCATCTCGGGGTGAGGTGGCTCACGTCGTTCCACAGCCAGATGACCTCGGCGGAGTGTTCCCAGCCGAGCACGCTCACCGACGCGGTGCTGAGGGCAAGTCGCTCGGCGAACGCTGCCGGTGCATGGAGCCACCGGGCTCCGAGCACCCTCAGCAAGTGTCCGTGCGCGAAGAGCACCACGTCCCCCTCGACGGATCGCGCCTCGGAGATGACCCGGTCCGCCCGGATGCCAACCCTCTCTGCAGTCTCCCCCTGGGGGCACCCGTCGCGCCAGAGGTTCCACTCCGGTCGCTCGCGAAGGATGTCCGCCCGGGTCCGTCCCTCGTAGGCGCCGTAGTCGAACTCCATGAGATCGGGCCGGACCTCCGCCCGGTCACCGAGCCCGGCGAGCTCTGCCGTGTCACGGGCACGCGACAGCGGGCTGACGAACACGCGGGTGAAGGGCCAGGCGGCCAGCCGGTGCCGCAGCGTCTCCGCTTCCCGCCGTCCCGCCTCATTCAGCGGAATGTCCTGCCTCCCGGTGTGCTGCTTCGTCCGGGTCCACTCGGTTTCCCCGTGGCGAACCAGGACGATCACGCGGCTCGTCTGTGACATGGGGCTCTCCCGCCGTGTCGGCCCTCCCCGGGCGTCCGGTGCCGCACCATAGAGCGGTCGTTCCATCTTGCGGTTACAATGCCGCGCCCATGGAGACCCTGGTTCTCAGCACGGGGTACGAGCCAGTTGCGCGCGTATCGTGGCAACGGGCCATCAACCTGCTCTTCCTCGGCAAGGTCGAGGTGGTGGAGGAGTACGAGGATCGGCTCGTTCGCTCGGTGACGTTCGCGGTGAAGATGCCGTCCGTCATCCGGTTCCTGCGCGCGGTGCGCAACCGGAAGCGGGCCATCAAGTTCAGCCGCGAGAACGTGTACGCCCGCGACCACGGGAAGTGCCAGTACTGCGCCCTGCGCGTCAGCCGCCAGGACGCCACCTACGATCACGTCGTCCCGCGTGCCCAGGGAGGCCACACCACCTGGGAGAACGTCGTGATCTGCTGCTTCGGCTGCAACCAGCGGAAGGGTGGACGCACGCCGCCCCAGGCCGGGATGGCGCTCCTCAGCACCCCGGTGAAGCCGAAGCGGCTGCCCGAGACGTTCCACCTGACCTTCACCTACGAGCCCGGGATGCCGCACACCTGGCGCAAGTTCCTGCGGGACGTGGCCTACTGGCACGGCGAGCTCGAGGACTGATCGCCCGGGTGCCCGGGGCGCTCCTCCGGGCCTGGGCGGCGCTTCCTGCCGGGGTCCGGCGGGCGGTGGGCCGGGCCGCACTCCTCGCCGGCCTGCTGCTCGCGCTGGTCAACGGGGCGCTGAACGCGATCGGTGGCGCGAACGTCTTCCTCCTGTCGCCGCTCCACTTCCACGCCAGGGTCCGTGCCCTGGGAAGGTACGCGCTGCACCGGCCGCGCTGTGCCTTCCGCACCCACCCGCCACTCGCGCCGGTCATCGCGGCGGCCGAGCGCCGGAACGGCCTTCCTCCCGGCCTGCTCGACGCGCTGGTCGAGGTCGAGAGCGGGGGACGGCCGCACAGCATCTCGGGCGCGGGCGCGATGGGCCCGGGTCAGCTGGTGCCGTCCACCGCGCGCCTCCTCGGCGTCTCCGATCCGTTCGACTCGGAGGAGGCGGTCGATGGGAGCGCGCGGTACCTGGCCGAGCAGCTCCGCCGCTTCCGGTCCATCCGGCTGGCCGTCGCCGCCTACAACGCCGGGCCAGGCGTGGTCGCGGCAGGGGAGGCGTGGCCGGACGAGACCCGGGCCTACGTGGAGCAGGTCACCGAGCGCTACGCGCGGCGCCGGAAGCCCCAGGCACAGCGGTGAGCGCTCGAGGACGAACCGTGGTGCGCCGGGCTCGGTGGGGCTAGGAAGGGCGGACGCCCCTGCCATGGTGCTGACCCGCCAGCAGCAGCTCTACACGTACCTGAGCGGCATCTTCGTCGCCGCGCTTCTCCTGGGAGATCTGACCGGAGGCAAGGCCTTCGGGGTCGACGTGCACTTCCTGTCGGTGCACTACCACCAGCCGGTCTCGGTCGGCCTCTTCGCCTTCCCGATCACCTTCCTGCTCACCGACATCGTCAACGAGTTCTACGGCACGAAGGGAGCGCGGTTCCTCACGCTGCTCGGCATGTGGATGGCGGTGTTCAGCTTCATCATCCTCAACGTCTCGCAGCTGCCGACCTCGGACCCGAACAGCTATTACACCGACGCGGAGTTCAACAAGGTCTTCGGCGTCAGCAGCAAGCTGTTCGTCGCTTCGATCATCGCGTACCTCTGCGGCCAGTTCCTCGACATCCACATCTTCGCCTTCTGGAAGACGCTGACGCAGTCGAGGCATCTCTGGCTGCGGGCCACCGGCTCCACCATCGCCAGTCAGGTGGTGGACACGTTCGTGATCAACTGGTTGTTCTGGTACGTCTTTCCCTCGGTGGGGAACGCACAGCCGCGCCCGCTGGGGTGGGTCACCAGCAAGTCGGTCGGCGAGTACCTCATCAAGCTGATCATCGCGATCGGGCTGACTCCGGCGGTTTACGCGCTGCACGAGCTCGTGGTCCGCCGGCTCGGCATCCAGCCGCACCCGCACGGCCCGACGCCGGGTGCGGATCCGGTGGGATCTCACGCTCCGTCGGAGGAGCCCCTGTAGGTCTTCCGGGGGTTGACGTCTCACGCGAGCCCCGGGCACCGTTGGTATGACCATGTCCGACGGTCCCATCCTCATCGTCGACGACGACGCATTCGTCCGCACGCTGCTCCGGGAAATGCTGCAAGAACAGGGGCATCCCCTTCGCGAGGCGAAGAACGGCCACGACGCCCTGAGCCTCGATGGTCCGCCCCCCCGGGTCGTCCTCCTCGACCTGTTCATGCCGGAGATGAGCGGGATGGAGGCCCTGACCCTCATCCGCGACCGCTGGCCCACGACGCGGGTGCTGGTCATCAGTTCGATGGACAGCGAGCGGCTCGTCGACGAGGCCCTCGCCGCCGGCGCCTCCGGTTACATCACCAAGCCCTTCCACCCGATGGAGATCGCCTCCGCGGTGGAGCGAGCGCTCGCCGCCTGAGGATCCCGCCCCGGACCCCTTCGCCATGCCCGAGTACTGGATCGGAGACGTGGAAGGACGGGTGCTCGGGCCGGTGAGCTTGGACGTGGTCCAGGACCTGGTGAACACCGGGCGGCTGACGGAGATCACCCGCGTCTCGCGTGACGGCCGGAACTGGGGCGCGCCCGCCGGGTTCCCCGAGGTGATGACGCTCCTGCTGAACGCGCCGTCGCCCGATGCGCTCCTCGGGTCGGAGCGGCAGGAGGCCGCGCGGGTCCGCGAGCAGCTGCGGGCGATGCAGGGCAGGCCGCCCCACGAGATCTTCCGGCTGGACCGGAACGCCTCGGTCGACGCGTACCGGAACGCGTTCTTCAAGCTGGTGAAGCGCTTCTACCCGGACCGGGTCCGGGCGCAGGCGCACCCCGACCTGCGCAAGGCCTACGCGGACGCGTTCCAGTTCCTCAGCCGGTTGATGGTCCACATCGAGAAGGACCTGGCCGCGGGCGTTCCCGTCTCGCCGCTGCCGGTGGTCCGTGCCGTGCCGCCCCCGCCTCAAGGCGAGGACGAGCCGCTCACTCCCATCCCTGCGCCCCCGCCGCAGATGGCGAAGCCACTGAAGGTGGTGCCGCGGAGCATGACCCCGCTGCCGCGGCCGTCGCCCCTGACCCCCGATCCACGGCGCTCACTGCTGGAGCAGACCCAGCCGTTGCGGACCTCGCCCCTGGGTGCTCCCCCGGCGGAGGGGCCCTACAGCTACCAGCCGCACGAGTTCGTGGGCTTCGAGCGGCGTGACGACCGGGTCGAAGTCACCATCCGGGTCACCGCGCGGAACAGCCGGATGTTCACTGACCACCCGCTGGCGAACCTCAAGGCCGACGGGTTCTTCCTCGCCTGCGCCAAGTCGCTGCCGCTGGGCACGCTGGTGGACGTCATCTTCCGGTTCGACGAGGAGAAGCGCGAGGTGCGCTCGCGGGGGCGCGTCATCCTCGAGAACACCGGCGGTGACCCGACGCGGCCGACCGGCTTCGGCGTGCGGTTCATCACCCTGGTCGATCAGGACCGGCGCTTCATGCTGAAGTTCGTCGAGAAGACCGCGGCGCACTGAGCGTCAGGGCTTCACCAGCTCCACATCGTTCGGCAGCCTCCATCGCGTTGCGAGATGCGGGTGCCGGCGCTCCCGCCTCGCTACAGTGCCCGCCCGTGCGCGCCCCGAGCGCCAGCGACGCTCCGTCCGCCGGCGGCCCCGACGCCGTGCTCGTGCTCCGTGACGTGACCCGGAGCTTCGATGGCCAGCCCGCCGTTCGGCCCCTGTCGCTCGACGTGCCCCGGGGTCAGACGACGGTCCTCCTCGGCGAGAGTGGGAGCGGGAAGAGCACGCTGCTGCGACTGATGGCCGGCCTGCTCGCGCCCGACTCTGGGGAGATTCTCCTCGAGGGAGTGCCGGTGACGGTCGAGTCGGGGCCGGCGCTCCGGCAGCGGATGGGATTCGCGCTGCAGTCGGGCGGGCTCTTTCCGCACCTCACGGCTGCCGACAACGTGACACTGCTGGCCCGGGCGCTGAAGAAGCCCACCGAGTCGATCGCGCGGCGCCTCGAGGAGCTCGCCGGGCTGGTGCAGCTCGAGCCCGCGGTCCTGCGCCGCTGGCCGCTCGAGCTCTCCGGAGGGCAGCGGCAGCGGGTGAGCCTGATGCGGGCGCTCATCCTCCGTCCAGCGGTGGTCCTGCTCGACGAGCCGCTCGGCGCGCTCGACCCGGTGACCCGCGGCGAGCTCCAGCACGAGCTGAAGCGCGTGTTCGACGCCCTCGGGACGACGGCGGTCCTGGTCACTCACGACCTCGAGGAGGCCGCGGTGCTCGGTCACCGCGTGGCGCTGATGCACGAGGGAACTCTGGTGCAGGTGGGCACGATGGACGACCTCGCGGCGCACCCCGCGGATCCGTGGGTGGAGCGGTTCCTCGCGAGCTGGCGCGGAGGCCCGGCCCGGTGAGCGCGCTCGTGCTCCTCGTGCTCTCTGCCGCGGCGCCCGATCCGGTGCGGGTGGCGAGCAAGGCCTTCACCGAGTCGGTCATCGTCGGGGAGATCACCACCGGTGCGCTCGAGCGTCGGGGGCTGCCGGTCCGCCACCTCCGTGACCTCGGCGGAACGCGCGTGGTCTGGGACGCCCTGCGCCGCGGGGAGGTGGACGTCTATCCCGAGTACACCGGCACACTGTCCCAGGAGATCTTCGGCGGGCGGGTGCGCGTCGACGCGCTCGGCCCTGCGCTGGCGGCCGAGGGCCTCGAGCTCGGACCCTCGCTGGGGTTCGAGGACGGGTACGCCCTCGGGATGCGCGAGGAGGTGGCCGAGCGGCTCGGCATCCGGCGCATCTCGGACCTCCGCGCCCACCCGGAGCTGCGCCTCGGCTTCAGCAACGAGTTCATGGACCGGGCCGACGGGTGGCGCGCGCTCCAGCGTGCCTACGCGCTGCCGCAGACGAAGGTGCGTGGGCTCGAGCACGAGCTGGCCTACCGCGGGCTCCGCGCCGACTCGCTCGACGTGGTGGACCTCTACTCCACCGACCCGGAGATCCTGGCCGAGCACCTTCGCGTCCTCGAGGACGACCGCCGCCACTTCCCCGAGTACCAGGCGGTGCTCGTGCTGCGCGCCGACCTCGAGCGACGCGTCCCGGGCGCGCGCGCGGCGCTGGAGACGCTCCGGGGGCGGATCGACGCCCGCGCGATGATCGCCATGAACGCGCAGGCCCGGCTGCATCACGTGCCCGAGGCCACGGTGGCGGCGGAGTTCCTGAAAACCCACCTCGGCGACGACGGTCGTCCGACGGTCGAGGCAGACGGCCGGGCGCCGGGCCTCGCCCGGCGAATCCTCGCGCGCCTCGGCGAGCACCTGACCCTGGTGGGAATCGCGCTCGCGCTGTCCCTGGTCGTCGCGGTCCCCCTCGGTGTGGTCGCCGCGCGCCGGCGGCGGGTCGGTCAGGCGGTGCTGGCCATCGTCGGCGTGGTCCAGACCATCCCCTCGCTGGCGTTGCTGGTGTTGATGATCCCGCTGCTCGGGATCGGCACCCGGCCGGCCATCGCCGCGCTCTTCCTCTACGGCCTGCTCCCCATCGTGCGGAACACCCACGCCGGGCTGGTGGGCATCGCGCCGGACCTGCGTGAGTCCGCCGACGCCCTGGGGCTGCCGCGCCTCTTCCGCCTGCGCCGGGTGGAGCTCCCGCTGGCGGCGCCGTCCATCCTCGCCGGGGTGAAGACCTCGGCGGTCATCGCGGTCGGCACCGCGACGCTCGGCGCCCTCGTCGGCGCCGGTGGCTTCGGGCAGCCCATCCTGACCGGGATCCGGCTCGCGAACACGGGGCTCCTGCTCGAGGGGGCGCTGCCCTCCGCCGCGCTGGCGCTGGCGGTGGAGGCGGCGTTCGACGGGCTCGAGCGGTGGGTCGTTCCCCGCGGGCTGCGCCTGCCGCCCGAGGAGCCGCGGTGACCGTTTCCCTCTCCAGCCCGAACGGGCGGGGCATTCTCCTGGCGTCCATCCTCGGCTCGGGGATGGCCTTCCTCGACGGCACGGTGGTGAACGTCGCCCTCCCCGCGCTCGCCCGGGGGCTGGGCGCCGGCCTCGCCGGGCTCCAGTGGACGCTCGACGCATACCTCTTGACCCTCTGCGCCTTCCTCCTCAGCGGCGGAAGCCTGGGAGACCGGCTGGGCCGCCGGCCGATGTTCGAGCTCGGGGTGGCAGGGTTCGCCGGCGCCTCGCTCCTCTGCGGCCTCGCCCCGAGCGTCCTCACGCTCACGCTGGCCCGTGCCCTGCAGGGGGTGGCGGCGGCGCTGCTCGTCCCGGTGAGCCTGTCGCTGGTTCGGGCGGACATCGACGAGCAGGACCAGGGCACCGCGCTCGGCCTCTGGACGGGACTCTCCGGCGTCACGTCCGCGCTGGGCCCGCTGGTCGGAGGGTGGCTGGTCGAGGCGGTGAGCTGGCGGGCCATCTTCTTCCTCAACCTCCCGTTGGCGCTCGTCGCGCTGTGGGCCGCCCATCGCTGCCTCCCGGACGAGACGAGAGGCCGCGAGGAGAAGCCGCTGGATCTCCCCGGCGCCGCAGCTGGCGTGCTGGCGATCGGCGGACTCACCTTCGCGCTCATCGAGGGGCCGGCGCATGGCTGGGGGGCGGAGCCGCTCGCCGCGGCCGGGGTGGGCGCGGTGGCGTTCGCGGTCTTCCTCCTGCTCGAGCGACGCCCGGGCGCGATGATGCCGCTCGCGCTCTTCCATCACCCGGTCTTCACCGCAGTCAACGGGGTGACACTGCTGCTCTACACGGCCCTGGGATGCGCGCTCTTCCTGCTGATGCTCGAGCTGCAGATCGGCATGGGACTCTCCCCGGTCGGCGCAGGCCTGACGCTCCTGCCGGCGACCGTGCTGATGCTGCTGCTCTCGCCGCGCGCGGGGCGCTGGGGCAAGGAGCACGGTGGCCGGTGGCCGATGGCGATCGGCGCGGCGATCGCGGCGGCAGCCTTCGCGTGCTTCCTGCTGCTCCGCCCCGGCGCGGTGTGGAAGGTGGTCCTCCCCGGCGCGGTGCTCCTGGGCCTCGGGCTGTCGCTCGCGGTGGCGCCGCTCACGGTGGTGGTGCTGGACTCGGTCCGCTCCGAGCGCGCCGGCATCGCCGCGGGTGTGAACAACGCCGTCGCTCGCCTCGCGGGTCTGCTCGGGGTGGCCGCGGTGCCCTGGGCCGCAGGCCTGTCGGGCCTCGGGCACCGGCTCGACCCGATGGTGGTGACGCGCGGCTTTCACCGCGCCATGCTGCTCTGCGCGGGTCTCTGCGGGGCGGCCTGTGTCGCGTCGATCCTCTGGGTCCCGTCGGTGGCGAAGAACGAGGCCCCCCGGGCGCGCGCCTGACCCCGCGCTAGCCGAGCGCGGCGATGCCGGCCCTGGCGACCTGCTCGTCCTCGTGCGACGCGACGCCCGACACGCCCACGGCGCCGACCCACTCGCCCTCGACCTGGATCGGCACTCCGCCCTGGACGCGCAGCTGCCCGGGCATGCCCAGGAGCCCCGGCCGGTCCTTCGCCATGTCCTCGACGGTCTTGGTGGGCAGGCGGACCATGGCCGCGGTCCACGCCTTGCGGGTGGAGATCTCCGCGCTCTGCAGGGGCGCGCCGTCCATGCGCTCCAGCGCGAGGAGGAAGCCTCCCTCGTCCACGACGGCGATGCTGACGTTCCACTTCCGTTGCTCGGCCTCGCGGCGAGCGGCATCGAGCATCTTCCGGGCATCCGACAGGGAGAGGGCGCGCTTGGTTCGCATGCGCAGGCGGCATAGCGCTGCGGCCGCTCACGGGGAAGGGCCTGCCTCCGCTCCCGGGGATCAGCGCCGGCGGCTGACGAGCGTTCCGGCTCCCAGCGCCAGGAGCCCAGCCGCCGCGAGGAGACCCGCCCGGTGGGTCCGGGCCCAGAGCTCCAGGCTGTGCGCATGGGAGCGGTCGTCGAACAGCCCGTGCGCGCCGCGATCTCCCGGCACGTACCGGTCGAGGTTGTCGGGCCGGTGCGGGTCGATGGGCTGGTCGGTCTGCTGGCCGGAGTAGCCCTCGTGGGCCAGGACCCGGTCGCCGATGGGTCCGGCCACCTTCGCCGAGACGATGGCCTTCCAGGTGCTCCCCGCGATCCACAGCTCCCGGCAGGGGTGCCGGGCCGCGTAGAGGGCAGCCCGGGCGATGACCTCGGGCTGGAAGACCGGCGGCACAGGCATCGGCTGGTTGGGGAGTCGGCTCCTCGCCACCTGGAACTGCGGCGTGTTCACCGCCGGCAGCTGGAGCATGCACACCCGGATCTCCGAGCGGTCGTGCAGGAGCTCGGAGCGCAGCGAGTCGGTGAAGCCGCGGATGGCCGCCTTCGCGCCGCAGTACGCGCTCTGCAGCGGGATGGAGCGGTAGGCGAGCGCCGATCCGATCTGGAGGATGGTGCCCCGGTTCCGACCACGCATCTGCCGGAGCGCGGCCAGCGTTCCGTGCACCGTGCCGAGGTATGTCACGTCGGTCACGCGCTGGTACTCGTGCGCCGTCATCTCGGCGACGGGTGAGAGCACGGTCACCATCGCGTTGTTCACCCAGACGTCGATTCCACCCCAGCGCTCGACGACCGTCCGGGCGACGGCCTCCACGGCCTGTGCCTCGGCGACGTCGATGGGAAAGACCCCCGCCTCGCCACCCGATTGCCGGATCTCCCGCGCCGCGTTCTCCAGCGCCTCGGGGTTGCGTGCGACGAGGGCGACCCGCGCTCCCTCCGCTCCGAACGCTCGGGCCACCGCTCGGCCGACGCCGCTCGAGGCTCCCGTCACCACCACCACCTGCCCGTCGAAGCATCCCATGCCGTCGAACTTGGGGAGTCGAGCGCGCAGTTGCATGGGAACCCAAGCATTTTCATGTTGTGGGACATGATGCTCTTCCGGCGCCAGTCCGGAGCCACCGACTCCAGCCGGGCAGGCCTCCCGTCGGCCCGTTGCCCCGCATCCGCGCCCGGCCGTGGCCACCCTCCATCCATCCAGCCCGAGGACCCCATGCCCA
>Ga0335085_10018034_pt1 | contig 10155 bp, 7 predicted proteins | sample Lox_Sample_45_FD_206712 | JGI IMG/M metagenome (GOLD analysis project Ga0335085, IMG submission 206712) | Soil microbial communities from Loxahatchee National Wildlife Refuge, Florida, United States - Lox_Sample_4.5 | ecosystem: Environmental > Terrestrial > Soil > Wetlands | place: USA: Florida... | reverse complement strand
GTGGCACGCCGCGGCGGTTAGTTCGCCGCTACCGGGCGGCCGATCTCCGCAGCCGGAGATACGCTGCGCGCGGGTTGTTCCACTCGATGCCAAAGCCGGTCGAGCGCCTGCGCCAATTCCTGCTCGACGACAAACCCGAACCGGACATTCAAATACGAACTCAAATCCATCCCGAGAACGGTTTGCGCATAGCGCATCTCCCAATCGAATGCTTCCATTTCCCTGGGATCGGCAAGGTAGGCGTCCATCGACGGCGCCCTGTCGGCGATCCTGCCCGCGCCCTTGCGCACGTAGCGCTCCTTGTCATACTGATCCTCGTGCGCGCACTCATGCACCAGGATGAGCTGCTCGCGCTTGCTCACGGAACCGGCAAAACTCGCATCGACCAGCAGCACGGAATCCTCGCCCTGGCTCAATTCATACAGGATCTCGCGCGGCAGGGACGGCAGATGACTGTTCGCGACCGCGCGCACATCCCAAAACGATGCGGCGGCATTCCCGAGCACCCTCGCCTTGGCGAACAGGTCGCGCAGAAGGAGGTCGTCGACGATGGTCACGTTGGCGTCGGCGAATTCGACCGTGTAAGTCCGTCTCAGGTAACGCGCCACCTCCGGGCTCAGATCATTCAACTTCATTCGATTGACGTGGCTGGGGAGCATCGACGCCACCTGATCGTTGGAGAACGACAGTAGGCCCGAGAGGCCGGCGCATCCGCCCAGCAGCAGCGCGGCAAGTGCGGCAGCCAGTCTCACGTGTTTCGGCGTCCTGGAACGAAGGGGATGGCGCCGTTCGAGCAGCGCGGCGGTATGCGCTTAACCCTGGCTCCGGCCCGCGAAACGGGCAATGTGCGGCAGGTGCTTCAGATCGGCCTGAAGGAATTTGACCGGGTTCTGTGCGACGCCGTTGCGGCGGATCTCGAAATGCAAATGCGGCCCGGTCGCGCGCCCGCTTTCGCCGACGGCGGCGATGACCTGGCCGCGCCGGACCACCGCGCCGGCCTTCACGTCCAGGCGCGAGCAGTGGCCGTAACGCGTGAGGATGCCGTTGCCGTGGTCGATTTCGACCAGATTTCCGAATTCGCGGTGAAATCCGGCGAACACCACGATTCCGCCGCCCGCAGCCATGATCGGCGTGCCGACATCCGCGACGAAATCCAGCCCTTCGTGCATCGCCGGCGCGCCCGAGAATGGATCGGCGCGTACGCCGAAGCCGGAACCGATTTCCGCGTCAGGTACCGGTAGCATGGTGGGCAGCAACTGCTTGCGCGCGCTGTCGTTCAGGACCCTGGTCCGCAGGACATCGAAATAATCCCTGTCGGTGCGGATCTGCATCGCCAGCTGGTCGAGGGCATGCTCGACTTCGGCCGCGTGCGGGCGCCCGGCCAATGCGGCCGGCGCGGCGCTGCCCGCTCCCTGCGCCGTCACATCGCCGAATTCGAACACCTCGAGCCCGGCGCTGGCGGCGACGCCTTCGGCCTCGAGGCCGAGCACGGTGGTCTCAGCCTCCATATGACCGATCTGCCTGGCCATGAAATCGAGTCGCGTGCCGGCCAGGGCCGCGAGCGAACGATGCGTGCCGGCGGAGGACCATAGCAGCAGGTTTTGCGCCGTGCCCGAGCCCGCAGCTTGCCGCAACCCGAACAGCGTCAGCGCTGTCGCGGCGCACATTACGAACAGGGCAACGCCGGCGGCGCCGATACCCAGGTGGCGTCGCGACAGGACCAGGGATTTGGCCGTTCCCAACCGGTTCGATATCAGGATCAATTGCATGCGCTGTCGTCCTTGTGCCGTTCATCCGGTATGCGCGCGAGGCCGTCCACGCGAAATTGCCGCGGCCCCGGTTCAGGACTGGCCCCAGCGCGGATGCGCGCTCGAGCGACCCAGCGGGTACGGTGGCCATGGGTGGTCCGGTATAATTATAACGGTGACGGCAAAATGAGTCAGAGCTTCCGCTGCCGCCGCCCGCCGCCGCAGGCCGTCTCCATTTCCCCAAGCAGGTCCGGCGTCCGCCGCTGTGCACGGCCGGCACGACCGCGGTATGATTGACAACCACCATCGACACCCATAGGTAGTAGCGGAAAGCGTTATGGCAACCAAATCTAGGGCTTACAACGCTGAAGACATCGAGATCCTGGAGGATCTGTCGCCGATCCTGCACCGGCCGGGAATGTATACCGACCCGTCCAACCCGAACCATGCGCTGGTGGAGGTGATCGACAATTCATCGGACGAGGGGCTAGCCGGCTACGCCAGGAACATCTCCGTGGTGCTGCACGAGGACGGCTCGGCCGAAGTCGCCGATGACGGGCGCGGCATCCCGGTCGACATCCATCCGAAGAAGAAAGTCCCGGCGGTGCAGGTGATTTTCACGACGCTGCATTCCGGCGGCAAGTTCCGCAAGACCGACAAGGATGCGGCCTACCGCATCGCCGGCGGCCTGCACGGGGTGGGCATCTGCGTGACCAATGCGCTCGCGACGCGCCTGGAGGTCGAAGTCCGGCGCGACGGCGCGAAGCATCGCCTGGTGTTTGCCGACAACGGCAAGGTGAAGGAGCCGCTCAAGAAAATCGGCACGGCGGCGCCGCGCGAGAGTGGCACGCGCATACGCTTCTGGCCCGATCCGAAGTACTTCGATTCGCCCAAAATCGTCACCGCCGACATCGCGGCGCTGCTGCGCGCGAAGGCGATGCTGCTGCCGGGGGTGCGCTTCACGCTCGGTGTGGAAAAGAACGGCAAGATCGAGCAGAGCGAATGGCATTTTCCCGAGGGCATCCGCGGCTATTTCGCCAGCGCCGTGTCCGGGCTGGAGCCCGTGGCCGAGACCTTCTTCGGCGAGCGCTACATCGCCGCGCAGTCGGAGTCGGACAGCTTCGCCGAGGGCGAGGGCGCGCTGTGGGCGATCGCCTGGACCGCGGAAGGCGAGGTGGTGGCCGAGTCCTACGTCAACATGATCCCGACGCGGCACGGCGGCACCCATGTCGCCGGGCTGCGCGAGGGCGTGTACAACGCCATCCGCAATTTCATCGATCTGCACGCGATGGGCCAGCGCGGCATCAAGGTCGTGCCCGAGGACGTGTGGTCGCGCGCCTCCTACGTGCTCGCGGTGAAAATGCTCGACCCGCAGTTCAAGGGCCAGGTGAAGAACGAGCTGATTTCGCGCGATGGCGTCAAGCTCACGGCGCAGATGGTGCGCGACCCGTTCGAGCTGTGGCTCAACCAGCACGTCGACGAGGGCAAGCGCATCGCCGAGCTGGTGATGCGCCAGGCGATGCAGCGCACGCGCGCCGCGCAGAAGGTGGAGCGGCGCAAGAGCTCGGGCGTGGCGGTGCTGCCGGGCAAGCTCACCGACTGCGCCTCCGACGATCCGGAGCGCAACGAATTGTTCATCGTCGAGGGCGACTCCGCCGGCGGCTCGGCCAAGCAGGCGCGCGACAAGGAGTTCCAGGCGGTGCTGCCGCTGAAAGGCAAGCCGAAGAACACCTGGCAGGATTCGCCCGACACCCTGTACTCGAACAAGGAAATCGAGGCGATCGCTCTCGCGATCGGCATCGACCATCACCAGCGCGGCGAGGCGGTCGACATGACGCGGCTGCGCTACAGGAAGATCATCATTCTCGCCGACGCCGACGTCGACGGCGCGCACATCCAGGTGCTGCTGCTGACGCTGTTCTTCCGCCACTTCCCGCGGCTGATCGAGACCGGCTCGATCTATGTCGCGCAGCCGCCGCTTTACCGCATCGACGTGCCGTCGATGGGCAAGGGCAAGCCCGCGCGCAAGCTCTACGCGCTCGACCAGCAGGAACTCGCCGCGATCGAGGAGAAGCTTCTCGACGAAGGCATGGACGAAGGCAAATGGGCGGTGAGCCGCTTCAAGGGCCTGGGCGAAATGAGTCCGGAGCAGCTGTGGGAGACCACGCTCAACCCGGACACGCGGCGCATGCTGCCGGTCAAAGTCGAGGACGTGGCGCTCGACGCCGACCGTTCGGTGTTCAACATGATGATGGGCAAGGAAAACGCTGCGCAGCGGCGCGAGTGGATGGAGACCTACGGGAATCTAGTCGACGCCGACATCAGTTAGGAATAGAAGCATGGGTAATCAGAACGATCTGTTTGAAGGCCTGGCGATGACCGCGGCGGAGAATGCGCTCAAGCCGGCGGCCGGCGCGGCGCCTGCCGACCCCGCGAGCAAAGCGCCGCCCGCGGCGCAGGGCGGCGGCGCTGGCGGCAAGGAGCCGCCCGACTTTGCGCCGCTCGCGGGCGAGTTCGGCGACACGCTGCCGCTCGCGCAATACGCGGCGCTGCAATACCTGCAATACGCCGTGAGCACGGTCAAGGACCGCGCGCTGCCGCGCGTCGCCGACGGGCAGAAGCCGGTGCAGGCGCGCATCCTCTACGCGATGTGGGAAATGAACGGCCGCGCCGGCACGCCGCGCAAGAAATCCGCGCGCGTGGTCGGCGACGTGCTCGGCAAGTTCCATCCGCATGGCGACGCCTCGGTCTACGACGCGATGGTGCGCATCGCGCAGGACTTCAGCCTGCGCTATCCGCTGGTCGACGGCGAGGGCAACTTCGGCTCGCGCGACGGCGACGAGCCGGCGGCGATGCGCTACACCGAAGCGCGCCTCACGAAGTTCGCCGAGGTGCTGCTGGCGGAGCTCGACAGCGGCACGGTGGACTTTTCGCCCAACTACGACGGCAGCCTGCAGGAGCCGCAGCTGCTGCCTGCGCGTCTGCCGGTAGTGCTGCTCAACGGCGCCTCGGGCATCGCCGTGGGCATGGCGACCGAGATCCCGAGCCACAACCTCACCGAGGTCGCGAACGCCGCGATCGCGCTGATCCGCGAACCCGATCTCACGCTCGCCGGCGTGATGAAATACATCAAGGGCCCGGATTTCCCCGGCGGCGGCCAGATCATCACGCCGCGCGCCGAAATGCGCGAGGCCTACGCGGGCGGGCGCGGTTCGGTGCGCGTGCGCGCGCGCTGGAGCATCGAGCGCCTCGCGCGCGGTCAGTGGCAGGTGGTGGTGCACGAGCTGCCGCCGGGCGCTTCCTCGCGCAAGGTGCTGGAGGAAATCGAGGCCATCACCAATCCTCAACCAAGGCCGGGAAAGAAATCGCTCACGCCAGAGCAGCAGCGCGAAAAGCAGCTGATGCTGTCGATGCTCGATCGCGCGCGCGACGAGTCCGACCGCACCCACCCGGTGCGCCTCGTGTTCGAGCCCAAGTCCTCGCGCCAGGACGAGAACGAGTTCATCAACCTCCTGCTGGCGAAGACCAGCATGGAGACCAACGCCTCGATCAACCTGGTGATGGTCGGCCTGGACGGGCGGCCCACGGGCAAGAACCTCAAGGACATCCTCGCCGAGTGGCTGGAATTCCGCTTCGCCACGGTGACGCGGCGCACGAAATTCCGCCTGGGCAAGGTGCTCGACCGCATCCACGTGCTCGAAGGGCGGCTGCTGGTCTTGCTCAACGTGGACAAGGTGATCAAGCTCATCCGCAATTCGGACGAGCCCAAAGGCGACCTGATGCGCGTGTTCAAGCTCACCGAGCGCCAGGCCGAGGACATCCTCGAGATGCGCCTGCGCCAATTGGCCAAGCTCGAGCACATCAAGGTGGAGCAGGAACTCGGCGGCCTCAAGAAGGAACAGAAGGGCCTGGAAAAGGTACTCGGCAGCCGCAAGGCGCTGGAAGCGCTGGTGATCGAGGAAATCGAAGCCGACGTCAAGGCCTTCGGCGACAAGCGCCGCACGGTGATCGAGGAATCGGAAAAGGCGGTGCTCGAGACGCCGGTGCTGGACGAGCCGGTGACGGTGATCTTCTCGAAGAACGGCTGGGTGCGCGCGCGCCAGGGCCACGGCGTCGACGCGGCGACGCTGTCGTTCAAGGAGGGCGATGCGCTCGCCGCGCTGATCGCCTGCCGCACCGTCGACCCGGTAATCTTCCTCGATTCGGCCGGCCGCGCCTACAGCGTGGACGCGGCGAGCCTGCCTTCCGCGCGGGGCGACGGTGTGCCGGCCTCGTCGCTGGTGGAAGTGCAGGGCGGCGCCAAGATCATGCATTGCCTCGCGGGCAAACCCGACACCAAGGTGCTGGTCGCATCGAGCGGCGGCTACGGCTTCCTCTGCACAATCGGCGACATGGTCTCCAACCGCCGCGCCGGGCGTGAATTCATGAGCGTGGAAGCCGGCGAAACTCCGCTTGCGCCCTGGGCCTACGACGAGGCTGCGGGCAACCATGTGGTCGCGCTGTCCGCGGACGGCCGGCTGCTCGCCTTCGACATCTCCGAAATGCGCACCATGTCCAGGGGGCGCGGCGTGATCGTCATGGGCCTGGATCAGGGTGAGAAGCTGCTGGCGGTGGCGGTGACGCGGCTGACTTCGGTCACGGTCAGCGGCATCGGCCGCGGCGGCAAAGAAAAATCCCTGGAAATCAAGGGAGAAAAGCTGCGCCACCACGTCGGCCACCGCGCCCGCATGGGGCGGGTATTGCCGGAGAAGGTGAAGCCTACTGCGCTGGCCGTGGCTCCGCCGCTGCAACTGGACGGAAAATAGCGCAAAAATTTCTGCTGCAATGCGGTAAAATTACGCCTTTTTCAGGCTGAACGGCTGCGCAGCATCATGGCACTGATAGTCCAGAAATTCGGCGGCACCTCGGTCGGATCGACCGAACGCATCAAGAACGTGGCCCGGCGCGTGGCGCGATGGAAAGGGCAGGGGCACCAGATCGTGGTTGTGCCCTCGGCCATGGCGGGTGAAACCAACCGCCTGATCGCGCTGGCAAAGGAAATCTCGCCCAGCCCCGATCCGCGCGAACTCGACGTGGTCGCCTCCACCGGCGAGCAGGTCACCATCGGCCTGCTGTCGATGGCGCTGATGGAGCAGGGGGTCAAGGCGAAGAGCTACACCGGCGGGCAAGTCAAGGTGCTCACCGACAGCGCCTTCACCAAGGCGCGCATCGAGCGCATCGACGAGAACCGCATGCGCGCCGACCTCGAAGCGGGCTATGTGGTAGTGGTCGCGGGCTTCCAGGGCGTGGACGCGCTCGGCAACATCACCACGCTCGGGCGCGGCGGCTCCGACACCTCGGCAGTGGCGCTGGCGGCCGCGCTGAAGGCCGACGAGTGCCAGATCTACACCGACGTCGACGGCGTCTACACCACCGACCCGCGCATCGTGCCCGAGGCGCGCCGCCTGGACACCATCACCTTCGAGGAAATGCTGGAGATGGCGAGCCTCGGCTCCAAAGTGCTGCAGATCCGCTCGGTCGAATTCGCCGGCAAATACAAAGTGAAACTGCGCGTGCTGTCCTCCTTCGAAGACAAGGAAGGCCCGGGCACGCTGATTACGTTCGAGGAAGACCCTAAAATGGAAAAAGCCATCATCTCCGGCATTGCATTCAGCCGCGACGAAGCCAAGATCACCGTGATGGGCGTGCCCGACCGCCCCGGCATCGCCTACCAGATCCTGGGCCCGGTCGGCGAGGCCAACATCGACGTCGACATGATCATCCAGAACGCGAGCGTCGACAACATGACTGACTTCTCCTTCACCGTACCGCGCAACGACTACGCCAAGGCGATGGACGTGCTCGACAAGCAGGTGAAGGGCCACATCAAGGCGAGCGACATCCGCGGCGACGCCAAGGTATGCAAGGTGTCGCTGGTGGGCGTGGGCATGCGCACCCACGCCGGCATTGCGAGCAAGATGTTCCGCACGCTGGCGGAGGAGGGCATCAACATCCAGATGATCTCCACCTCGGAAATCAAGATCGCGGTGGTGATCGACGAGAAATACATGGAACTCGCGGTGCGCGCGCTGCACAAGGCGTTCGAGCTGGAACAGCCGCAGTAATCCGCCGGGGCGCTCCGCCGCTGTACGCAGCCATGTTATAGTTCGCGCGTTTCCGGAGAGGTGGCCGAGTGGTCGAAGGCGCTCCCCTGCTAAGGGAGTATATGCTCAAAAGGTGTATCGAGGGTTCGAATCCCTCCCTCTCCGCCAATTCAAAAGGCCCCCGCGCGGGGCCTTTTGAATTGGTGCAGGGGGTGGGTACTTCGAGAACCCTCCGGTTCGACCAGGTCCAGAGGCGCCGCGCAGGACGCCAAGTCGCACGAGCGACTTGGCGGTCCCGAAGCGCGCAGCGCTGAGGGATGACGGGATCGCCACAAGGCGAGACCGGCACAATCCCTCCCGCGCATCGACACCGGCAGCCCGACGCAAGGCGATTGCGGATGACGGGATCGCCACAGGGCGAGACCGGCACAATCCCTCCCGCGCATCGACACCAGCAGTCTGACGCAAGGCGATTGCGGATGGCGGGATCGCCCTCAGGCGAGACCGGCACAATCCCTCCCTTGGTGGCAGCTCTCCGATACATCAGCGCAAAGTCGCTGGGGATGCCTGGATCACCGTCAGGCGACCCGGGCACACTCTCTCCCCCGTTGATGTCGCGGTGCGGTGAGTAATATTAGCCGATGGGTTCCGGTCTTCCGCCGGCGTATCCCTGGAAGCCGGCGAATCCCATTTCATCAAGCAGCAGGATCAGCGATTCGGACTCGACCGCTTGCGCGATGACCCGAATTTCGAGGGGCTCGGCAATTCGCATGAGCGACGACACGATGAAGCGGGTGTCCTGATTGTTTGCCGGTTCGGCCGTGAATTCCGGCGCGAGCTTGACGTAATCCGGCAGCAGGTAGTGCAGTTGCCTCAGCGAATCCCGGTGCAGGCTGAAATGGTCGATCGCGAATTGCGCGCCCAGACGCCGGATTTCCGCAGCGAAATCCCGGCTCAGAGCAGGACTCTGGATCGCGCCGAATTCCGTCATCTCGAATACCAGACGTTTGGCGAGGTCGCTTCGTCCGTGCAGCAAACCGATTATGCGACGATGAGATGCCGGATCGGCCACCGTCTGCGTCGAAACTTTCAGCGCAAAATACTTGACGATGGAAAAGTCCTCGCAGTCGCCCCCATCGCTCGCCATCATCTCCGCCGGTGACGCCCAGTAGTCTGCGACGTGCCAGTGGATCAGATCGTCCACAAAGGGCACTCGATTGAAGAACACGTTCACTGTGCCGAGCAAGCGCAGATCGCTCCCGGCGCTCTGCGCGGTCGTCCTTGTTCGAATGAACGCTTGCCAGCCGCCGAGGCGATCCCGCGCGGCCTGCCCGAATTGCCCGCTGTAGCGTTCGACCAACCCGGGGGTGACGCTGCGCGAGAAGCCGAGTTCGCGCGTTGCGGCAAATGCCGCTCCTGCCCCGAGGATGAACAACGCCAAACAGCGGAACCAACGCATTGCGCCGCCGCAACCGCGGCGAGAGCGGTCGGGATGTGGGTTGGCGGGGGAATTCATCTGGAGGATTCGGGTAACGGTGTTGCCGATGAAGGCTACCCTCGGCCGCACACGATGGCAACAGCGACTGGCGTTGCGGTTGCCCAGGTGGGGGGGCGGCCGGGGGGCAGGGCATTTGCTACTTTGCGACAATATTGCAATGTCCTTGTTGCACTTGTGGAAATGGCGGGGTTCTAATGTTGTGAACTGGGCAATCCGATTCGCCAATATTCGCTGCGAGGTTTCGACGCAAATTCCGCAACACTCAATATGATTCGCGACGCAATACTGCTGGAAACCTACCTCAGCGACCTGATCAGCTCGATCCCGGACGCGAGCTTCATGGTGGACCCCTCCGGCCGCATCGTGCTGGCAAACGCCGCGATTGAGAAGATGTTCGGATACGCGAGCCAGGGGCTACGCGGAAAATCGATAGATATCCTGATTCCGGAGCGCTATCGAACGGTTCATGCCGGCCACTGTTCGAGTTATTTTGCACATCCTCGGGCGCGCCCAATGGGGGCGGGAATGATGCTCTACGCGACGCGCAAGGACGGCGTCGAGCTTCCCGTGGAGATCAGCCTCAATCCAGTTGAGACCAGTGCGGGAATCTATGTCATCGGCGCGATTCGCGATGCCACACAGAGGGAAGAGCGCTACCGTACTATCTTCGAGCAGGTGACGGTGGGCGTGGTGCATACGAACTTGGACGGACGGCTCCTCGACGTCAATCCAAAATTCTGCGAATTGTCCGGCTATAAACGTGAAGAAGCGCTAGCACTCGATGTCGCCAGGTTGACGCACCCGGATGACGCCGAAATACTCATCC
>Ga0335085_10018033_pt1 | contig 10155 bp, 15 predicted proteins | sample Lox_Sample_45_FD_206712 | JGI IMG/M metagenome (GOLD analysis project Ga0335085, IMG submission 206712) | Soil microbial communities from Loxahatchee National Wildlife Refuge, Florida, United States - Lox_Sample_4.5 | ecosystem: Environmental > Terrestrial > Soil > Wetlands | place: USA... | reverse complement strand
CAACCACGACCTCGACCCATCCCGACGGCACGGGGCTCAAGGTGGTGATGTGCTCAGACAGCGGATGTCCGTCGGCGGCGGCGTGGCCGAGCATGTAAGCGGCGTGACGGATAACGGAAATGAGGTGACGTTATATGCAACGCACCCTTAAACTGCAGACCGAGCAAGGCGACCCCATCCGAATCGTGCTCGAGAACTGGGGTTCCGGCCTGGACGAAGCCAGGCGCCGTTGGACCATGGAAGGCGCGTTTTGGCTGTGCGTGGATTCGGGACAACTCGCGCAGCGCGCGGGAATGGCGGGGCTCAAGTTCTTCGACGCGAAGACACCCCTCCTACCATCGCCCGAATCGGACGACTACAACGCCGACGAGTCAACCGACGCGTTTGCGTCCGGTCAGACCATGGTCGAATACCTCATGATTGTCGCCGTGGTCGGCGCCGTCGCTTGGGGCACGCGCAACGTGGGACGCGATATCGGTCTGCTCACAAGCAATATCGGTTCATTGCTGAGTGCCAGGCCAAGTATCGTCTCTGTGCAGGACGAAGCGTCCGGAGGGCTGCATGTCGACATGCCGGAGAAATCAGACCTGACGGAAAAAACAGACCGTGGGCAGTGAAGCAGCGTGTACGGGACCTACAAAGTGCTCGGCAACAACACGCTGGCCAGTGGCGTCGATTCCGCTCTGACCAACGCATAAAGGGGCCGCGATGACTAGGGACCATCAACGGTCGGTCTCTGGCGCAGCGCGAACTAGAGGTTTCCTCAAGCCTGACGGGATTTTCCCTCGGCGGTCCGCCGGGCGGGCAGGTGCAAAGATGCCGCTGCCGAAAACGGCACCCGCGAGTGTGCGCTAAGGCGCGGCAGGAGCGAGGACCACAGCGCGCGGTCTGTCGTCAATGAGACGGTCTGAAGAGCGGGGAACGGCGCCTGCGCGGGCTGCGATAAAGCAGCGTCTATTCGGCTAGCTGGCCCGGGCTATCGTTCCACGCTTCCCGGACGCGCGGGTCTGAGCCTGCTGCCGCCTGGCGGCATCGAAGGGGTCGTCGTCGAAAGCGCTGATCTCGTGTGGGTTGAGCATACGCGCAAGTGCCAACATCTTCAGCGCGATTGCTTCAAGCGCACGTCCCAGCGATCGACGCACCTGCGCGTCGCGGACGCCTGCCGGCTGCGAGCGCAGCGCGGAGAAGAGGCTGTCGTACTCGGTCACCGCCGCTTCGACCATGCGCTTGTTGACTACGCGAGCGCCACCTGCGTACGCAAGGAGCATCGCGTTGTGGCAGATCACATTGATACGACGGGGGATTCCGGAGCTGTGACGAATCAGGTAGCGCAGTCGCGCGCGGCTTGAAAATCCCGTGGCTGCTTCCGTTGACTGCGCGCAGCCGTTGGTCTACGTAGCCGTGGCATTCGGCCCGCTGAAGTGGATTGAGTACCGCCTTCGCACCGATGCGCTGTTCGAGCTGGCAGAGCGACGGGTTGGTCAGCCGGCGTAAGAGTTCCGGCTGTCCAGTGAAAACTGATCCACGTGGGCGCGACGCCGTCGCTCGACCGGGCGATACTCGCCAACCGCCTTTCCCTACGACCAGCGGAAGCGGTGCAATTTCTATTTGACCTTCTGGGAGGCCTTCATCGGCACAATTCTGGCCGGAGTGGGGGGGGCGTGAGGCACGTCCTGGCCTACGATAGTCGCCTAGGAGATCCGCAATCCGAATGTCACTCGCCCCCCTTTTTGGTGCCCTAGGCCTAGATCGACGGGTGCATAGTTTTTGACACGCGCCCCGCCAAGTTTCGTGGCCCTGTCCAATCTTTTTTTGATACCAGTCCCAAAAACCACCGACTAACTTGCCAACGGACACAGGCGGCCGCCGAGTCCAGGCGCCAAATTTCTATTTAAATTGCTTATTATTTGGCGATTAGCGATGGTTTTACTCAGTTTTACATTCAGAAAGGCGTCTTGTATCGCCTAGGCATGACCGTTGCTTCTGCCAAGTATGAGTGATGTTTAGCCCGACTAACCTCAAGGTAGTGGGCTGACGCAAACCGCAGGAGGAGGGACGGTGGAACTGGAAAGTAGCGCTATCGAGGGAGTTTTCATCCCCGATGTCCTGACCCCGGGGCAGTATTACGATGGCATGCGCGCCGACAATGGTTGTGCCCGCCCTATAAAGCGCCTGATGCTGGCGGTGCTGGAAGACGCAGTGCGCTGCTATCTGACCTACGCCAACTCTCGCAGCCGCGCCCAGCGTCGGCTGTTCGTCGAGGCCGAAGGGTGGCTGATGGATCACAAAGCCGACGGCGCCTTTGCCTTCGACACCGTTTGCGAGACTCTGGGCATCGACCCCAATTGCCTGCGCGAGGGCCTGCGCCAGTGGCGTCTGAAGCAATTGGATGGGATGAATCCGCGCCGCTTGACGCGTCGATCGCCAGTGACCACTGTGGGACGGATTGGCGCGCCGCCTAAACGCCGCCAGCGGAAGCTTCCCAAGGAGGCCGACGGCTACGAACCCGATCTGATGTCCGATGATGGCCTCGCGGTCGCGGTCAACGGTAATGGCAATGGCAACGACGTCGTGTATCAGGAAAGCGCCATCGCGCCCGACTGCCTCGGCTACAATCGACCCGCTGAAATAGAAAACATCAACGGGACCGCCGACATCGATGCCGATGTGAACGTGCCATCGTGGGTCGCGATTCCGAAAGGCGCTCCAGTCGCTAATTCAGACCTGCTGCTTTGATGCCGCTCCGAGTGTCTTGGTCAAACTATTTTGGAGGAACATGGGATGTCTTTGCTTCGTAAAATTATCTCCACCATTCGTTCGGAACATGCACAGCAAGCGAGGAGGGGGTCCGCGCCTGCCATGCCTGCGGCAAATTGCGTCACGGCTGAAGTGGCCTTGATTAACCGGCCTGTGGGTGAGCTAGAGGAAGATGACAACCCTACGAAGCAGCGCCGCTATTACGTCAAAACCGGACGCTACGTCGATCACGAAGAGGTTGTGGCGTCACCATCGGAGAGTGCTCAAGAGATGATAATATTCGACAAAACCCCGACCGACCTCAAGTCGCTATTTCCCAAGCTTTCTCTGCGCTGAGAGTCGTTCTGATAGAGTGCTCGATGGTCCCGGCTGGCGAACCGCGACCAGCAATCCGCTGTCGCTGCCGCCTCCCGGCGACCCGCCACATCGGGCTCGAACTAGCCGAATTTCGGACTGAGCCAGCCCGAGGCCTCCGTGTGGCTGCCCGCTACGTCGTCGGAATGCTGACCGGGGAAGGCAGAAATCAAACGCAGCATCCTAACGCTCAGCCTTTTAAGGTACTGGACAACAGGGGTCGGCTCCTGCAACGCATCAGGCTTCCGTCCCCAGTGCCTACGGCACTCTGGCTCGCGCCAGCCGCCCTCCACCCCAGCCTTACGAAGCGGTGTCGCGTGCTGTTCTAGTTCGAATGATTCTTGTAATGGCCGCTACCGTGGGCGTTCTGGCCTCAGTCCCGATGCGCCCACACGCCGACGAGCATCATGGATGGGGGCGACTATGACGAGCACCACCATTGGCATAACTACGAATGGTGGCATCAACATCGTCCCGAGTGGTTCTGGCAGTATCATCCCGAATGGGCCGTGCACCATCCCGAATGGCGCCGCGCAGACGGCGACTGGGACGAACATCATCATTGGCACGATACAGACACGATTCGAGATGGGTCGCGGTGCATCACCCGGGTTGGAAGCCGGGTTGGAAGCCATGGCATGACGACCATCACGGGCATGGTTATTGAGCCCACCCTAGGCCGCGGCAGTGCGCCTTGTTCTCGCCGAGCCGATAGGCTGCCTGGCGATGATGTTAATCCCAGGTTGCGGAAAAGAGTCGCTCCATAAGCCCGGTTCGAAACCTTTGGCCGAGGCGGAGGATATCATCTGGTTCTGGGATCCGGTCGATCGCGGGATCTCCTGTTCCATCAACTCGATTGCCTCTCTCACCCGCCCCTGCTGCCCGAAGGCCCATCCGAGCATTCTTCTTTTTTGCGAATTCTTCGGGGCCTATTCCAATAAAGCGTCTTGCTCCGTGAACACACGCGCGGTTCTTGGTCCTTCTGCGCAAGGAGCCCATTCGCGCCCGCATCACTCACAGAGATAAACCGGGCGCGTCAGGTCCAAAGCGACCAATCGTGACTGGTCAGCACGCAGGCCGAGAGCAGCGTGTTGGTGACGGAGTGGGCAACCACGGCGTCAGCGAGAAGGCCCTTACGATAGAGGGCGGCGGCGAAAAACCATATCCCCGCGAAGGTTCCGGCCGGCCATTGGCCGTGCAGGACCCCAAAAACGGCTGACGATACGAGAAAGGAAACCCAAGGTGGACTGACCGAGCGCAATGGTCGCTCGGCAGTTGGCCGCTCTGGTGTAGCCTACCGCTCTCGATCTTCTCGACTCGCATTCATTGATTCTTCCCGGAAGGCGTCAACCAAATCCTGTTCTGCTTCGAAGAGTCCGGCCAGTGCGCGCATAGAGCCGGCTTCTTCTGTGGCGTGGTGCGAATCATCTGCCGCAGCGCGTAGAGCGTTGATCCGTGCTTGGCTCCGCTGCCGCACAATCCGTGAGAGAAGATCAGTTGAAAAAACGCTAATTATCACTGTCAGACATTCCTTACGATAATAAAATAATTTTAAACTAAGCCTGGATTTTGGTCAATCGGCTGGCAACCCCGGTTGTAGCGGCTTTCCGACTCTGATCCGCTGTATCGCCAAATCTTGCCGGACGGGTCTTTTGGAGCGTATTTCCTAAAATCGGTCGACTCCTCGCAAGCTGTTTCTGCATAATAAAACTTATCATAGATGGTTACTAGGAGTTATAAGACTATTTATTATCTTTAATCCCGAACCCGACCGAAGCGTTGCCCCTTATGTTGAGCGCCTACTAAGGCGAAGACGGCCGCGGAACGTTGTGCAACATCATCTACACCGTCGAATTCAAGGAGGACATCCTTCAGCTCAAGGACCAGCTCGCTGGAATGCGGATGCTATACGCCAACGACTGCAAGCTCGATACGCCCAACGTCATCCTGACCCAACGTCATCCTGACCCAACGTCAACGACGTGACCGTGGACGAGACGCTGGTCCATCTCGGCGAGATAGACTTCGGCGGCAAGGCGCAGTGCAAGGCTTCGGTGGCCATGTGGCGCAACCGTTCGACCGACCGCGACATGATCGCCGAGTTCAGCTACCAGCTGAGATTCGACGGCCTGGCCTCGTTGCATCGCAAGCCGCGCGAGCTGTCGGAGCAGTTCTTCAGGGCCATCCAGCTGGAGTGTGGTGGTTGGGTCGCGCTTGGCAGCACCAAGACCGCGATGGTTTACGGGATGGGAGGCAAGCCGGTCAATCATCCGTGAATGACGCGGGCGGATGGCCGAGAGGGAAACACGCGCACCCCATCTCTCTTGTTCCTAGTCGGCGAGAGAGACTTTGTAACCAAGAAGCTCGCGCGATCAGGCAATTTCCAATAGGCATCTCGAACAAACCGCGAGCGGGCAAATCGAGGAAACGCCCTGCAGAGCGATAGGTGCGCGCTTTGCTCAGCGCTGTCCGGTCGCTGCAAGGACGGAAACGGTATGATTGATCCAACCTGACCAGACGTTCGGGGAGACGAAGCCCAGTAGCAGCGCAAGCGCCGCACCCACGACGACCGCGGGCATTGCCACAGGCCACGCGTTGAATGCGCTCCTCGTGATTTTGACCGATTTGTAGTATAGGGCAGCGGTCTTCTTTGCGGTCCTGTAACTGACCTCTCTTTCTGCCGCGTTATAGGCCGCCTGCATTGCCGTATGGCAGAGCATATTGATTTTCCGCGGTATTCCGTCGCTCCGCCGAAGGAGGCATTTCAGAGCGCCGCGCTGGAAGATTTCCGAGCAGCTTCTACCTTGAGCGCTCAGCCTGTGCTCGACGTACTCGATACCCTGCGCCATGCTGAGTGGTTTGAGCACCCCGCGTGACGAAATTTGTTCATTCAATTGACGTAATTCCGGCTTATTCAGCCGCGTGGCGAGCTCGGGCTGCCCCACTAATATCAGGTGTAGGCGCTCTTGAGTGCGTTGTGCCAGTTGCCCCAGTTGCTGCAATACCTCATCGCGCAGTACCTGGGATTCATCGACTACTATCGCAATCCGCTCCTCCTTGCCTCGAAGCTCCAGCAATCGGTCCAGTGCCTCGAGGCCCAGATTCTTGGCCCCATAGGAGTAAAGATGCATCTGCTTCAGGACCAACTGCATGATTTCTGCGAACGAGAGCTTGGGATCGTCTATGTGCGCGATCCGGACGCGCTTGTGATCGCGCTGCAGTAAGGAATAGACGAGGGTCGTTTTACCGGTGCCCGCTTCGCCAGTCAGCAGGGTCAGGCCGCTCAGCTCCGCCGACAGTCCCGATTCGAGAGTGGCGAGGGCAGCAAGATGGGTTGGGCTGAAAAAGACGGGGCTGTTGGGTGATGCAGGCTGGAAGGGAGGCCCTTTCAGGCGAAAGTAGTGATAGTATTCCATTTTACGCCTAAGATTCAGTGGGTTAGCTGCCGACGTGGGCATGCCTTCCCGGTGTGAGATGAATATCGCCTGCAGTAGTCCGGGGCCATTAGGGTCTCCGGAGCCTCATGGCCTGAAGCGATCGCTCCAATAGCCGACCAGCTTCTTCGCGAACGCCTCGCTTACCCCATAGGAGCTGACCAGGGTTTGACATTCCTGAGCATAGGCTCGCGCCCGCCACATTTGCGCAAGGCGATAGAGCACTGCAAAAGCGAGATAGTCTGTCGCTATCAGATCCAGCAAACGCGCTTCGGGAAAACGAAATGCCGCGGCTAAACTGACAAGATCGAGCAGAAGTAAAAATCCGATCAACGAACTCATTTCGCCTCCATCGTTTCGGCTGCTGCATGAGAATCGGAGGCGGGCTCTCGCATCTCCGACTCCAGCTCGAACGGGGTGCCGTGATGGTATGAATAACCGAGGCCTTTGCGCAGCAGTTCTAGGTTCGGGCACGATTCCCGAGGGCTGAGACTAGTCGATTTGATTCTTTCGTTAAGCGTCATGACAAGAGTTCCTCCCTCGTTCGTCAGTCAAGCAGCAATTGTACCAATGACGCATTTGGGGTTAATCGCATGGTGCAATCGGCAATCTTAACTTCTATTATTCTAAATATAGCAGTGGTTCCGATTCACACAGCCGCTTCTCTCCCTAACTGCAGTGGAGATTGGCATGTCTAAAATAGCTGCATGCTCATTCGGGCTTTACTGAGCTTCCCATGGCGCCGCGAAGAACCGGGCTGACGAATTCTTCGCGCACGCCTTGGGTTGAGAGCGAGGGCAGGGGAGTTCGAGGCTCGACTGGTACACTCCGCTGGTGGTGCCCCGTCCGCAGAGCGACAAATCTCCGTTGCAGCTATAAATATCGTCGGCGGCCGGAAACCTCCCGGCTGCTGTGTCGCGACGACTTAAGCCGCTTACCAATCGATCTGCCTACGCGGACTGCCTGGCAACCGGCGGCTTCGGTGGCCAGAAACCGGATTCCGCTGTAACGCCTCGGTCTATTAGTCCTGCTCGTCCTCTTCGTCGACGAACTGTTCGATCGGAACACCGGAAGCGCGGGACAGACGAAGGGTGTGTCGCAGGCCGTTGATACTCCCCCTTTTCATCCACTTATGGACAGCCGCGCTCTGCCATGTGGCGACCAATCGCAAGCTGCATTGCGTGATGCTCTCCGCTCGACCTGGTTACCGACGCCAACCAGGAATCGGAACACGCAGTCGGCAAGCAAACAAGGGTGTGCAAGCGCTCCGTATCAGGTGACTTCCAAGCGGTCGCTAGAACGGCCCGCGAGCAGATAGAGCGCCACGGCGATCGCCAGAATGGCACCGGCATTGGCGCCTAGGTCAATCATGACCTGCCGGAATCGGTCTGGCGAAAGAGTGTCGCCCGTCACGCTCATTTGGGCGCCAATGGCCAGGATCCGCCGCGTCGCTGAAATGGCCGCGATGAACAGGAAGGGCTGCAACGATGTGGCGCGTTCCTGCAGGTAAGAAAGCACCGTCCGCAAGACCTCCATGATTATCATGACCAACAGCAGATCGTTGACCAGCGTAACGATGGCCAAGGCAAACCCGTTGTTACGGAGACTGGCAGGAAAAGCGACCAGGCTGTACCCAAGCATTCCGAGTGCGGCCAGCAGAAAGACTATCCCGACTAAGCCGTAAACGATGGCGTCGGCGGCCTCGAGAGCCGGTACGAGCGTGTGGTGGACATGTCGCGCGCCTGGAGCGGGGTGCTGACCGACCGAATGTTCCATCCCGTGTATCTTACCTTGCGCGAAAACTACAGACCTGAGTGTCACTTACTATCAAGGCGTGCATGGCCGCGCTATGTCCGTTTTGAGCCTCGGCCGTGGTTATAGAGAGGGCAGTCATCCGGTAATCGTCGCGGGCGAGATACACTGTCTGAAACGCCGCACACAAAAATCGAAGGACGGTATTTCGCCGTTCACCGAAAACCCGGCTCGGGATTCGTTTTAAGCTTCCGGTTCGCTTGAAGCACCGCGGTGCGATGCTTCACCTTCGCCGCGCGCCGCCTTCGCAATTTTCGGGGTCAGCGCTCGGGTTTCTTCGCGATTATGATGTACCGGGGATATTCGGGCCTTTCTGTCCACAGCTCCGCGTCCATCAGTGGTTCCGCCGCAGACAGGTCGAAGCCACTCGCGCGGACCATTGCCGCAAGTTCGGCCTCGGACCGGCCGCCGAACAGCGGCAGCCGATCACGAATCTCGACATACTCGTCACGCGGCTCCATCCCGCTCCACCAGCCCTCGATCAATACCAGTCTTCCGCCAGGGCGCAGGACGCGCCGCCAGGTTTGAAGTGCACCCTCGGGATGCGACAGGGTCCAGATCACATGACGCTCGACAGCGAGGTCGAAGCTCGCGGCGGGCAAACTGGCGAGGGTCTCGACGTCGTCGGCGACTAACCGGATTTCGACCTCTTGAGCGGCCGCCTTGGCGCGTGTCTGCGCGAGCATGAGCGGCGCCATGTCGACACCAGTTACGCGATGACCCTGAGCGGCGAGCAGCAACGAGAGGAAGCCCGTGCCACATCCGATGTCGAGTGCATCAAGCGCCGCGGGACCGGCAATCCTCGCGATCAACCGGCGCCAGGCGCGTGCCTGCATGTCGTTGAGCAGACCATGGCTGGCCTCCTCGTCAAAGTTGGCGGCACGCCGGTTCCAATGCCGCCGCACGAGTTTCTTCACCGCGTCCAAATCTTCAAACCCGTATAGCTGAGACTGGCCAGGTACGCCAGGGCCGCCAGCCGGATCCTTTCGCCGGGGCAGCTGTCATCGGGACGCCCTTGGTTATGGGTGTAGCGGGCGAGCATGGTTCGCCGGGCCCGGCGGGCGCTAACGGTGCAGCGCGCCGAGTATCCGCAAGCGAGCAGTTGGATCTCGAGGCGTCAGGCCACTTGTCTCCAGCCTCGGTAGTTCCGCGAACCACTGAAGGCAGCGTGTTGCACTCTAAGCCGGCGCGAATTTTCGGGAGCGCCCGCGCGGGCTCATCGTTGAGCGCAGTTCCCCACGTGTCGAGCGCGACGAGGCGCGCGCGAAGCTCTCCGAAATCTACGGAAGCACGCCTGCGGCGACTGCAGCATCGGGCATGGCTGTTCCGAACGATCGTTCTGGTTGTGGTAGTTTGGTATGGTGCCGTGGCGAGCCCTGTCGCGAGCAAAACGATGCAAGCGCAATGCTACGGAAGGATTGTCAGATGGACTTTGGCAAGGTTCACTTCGGCTCGATCGTCATCGACGGCGTAACCTACGCTCACGATGTGGTGATTGATCGTGGCGAGGTCTTCAAGCGCAAGAAGAAACCTTCGAAACAATTCCGTGAGCAGTTCGGACATACCCCCGTGTCGATTGAAGAGAAGCTGCCTTGGATTTGCAAACGTCTGGTAGTTGGAACAGGAAAATATGGGTCGCTTCCTGTAATGGACGAGGTGAAGCGCGAAGCGCGCCGGCGAAAAATCGACCTGATCATCGTGCCGACAGACGAGGCCATCGAGGTTTTTGCCCGTAATCCGAAGGACACAAATGCTGTGCTTCATGTGACGTGCTAAGAGAAGGGACTTGTCCTAAGCT
>Ga0335085_10018032_pt1 | contig 10156 bp, 9 predicted proteins | sample Lox_Sample_45_FD_206712 | JGI IMG/M metagenome (GOLD analysis project Ga0335085, IMG submission 206712) | Soil microbial communities from Loxahatchee National Wildlife Refuge, Florida, United States - Lox_Sample_4.5 | ecosystem: Environmental > Terrestrial > Soil > Wetlands | place: USA: Florida... | reverse complement strand
GAAACGCGTCCCGGCCCGCGAAGCCAAGTCCGCATCGTTCATCGTCGCCGCTCCCTCCACCCAGGCTTACCGGGACTACTCACGAGATCGCGTTCACCGCTGCGGCGACTCGCGATTGGAACGAGGCAGGCAGCGGAATCGACCCGTACTGGTCCAAACCGGCCTGGCCCGGACCGATCGCGGCCTGCATGAACGCCCTTACCGCCGCCCCGGTCGCGGAATCCGGGTACTTCGAGCACACGATCTCGTAGGTCGCCTCCACGATCGGGTAGGCGCCGGCCTGCGTCGGCTTGTAGAACGACGACGTGTCCACCACCAGGTCGTTGCCCTGCCCGGTGATCCGGGCGCCCGCGATCGTCTTGGCGACCGAGTCGGTGGTGATCGATACCGCATCCGGGCCGGCTGACGTGACGATCTCGGCCATGCTCAACTGCCTGCCGACTCCGAAGGACCACTCGTTGTAGGTGATCGACCCCTCGGTGCTCTGCACGGCCGCCGACGTCCCGTTGTCCCCCACCGCGCCGTCACCGACACCCCCGCCGAAGGTCTGGCCGACGCCTTTGCCCCACCCACCGTTGGACGCGACGTCGAGGTATTGCTCGAAGTTGGAAGTGTCGGCGGACTGGTCGCTGCGGAAGAACACGCGAATGGGCGTCGAGGGCAACGCGGTGCTCGGGTTGAGCGCTTTGATGGCCGGGTCGTCCCACCTGGTGACGCCGCCGTTGAAGATCTTGGCGAGGGTGGGCCCGTCAAGTTTCAGCGAGTTCACGCCGTTGAGGTTGTAGGTGACCGCGATCGGTTCGAACACCGCCGGCAGGTCCCAGGCCGGCGAACCGCACCGCTGCGCCGCGCGGTCTACCTGGCCTTTGGATGGGTTCAACGGATCACCGGAACCCGCCAGAGCGGTGACGTTGTTGAGAAAGTCGGTCACCCCAGCGCCGGAGCCGTTGGCGTTGTAGTCGAGCGTGTAGCCCGGGCAGGCACGGACGTAGGCGTAGACGAATTGTTCTATCGCGTTCTCTTGCGCGGTCGCGCCGCTGGCCTTGAGTTGCCTGTTGCCGCCACACAGCACCGCAGCCGGCGCCGCGCCGGGCCCGGACGACGAGGCGTGGGTGGCCGAACCGCATCCCGACAGCACCACCGCGCCGACGGCAAGCAGACCCACCACGGCGCCAGATCGGTTGAGTTTCACTCGGAACTCCTGCCCGGAAAGAACACGCGAACCAGTCCACATACAAGCCCCCGAATATGGGTGCACGATTAGCGGCGCCTTTGGAAATGGGCAGAAGCTTATGAACGCCGTTCAAGATAAGCACTGGATCAGTGTCCGATTAGCACGAACTGTGAATCTAAGCACCCGATTAGTAGTGCCTTTGAACATATGCAGAGCATTACTTCGCGTGGCCCCGAATGCGCTTTGGCGACGTAGCTTTATGGGGTGTTGATCAGCCCCGAACAGCTCGGCGCCGAGTCCGGTATCGGTACTGCCGATGTCGATACCCCGGTCATGGCGGCGGTAAACCTCACCCTCGGCTTTGGCCCCAAAACCGTTCTCGAACAAGTGAATCTGAACTTTTCCCCGCGTGCGGTGACGTGCTTGCTGGGACCGACGGGTTCGGGTAAGACGACGTTCCTGCGCACCCTCAATCGGATGAACGACAAGGTTTCCGGATACCGCTACACCGGTGATGTGCAGTTGGGCGGACACAGCATCTTCACAAATCGTGACCTCATGGAATTTCGCCGGACGGTCGGCATGGTGTTCCAGCGGCCAAATCCGTTTCCCATGTCAATTATCGACAATGTCATTGCTGGGCTGCGCGCGCACAAAATGGTGCCGCGCAAAGAATTCAAGACGGTCGCCGCGGCCCGGCTCACCGAGGTCGGCCTCTGGGATGCGGTCAAGGATCGTCTCGGCGATTCGCCGTTCCGGCTCTCCGGCGGTCAGCAGCAGTTGCTGTGCCTGGCCAGGGCGCTCGCGGTCAACCCCGAGGTGCTGTTGCTCGACGAGGCCACCTCGTCGCTGGACCCGACCACGACAGAAAAGATCGGGGAGCTCATCCGTTCGCTCGCCAATCGGCTCACCGTGATCATGGTGACGCACGATCTGGCCCAAGCCGCCCGGCTCGGTGACCGGACCGCCCTTTTCTTCGACGGCAGGCTCGTCGAGGAAGGGCCGAGCGAGCAGCTGTTCCTGTCGCCAAAGCATGCGGAAACCGTCCGTTACGTCTCGGGATTTTTCGGAGACCGCAGGAGAACCGATCGGGGGGCGAGAAGGGTGAACGAACAATGAGAATTCGTCTGCGTGCGCTGGGGGCTATGGTGCCGGTGGTCTCGGTTGCACTGGTCGCATCGGCCTGCGGCCATCCATCAAGCGGAGCGGGGGCTTCCGGGGCGGCCCCCGGCGGCAACCCCGCCGCCACCCCCGCGGCGTCCAACGTGGCGTTGTCGGAGACCGGTGCCACGGAGCTGTATCCGTTGATGAATCAGTGGGTTCCGGCCTACCACTCGAAATACCCGAACGTCACGATCACGACCGGAGCCACCGGGTCAGGTGCCGGTATCTCCCAGGCCGCCGCCGGGGCGGTCAACATCGGCGCCTCCGGTGCGTACCTGTCCAGCGGCGACATGTCGGCACACAAGGGGCTGATGAACGTCGCGTTGGCCGTGGCCGCCGAGCAGATCAACTACAACCTGCCCGGTGTCAGCGAGCACCTCAGGCTGAACGGCAAGGTGTTGGCGGCCATGTATCAGGGCAAGATCAAAACCTGGAACGACCCGCAGCTCGCTGCCCTCAACCCGGGGGTCAACTTGCCGCCCACCCCGGTGGTTCCGCTGCACCGGTCCGACGGCGCCGGCGACACGTTCGTGTTCACCCAATATCTGTCGAAGCAGGACCCCGACGGCTGGGGCAAGTCGCCGGGCTTCGGCACCACCGTCGACTTCCCCGCGGTTCCCGGCGCCCTGGGCGAGAACGGCGCCGGCGGCATGGTGACCGGCTGCGCCCAGACCCCCGGCTGCGTCGCCTACATCGGCACCAGCTACCTGGACCAGGCCGGCCAGAAGGGACTGGGTCTGGCCCAGTTGGGCAACGCGTCCGGCAACTACCTGCTGCCCGACCCGCAAAGCATCGGCGCCGAGGCCGCCAGCTTCGCCGCGCAGACCCCGGCGAACGAGGTGATCTCACTGATCAACGGTCCCGCGCCGGACGGCTATCCGATCGTCAACTACGAGTACGCCGTCGTCTACAGCGCTCAGAAGGACGGCGCCACCGCACAGACCATCCAGGCCTTTCTGCACTGGGCCGTGACCGACGGCAGCAGCCCCTCCTTCCTGAACTCCCAACACATGCAGCCGCTGCCCGCCGCGGTGGCGAAGCTGTCCGACGCCCAGATCGCCACGATCACCGGCTGAGCGGGTTGCGGTGACCCTCACTTTGCGCGCCGGGCCCTCCGCGGCGCGGGTCGGCGACGAGGGCCGCGCGGTCCGCTGGGCGGGTCGGTTCAGCGCGGTGGTGCCGCTGCTCGCGGTGGTGTTCGTACTGGCGGTGCTCGTCATCGAGGCGGTCGGCGCGGTCCGGGTGAACGGGCTGCATTTCTTCACCGGCGTCCGATGGAACCCGGGCAACACCTACGGCGAGACGGTGGTCAGCCACGGCGTCGCCCATCCGGTCGGCGCCGAGTACGGGGCGCTGCCGCTGATCGTCGGCACCCTGGCCAGCTCTGCGATCGCCCTCGTCGTCGCGGTGCCGGTGTCCATCGGAGCCGCCCTGGCGATCGTGGAACGGTTGCCCAAGCGTCTGGCCTCGGCGGTCGGCATGGTGCTCGAACTGCTCGCCGGCATCCCCAGTGTCGTGGTCGGCCTGTGGGGCGCGATGACGTTCGGGCCTTTCATCGCCCACCACATCGCCCCCGCAATCGCCCGCAACACACCAGATGTGCCGCTGCTCAACTACTTCCGCGGCAACACCGGCAACGGCGAGGGAATGTTGGTGTCCGGCCTGGTGCTCGCGGTGATGATCATTCCGATCATCGCCAGCACCACCCGCGACCTGCTGCGGCAGGTGCCGCTGCTGCCCCGGGAGGGTGCCGTCGCGCTGGGGATGTCCGACTGGGAGTGTGCCCGCAGGGTCACCCTGCCGTGGGTGTCCAGCGGCATCGTCGGTGCCGTCGTGCTGGGCCTGGGACGCGCGCTGGGCGAGACGATGGCTGTCGCCATGGTGTCCGGGGCGGAGTTGGGCGCGCTGCCCGCCAACATCTACTCGACGATGACCACCATCGCCGCCACCGTGGTGTCGCAGCTGGATTCGGCGCTGACCGACTCCACTAACTTCGCGATCAAGACGCTGGCCGAGGTGAGCCTGGTGCTGATGGTGATCACCTTGCTGACCAACGTGGCGGCCCGCGCGCTGGTGCGCCGGTCCTCGGGCACCGCGCTGCCGGTCGGGCGCGGTGTCTGAGGTGGGTGCGTCATGAGATCGATCGGCACTCGGCGCAAGCTGGCCGACGCGCTGTTCTGGGCGGCCTGCCTCGGCTGTCTGGCGGTCGTGGTCGGCCCCACGTTGTGGATGCTGATCGGAGTGGTCGGCCGCGCGTTACCGGTGTTCCATTTTCACGTGCTGACTCAGGACAGCCCGGGCGGCCTGCGCAACGCCATCGTCGGAACCGTGGTGCTCGGGCTCGGGGTGATGCTGGTGTCCGGCACCGTGAGCGTGCTGGCCGGGATCTACTTGTGTGAATTCGCCACCGGCAGAATGCGTTCGATCCTGCGCGGCGCCTATGAGGCGCTGTCCGGTATCCCGTCCATCGTGCTCGGCTACGTCGGCTATATCGCGCTCGTGGTGGACTTCGACTGGGGGTTTTCCCTGGCGGCCGGGGTGCTGGTGCTGTCGGTCATGAGCATTCCGTACATCACCAAGGCCACCGAGTCCGCGCTTTCCGCGGTGCCCACGTCCTACCGGGAAGGGGCGGCGGCGCTCGGGCTGCCTTTCGGTTGGACCCTGCGCAGGATCGTGCTGAAGCCGGCGCTGCCCGGGATCGTCACCGGGATGCTGGTGGCGCTGGCACTGGCGATCAGTGAGACGGCGCCGATGCTGTACACGGCAGGCTGGTCGGATTCGCCGCCGACCGGGCAACTCACCCACTCGCCGGTCGGTTACCTGACCTATCCGATCTGGACGTTCTATAACCTGCCTTCGAAATCCGCCCAAGACCTCTCATATGATGCGGCCTTCCTACTCATAACTTTCCTGTTACTGCTGATCATCATGGGACGGATGATTAGCTGGCTCGCCCGTCGGCATTTGGAATCTTTGTAAGTTCTATGTGAAGCGCTCACCACTAGGCGTGGCATTCATAGGACATTCAGAATGATGCGATGCGCCATCTCGATTCCGGACCATTGCTGCGGAATTTGCGGCACGACCTTCCCGCGTCGCTCGTAGTCTTCCTGGTGGCCCTGCCCCTGTCGCTGGGGATCGCCATCGCCTCCGGCGCTCCGCTGATGGCCGGTTTGATCGCCGCCGTGGTAGGCGGCATCGTCGCCGGTTCCGTCGGCGGCTCGGCGCTTCAGGTCAGCGGCCCGGCCGCGGGCCTCACCGTCGTGGTGGCCGATCTGATCGCCGACTTCGGCTGGGCGATGACCTGCATCATCACCATCTGCGCAGGAGCCATCCAGATCCTGTTCGGGGTGATCAAGGTGGCGCGCGCGGCCCTCGGCGTCGCCCCCGTCGTGGTGCACGCCATGCTGGCGGGCATCGGCGTCACCATCGTTCTGCAGCAGGTCCATGTCCTGATGGGTGGTAAATCCCGCAGCTCTGCGTGGGAGAACATCAAGGCGCTGCCCAACGGCATCATGAACCATGAGCTGAACGAAGTGATCGTCGGCGGGATCGTCATCGGCATTCTGCTGTTATGGCCGAAGCTGCCGGCCAAGATCCGGTTCATCCCCGGTGCGCTGGTGGCCATCGTGGTGGCGACCGCGGTGGCCGAAGTTGCACACCTGGAAGAAGTCGACCGGATCAACCTCAAGGGCGACTTCTTCAAGGCCGTCGGCCTGCCGCATCTGCCCGCTACGGCCCCCGGCGGAGCGCCGTGGATGCACGAGGTCAGTGGTGTGGCGGTGGGAATCATCACGGTCGCCCTGATCGCCAGTGTCGAGTCGCTGCTGTCGGCGGTGGCGGTCGACAAGCTGCACAACGGTCCGCGGGCGAACTTCAACCGCGAGATGATCGGGCAGGGCAGCGCGAACATGTTGTCCGGCCTGCTCGGCGGGCTGCCGGTTACCGGGGTCATCGTGCGCAGCTCCACCAACGTGGCCGCCGGTGCACGCACCCGGACGTCGGCGGTGCTGCACGGGGTATGGATCCTGCTGTTCGCGTCGCTGCTGACCGGACTGGTGGAACTCATTCCCAAGGCGGCGCTGGCCGGCCTGCTCATCGTGATCGGTATCCAGCTCATCAAGCTGGCGCACATCAAGCTCGCTTGGCGCACCGGCAATTTCGCAATCTATTCGATCACCATCGTGTGCGTGGTGTTCCTCAACCTCCTCGAAGGCGTGGCTCTTGGCCTGGCTGTCGCGATATTCATGTTGCTGACGCGGTTGGTCCGCGCACCCATCGAGGCCCGGCCGTACGGCGACGGCGAGGCCAAGAACTGGCGGATCGACATAGACGGCACGCTCAGCTTCCTGCTGCTGCCCCGCCTGACCCAGGTGCTGTCCAACGTGCCGCCGGGGTCTCATGTGCGGCTCACGCTCAACGCGGATTACATCGACGAGGCGGTGTCGGAGGCCATTTCCGATTGGCGACGGAGTCATGAGGCGACGGGCGGAGTCGTCGTCATTGTCGAGAGGTCGCCGGCGACGCTGCACCACGCGCACACCAGCCGGCCCAAACGTCATTACCAACGCCCCCCGAAGGACGCGGTTTCGCGGGCATCGCAGAACGGTGAGCACCACGATGCCGGGCCCTCCATTCTGGACGGGGTCGACCAGTACCACCGCAACGGTCGCGACGAGCTGTATCCGCGGCTTGCCGAGCTGACCGATACGCCGACACCGACTGCGGTGTTCATCACGTGTGCCGACTCGCGGATTCTGCCCGACGTGATCACCGCCAGCGGGCCCGGTGAGCTCTATATCGTCCGCAACGTAGGCAACCTGGTACCGGCCGATGGAGCCGACCGATCGGTCGACGCCGCACTCGATGTCGCGTTCAACCACCTCGGTGTGACTTCAGTTGTGGTGTGCGGACATTCGTCGTGCCGCGCGATGGACGCACTGCTTGCCGGTGCCACGGATCAGACGGCTACGGGCCAGTGGCTGGAACACGCACACGAGAGCCTCGACGCGTTCCAGAATGACCATCCGGCACGCGGGAGCGCCGACGGCGTCAGCGAGGCCGACCAGCTGAGCATCGTCAACGTGGTCGTGCAGATGGAAAGACTGGCCGCCAATCCGATCTTGGCCGGCGCGAAGGAATCTGGCGCATTGAGGATCTACGGCATGTTCTTCGACATCTCGACGGCCCACGTGTACGAGGTCGATCAGGACGGCCTGGTGCGCCCCGTCGAGCCCGCCGGTGCGCAATAGGTCGCAATAGGTTCAGCCCTGCGGAAGACGTACGACCTGAAGGAAGAACTCGTCGATCTGCCGTACTGCGCTGATGAATTGGTCGAGGTCGACCGGCTTGGTGACGTAGGCGTTGGCGTGCAGTTCGTAGCTGCGCAGGATGTCCTCCTCGGCCGAGGAGGTGGTGAGCACGACGACCGGGATGCGGGACAGGTCCGGGTCGGACTTGATCTTCTCGAGCAGTTGCCGGCCATCGTATTTCGGCAGGTTCAGATCGAGCAGGATGAGGTCGGGCCGCGGCGCATCCTGGTATTGACCGCGCCGGTAAAGGTAGTTCAGGCCCTCCTCCCCGTCGTGCGCGACATGCAGCCTGTTCTTGAGTTTGTTGTGCTCGAACGCTTCCCGGGTAATGAGCTCGTCGCCCGGGTCGTCTTCGACGAGCAGGATGTCGATCGCTCGGCCGGCCGGTGTCATTCGCGTGCTCCTTCAGTGATCGCGCCCACCGGCTCAGCATTGAGCCCTTCGATGGGGAGGGTGAATTCGAATCGGGTTCCGCCGGTGTAGGACGTGTCGATCCAGATAGTGCCGCCGTGGTGCTCGACGATTTTCTTGCACAGCGCGAGACCCATACCGGTTCCCCCGTACGCGTCGCGGCCGTGCAGGCGCTGAAAGATGACGAACACCTTTTCGGTGAACTCCGGTGCGATGCCGATCCCGTTGTCCGACATACTGACCAGCCAGTCGCCGGCACGTCGCCGGCACTCGATGACGGCGCGGGGCGGGCGATCTTCATTCCGGAACTTCACCGCGTTGCCGATCAGGTTCTGCCACAACATCGTCAGCAAGGTGGGGTCGCCCATGATGCGCGGCAGCGGCTCGGCCGGGCGGACTATTTCAGCGCCGGACTCCTCGATCGCGACGGCAAGATTGGCCAACGCGGCGTCCAGCGGGGCGTCGAGGTCGACCTCGGTGCGCATGGTGCCCAGCCGGCCGGCCCGGGAGAAGCTGAGCAGGTCGTTGATCAGCACCTGCATGCGTTTGGCGCCGTCGACCGCGTATCCGATGTATTCGGAAGCGCGCTCGTCGAGCTGGTCGCCGTAGCGCTTCTCGAGCAGCTGGCAGAACGAGGTGACCTTGCGCAGCGGTTCCTGCAGATCGTGCGACGCGACATAGGCGAACTGCTCGAGTTCGGCGTTGGAACGTCGCAATTCGGCCGCCTGTTCGTCCAATTGCGCACGCGCCAACCGCGACACCTCGAGCTCGCTGACGATGCGCTGGCGCATGTTCTCGACGTCAATGGCCATGGCTCGAATGTCTTTCGGCCGCCGCGGGGGTGTGATGCTCTCACCGAAGTTTCCCTCGGTGATCCGCCGGCACGCCGAAGCCAGGGCGAGCAGGGGAAGGGTGACCGCGCGCCGGGTCAGCAGACCCAGCAGGGTCGCGGTGATACAGAAAACCAGCACCATCGCCAGCAGCACCCGGTCCCGCCAGTCATCGATGTGTTCGACCTCGGCGATGGCATGCGCGCGGACCGCGACCAGGTGCGTGTTCTGTAAGTCGAAAAGCTGTCGCAGATGGTCGAATTCGGCCTTGCCGCGTTCTGCCGTCTCGCTGCCCACGACATTGGGGGCCTTCGGCTGCACGCTCGAGATGACCGGATCGGCATAGTTTTTCCGCCAGTCGGCGGCGGCCGTCTCGATCGCATCCAGATCAGCGATGGCTTCGGGGCGCTGTGCCAGGTGCTGCCGGATCACTTGGGCCGCCGCGTGTTCGGCTTCCTGCCCTTCGTAATACGGCGTCAGGAACTGGCGATCGGCGGAGATCAGGTAACCACGGACGCCGGTTTCCTGGTCGCGCAGCGCCGCCTGCAACTGGACCGCGGCGATGCGCGCCGGCGAGATATCGTCGTTCAGCTCGCGCGAGACCTCGTCGGTGCGATGCAGCAACACCGTGCCGACCCCCGCACCGATCAGCACCAGCACCCCCATGCTGAACAGCACCACGAATTGCCATCCCCGCACGGTCAGCTGTAGATCCCGCAGCGGTGTGAACTTGGGGCTCACCTCGCGGTCCGCTGCACGCGCAGCACCGCTATGTCGTCGGTGAGCCCGCCCAGTGCCTGGGCCCGTTCCTGCGCCCCGTCGATCAGCGCGTCGACGAACGCCGGACCGGGCAAGCCGGCGTGCGAGCGGGCCAGCGCGAGCAGACCGTCCTCGCCGAGTCGCTGCGTGCCGTGTCCCGAATACCCCTCGAACAGCCCGTCGGTGAGCAGCAACAGCCCGTGACCGGACGGCAAATCGATCTCGTACTGCGGCCAGTCCCCGGCATGCAGGCCCAGCGCCGGCCCCCCCGGCGGCTCGATCCAATCCACCGTGCCCAGGGCGCCGGGGCCGTGCAGCAACATCCCCGGGTGGCCGGCGCGGATCGCGGTGATGGGTCGGCCCGGGCCGACCGGACCAGGCGGGATGGCCAGCGTGAGCACCGTCGCGAAGATCCCCTTGCCCGCGCGTTCGGCGTCCAGTACCCGCTCCAGCTGCCCCATCAGGTCGGCTCCGTGAACACCGGCAAGCGTGAGCGCGCGCCAGGC
>Ga0335085_10018031_pt1 | contig 10156 bp, 5 predicted proteins | sample Lox_Sample_45_FD_206712 | JGI IMG/M metagenome (GOLD analysis project Ga0335085, IMG submission 206712) | Soil microbial communities from Loxahatchee National Wildlife Refuge, Florida, United States - Lox_Sample_4.5 | ecosystem: Environmental > Terrestrial > Soil > Wetlands | place: USA: Florida... | reverse complement strand
GTGCAGCAGGCCGCATGCTTGCCGCAGCAGGCCATCCTGCCCGCGACCTTGTCGTGGTTGCAGCAGGCGCAGGTCTTGGACTGGTCGCCACCGGGCTGCGGCGGCGCGGTTTGGGTTGCGCTCTGGGCCATCAAGCCCAGGGCCATGACTAACGTGCTCACAACTACCAGAAGTTTCGATTTCATAACGTCCTCAGAATTCGGTTAGAGCAGACCTGGCGGTCCGCCGCGATACCAGTGCGACGGCATATCGCCACCGTCGCCAAGAAAGCGGTGGATTGAAGTGCTCGCTTTGTTGACCGCCTCGGTTTTGAAAGGGCACGGCTTCAGCCGTGCCGCCATGCGCCATTTTCAACGCTGGCTTTAGCCTCTGAGGGGAGCTCGATTTCACGAGATCGCCGTTGGCGCTGAACTGGCCGGAGCGAGACTTTCCGGGCATGACTGCGGAAGCCACCGGCCGCGTCGGCGTATTGCTCAAGTCGCAGCAGGGTGGAGGTTCGGAGAAATGAGTCGCGACGGACGCACGCTGTGATGGGCAACAGGGCATGGGGGCAGCCCCATGCTGCATAGGAAGCATCTGGACGTGGCATCGCGGCGCAGAGGCGGCGGAGAGCATCGCCAATCCACACTGCGCCCACAGAGCGACGCTCAACGCCAGAAACAGCGACCACATCCTTCGCCTTGCGCGCTGCGAGCTCATGCTGGCTACAGTCTCGTTCCTGCCCTGACCACCTGTCTGTGACCGGCGTCACTACCCGGGGCTTGACGGCCAATTACGGAAATCGTTTATGCTCGATGGTTGGAGCAAGTCCGCTGGAACGCGCGAATCTCGCGCAAGATTGCGGGGCGTCATCGTTCCATAACCAGAAGATCGAAGGGAACCAACTTGAGGAAATCACTTTTCTTTGCTGTATTTGTCCTAATTGCCTTGACCGTCGTTCATGCTCTCCCGCAGAGTGGGACAGCCACTTCGCAGCCGGCCTCCGGCAAGATTGGGCCTTCAGACGTGTGGGAGCCGCCCCAGGATTTCGTTACCAAGGCGCACGCGGCCTGCGACAAGACTAATCCTCCGAACTACGCGGAATGTTTCATCGGTCAGATGTCCCAGCAAGGGGCGCCCGCTGATGCCGTCAGCTTCACTCGCATGTTATACAAGAGCAACGGCCAGGTGGGCATCATGATCGCTTTCAACAGTGTCGGCCCGGTGGACGCGGCGCGCGTGATGTACCCACTCCGCGCCAATGATAACTACGGTCTGCTGCTGGTCAACGGAGATCCCCCGGTCCTGGACGTGGACGACCTTAAGAAGCTCGACCGCGCCGCCATGGAGCAGAATCCGATGTACCAGGCGGTCAAGCAGAAATACAGCGGAACCGACATCTGGCCCGGCGACCGCAGCAACCCGATCTGGCCGCAGGTCAAGCCTCTGCCCGAGGGCGGGCAGCAGTTCATCATCGGCTACCCACTGCTCAACGGATGTCACGCCTGTCAGCATACCGGCTTGGCACTGTTTTCGTGGGACTTCGACGCCAAGGGAAAGTTTCTCGGCACGAAATACATTCCCACGCCGCCGCCGCCGAAGCTGATGCGTCCCAACCGCAAGTCACAGCCGCCGCCGGATCAGCAGCAACCGCCGCCACAGTAATCGCGGACGCTCGGGGTAGTGCGGCGCTTCGGCGCCGCGTCCGGCCGCGACAACCGAAAACCGCGTCCGCCCCAATCTGCGCACAAGCACCGCGCATTGGGGGGGCCGTTCGAAGGCCCGCTCTAGCCGAGCTTGCTGCTTACACCAACCGTGGAATTGCTCTAAACTCATGTATCAGCTCAATGCAGCGCTGAGGGAACTAATGCGTACACCGTTACGGTTCATCATCCTGATCGTCGTCACTGGTAGTTGTTTCGCGCAGCCCAAACCCGGAGCTATTGCTGCTGCCGGGGTATGGCAACCCCCGCAGGATTTCCGGAACAAGGTGACTGCGGCCTGCGGCGCGCCATCGCAAGAGCGCAAGTTTGCCGACTGCTTCACAACACAGATGTCGAAGGCCGGGGCGCCGGCTGCCGCCGTCAACTTCACGCGTGAGCTGTATAAGCAGAGCTCCAGCGATTTGGGCGTCATGACCGCCTTTCATCATGTCGGGCCGGTGGACATTGCCTGGGTGGTGTATCCGCTTCATGAGCCCAGCGACTACGGCCTGTTTCTCATCAACGGGGACCCCGAATTCGTCAACATCGAGGACCTGAAGCAGCTTGACCAGAAAGCGATGCAGCAAAGCTTCCAATTTCAGGACCTGCAAGGCCTGTATCCAAAGGTGGGTCTATGGCATGGCGATCGTAAAGGGCTGCTGTGGCCCAACTCCCAACGCGGGGCAAGCGGCGGATTGCAGTTCATCGTGGGCTATCCGCTGCGCAACGGCTGTTCCACCTGCACCAACGCTGGTGCAGCCCTGTTTACCTGGAATTTTGCTGCGGACGGCAAATTTGTCGGCACCTCGTTCATGGGGCTCACGCCTGCACCCTTCAGGCCCGGGAGCTCCTCATCGCCGGAGTGACAAATCTGCTTAACCTCGCCTCCTGACGCAACCCACTCAGCGCCCATTGGCCGGGCTGACGGCAGGAACTTTCGGAGCTGGAACGGCTTCCCCGAGAAAGCGCTGGACAACTGCCGCATTGGCTGCGGTCACGGCACTCAGGAAGTCACCATACTCGGCGCTCTCACCACCGCACTGAGCACCCCAGGAATCTTTCACTGCGGTGGCGCGCACCGCGCACTTGCCGTCGTAGGGATTGCCCCGATTGGACATCAGGCCCCAGTTCGTATGCTCGGCTGCCTTATCGTCGGTGAGGCCCCAGAAATCGATGCCTAAGATCGGGAACGATCCGTCCGCGGCCTGAGCGTTGAAGATATATTGCTGGTCTTCGGCATAGACCTGGCCACGCTTCTCCTGCGTGCGATAGTCCGCATCCGTAGTCGAGCTTTGCCCGTGCCAGGAAGAATCCTGATTGGCGCTCAACCCATACCACAACAGCACCGGCTTGCCGGTCTTCTCGTAGGCTGCCGTGGCGACCGCCAGGTTCTGGGGATAAACCGAGTCGTAGTTCAGGAAGAGCGCATCCACGCCGGCCTCCGCCAATGCCGGCAGAACCTGCGGCCGGGTTCCGAATGCCCCCTGGCCGCCCAGCGCATTGGGTCCGAAGATCAAATGGTGCTTGTCGTAAGCCCGGATGCCCTGCACTTCGACCGACTCGAATTGCAAGACATACTGATAGAGCATGGCGTCAAGGTCGGCCTGCACCGCCGGCTTCGCCCCATGCAGCAGGTAGGGATCGCCCCCCAGCCACTCGCGGTGCCTCCCGTCCTCATCGAGCAAGCCCGATCCTGCGCCGTACCCGCCGTCATCGCCAAAGCTGGTGTAGTTGCTTCCCCAGGCGGCATTCAGCGCCTCAACGGTTCCATACTTCTTCTGCAGGTAAGCGCTCCACGCGTATTTCGCATACAGCTTGGGATCACTATGGTCCTTGTACGCAAGATTGGCGACTGCGATCAGAAAGCCCATGTGAGGATAGCTGTTGGGCTTCAGCGGATTGTCTCCCGCCCCTTTCAGCGCCCACAGGAAATCGGCATCGTCCGTGGTGATACCCACGATCCACGGAGTCTTATGGAAGTCGCCGCTGAAGGTGTTGCGCCATTGTTGGATCTCGCCCTTTACGCAGGCCGGCCACATGGGATCGAAAGGGTCCAGCATGGGGGTTCCGTCCCAGATGCCGTAGCTGGCCGGCACCCCCGCGACGATGTCCTTGATGGGCTGCTTGGAGCCGCAAACCTCGGGATGATACGTAGCCTGGGCCGCCGGACGCGGCATAAGGATAAAAGGCATCTTGATGGCCGCCCCGCCGGGTCCTGCCGACGGATTGCCGATGGGCAGAAAGGCGAGATGAGCGTAGTCGCCGATAACGTTGAACCCCCACGCCTGAATCCGCTTCAGCGTGAGCGTGAACCAGGGTGTGTGATCGCTGCCGTGGCGCGATTGCATGACCGCGGGCTCAATGAAGGCGTAGGTCGCATTCTGCACCGCCCGCAGGTATAAGGCGTTGCCCATCGGGGAGACAAAGTTCCACCGCTTGACGCCGTCGCCGCGCGTCGCCTCCTCAAGGCGGAAATATCCCGTCGCACCGCCCGGCGAAGGAAGCGCCGTCAGCCCGCCAAACTTGTCGGTGGCAGGCGGCGCGGGCGGCTGAGCCGGCGCCGGGCTCGGCGGGGACACCTGTGCCGCCAGCAGGGATGCCAGAAGTATCACTGCATTCAATAAGACGCATCTCATTATCGGTACTATACCCCGGGGCTAACACGTCGTAGGTCCCAGAGCACCTATTCCCGTAGGTGAGATACAAATCAGCCGTTTCAGTTCCCTTCAACCCCTCGCAAGCCGGAAGTCGGCACCACGGGTGGTGGCCCAGGTGAGGTGAACCACCAGTCGTGACCGACGTCACCGACAAGATGTTTGGCGACATCTATTCTGTGCTCGTTCCGGAAATCCCAGTTAAAAGGTGCTGGCCGGTAGCTGGCCGTTTGCCTTCTTGCTGTTGGGATGCTCCACAGTCCTGATGGCAATTTCACTCTTTGAACCGGAGATACCGATTGGGCAGAAAGATGAAGCCATTGCGAATGCTCGGATTCGCTGCCGTCTTATTGTGCGCTGCCTTCGTCAACGCCCAATCGCCGTGGACACCTGTCAACAGGTTATACCGCCTCGGAGCGGGCGCGATGGCGCTGCTCACCGATGGCCGAGTTCTGGTTCACGATGAGAGAGGAGACAACGGCACCTGGGGAAATTGGTGGACGCTGACCCCCGACCTCTACGGAAACTATGCCAACGGGACCTGGACCCAGGTAGCAACCATGCCCCCCCTCTACGGCCCTAATTCCTTCGGCTCCGCGGTATTGCCCGACGGCCGCTTTATCGTCGAAGGGGGGGAGCAGAATTTTGGCCGGGAAGCCGAGACCACGCTTGGAGCGATTTACGATCCGGTCGCCAATACTTGGACCATGGTCAATCCTCCGTCCGGGTGGCGCACCATCGGCGACGGAATCAGTGTCGTTCTCAGCAATGGGACCTATATGCAGGCTAGTTGCTGCGACAACCCGCCCCATGCCGCCTTGCTGGATCCGGTCAGCTTGACCTGGAGCGCCACCGGTACCGGGAAGTTCGACCCCTACGCTGAGGAAGGGATGACCTTGCTGCCCGGAGGCAAGGTACTGGATGTGGATACGTACTACCTGCACTACGATCCCAACGGCAAGAACTACGAGCTCTACGACCCTGGCAGCGGCGCCTGGTCGGTCGCCGGCAGTACACCTGTGCAGCTCTGGGACTCAGCCGCCAATTGTGGTGGGCAAGGGAAAGCTACCTATGAGCTCGGTCCCGCAATCCTGCGGCCCGATGGAACGGTCTTCGCGACCGGAGCCAACAGTTGCGCCGCCGGCCACACCGCCATTTACAGCGTGAGTAGCGGTACTTGGACAGCAGGCCCCGACTTTCCCAATGGCCTTGACATCGCTGATGGACCGGCAGCCCTGCTGCCCGACGGCAATGTCCTCATGATGACCAGTCCGGGCGTCTTCAACTACGGCTCGGTCTTCTTCGAGTGGGATGGCACCAAATTGAATCAGGTCCCGGGGCCGCCCAGGGGTCCCTCCGACTCCTCCTTCTTCGGGCACATGCTCGTGCTGCCCACCGGCCAGATCCTGTTCACCGATTTCAGCAGTGACGTCGAGATCTATACATCACCGGGAAGCCCTTACCCCGGCATCGCGCCGTCGGCGCTGCTGCTTTCGGCCGTCCTGTCCCGGGGAAGTTCGATCCTTCTCTACGGCTACCATTTCAATGGCGCCTCGCAGGCCTGCGCTTACGGGGATGACTTTCAATGTGCTTCCAACTATCCCCTCGTGCGCATTACCAACAAATCCACCGGACACGTTTTCTATTGCCGCACCCATGGTCACAACACGATGGCCGTTGGCTATCCCGGCCCCACCTATACCCATGTGGACATACCCGCCAATATGGAGACGGGAGCAAGCCACCTGGAGGTGGTCGTCAACGGGATTGCCTCGCAGAAGTACCCGATCGCGATCCAATAGAACTGCCAGGGACAGAATGCCACGCTTGCGCGTCGAGAGCCCCGATCGCCACGGCCCGAGTAGCGCCCTGCGGGACGCAAGAGCTTAGCCCAGCCTTTCAAGGCTGGGTGAGCGTCTAGAGAACCCCGAGTCCCGTAGGGACGACAGAGAAAAACCCGACAACGACCTCTGCCGTGCCTACGGCACTCAGAGATCTCTTGCTCTGCTAACCCAGCCGTAAACGGCTGGGCTAACTTATGTCGCACCGACGGCGCTTACCGCCCGCCCCGAGTAAGCGATTCAGATAAAATCCGGAGCCGGCTTTCAGCCGGCGGCACAAAACCGTGCCGCCCCTGAAGGGGCTCGGGATCATAATTGACCCCGCACCCACCCTTGAAAGGGTGGGCTAAGCTCTTTCGTCCCGCAGGGCGGGACTCGTGCCAAACAACTCGGACGATCGATGCAGGCTGACTCTCGCGCCTGATGGCTCGGGCGACTGATGCGGGCTGGCTCAACTATTACGTGCCTTCCCTGCGCTGGGCCAACTTATGTCGCGCCGACGGCGCTTACCGCCCGCCCGCTACGGCTTGAACCCGACGCTCTCCCACAGCGGAGCCGGGTCGTACAGCACGCCGTTGGCGACAACCCAACGCACGCTGCGAACGTTGTGGATGTTGTCCAGCGGGTTGGCGTCCAGAATGTCGAGATCGGCGCGTTTGCCTGCCTCCACCGTTCCGCTCTCGCCGGCAACCTTCATCACCCGCGCCGGCACCGAGGTCGCCGCCTGCAAGGCTTCCATCGGCGTGAATCCGGCCTGCGCGTAAAGCTCGATTTCGCGATAGACCGAATATCCCGGCACCGTCTGGTCGGTCCCGGCGACGATGGTCACCCCAGCGCGATGCAGGGCGCCAAGCACCTCCATCTGTCGCTTAAAGATGAGTTGTGAAACCGCAGCCCGGTCCGGAGGAACTCCAGCGTTGTTGAGTTGCTCGCTAAGCTCCGGCGCCACCTTGGCAGCGCCCGGCTCCAGCTCGGCATAGGGCGTAGAGGCCGGCTGCGCGATAAATTCCATGAGCGCAATCGTGGGATCAATCACCGTGCCGTGCTGCTTGAAGAACTGCACAATCTTCCGGCCATTGGCCGAGTTTACGTCGATGGCTTCGAACACCTTCATGCGCTCCTCGGGCTTGGCGCTGCGGTAGTCGAAATTCTTCGGCAGGTAAAGATCGGCAATGTATTGGATATGGTTGATCTGGTCCATGCCGTCATTCACACCGTCGTAAGCATTCATGCCCTGGGGGATGTGGCCGGTGACGGTCATGCCAAGCTGGTGCGCATCCGCGCAGATGGCCTTCACGTTCGCGTCCTTCACCGAGCTGTAAATCTTCATCTGCTGGAAGCCGGCATCGTGGTACTTCTTCACCCACATGGCGGCATCGGCGGGAGAGTTTACCCGGGCGATGCCGATGGCCGTGGGGCTGTCGCCGTCAACAATGCCCGCCAGCAGCATGTGCGGGCCCAGCGCATGGCCGCTGTTCACCGCATCGCGCACCGCAGTGATGAAGTCGAACTCATTGCCGACATCGCGCACCGTAGTCACGCCGGCCGCAAGATAAATCGGTCCCCACTCCACCTGCTCGTAATGCGCGTGCATGTCCCACAGGCCGGGAATGATGTACTTGCCGCTCACGTCAATGCGCTGCGCGTCAGCGGGCACCGTGACCTGATCGGCGGGTCCAGCGGCCACAACCTTGCCGTCGCGCGTCACCACGGTCGCGTTGGCAACCGGCGGTTTGCCTGTGCCGTCGATCAGGGTTGCCCCGGTGAAGGCGAACGTTCCGGTACGCCGGCCGGGCAGCTTCTGGCTTATTTCCGCCAGCGTGGCCATCTCATCGCGCGCGGCGCTGGCCACGAAACTTGCCAGCGCCGCTTCGTAATCCTCGCGGACCGCTTCGAAGTGGTCGAATTCGGCGTCGGTGGAGACCAGGGCCGCCAGATTGTTGTAGCTGTCCATCCAAAGCGTTTCCAGCCCCCAGATGAGGCCGCGCACGTTGTAGCGCTCCACGTGGATCTTGCGGCCGCCAATGTCGATGCTCTCCGCGCCACGGTCCTGGATCTTCACCTCGCCCGTAGGCAGCGTGGCCAGAACTGCCGGCGAGCCGTGCGCGCGCCAGTAGCGCAGCATCGCCATCTGCATGGCCACCGGAGCGTAGCCGGCAATGGTGAAGAACCGGGCTGGCGCCGGCACCGTCCGGCTGTCCTTGCCCTGGCGGACCATCACGCCGCTGCTCCTGATCTCGACTGCCGAGTCGATCTCGGATTGACGTGATGTCTTGCCCTTGATGGCGAAGCTCTGCGGCGTGTAGTCCTCTGCGGCGCGCAGCATCGCCATCAGCGGAACTTTCGTTCCCCGGTCGGTGAACAGGAAGTCGGATTCCAGTGTCAGCGTGTCGCCTTCGCGCGCGAGGGTGTAGGTCTCTTCGCCGATAGGCTGCTCGAACTTGTGCAGCCGAAACCTGCCCGTCTCGGTGGAGGGGTTGGTCTGGGCGCTTAAGGCAGCGAGCGGGACGGCGAGGAAGGCGAAACAGAGAAGGATTGCACTCGGCAGGGAACGATGTTTGGTTGGCAAGATTCCTCCTGAAGGACTTATGACGCGAGCGGCACGGACTGGATAGCCGTCGCGCAGTGAACGGCCTCCTCCATAGTAACCAAGTGCCCGGCCGGAAACGGATTCCGCCTCGCCACGAGCAGGTGCGCGGTTTTCGGCTGGCCGGGGGCCAGTAGCGGTTTTGGCTGCCTTTTCCTCATAATCCACATGAATCCACTTTGCTGCACCGGGAATGGGCGTTGAATCGGGCCGAGGGGCGGGACTAGATTCGGAGCGAAGCCGAGTTTCGCTCGCGACCTGGGGCGATCCAGCGCGAAGCGGTCGGGTAACTGTTTTGGTTCGACGGGAATCGGAGTAAAATACAATATGTGGTATTTCGTTCTTGACATCCACAAGATGATGGGAGTACTGTTCGTTTCCACGTGGTAGTTCCGGGTCCTCCCGATGGGAGCGCTCGGATGAGTTCCTCCCCCGAAGACCTAGGCGGCAGAGGTGACCGCCGAGGCTGGTAGTTGGGCCCAAGACGGTGTTCCCACCACGCGGTGGTGGAAGAGCAGGACCGACGAAGTCATCGCTGAGGCGATGGCATCAGCGGGGTTCCTTTCCAAGTCGCGATGGTTCCGGCGGGTGGCAAGCGGCCGCGTGCCGGGAAGCTGTTTGCGGTGCCCGGCGGTGGCAGCAGACAGAGATTCAACCGGGGGCCTCATCCCTGCCGACGATTTGCGGCTGGCGACGAGGCCCCCACAACCTTGTGGGCGTCAAATTACTTAGAGCGGGCTTTCTGACCCGCACTTGAGAAGAAATTACCGGGGTCCCTCGACTCCGCCCGTTCGCAAGCGAACGGGCTCCGCTCAGGATGACAGAGAAGAGATAATTCGATCAGGAGCACAACATGGCCGACATCACCACCACGACGACAACGATGACCACCGCCATCCCGGTGCAGAAGAAGCGCGCCCCCGGCCTGACCTTCAAGCGCTATTTCACCAAGGCTGGCGTCTCGCCCTACGACGAGCTGGAGTGGGAGCTGCGCACCGCGCAGATCACCGACTCGCAGGGCGGCATCATCTTCGAGCAGAAGGACGTCGAGGTGCCCAAGGACTGGTCGATGACGGCCACCAACATTGTCGCCAGCAAATACCTGCACGGCCCGCTGGACACGCCCGAGCGCGAAAGCGGCGTGCGCGCTCTGGTCACGCGCGTCGCCGAGACCATCCGCGACTGGGGCCTCGCGGGTGGCTACTTCCGCACGGACGATGACGCGGCCATCTTCCACGACGAGCTCGCGCACCTGCTCCTGCAGCAGAAGGCGGCATTCAACTCACCGGTGTGGTTCAACGTGGGCTGCGATCGTATCGAGCCCAACTCCGACGCGCAGAACTGGCACTGGAATCCCGATGCCCAGCGCGTGGAGTACGGCGTCACCGGCTA
>Ga0335085_10018030_pt1 | contig 10157 bp, 8 predicted proteins | sample Lox_Sample_45_FD_206712 | JGI IMG/M metagenome (GOLD analysis project Ga0335085, IMG submission 206712) | Soil microbial communities from Loxahatchee National Wildlife Refuge, Florida, United States - Lox_Sample_4.5 | ecosystem: Environmental > Terrestrial > Soil > Wetlands | place: USA: Florida... | reverse complement strand
CCGTCCCGCGAGGTCTGTACTGCACGCCCGTAGTTCGTCGGGCAGCCCCAGCTCGCATCACCCTTCGACCGGACGCCTCGCGGCGCTCGTCCGAGCCCGCACCGCTCCTGGCCGCCGGCCCCGGCCCCGGCCCGTCAGTACACCACTCGGAGCCGAAGCTCCCCGTGGCGCGGAGCCTGCCGGGCCAGCACCGCGCCCACGTGTCCCGGGGTGGAGGAGAGCAGGGTCGGCGTCTCGGTGTTGAGGGCATTCACCACCAGAGCGGCCAGCTCCACCTCCGGGGCTCCGAACCCGAGGACCACCGAGAGGTTCGCCCGAACTTCGACGTCGAGCCGCACGCTGTCCGGATTTCGGACTGCCGCCCGACCCCCGCCACTCCCCGCGGCCGTTCCCCGCGGCGTGAGAGGAACGCGCGTGCCCGGGTCGCTGGCCAGGGCCACCGTCTGCCAGAGCGGGGTGCCGGTGGCATAGCGCAGCCGCGCACCGAGGAAGAGACCGGAGAGCGTCTCCACCTCCACCGCAGCCTGGAGCAGGTGCCGCCGATCCGAGGGAAGGAAGCCCTGGGCCAGCGCTGGACGCGGAACGTCGCGCAGAAAGTCATCGAAGGGCTGGCTCGCCGACCCGGCCGTCCAGGAGAGCGTGTAGCCGAGCCGGGCATCGAAGGAGCCCGGGTGAGCGAGCAGCCACGCGTCCACCGCCTGATGGCGTTGCCAGCCCGCCGGCGCCGTCCCCACCTGCCGCACGCTGCGGAAGGTGCCGTCGATGCTCCCCGCCAGGGCTCCCGCTCCGTCTCGGAGGCGGTTTCGCTCCTCTTCCTGCCAGAGTCCGTCCACCCAGAACATCGTGGCGCCGATTCCGGCGCGGACCCCCGGAGACAGCACGGCCCGGTACCCCACGGCCACCTCGTCGAGCTGGGAAGCCTCCAGGTGGCCCCACATCGTTCCCCCGGGCCCTCCGGACCAGAGACAGCGAGGGCCCGGAGCGCTGCAATCCGCGAAGGAGCCCCCCGGCTCATCGAAGAGCACCAGGCGCTGCAGCGGCTGGACTCCTGCCCGGAAGGCGAGGCCGAGGTCTCCCACCTCGTGCGCTCGTCCGGCGTGGACCACGAGGACGTGCCGGCCGGAGCCGGCCACCTCCCAGGCCAGCGCCACGCGAGGACCGATGCCCGTCAGCCACGCAGAGGGACCATCCGGGAGCGCGAGCCTCCCGGCGTCGATGCGCAGCCCGAGCCAGAGGCTGAGCGCCGGCAGCGGGGTCCAGGTCAGCTGGGCGTAGGTGCCGACCCGGAAGCTTTCTGCCGTGCCCGCTCCGGGCAAGACCTCCAGCCTCGCCAGGCACCCGCCGGTCGGGACCGGCGTGCAGCCTGGGCCGTCGTCGAGGAAACGCGCTCCGCCGGGGACCGAGCCCTCCCGGCGCGCTCGCTCCAGGGAGAGCTGGACCCCCACCTTCCAGCCGAGCGCGACGTCACCACCCGAGAGCCGGAGATGGGCGCCGCCGCGCTGCTCGCGCGTGGCGAGCACGCTCCAAGGCAGCTCCGGGGCGATCCGGCCGGGGGCCTCCGACGTCCAACCGGTGGAGAGGTCGGTGTGGCTCGGGGCCAGGGAGGGCTGGACGGGCTGGATGTCGGACCAGGCCAGCCCGGCCGATGCCTGGAGAAGGAGCGACATCCGGCCGAGAAGCTGCTCCAGCGCGAGGGACAGCGTCGCGTCGGTCGCCTCGTACCGGCTGGCCGCTGCCGTGTCGCACCGCCGGCAGAGAGGCTCCCGGCGCTCGTGGGCGAGCACGAGTCCGAGCGTGAGCCGCGTCGCCGGCAGAGCGCCGAGGGTGAGTCGCAGCGTCCCCAGCTCCGTGCCGTCGTTGCTGGGGAAGGAGCGAGGGTCGAGCGGCCGGTGTGCTCGCCGAGCGAGCTGCGCGGAGCCGGCTGCGGCGAAGGCGCCGGGCACCACGGGTCCGCCGAGCGCGAGGGAGGCACGCAGCGCCCGCCAGGCGGGGTCTGGCGGCGGGGCATCCGGCGTCCCTTCCACGGCGGCCGGGGCGCCGGGCGCCGCCGAAGGTGCGGTGGCCAGGAACGCCGGCGCCCAGCGCACCTCGGCGCGCGCGGTGAGCGCAGCGTCGGCCCGCAGTGTCTCGACCCGCAGGGTGGGGCGGAAACCCGGCTCCTCGACGTCGCCTGCGCCGGCACGCGGCTCGACGCGGATCACCGCCGCCTCGGGAACGGGGAGATCGGCCCACTGGGCCACCGCTCGCCCGGCCGGTGTCCCGTCCACGCGCACCGCCAGTGGCTCGCGCAGCCCGCCGAGGTGGGCGCGGCCGAAGAGGCCCACCGCGGGCGGCTCGAGATTCGCTGTGGGGAGGCCCGGGGCCTGGAGCACGCTCGCTTCGCCCGCGTCGTCCTCGGGCACCGCCTCCTGCGCCGGCGCGGCGCCGGCGGCCAGGAGACCCAGGACAGCCAGCGCCGCTTGCCCATGCCCGGTTCCCACCCCCCGCCCCCCTCGCCGGCCGGGCGCCCGTGCACGGGCCGAGCCACGCGCGGCGACCCCTGCCGACCAGGGGGGACGGGAGCGGGCCCGCGGAGGGTGTCCGGGACGCCGGACGGCGAGGCCGGTCCGGGCCCGGGCTCAGCGATGCACCGAGGAGAGCGGCTCGCCGGCGGAGCCGCCGACGTCACGCGGGGATGGTCCGGCTCTTCGGGTGCCGCACGTCGGTGCCGCGCACCATGTAGATGACCATCTCCGCGACGTTCATCGCGTGGTCGCCGATGCGCTCCAGGTACTTGCAGATCGAGACCAGGGAGGTGGCGCGCCGGATGGTGCGCGAGTCCTCCATCATGAAGTTCAGGAGCTCGTTGAAGATCTTCACGAACAGGTCGTCCAGCTGGTCGTCGCTCCCCAGCACTTCCTCGGCCGTCTCCGGGTCGGCGCGTACGAAGGCGTCGAGCGACTTCTTCACCTGGTTCTGGGCCAGGTCGGCCAGCCGGGGCAGGTCGACGTAAGGGGCGAGGGGTGGGCTCTGGTTCAGCTCGATGGCCCGCTCGGCGATGTTCACCGCCTCGTCGCCGATGCGCTCCAGGTCGGTGACGATCTTCAGAGCGGTGGTGATCAGCCGCAGGTCGCTGGCCGCCGGCTGCCGGAGGGCGAGCGTGCGCCGGCAGAGGTCGTCGATGTCCACCTCCAGGCGGTTGATCTCGAGGTCGCCCTCCTTGACCTGCTCGGCCAGCTCCGAGTCCCGCTCGGTGAGCGAGCGCATGCTCTTGGCGATCTGGTCCTCCACCTTCCCGCCCATGGTGAGGATCTTCTCGCGCACCTCGCGGAGGTCCGCCTCGAACGCCTTGTCCGTGTGGGCCGCGGGCCTAGCCGAACTTTCCGGTGACATAGTCTTCCGTCCGGCGTTCCTTGGGGTTGGTGAAGATCTGCTCGGTGGGCCCCATCTCCACCAGCTCCCCCATGTAGAAGAAGGCCGTCTGGTCGGAGACCCGCGCGGCCTGCTGCATGCTGTGGGTGACGATGATGATGGTGTAGTGCTCCTTGAGCTCGTGGATCAACTCCTCGATCTTGGCCGTGGCGATGGGGTCGAGCGCGCTGGCCGGCTCGTCCATGAGGAGCACCTCCGGCTCGATGGCCAGCGCCCGGGCGATGCTCAGCCGCTGCTGCTGGCCGCCGGAGAGGGACGTCGCCGCGTGGTTGAGCCGGTCCTTCACCTCGTCCCAGAGCGCGGCCTTGCGCAGCGAGCGCTCCACCAGCTCGTGGTGGTCGCCGCGGATGCCGTTGAGCACCAGCCCGGCGGCCACGTTCTCCTCGACGGACATGGTGGGGAAAGGGTTGGGCCGCTGGAAGACCATCCCCACCCGACGCCGGAGAAGCACCGGATCCACTTCCCGGGTGTAGAGGTCCTGGCCGTCGACGAGCACCTTGCCCGTCACCCGGGCGGTCGGGACCAGGTCGTGCATCCGGTTGAGCGCGCGGAGGAAGGTGGACTTCCCGCAGCCCGACGGGCCGATGACGGCGAGCACGGTGTTCGGCTTGACCGCCAGGGTGGCGTTCTTCACCGCGTTGTTCTTGCCGAACCAGACGTTGAGGTTCTCGACCTCGACCTTGTTCGGAGCCGGAGCGGGCGCGGATTCCACGGTGCCGGCCGGAGCCGGGGAGGCCACGGCGCTCATCGGGCACCCTTGAGCCGGTTCCGGGTGAGCGCCCGCGAGGCCACGTTGAGCAGGCCGACCAGCATGAGGAGCACCAGCGCCGCGGTCCAGGCCTTGGCGTGCCAGTCCTCGTAGGGGCTGATGGCGTAGTTGAAGATGGCCACGGTGAGCGACGCGGTGGGCTGCACCGGGCTGAAGTTCCAGTACTGGTTGTTGAGCGCGGTGAAGAGCAGGGGCGCAGTCTCCCCCGCGGCCCGGGCCACGGCGAGCAAACAGGCGGTGACGACTCCCGCGGTGGCGGTGCGCAGGATGACGAAGAAGCTGGTTCGCCAGTTGGTCACCCCCAGGGCCAGCGAGGCCTCCCGCAGCGAGCCGGGGACGACCCGGATCAGCTCCTCCGAGGCGCGGGCCAGCCCGGGGATCATCATGATCGCCAGCGCCACCGAGCCGGCCAGGGCGGAGAAGTGATGCATGGGGATGACCACCATGGCGTAGGCCACGATCCCGATGACGATGGAAGGAACACCGGAGAGAACCTCGGCCATGAAGCGGACGGTGTTCCCCAGCGGCCCGTCGCCGCGCTCGGCGAGGAACACCCCCGCCCCCACCCCGAGGGGAAGGCCGATCAGGCACGCCAGGCCGACCATGTACAGCGTGCCGACCAAAGCATTGCCGATTCCGCCCCCCGCCTCGCCCACCGGCTTGGGAAGGGCGGTGAAGAAATCCCAGGACAGCCCGGAGGCGCCCTTGGAGATGACCAGGTAGAGAACGCTGGTGAGCGGGATGAAGGCACCCACCAGCGCCACCGCGCACAGCCCGGTCATGGCCAGGTTGGTGAGCTTGCGGAGGGCGAAGGTCCTCATGTCGACACCCGCGCCGGGCCCCTCTGCACCGCGCTGACCAGCCAGCGGGCCGCCGCATTGAGGATGAAGGTCACCGCGAAGAGGAGCAAGCCGCAGGCGGCCAGGGCTCCGACGTGCACCGCGTCGGTCGCCTCGGCGAACTCGTTGGCGATCACCGCCGGCAAGCTGTAGCCGGGGGCGAAGAGCGAGAGGCTGATGTTGCGGGCGTTGCCGATGAGCATGGTCACCGCCATCGTCTCGCCGAGCGCGCGCCCGAGGCCGAGCAGGCAGGCCCCCACGATTCCCGCCCGGCTGTGGGGCAGCACCGACCAGGTGACTGCTTCCCACTTCGTCGCCCCCAGGGCCAGGGCGGCCTCTCGCTGCGCCTCGGGGGTGGTCTTCATCACCTCAACCGAGACGGACACGATGGTGGGGAGGATCATCACCGCCAGGACCAACCCCGCCGCCAGGTAGCCGAAGCCGATGGGCGGGCCCCGGAAGAAGGGGAGGAAGCCCAGCGTCCGTCCGAGGAAGGGCTCCACCGTGGTGCGCAGCCAGGGGATGAGCACCGCCAGCCCCCACAGGCCGTAGACCACCGAGGGGATGGCTGCCAGGAGTTCCACCGGGATGGAGAAGATCGGCGCCAGGCGGGGGGCAGAGAACTGGGTGATGAACAGCGCCAGGCCCACTGCCACCGGGACGGCGACGGCGATGGAGACGACGCTGGTCACCACCGTGCCGTAGATGAACGGCAGCGCGCCGAACTGCTGGGTCACCGGGTCCCAGTTGTCGCCGGCCACGAAGGCCCAGGGCGAGGTCACCGCCAGGAGCGGACGCGAGACCAGGGAGAGGTTGAGGACGATGATCCCGGCGACGACGAGCACCAGCGCGCCGAGCACCCAGAGCACGCTGTAGTACGCGCGGTCTCCGAGCGCAGCGCGGCTGGTCTCGTCCTGCTCGGGCCGCCCGACCATCGGTGGGGCGCCGTCTACCACACCAGCCCTACCGGCTGGCACTGGGCTTGGCGCCTTGGACGGTCATCGTCCCGATCGTCCCCTGCACCTTGGTCACCACGCTCGCCGGGAGCGACGCGTAATCGAGCGGCGCGGCGTACTTCTCCCCGTCGGTCACCGCCCACTTCAGGAAGTCGATGAGCGCCGTTCCCTTCTCCTTGTTGGTCTGGTCCCGGTAGACGAGCAGGTAGGTGAAGCTGGCGATGGGGTAGGCACCCTTGCCCGACGCGTTGGTGATCGACACGCGGTAGTCGGCCGGCATCTGCACCCCGGCCGCCGCCTCGGAGGTGGCCTCGATGGTCGCCTTGACGAAGGCGCCGTCCCTGTTCCGGATGGCCGCGGTGGTGAGCTTGTTCTGGTTGGCGTAGGCCAGCTCGACGTAGCCCACCGCGCCGGGGGTCGCCTTGACCAGCCCGGTGACGCCCTCGTTGCCCTTGCCGCCCAGCCCGGTCGGCCACTTCACGCTCTTGCCCACGCCCACCTTCTGCTTGAAGTCGGCCGAGACCTTGGCCAGGTAGTCGGCGAACACGTAGGTCGTCCCCGAGCCGTCCGAGCGGTAGGCCGGAGCGACGGCCAGGTCGGGAAGCTTCACTCCCGGGTTGTCCCGGGCGATGGCCGGGTCATTCCACTTGCTCACCGTGCCGAGAAAGATGCCGGCCACGGCTTCCGGGGACAGCTTGAGCTCGGTGACACCCGGAACGTTGAAGGCCACCACCACCGCGCCGAGAACGGTGGGGATGTGGAGCAGCCCGGGCGCCTTGGCCAGCTCCTCGTCGGAGAGCGGGGCGTCCGAGGCGCCGAAGTCCACCGTCTTCTCGGTGATCTGCTTCACCCCGCCGCCCGAGCCGATGGACTGGTAATTGAACTTCAGATTCGGGTGCAGCTTGTTGTACTCGCTGAACCACTTCGAATAGAGCGGAAACGGGAAGGTCGCGCCTGCGCCGTTGATGAGCAGGTCGCCTCCGGCGAGGGCCACGCTCGCGACGGCGAGGGTGAGACCGAGAATGAGCTTCTTCATGTGCGCTGCCTCGCTTGGCGTAGGGGTCCGGACCTCCCGGATCGACGGGGCGGTTCGTATCCCGGACCGTGTGACGGCGCAGTGACGGAGGGGTGAATCCTTCGCTCGATCGGGCGGTTACGCTGCCACTGTCGGTCAAGGACCCGGCGCGCCGGCGACGCGGGCCTCGGCCTGCCCCACCTCCGGCGCGATGGTCGCCTCGCCGCCCCCGGGCAGCCGGTCCACCCGGAGCAGCCCGGGAAAGAGCTTGAGCCAGAGCGCCACCACGAGCAGCGTCCCCACCCCGCCCAGGACCACCGCCGGGACGGCGCCGAACCACTGCGCGGTGAGCCCGGACTCGAACTCGCCGAGCTCGTTGCTCGCGCCGATGAAGAGCATGTTCACCGCGTTGACCCGGCCCCGCATCTCCGGGGCGGGGGAGATCTGCACCAGGGTCAGCCGCACGAAGACGCTCATCATGTCCGAGGCGCCCATCACCGCCAGGGTGAGGAGCGACAGGGGCAGGCTGCGCGAGATCCCGAAGGCCACCGTGGACAGCCCGAACAGAGCCACCCCGGCGAGCATCGTCCGCCCGGCGTGGCGCTGCAGCGGGTGCCGCGACAGCCACAGCCCGGTCAGCCCGGCGCCCACCGCCGGGGCGCTGCGGAGGAGCCCCAGGCCCCAGGGGCCGGTGCCGAGGACGTCCTGGGCGAAGACCGGCATCAGCGCCACCGCGCCCCCGAGGAGGACGGCGAACAGGTCGAGCGAGATGCAGCCGAGGATGACCTTGTTCGTCCACACGTAGCGCACCCCGGCGAGCACCGTGGCCCAGGAGGTGGCGCGGACCTCGCGGCGCTCGGCGCGCGGCCGGAGCGTGGCCAGCGCCGCCACGTCGACCAGGGAGAGCAGCGTGGCCAGGAGGTAGACCGGCTCGGCGCTCCCGAACAGCGCATAGAGCAGGCCGCCGAGCGCCGGTCCGGTGATGATCCCCACCTGGAAGATGGAGGAGTTGAGCGCCACCGCGCTGCCGAACTTCTCCGGGGGCACCAGCGAGGGCATCAGCGCCTGGGCCGCCGGGGCGTTGAAGGCCCGCGCCGTCCCGAGCAGCACGAGCACCGCGTAGATGGCAGCCATGCGCGGGGCGCCGCCCAGCCCGGCCAGGGCGAGGAGCAGGGCCACCCCGCCGAACAGGCCATGGCAGACGAGCACGATGCGGCGCCGGTCCAGCTGGTCCGCGGCATGGCCGGCGAGGAGGGTCAGCCCGAGCGAGGGGAGGAACTGCGCCAGCCCCACCAGCCCGAGCGAGAGCGGCGCCCGGGTGATGGCGTAGACCTGCCAGCCCACCGCCACCGAGGTGGTTTCCAGAACCAGGATGGAGAGCAGGCGAGAGAGGACGAAGCGCCGGAAGTCGCGGGCCTCGGGTGCGCGCAGGGAAAGGGTCTGGGACACGGGGTGGCGGGGGGGCCCAGGGGCCGGCGCGCTACCTCATGTCGGCCGGCGGGTCGGCGTGCAAGCTCTCCGCCTCGTCCGCTCCGGCGTCGGGCCCTGCCACCGCCGGCTGCTCGCCCGAATCGGACGAGCCGGGCAGCGCGGCCAGCGCTTCCGCGGAGCCGTGCGGGGGCGGAAGGGCGGGGGGGGGTGACGGGCCGGTGGAGGTCAGGGCGGGGGGGGGTGACGGGCCGGTGGAGGTCAGCCGCACCGGCCCCGCCGGCGGGAGCCCGGAGTGGCGCCGCGCCGCCTCCTGGAGGGTCTCGTGATGGCGGTAGCGCGCCTCGAGCAGCTTGTGGATGAGGAGCGGCCCCCCCGGCACGCGCCGGGCGACGAGCGCCTGGGTGGCGTGCCGGACCGCATAGCGAACGCGGCGGATCTGCACCCGCCATCCGCGCGGGGTCCAGGTGAAGATGCCGTAGGCCGGCCGGACGTCGCCGTCGCGTGGGATGCCCGCCGAGGCCACGTCGGCGAGCAGCATCCGTCCCACCCGCCGCCGGTAGGGAAAGTGAAGGTGGCCGAAGGCGCAGGCCGCGGCATCGAGGTTGAGGAGAAAGCGCCGCAGCGCCGCCTCCTCCAGGGTGGGCTCGAGCGACTCCTCGAGATTGCGCGGGTTGGCGTGGCACACGTAGAGGTCCTGCCCGCGGCGGGGCGTGAAGCGGACGCTGAACGGGAGCTCGCCCAGCCGGCGCACCAGCTCCGGCCCGAGCTGGTCGCGCGTCCACTCCAGGAGCTCCACCTTCCAGTGGTCCCGCTCCCGGTAGGCGCCGCCGAGGTAGGTGCCGGCCAGGTAGGCGTCGGTGTTGCCGACGAGGAGGGAGCGGCAGCGGTCGAGGAGGAGCTCCACCGTCTCCCGAGGATGGGCCCCGCGCAGGGCCAGGTCCCCGGCCGCCACCACCACGTCCGCTCCGGACCGGGCCACGTCCGCCAGCACCGCCTCGCAGGCGGGGAGATTGCCGTGGATGTCCGCGAGGATGGCGACGCGCATGCGCCCTTGACCCGGGAGGGGTGCCCCGGACGGGCAGTGTAGCTCGAAGTGCGACGACGGCGAGCGGGCCCCCCGGGCGGTCCGGGCCGCTCGGGGGTCAGGCGGCGGCGAGGACGACGGTGAAGGTGCTTCCCACGCCCAGCTGGCTCTGCACCCGCACGTCGCCCCCCATCGCCGAGACCAGGTGGCGCACGATGGAGAGGCCGAGGCCGGTTCCCCCCATGTCCCGGCTCCGTCCCCGGTCCACCCGGTAGAAGCGCTCGAAGAGGCGGGGCAGGTGCTTGGCCTCGATGCCCACGCCGCTGTCGCGCACGGAGAGCTCCACCCGCGCATCCTCCTGGCGGGCGCTGAGGTCCACCGTGCCGCCGTCGGCGGTGTACTTCACCGCGTTGTCGAGCAGGTTGACCAGCACCTGTTCCAGGGCCTTGGCGTCGGCGCGTGCCGCCAGGCCGACGGGGAGGTGCTGGGTGACGGAGATGTGCTTCAGCGCCGCCCGCGGCTGCATGGCCTCGGTGGCGCGGGTCACCACCTCGCCCAGGGACACGGTGCCGATGGTGAGCGGCCGCTCCCGGGCGTCGAGGCGGGAGAGCTCGAGCAGGTCGGTGACCAGCTCGCTCAGCCGCTCGGACTGCCGGTGGATGATGTCCACCATCTGGGGGGCGTGCGCGGCGTCGGCCAGGGCGCCGGACTG
>Ga0335085_10018029_pt1 | contig 10158 bp, 11 predicted proteins | sample Lox_Sample_45_FD_206712 | JGI IMG/M metagenome (GOLD analysis project Ga0335085, IMG submission 206712) | Soil microbial communities from Loxahatchee National Wildlife Refuge, Florida, United States - Lox_Sample_4.5 | ecosystem: Environmental > Terrestrial > Soil > Wetlands | place: USA... | reverse complement strand
TCAGGGGCGCCACCGCCTTCATCATCAGCCCGATGGGCGCCGCGACGGCCTTGGAGAAGGCGGCCGGAGATGCCGCGCCGACGGCCTTGGGCAGCATCTCCGCAAAGACGAAGAGGACCACCGTCGAGAAAAGAATGGCGGCCGGCAGGCCGTAGATCTCGCCGAGCCAGGCCGTTGCGAGCGCCGTGGCGAGCGCGGACGCCGCGCTGTTGAAGAGGTTCTGGCCGATCAGGATCGTGGCCAAAAGGCGCGGCGTGTGCGCCTTCAGGGATCGGATCATGGCGGCCTTTCGGTCGCCTTTCTCGCGCATGCGCTGCATGGCGATCCGGCCGAGAGAGAGCAGGGCCGTCTCCGCCCCGGCGAAGAAGGCCGAGCAGAGGACCGAGAGCGCGAGGCAGATGCCGAAGAAAAGGGCGATGTGCGGATCCATCGGAAGTGCCTTTCGAAGAGTGGGTAAGTCTACCGGGCGATCGGGTCGAGCCGGGTGAGCGCCCAGCGGGCCGCATCGCGGGCCCCGGAGTCGGGCAGAGCCGCCACGGCGGGCAGGACGGGCAGGCAGGAAGTGTCGCCGGTGGCGCCGGCCGAGGCCGCGGCGTTTCGCTGGAGGCCGCGGCGGCTCGCCCGGTTGAAGGCCGTCGCGCCGTAGCGCTTCTTCCACTCGCCCTTGCCCATGGCGAGCCAGCCCTGGCGCGTGGGAATGGGTTCTTCCGGAGCGTCGCCTCCGGAATTGAACGGGCAGACGTCCTGGCAGACGTCGCAGCCGAAGACGTGGGATCCGATCTCCTGCTTGACGGCGTCCGGGAGTGGCCCGCGATGCTCGATGGTCCAGTACGAGAGGCAGCGCGAGGCGTCGAGAACGCCGGGGGCGAGGAACGCCCCGGTCGGACAGGCCGTCAGACACCGCGCGCAGGAGCCGCATTGCTCGGCGATGGGCTCGTCGGGGGGCAGGTCGAGGTCGGTCACGATCTCGGCGAGCAGCAGCCACGACCCCAGCTCCGGATCGATGAGGCAGCCGTTCTTTCCGATCCACCCGAGGCCCGCCGCCGCCGCGAACGACCGCTCGGCGATCGGCGTGGAGTCCACGCAGATACGGAAGGCATACGGCCCGATCCGGCGCCCGACCTCCTGTGCCAGCGCGAGAGCCCGCTCGCGCATGTGGCCGTGGTAGTCGGCGCCGAGGGCGTAGCGCGCGACCACCGAGCCGTCGGAGGCGACCGCGGGAGCGTCGGGATGCTTCCAGGCCAGGCAGACGATCGAGCGGGCGCCGGGCAGCAGGCGCGACGGCTCGCCGCGCACGGCTGCGGTCCGCGCCAGGTAGTCCATTCCGGCGTGGCGCCCCTGCGCGATCCACTCCCGGAACCGGCCGAACCGCGGCGGTTCCTCCGCGCGAGCGATGCCGGCCCGGGCGAAGCCGAGGCGCAGGGCCTCCTCGCGGAACATCGCGGCCGCGGCCAGGCGCTCGGTCACGTCTGTTCTGCCCCACGCTCGGCTGCCGCGCCGGTGCTAGCATCCGGCTCGGCAAGAGCGTGGACAACGATCGTTTCGTAGCGCGCGTGCTGGGCGTGGCCGCCATGGCGGCCCTGGGCTACGCGGTCGTGAAGATCGTCTGGCCGTTCCTGAACGAGATCGCCTGGGCGGCCATCCTGACGGTCGTCCTGCGGCCGCTGAACGTCCGCCTCAAGCGGCGGCTGTCGGCCGGCCTCTCGGCGATGGTCCTGACGCTCGGCGTCTTCCTCGTCGTGGCGGGACCGCTGTCCCTGGGCGCTGTCGCCGTCGTTCGGCAAGCCGGCGAGCTGATGCCCAAGCTGCAGGCGATGGCCGACAGGTCCGGGCTCGGGGCGGGCGGGGACATTTTCGCGGTGCCCTTGATCGCGAAGCCCCTCGCCTGGCTGCAGGAGCATTTCCATGTGGACCCCGAGAAGATCAGGCAGCTCTTCACGGAGGGCTACCGGAAGGTGGTTCACGCCGTGGTCTCCTCGACGGGCGATCTCGTCTCGGGAGCCCTGATGGCGGTGGTGAGCCTGATTCTCGTTCTGCTCTTCCTCTTCTTCCTGCTCAAGCAGGGAGAGCAGATCGCCCTCTTCCTGTCGCGGATCATCCCCCTGCCGGAATCGCGCAAGCGGCACCTGGCGAAGCGGGTCCTCGCGGTGACCGAGGCCGTCGTCTTCGGCGCCGGCCTGACGGCGCTGGTCCAGGGGACGCTCGTGGCGGTGGCTCTCCTCATCGCGGGCTTCTCCACGTGGCTCGTTCTGGGAGTCATCGCGACGCTCGCGTCGTTCGTTCCCCTGGGCGGCACGGCGCTGGTCTGGGCCCCGTGCGCCCTGTTCCTGCTCGCCCAGGGGCGCTCGACCGCGGCCCTGCTGCTCACGCTCTGGGGTCTCCTGGGCGTCTCCTCCGCGGACAACTTTCTGCGTCCGATTCTCATCTCGGGACGCGCCGAGATCTCGATCGTCGTCGTGTTCGTGGGCGTCCTGGGAGGGCTCTCGGCCTTCGGTCTCGTGGGTCTGTTCGTGGGCCCCGTGATCCTCTCCCTCGCCCTGGCGCTCATCGAGGGCGGCATCGGGGAGGAGAAGCCGCCCGCGGCAGAGTCGCCTCCGGGTTAGCGCGGCCCGACCCAGTCGGCCACGAAGATGTTCGTCTCGCGGGGCGCCTTCCCGTTGCGGTTGGAGGCGAACACGAGCTTCGTCCCGTCGGCGTTGAACATGGGGAAGCCGTCGAAGTCGGGCGAGAACGTGATGCGCGTCAGGTTGGAGCCGTCCGATCCGATCACGTAGAGCTCGAAGTCCCGGCCCTTCGGGTCCCCCAGGTTGGACGAGAAGATGATGTGCTTTCCGTCGGGAAAGAAGTACGGAGCGAAGTTGGCGGCGCCGTTGGCGGTGATCGCGTGGTCGCCGGAGCCGTCGGCGTTCATGACCCGGATCTCGAGCCCTTTCGGCGCGTAGGTTCCGCGGGCGAGATTTTCGCGATAGGCCGCGAGGTCCTCGGGCGTCTTCGGGTGGTCGGCCCGGTAGACGATCTGCTTGCCGTCGTAGGAGTAGAAGGGCCCGCCGTCGTAGCCGGGCGTATGGGTCAGGCGCGTGACGCCCGTGCCGTCGGCGTTCATGGAGTAGATCTCGAGGTCCCCTTCGCGGGCCGACGTGAACACGATCTTCCGGCCGTCGCGGGAGACGGTCGCCTCGGCGTCGTAGGCCGGCGAGGCCGTGAGCGGCCGGACGTCGCTGCCGTCGGGCTTTGCGGTGTAGATGTCGTAGTCGTCGAGCGCCCAGACGTAGCCATGCGAGCGGTCCGGGGGAGGCGGACACGCCTCTCCCGCCCGAAAGGTCGAGGCGTAGAGCACGCGGTCTCCCGTCGGGAAGAAGTAAGCGCAGGTCGTCTTGCCCTTGCCGTTGGAGATCTTCTGCCTGGCCGAGCCGTCGGCGTTCATGACGAAGATCTGGTCGCAGGGCAGCCGACCCTCGTCGTTCGACTGGAAGATGATGCGCTTGCCGTCGGCCGACCAGTAGGCCTCGGCGTTCTGGCCGCCGAAGGTGAGCTGGCGGACGTTTGCCAGGAACTTCTCCTCGCCGGGCAGGACGAGGCTCTTGCCGGCCTCCGGCGCCGGGGCGGACTGATCCGTAGACAACGCCATGACGGCCGCGGCGGCAAAGGGCAGCACGAGAAGACGGCGGAGATGGGGCATGGCCGGCGATTCTAGCCGAGGGCACGGCCTTCGGTTATCCTCGCCCGAGACGTGAAAGAGGCCGAGGAAGACGCGGTCGCCGCCCTCGCGGAGCAGATCCGGGCCGCCGTGGCCGCGGCGGCTCCCGAGAGGGCGCCGCGGGGCGGGCCTGTGACCGATCCCGTCCTGGCCGAGCGTTCCGAGAACGTTCGCAGGCCGCTCGGGAAGGCGGGCGAGCACCTGACGCCGTCGATCCCGGAGGGAGCGGCCCTGTCCGGGCCCAAGAAGCTGGCCGTGCGGCTGCTCCGGTTCCTCTGGCGCGAGCAGGCTTCCTTCAACGCCCTCTCGCTCGAGGCGCAGGCCGCGCTGCTCGCCGCGGTGGAAGACGAGCGGGGCGACCTGGCCGCGTGGAGGCGGGAGGAGGAGCGCGAGAGGAACGCGGCCCGGCAGAGGCTGGAGGAAGCGCTGTCCGCGCGCGAGGCGGCGTGGGCGCGCAGGGCGGCCATCCAGGATGGGCGGCTGTCGGCCCTGGAGGAGCGCGGCGTGCCGCCTTCCGGCGAGACCGCGGCAGGGCCGCGAGAGGAGCCGGCGATCCCGCCGGGCGTCTACAGCCTCTTCGAAGAGAGGTTTCGGGGCGCTCCGGAGGCGGTGGCCGCCGGACAGCGGTCGTATCTCCCGTCGCTTCGGGGCCTGCCGGGGCCGGTCTGCGACGTGGGCTGCGGGCGGGGCGAGTTCCTGGCGCTCCTGGCGGAGGAACGGATCCCGGCGATGGGCGTGGACACGAACCCGCTCTCGGTGGCGCACGCCCGCGAGCGAGGGTTCGAGGTCGAAGAGGCCGATGGAGTCGCCTGGCTCTCGCGTCGGGCGCCGGCCTCTCTGGGAGGCGTCGTGGCCTTCCAGGTCGTCGAGCACTGGCCCGCGGGGACGACGTTCGCGTTTCTGCGAGCGGCCCGGCGGGCGCTCGCGCCGAACGGCGTTCTCATCGCGGAGACGATCAACACCGACTCGCTGTCGGCCCTGAAGGCGTTCTTCCTGGATCCGACGCACGTGAGGCCGGTGCCGGCCGAGGCGCTGCGCTTTCTCGCCGAGGCGGCCGGCTTCACGGAGGCGCGCATCGAGTACCGCGCGCCCCTGCCCGCGGCCGAGCGTCTCGAGGAGCGCTCCGAGAACGACGCGAGGCTCAACCGCCTCCTCTTCGGCCCACAGGACTACGCGCTCGTCGCGCGCGCGCCGGCCGGCGGGTGAGAGCTCCCCGCGTCCTGGTGCTCGCCGTGCAGTCGCCCTTCGCCGAGGGCGGCGCGGAGAAGCACGTGCGGCGGCTGACGGAGGAGTTGAAGCGCCGCGGCGCGGAGGCCGATCTCGTCACGGTCCCCTTGATCGAGCGGGAGCGCTTCGATCTGGTCACGAGCGCGCTCGCGTGGCGCAGCCTCGACCTCGAGGAGATCGGCGGCCAGCCGGTGGATGCCGTCATCGCGACGCGGTTCCCGAGCTACGCCGCGCGGCATCCGAACAAGGTCGTCTGGCTCATCCATCAGTACCGCCAGGCCTACGACCAGCTCGGGACGCCGTTCAGCGATTTCACGTCGTCACCTGAGGACCGCCGCACGCGCGAGGCGATCGCCGAGATCGACCGACGGGGCCTGACCGAGGCGCGCAAGGTGTTTGCCAACTCGCGCACGGTGGCGGCCCGCCTCGCCCGGTTCAACGGGATCGCGAGCGAGCCCCTGTACCATCCGCCTCCGCTCGTCGGCCGCTACCGGTCCGGGCCTCCCGGCGACTATGCCCTGTGCGTGGGCCGCCTCGACGCCTGGAAGCGGCCCGACCTCGTGATCCGGGCGCTGGCTCACGCCCCGCCCGCCAGGCTCGTGCTGCTCGGCCGAGGCCCCGAGGAGGACCGGTTGAAGAGAGTGGCCTCCGAGGCGGGCGTGGCCGCCCGCGTCCGCTTCGTCCGGGAAGTGGACGACGAGGGCTTGATCGAGCTCTACGCCGGGGCCCGGCTGGTGGTCATCGCCCCGGCGGGCGAGGACCTGGGCTACGTTCCGCTGGAGGCCTTCCTTTCCGGAAAGGCCGTTCTGACGACGGACGACGCCGGCGGCCCCCTCGAGTTCGTGGAGGACGGGAAGACCGGCTTCGTCGTCCCGGCCCGGCCCGAGGCGCTCGGCGCGGCCCTCGCCCTGGCCTGGGAGAAGCCCGAGGCCCTGGCGAGGCTCGGCGAGGCCGGCGCCTCCCGCGTGCGGGCGTTGACGTGGGGCCGGGCCGTCGAGGCGCTGATGTCGGCTGCGGGAGTGGCGCTGCCGTGAGGCACGCGGAGGTCCTCGAGCGGCTGGCGCGGGAGAGCGGGTGGCGGCTCGGCGAGCTCGGCGTGGGTCCCGAGGATGCGGGCTGGATCCGCAAGCACGCGGACACGATCGCGAGCCTCACGGAGGGCGGGCCTCCGAGGGGGCGATTTTCCGGGCTCCTTCGCCGCTGGGCGCGCCGGGCGGTCCGGGCGGCTAGGTAGCCGGCCGCCGCCAGACCTCGACGCGGTTGCGTCCGGCGTCCTTGGCGGCGTAGAGCGCCTCGTCGGCGCGGAAGAGCAGCTCGTCGCGCTCGGCCGGGCCCTCGGAGGCCGCGTCGGCGACGCCGGCGGAGGCCGTGATGCGGAAGGCCGTCTCGGCGAACTCGAAGCGCTCGTCGGCCAGGGCCCGGCGCACCCGCTCGGCCACGGCCCTGGCGGAAACGGCGTCGGACGCCGGAAAGAGGATCGCGAACTCCTCGCCGCCGTACCGGCACGCAACGTCCGTCGCCCGCACGGCGCCCGCCAGGATCTGGCCGAAGCGGCTGATCGCGCGGTCGCCCGCCGCATGGCCGAGCGAGTCGTTCAAGCCCTTGAAGCGGTCGAGGTCGAACAGAGCCACGGCGAGGGGAGCGCCATAGCGAGCCCGCCGCTCCCATTCCTCGGCGAGCCGCGTCTCGAAATAGCGACGCGACGCGAGGCCCGAAAGCTCGTCCGTGACGGCGATCGTCCAGTTGCGCAGGGCTCCGAGGGACGCCGTCAGGGGCGGCAGCAGCGCCCGCAGCTCCCGCTTGCGGGCGTCGTCGATCGGCTCGGGGCTCCCGAGCTCGAGGTGCGCCACGAGGCGGTCTCCCGCGTAGAGAGGGAGCCGCAGTCGCGGCGACGCGGGCCGGCCCTCGAGCAGCTCGCGCGGGGCGAACGACCGGCCGGTCTCCGTCGCCGTCAGCTCGCGGAGGCGCTGCGGGTCGATTGGCTTGCCGAGGTACGGGCTCGCCGCGTCCAGGGCCGGCTCCGACAGCGGCTCCGGCGCGCCCTCGGGAGCCAGCGTCCAGACCTCCTCGATCGCGCCTGAGTCGCCGACGCGGTAGAGCTCGAACCGTGACACCGGCAGGAGGCGTTTGACGGCGGCAAAGGCGTGGCCGACGATCGAAGCGGCGTCGGGTGATTCTCCGAACAGGTGCCCCTCGCGCTCCCTCTGGGCCAGCCTCTGCTCGAGGCGGGAGACTCTCATCCGGAGCGCGACGGCCCACGCCGCGCACGCCAGGGCTGCGAGCAGCAGGAAGACCTCGATGGGCAGGGAGAACAACGGGCAGCCAGTTTAGCCAAAATGAAAAGGCCCCCTGCGCGGGGGCCCTTCGAGCGCGAAGCGAACCCGGACTACTTCTTGGTCTCGGTGCCCGTGGTCGCCGTACCGGTGGTGGCGGTGCCGGTCGTCGCCGTGCCGGTGGTGGCGGTGCCGGTCGTGCCGGTTTCCTGCACGACGGCCGGAGCCTCGCTCTTGGCTGGCGCGGGAGCGGCCGCCTCTTCCTTCTTCTGGCAGCCAGCGGCCAGGCCGACGCCGAGAACCGCCACGAGGCCCAGGGACAGGGACTTCTTCATAAACCTCATCTCCTTCTTTCTCTAACGCCTCCGAAGAAGCGCGAAACTAAAGCTCGAATCATCCTGGAAAACGAGGGCCGATGATATCCCAGCGGGACCCCCTGTCAACAGGCCGGCGGGGCCGCCGGCACGGCCGGCACGCTATTCTTGGCGCGGAGGGCCCGTGTTCGAAAGTCTGAGCGACGGCGTCCAGAGGGTCTTCAAGGAGTTACGCGGCGAAGGTCACCTGACCGAGTACCACCTCGACACGGCCCTTCGGCAAATCCGCCTCTCGCTGCTTTCGGCCGACGTTGCCCTCCCGGTCGTCAAGCAGTTCATCGCGCGCGTCAAGGAAAAGGCCGTCGGGGCCCGCGTCCTCCAGCATCTCTCGCCCGCTCAGGAAGTCACGCGCATCGTGCGCGACGAGCTCGTGGAGCTTTTGGGCAGCCGCCTCGCCGAGCTCGATCTCTCCGGCAGGCCCGCCGTCATCGCGCTCGTCGGCCTTCAGGGCTCGGGCAAGACGACCTCGGCGGCCAAGCTCGCCCTTCATCTCTCGTCGCGCGACCGCTACCCGCTGCTCGTGGCGGCCGACCTCTCGCGGCCCGCCGCCGTCTCGCAGCTCAAGGTCCTCGGGCGGCAAGTCGGTGTGCCGGTGTTCGATCCCGGCGACCGGAAGGACCCGGTGGCCGTGGCCCGCGACGGCGTGGCGGAGGCGAAGCTGACCGGCCGCGACACGGTCATCGTGGACACGGCTGGCCGCCTGCACATCGACGAGGACCTCATGCGCGAGGTGCGCGCCGTGGTGGACGCCATCGAGCCCCGCGAGGTCCTCTTCGTGGCGGACGCGATGACCGGGCAGGACGCCGTGCGCTCGGCCTCCGGCTTTGCCGCGGCCCTGCCCCTGACCGGCGTGATCCTGACCAAGACGGACGGCGACGCGCGCGGCGGCGCCGCGCTCTCGGTCGTTTCGACGGTCGGCAAACCCATCAAGTTCGTGGGCGTGGGAGAGAAGCCGGAGGAGTTCGAGCCGTTCCATCCGGATCGCATGGCGTCCCGCATCCTGGGCCTCGGCGACGTGCTCACGTTCATCGAGAAGGTCGAGGCCCAGGTGGACGCCGGCAAGGCCCAGGAGATCGCGCGGCGGACCGTCTCGGGCGAGTTCACGCTCGAGGACCTGCGGGAGCAGCTCCAGTCCGTGAAGAAGATGGGGCCGGTCTCGGGCCTGCTCGACTTGCTGCCGAAGACCGGCGCCTTCCGAGGTCTCTCGGCGCCGGAGTCCGTGGACGAAGAGGGGCTGACGCGCGTCTCGGCCATCATCGACTCGATGACGCCCGAGGAACGGCGGTACCCTCAGGTCCTGAACGGCTCGCGCAAGAAGCGGATAGCGGGAGGCTCCGGGACCTCGGTCGCGGAGATCAACCGCCTCCTGAAGCAGTACCTCCAGATGAAGAAGCTCATGAAGACCGCCCGCAAGGGCGTGCGCGGCCTCGACCTCTCCAAGCTGCCGCTGCCTGCCCCGAAGGGCTAGCGAGTCGCCCCGTCACTGCGGGCTCCCCGCGGGGACTCGCGCCGCGCCTCTCTACCCTTGAGGGAAACCATCCATGCGCGGCCCTCCGCGAAAGCGCTGCAAGGGAAAGTCTCTCGTCTGCCTCTCCTCGTCTGGTGCAGACCAACGCGCTTTCGAGGGTCCCCGCGGGGAGCCCGCAGCGCCGGGGCTCAGAGTTCGGCAATTGCGCCATCCTGTGAGCCCCGGGCCGGCGGGGTTGCCCTCCGGGACCTTCGAAACTGGGTGAGTGTGCCAGGCCGTGTGAGGCAGGAGAGGCAGGGGTTCTTGCACCAGTTTCGCAGAGCGGCGGCCCGGGAAGCTCAGGCTCCGGCCGGGGTGTGCCGCCGCGTGTCCCGGAGGGCAACCCCGCCGGACAGGGGCGGCTTGTTGAAGCGGCTGCCGCTCCGGGAGGGTTCCTGCTAGAATGGCGCGCTTTTTGGAAAGGATGTCCGGGAAATGGTGAAGATCCGTTTGAGAAGGATGGGGGCGCGCAACAGCCCCTACTACCGCATCGTGGTCTCCGACTCGCGCCGCACGGCGCGGGCCGAGGTGCTCGAGGAGCTGGGCTCCTACGACCCGGTTGCCGGCATCGAGAAGGTGAAGCTCGACCGGGAGCGGGCGGAGTTCTGGCGCAGCAAGGGCGCTCTCCTCTCGCCCACCGTCCGGGCGATCCTCGCGCAGCCCGCCGCCTCGCCGGCGCCGGCCAAAGTCTAGGCCCGCCGTGAGGCGCCTGGTCGAAACGGTCGTCCGCCGCCTCTCGGACCATCCGGACGAAGCCCGGGTGATCGAGAGCTTCGAGGGCAAGACCGCCGTGTACGACGTCTCGGTTCCGGAAGGCGACCGCGGCCGCCTGATCGGCCGCGAGGGACGGACGATCCGCGCCCTCCGGGCGTTCGCCGGCGCGGCGGCCACGGCGCGCGGCAAGCGCGTCCACATCCGCGTCCGAGACTGACCCCGACATGCTCCTCGTCGGCATCGTCCGCCGGCCCCACGGCCGCGAGGGCGAAGTCTCCGTCGAGGCCCTGACCAGCTTCCCCGAGCGCTTTCGGCCCGGACTTCGCCTCCTCTGGCAGAAGGACGCACAGGAGCGGCTCCTCTCGG
>Ga0335085_10018028_pt1 | contig 10158 bp, 7 predicted proteins | sample Lox_Sample_45_FD_206712 | JGI IMG/M metagenome (GOLD analysis project Ga0335085, IMG submission 206712) | Soil microbial communities from Loxahatchee National Wildlife Refuge, Florida, United States - Lox_Sample_4.5 | ecosystem: Environmental > Terrestrial > Soil > Wetlands | place: USA: Florida... | reverse complement strand
CGCCCTCTCCAGCAGGGGCTACGGGTTCCTCTGGAACATGCCCGGGGTCGGCCGCGTCGAGCTCGGCGCCAACGCCACGAGGTGGGCCGCTGACGGCGCCCGCCAGATCGACTACTGGGTGACGACCGGCCCCACGCCGGCAGACATCGTCGGCCGGTACGTGCGCGCCACGGGTCTGCCTCCCATGCTTCCGGACTGGGCGTCCGGGTTCTGGCAGTCCAAGCTGCGCTACCGCGACCAGGAGGAGCTGCTCGAGGTCGCCCGCGAGTACAAGCGCCGCGGGCTGCCGCTCTCCGTGATCGTCTGCGACTACTTCCACTGGACGCGCCAGGGCGAGTGGAGGTTCGACCCCACGGAGTGGCCGGATCCCCAGGCGATGGTGGACGAGCTCAGGGAGCTCGGAGCCGAGCTCATGGTGTCGGTCTGGCCCACGGTCAACCCGAACAGCGCCTTCTACGAGGAGATGCACCGGCGCGGCCTGCTCGTGCGAAGCATGGCGGGCCTGCCGCTTCATCTCGCGTTCTGGGACAAGGGCACCGACGGCCACGCTTTCATGCGCTACTACGACGCCACGAACCCCGAGGCCCGTCGCTACGTCTGGGACAAGATCACGGACGGTTACCGCCGCTACGGCATCAGGGCGTTCTGGCTCGACGCGTGCGAGCCGGAGATCCTCTCGGACAACTCCGACGTCGCCCGGTACTCCATGGGCCAGGGGACCGAGGTCCAGGGGGTCTACCCGCGCGAGCACGCCCGCGGGTTCTACGAGGGGTTGAGGGCGAGCGGCGAGGAAGACGTGCTGCTGCTGTGTCGCTCCGCCTGGGCCGGCAGCCAGCGCTACGGGGCGGCCGTGTGGTCGGGAGACATCGTGTCCACGTTCGAGGCCCTCGCCGCACAGGTGCCGGCCGGGCTGAACATGGGCGTTTCCGGGATCCCGTGGTGGACCACGGATATCGGAGGGTTCGAGAAGGGCGACCCGGCCACCGCGTACTTCCGGGAGCTCGTCGTGCGCTGGTTCCAGTTCGGCGCCTTCTGCCCGCTCTTCCGGCTCCACGGCGTCCGCGAGCCGGGCCCCCGCGTCGGATCGGGCCAGACCGGCGCCCCCAACGAGGTGTGGTCCTTCGGCGAGGAGGCCTACGAGCTGATCCGTGAGCAGCTGGCGCTGCGCGAGGCGATTCGCCCGTACGTCATGGAGCAGATGGCCACCGCCAGCACCACCGGCGTCCCCCCGATGCGTGCGCTCTTCCTCGAGTTCCCGGACGAGGCGCCGGCGTGGGAGGTGAGCGACCAGTTCATGCTCGGCCCGGACGTGCTCGTCGCGCCGGTGATCGAAGAAGGGGCACGGGAGCGCGAGGTGTACCTCCCGAGGGGAGCGTCGTGGCTCGACGCGTGGACGGGCAAGCCCGTCGAGGAGAACGGTTGGGTGACGGCACCTGCGCCGCTCGAGCGCATCCCGGTCTATCTGCGCGAAGGGGGCACGATGAAGCACCTCTCGTCCGGCGGGGTCGCATGACCACGGAGACCGCGTCGCCGACGAGCGAGACGGAGCCGATCGTCCGGACCGTGGACGCGGGCAGACCGCGGCGGATGTCGTCGTGGAGGAGGCAGCAGCTCGCCGGCTGGCTGTTCCTGGCCCCGGCGATCGCCTACGTGCTCTTCGCTTTCGCCCTGCCGATCGTCTACAACGTCATGCTCAGCTTCGAGCACACCTCTCCGGCCACGATCTCCGACTTCACGGCGCCGTGGGCGGGGCTCGCCAACTACCGCTTCATCTACCACGACCCCACGAGCCGGGAGGCGATCGTCCACACGCTCGTGTTCACCGTCGGGTCGCTCGCCGCGCAGTTCCTGATCGGGTTCTCCCTCGCCTTGCTCTTCAGCCTCCGGTTCCCGGGCCGGACGGTGGGCCGCTCGCTCGTCATCGTCCCCTGGCTCCTGCCGCTGATCGTGACCGGGGTCATCTTCAGGTTCATGTTCCAGGCCGAGGGTGGTGCGATCAACCAGGTGCTGATCGACGTCGGGATCATCCACCACCCGACCCAGTGGCTGAACGATCCGAGCTTGGCCATGTGGACGATCCTCGTCGCCAACATCTGGCTCGGGGTGCCGTTCTTCACCCTCCTGCTCTACAGCGCACTCCAGGACGTGCCGGCCGAGGTCAGGGAGGCGGCGATCATCGACGGAGCGAGCCCGTGGCAACGGCTCCGCCTCGTGATCGTGCCGATCATCCTCCCCGTTATCGAGGTCACCCTCCTCCTCGGGTTCGTCTTCACCGTGAAGGTGTTCGACCTCGTGATCGGCCTCACCGGAGGGGGCCCGGCCAACGCCACCCAGCTGATCACGACCTGGTCGTACAACCTCTCGTTCCAGGTGTTCTCGTTCGGCGAGGGCGCGGCCCTCAACAACGTGCTCCTCGTCATGGCGCTGGTCGCCGCTCCGCTGTACCTGTGGCTCAGCCGGGACTCGTTGAGGCGTAGCTCCGGGGGCGCGAGATGAGCCGGCTCGAGAGGTCGAGGGCCCTGCGACTGCTTTGCACGCTCGCGGCGATTGCCGCCCTCATCGTCATCCTCTTCCCGGTCTACGCGATCGTCGTCGGCTCGTTCGAGTCGACGGAGACGCTGTTCAGCGGGACGTTCTACTGGCTGCCGCACGCAGCGACGCTGGACAACTACCGGACGGTGCTCGGAGGCGCGTCGGCGGCCACGCAGGAGACGGTGTCGGGGTCGCAGACGGGCAACATCCTGACGAGCCTTCTCGTGGGCCTGGGGACGGCCGTCCTGGCTCTGGTCGTGGCGGTGCCGGCGGCCTACGCGCTCTCGAAGTACCGCATGCGCGTCACGGTCGTCGTCGTCAGCTCCCTCCTCGTGGCTCAGATCGTGCCGTCGATCGTGCTCGCAACCTCGCTCTTCATCGTCTTCCACTGGGTCCACCTGGTGAACTCGTACCTGGGTCTCATTCTCGCCGACGGCACGTACGCAATCCCGTTCGCGATTCTGGTGCTGCGGGCGTTCTTCTTCAGCCTGCCCAACGAGTTGATCGACGCGGCCAGGGTCGACGGCGCGTCCGAGTGGAAGACGTTCTACCTCGTCGTCGTCCCGCTCGCGCGCTCTGCCGTCATAACCGTCGCCGTCTTCGCGTTCCTGGCCGGCTGGGGCGACTTCATCTTCGCATTGACGATGCTCAACGGCTCCGGAATCCAGCCGGTCACACTGGGGATCTACAACTATCTCGGAAATTACTCGACTGACTGGGGCGCGGTAATGGCGTCTGGAGTGATTGCCCTGGTGCCGGCCGGGATCCTCCTGGTAGTCGCACAGCGTTACATCGCAAGTGGCCTCACGGCGGGCTCGGTGAAGGGCTAGCAAGGGGGTGATAGTCGAGAAATCGTGCTCTTGAGTGCTGCGAATACTTTCGTCGAATGTTCATTTCGCCCCCATCAACGTAAACGTCTTCATTCTCCCCCATCAATAAAAAAGGAAGAATTACCATGAGCCTAAAAACCAGAAGGTGGCAAGGAGGATTGGCAGCCCTCGTTGCCGCGATGTGCGCCGTCGTCGCCTATTCGCAGGTGGCGAGTTCCGCCTCGAACATCACGCTCACAGAAGAGGACTACTTCAACACACCGGGCCAGATTGCGGCCCTGGACGCCTACTCCAAGCAATTCGAGGCCGCGCACCCCGGTGTGACGGTGAAACGGCAATACGTGCCCTTCGCGAACCTGGACACGAAGCTGCTGACGCAAGCCGCGGCTCAGGACCTGCCGAACCTGCTGGCCGTCGACAACCCGTTCGTCTCGACCATGATCTCGACGGGTCAGGTGGTGCCCATCAGCACGCTGAAGGGCTTCAGCACCAAGGGGTACTTCCCCGCGGTGATCAACGAAGGCCTGTCGAACCACCAGTACTACAGCCTTCCGGTCGCGGGCGCGAACTCGATCGCGCTGATCTACAACATCGCGATGTTCAAGGCCGCCAACCTGACCCCGCCCAAGACGTGGACGGAGCTGGTCAGCGACGCCAAGGCCCTCACGACCTCCGATCACTACGGCATTGCACTGACCTGTGAACCGGCGGAGGACACGACCTGGCAGTGGGAGCCGTTCTTCTGGAGCAACGGCGGAAGCTTCACGTTCTCCAACATCGCCTCGGGGCCGGGGGTGCAGGCGCTGAACGTGTGGAACCAGCTCATCACCGACGGCTCGGCCTCCAAGGACTGCCTCCAGTGGAGCCAGACTCCGGCCGCATCGACGCAGTTCATCGACGGCAAGGCGGCCATGATGGTCAACGGGCCGTGGAACTTCCCGACCATGAACCAGAGCAAGCTCTTCTACGGCAAGCAGTTCGGGGTCGTGCCCGTCCCGGTCAACAAGGCCGGGCAGCACGTCATCGTGCCCCTCGGCGGCGAGGACTGGATGGTCTCGAAGAGCGGCGGCACCGACGCGCAGCAGATGGCGTTCGAGTACATCCAGGGCATGCAGACGCCTGCCATGGAGCTGAAGCTCGCGAAGCTGTTCGGCTACCTGCCGCCGAAGCCCGCCGTGGCCAACGCCTACCTCAAGGTGGCGGGGCCCGAGTGGGCGGTGTACATCCACCAGACCCTGTTCGCGCATCCGCGCACGCTCGGCCTGGGCGTCAAGTACCCGAAGGTCTCGCAGGCGGTGTGGACGGCGATCCAGTCCGCTCTGTCGGGCTCGAAGTCGGTGCAGGACGCGTTGAACACGGCACAGGGGCAGATCTCGACCATCTTGAAGGGCTAGGAGGGAGATGTCGACGATGGCCTGTTCGGCTTCGAGGGGTTAGCGAACCGGGCCAGGGGCCAAGGCCCGGTACCGCCCGCCCATTCGCCCCGGGCGGCGGTACCGGGCAGCCCCTCCGCAGACATGCGACCTTCTCTGGAGATTTCATGATGAACAAGGAAGCGATTCTCGAGTCAGCGGGGAGCGTGGTGACGAGCGTCGCGCCGTCGGCCTCCGCTCGCGTGCGACTTCGGCCGATCGACGCCCGCGGAGTCGCGATCCGCGGCGGCCTCCTCGCGGAGCGCCAGCGGGTGAACCGCGAGGTCACGATCCCCCTCGGCGCGGAGGAGCTCGAGCGCGCCGGGACGCTCGACAACCTGCGGATCGCGGCAGGACGAGCCTCGGGTGAGCGGCGCGGCATGGTCTTCAGCGACTCCGACGTCTACAAGTGGCTCGAGGCGATCGCCTGGGAGCTCGGGCGCGAGCCGTCGGCCGAGCTCGAGCGCCTCGGGCGCGAGACGGCGGAGCTCGTCGCGGCTGCGCAGGAGCCGGACGGCTACCTCAACAGCCGGGGCCAGCTCGACCCTGCGTGGCGATGGTCCGACCTGGAGCAGGGCCACGAGCTCTACTGCGCCGGCCACCTCTTCCAGGCGGGTGTCGCGACCGCACGATCCACCGGAGACACCACTCTCCTCACGGTCTCTCGGCGCTTTGCCGACCTGATCGACGAGGTGTTCGTCCAGGGCACCGATACCCGCACCGACGGGCATCCCGAGATCGAGGTCGCGCTCGTCGAGCTGTACCGGCAGACGGGGGAGAGCCGCTACCTGAACCTCGCCGACACCCTCATGTCCCGCCGGGGGTTCAGGATGTTCGAGGGCGGCCGCTTCGACCTCGACTACTACCAGGACGCCGAGCCCGTTCGCGACGCACGCTCGATCGTCGGGCATGCCGTGCGCGCGCTTTACCTGACCGCCGGCGTCACGGACATCTACGCCGAGACGGGCGACGAGGCGCTGCTCGCCTCGATGCTCCGCCAGTGGGACGACATGACGACGAAGACGTATCTGACCGGCGGCGTCGGCTCGCGCCACTACGGCGAGGCGATCGGCGACCCCTACGAGCTTCCTCCGGACCGCGCTTACTGCGAGACCTGCGCCTCGATCGCCAGCATCATGTGGAACTGGCGCATGCTGCTCGTGACCGGCGAGAGCCGGTTCGCCGACCTTCTCGAGCGAACGCTCTACAACGGCTTCCTCGCCGGGTTCGGACTCGACGGAGAGTCGTTCTTCTACTCGAACCCGCTGCACTCGCGGACCGGAGAGCGGCGGCATCGCTGGAACCCGGTCGCGTGCTGCCCGCCCAACATCATGCGGCTGCTCGCATCGCTGCATCACTACCTCGCGACCACCGCCGGCCGTGGCGTCCAGCTCCATCAGTACGCGACGTCGACGATCCGCACTGTCGTGCCGGTCGCGGGGCCCGTCGAGCTGGCGGTGGAGACGAGCTACCCGTGGTCGGGCTCGGTGACGGTGGAGGTCGTCGAGTGCGGCGACTCGGAGTGGACGCTCTCGCTCCGGGTGCCGGCCTGGGCGCGTGGCGCAGCCGTCGACGGCAGGCCGGCCGCCCCGGGATACGCGGAGCTGACGCGCCGTTGGCGTGCCGGCGACCGCGTCGCCCTCGATCTCGACGTCTCACCCAGGCTCACCGCGCCGAACCCGCGGATCGACGCGGTGCGTGGTTGCGTCGCTCTCGAGCGCGGCCCGGTCGTCTTCTGCCTCGAAGAGCTCGATCTGCCTGCCGGCGTCGAGCTGGCCGACGTCGCCCTCGATCTGGCAGTCGACCCCGTCGACAGCGGGCCCGTGCCGCAGCTGTGGGGATTGCCGGGCGTGGCTCTGCGTGGCGTCGTCCGTGACGTCGACGGCTGGCGGCAGACCGAGTACCGCGACCTTCGGGAGGTTCCGGCGGCGTCGGCGTCTCCGGCCTCGCTCCTCGCCGTTCCCTACTTCGCCTGGGCGAACCGGGACAGGGGCGGAATGCGGGTCTGGATCCCGGCGGCCGGGTAGGAGGGAAGCGGCGATGGCAACCCTCTCGCTCGAGCAGGTCACGAAGGTCTACGGGAACGACGTGCACGCCGTCCGGGCGCTCGATCTCTTCGTCGACGAGGGGGAGTTCGTGGTCCTCGTCGGCCCGTCGGGATGCGGGAAGACGACCGCGCTGCGGATGGTCGCCGGGCTCGAGGCGGTCACCGCGGGCACCATCCGGCTTGACGGCAAGGTCGTCAACGACCTGTCCCCGAAGGAGCGTGACGTGGCGATGGTCTTCCAGAACTACGCCCTCTATCCGCACCTGAACGTCCTCCAGAACATCTCGTTCTCCCTGAGGGTGCAGGGCGTCTCGAAGCAGCAGCGCGAGCGGATGGCACGCGACGCGGCCGAGATCCTCGGGCTCTCGGAGGTGGTGCTCCGGAAGCCCCGCGAGCTCTCGGGCGGCCAGCGCCAGCGCGTCGCGATGGGGCGTGCGCTCGTACGAGAGCCTTCCGTCTTCCTCATGGACGAGCCGCTCTCGAACCTCGACGCCAGCCTGCGAGTCCAGATGCGCAGCGAGGTGCTGCGGATCCAGCGGCGACTCGGCGTCGCGGCGCTCTATGTCACCCACGACCAGACCGAGGCCATGACGATGGGCGACCGCGTCGCAGTCCTTCGCGACGGCGCGCTCCAGCAGTTCGCCGCGCCTCAGGAGCTGTACGAGCGGCCCACGAACCTCTTCGTCGCGTCGTTCATCGGCTCGCCGGCAATGAACCTCTACGAGGCGACGGTCTCCGGCCCGCCGGACCGGCTCGTCGTCTCGCTCGGTTCGCAGCAGCTCGTGCTTCCCGGCGACCTCGGACAGCGCGGCACCTCACTCGCCGCCGCCCAGGATCGCAAGCTCGTGGTCGGGATCCGGCCCGAGTGCCTGACGGTGCCGTTCCCCGCCGGCGATGCCGACGCTGCCCCCGAGACGACGCTCTCCGTGCGGACGGAGCTGGTCGAGGCGCTCGGCAACGAGTCGCTCGTCCACTTCTCGGTCGACGCGCGGATGATTCGCAACCGCGGCGGCGTGTTCACGGCAGATGTCGACGCCGTCGGGGAGATCGCCGGTGCGTCGGCGAGCGAGGGCATCGCGCGCATCGATCCGCGTGTGCCGGTCAACGTCGGCGAGCGGCTCGTGCTCGCCGTCGACGTCCACCGCCTCCACTTCTTCGACGCCGAGACGGGCGAGGCGATCCGAACGGCCGGGGCGACGCCGGTCGCGCCGGTTCAGGCGGGCCAGGCGTGAAGGCCCCTGCGATAACCGAGGCCTTGGACCTCCTCGCCCGGGGGGCTCTGTAAGAGCGCTTCGCCTGCACGGCGTGGGCGACCTCCGCCTGGCCGAGGAGCCCGAGCCGCACGCCGGCGACGGCGAGCTGCTCGTCGACGTGACCGCGGTCGGGCTCTGCGGCTCCGATCGCCACTGGGTCGTCGAGGGCGGGATCGGGGACGCCGTCCTCGACCGGCCGCTCGTGCTCGGGCACGAGTTCGCCGGCGTCGTCGCATCCGGCCCGCGCTCGGGCGAACGGGTGGCACTCGACCCGGCGATCCCGTGCGGCCGGTGCGCGGTCTGCGCTGCGGGGCTCCTCCACCTCTGCCCGGAGATCCGCTTCGCCGGGCACGGGGACACGGACGGTGCGCTCCGGTCCCGGCTCGCGTGGCCCGAAACGCTCGCTCACCCGCTCCCGGACACGATCCCGGACGCGGAGACCGCGCTTCTCGAGCCGCTCGGTGTGGCGCTCCACGCGCTCCGCCTCGGTCACGTGCGCGAAGGGACGAGCGCCGGGGTCTTCGGCTCCGGGCCGATCGGACTTCTCCTCGTTCAGGCGCTTGCCGCGTACGGGGCGGACACCGTCCTCGCGACCGATCCCCTCGCGCACCGGCGGGCTGCCGCCGAGGCCGCGGGTGCCTCCCACGCGGTCGCCCCGGAGGGGCTCGCCGGCGTGCCGCCGCCGGGAGGGCTTGGCGTCGAGGTCGCCTTCGAGGCGGCCGGTACCGACGAGGCGGTGGCGGACGCGATCGCCGCCGTGCGGCCGGGCGGCCGCGTCGTGCTCGTGGGCATCCCGGACGGTGACCGGACGAGCTTCGTCGCCTCGGCTGCCCGCCGCAAGGGGCTGACGCTGCTCCTCTGCCGGCGGATGCGGCCTGATGACCTCCCGCGTGCGATCCGGCTCGCCGAGGCCGGTCGCGTCGACCTCGGCGCGCTCGTCGGCGAGCGCCATCCCCTGTCGGAGTGGGAGCAGGCGTTCACGGCTCTCGTCCAGCGGCGCACGCTGAAGGTCGTCGTCGAGCCCGGCGCTCTACCTCAGTGACGACCAGGGCTCGTCGGCGGAGACGTCGACGAGGCCGTAGCCATCCTCGCCGATCGACGGCCCGATCACGACCTGGAGGTGAGCGGTCTCGTCGCCGTCGTTGTATGAGGCGTGGACGACGCCCTCGTCGATGTAGATGGAGTCGCCCGGGCCGAGGGTCGCGGGCTCGCCCTCGAGGTACTGCGTGATCGAGCCTCGGGTGACGATGATCATCTCCTCCTGGCCGTCGTGGCGGTGGAACGGGTGCCCTTCCCCCGGCTCGAGCGTCACGTCCATCACGACGAGTCGGCGGGCGCCGGTGTTGGCGGGACGGCAGCGCCAACCGATCGTGCCCCAGTCGAAGCGCTCCTGCTCCACGTCCTGCTTCTTCACGAATCTGCTCATAGGTCCAACTTCGGTCGAAAGCTCATCCTCTCCTCTACTGGACGGGGATCGCCTTGAAGCGGCGCATGTTCTCGGTCATCGCGACCTCGGTCGGCAGGCGCTCCATCGACGAGGCCCCGAAGAACCCGACCACCCCCTCGGTGTTGGCGATGACGTAGGCGGCGTCGTCGGGCTCGGCGATCGGCCCGCCGTGGCAGAGCACGAAGATCTCCGGATGGACACGCTTGGCCGCGTCGTGCATGCGCTGCACGAGCGGCACACACTCCTCGAGGGTCTTCGCGGTCACCGCGCCGATCACGCCGCCGGCCGTCAGTCCCAGGTGCGCGACGAGGACGTCGGCGCCCGCGTCGGCCATCGCGGCTGCCTGATCGTCGTCGAAGACGTACGGCGCGGTCAGGAGCCCTCGCTCGCGGGCGAGCCGGATCATGTCGACCTCGAGCCCGTACCCCATGCCGGTCTCCTCGAGCCCGACCCGGAACGTCCCGTCGATCAGACCGACCGTCGGGAAGTTCTGCACGCCGGAGAAGCCGATGCGTCTCAGCTCGTCGAGGAAGACCGGCATCAGCCGGAACGGATCGGTGCCGCACACCCCCGCGAGGACGGGCGCTCCGGCGACGACGGGCAGGACCTCGTGCGCCATGTCGACGACGACCTCGTT
>Ga0335085_10018027_pt1 | contig 10158 bp, 5 predicted proteins | sample Lox_Sample_45_FD_206712 | JGI IMG/M metagenome (GOLD analysis project Ga0335085, IMG submission 206712) | Soil microbial communities from Loxahatchee National Wildlife Refuge, Florida, United States - Lox_Sample_4.5 | ecosystem: Environmental > Terrestrial > Soil > Wetlands | place: USA: Florida... | reverse complement strand
CACGTAGCTGAACAGCGATCCAGACCGTTCGTCGCTCCCGCGCATCGCAAATCCCCGGCGCAATCTCAATGCCAGGGAATCACGATCATCCGCTCGCGGCTAGGGACTATTTCAACAACCTGCTAGGGCGAGTTTGGGGCCGTCATTTGCCGTTCATCCGGCCGCAAAGAAGCGCCAGAACTTGCCGTTCGCCACCCGCTCGGCTGGCATATCAACCAGCGGTCATGGGCCAGCAAGATCGACCGCAATCCAGAGCGCTACAATCGGGCCGACTAGCACCACGGGACAGAGCAACGACAGCAGGAGCGCAGTTTTCGGCGCCCGATTCAATAGAGTGAGGACCAAGGCAGGTAGCCCGGTGGCGCAATACAATCCAACAAGTAAGAACATCCAGTTTCGATTGATTGCGTCCGCACTTGGTGGGGCATCTGCCAACAAATTCCAGATCAGGTAGCCAAGCAGATCAAGATCAAGAAAAGCGACCACAGCGCCAGCAGTACGCAATCGGGAAATCCGATGCCTCTCGTCCTGACGTGTTCACACCAACATCGACAGGCCTCAAATCGCGATCCGAGAAGTTCTTCCAGCACCATCTGGTGTTCGACCGCACTTCGCTGACGCGCTGGCGCCAGCGCATGGGGGAAAAGAAGCTGCAGGCATTGCTGCAGGAAAGCCTGGCCACGGCGGTCCGCACGGACGCGCTCAAACCCTCCGATCTGTCGCGCGTTGTCGTGGACACCACGGTACAGCCCAAGAACGTGATGTTCCCCACCGACGCGCGGCTGTTGCAGCGGGCAAGGGAGATTCTGGTGCGGCTGACCGACGATCCGGCAGGCCTGGCGTTCCTTGAGACGGTACTTCTCCCGAATGCGCGCCACCGCCTGCTGGCGCCGTTCGGGACTTACAAGTTTCCCGAGGAGATGTCCTTCAGGATCTGCTTCTCCAGCGACAGGTCCGCAACCAGCCGCTTCAGCCGCGCGTTCTCTTTCTCCAAGTCCTTCATCTTGCGCGCCTGATCCAGATCAAGCCCGCCGTACTCCTTGCGCCAGCGGAAGTAACTCTGATCCGAGATTCCCGCCTCCCGGCAGGCAATCGATATCGATTTGCCCTGCGTCGTCGCCACCTCGATTTGGCGCAGCATCGTCACAATCTGTTCGGGACTAAACCGCTTCTTCGGCATGACCAAGCTCCTTTCCAAGCCAATTTCTCTCGATTCGCTTGGTCCAAAAAAGCCAGGTCAGGTCAGCCTGACGCCACGACGAAAGCAGTCCGGGGAGACGGACGTGACGGGGCGCGTCTCTAAATGGGGGGATCGTCTGCTGCGAAGCTATCTCTATGAAGCGGCAAGCGTGTTGCTCCATCGAACGAAACGGGCGTCGGCTCTGTAAGATTGGGGCCTGCGGCTCGCGAAGCGTATCGGCCTCAAGAAGGCAAAGGTCGCGGTGGCCCGCAAGCTCGCTGTCGTCCTGCATTGTATTTGGACTGACAGCACCGCCTTCGAATGGAACGCTGCAGCTGCAGTTTAGGAGGCCCACCAACTTACCGGCCCGCATCGGCGGCGTCGGCGGTGTCCCCGTCGGGACGGCGGTGATGGCGACCTCGATCAATCTGCTGACGAATGGAAACCCAAACGTCGTTGGACACGGTGAGGCGCCCACCCCCGAACACCACCATGAGGCACATGACCTCGGAAAGGGCCCTGACCCCGGCGACTGATATCAAACCGATCTTGACAGCCGCCCGCAATTAAAGGGCCGATTGACACCGTGTCGGGACGGCCCCATCGACGAAGGGCCTACGCAGGTTGGTATAAGACTGCCAAATCCCACACTCGCAGAAGGGCCGCAATCTCAGAAATACAAACAACAAGGTTCAGCTTATCTCGTCTTCAGACCGTATCGCGATTATGAGCGGAAATATCCAGTGAGCGCGGTCCGGATTTCGCGTATCACGCTCGTCCAATCTCCCAATGCTGGCTGGCGGAACAGGCGCACGGTGGGATACCACGGTGAATCCGCGCGGTCCTTCAACCATCGCCAGTCGGCGGCGTAGGGCAGCATCACCCAAACCGGTTTGCCCAATGCCCCTGCCAGATGGGGCACCGACGTGTCGACCGTGAGCACAAGGTCCATGTTTGCTACTAAAGCGGCGGCATCGGAAAAGTGCTTCTGCTCGCGGTCATGCCGTTGCAGACGCGGGATCCCGGTCAACCAAGCCTCGTCCTGGGGAGAGATTTCCTTCTGCAGGATATGGAAGGTTCCTGTCAAATCCAACAACGGCTCCAGCAAACGCGGTGGCAAGTTACGTGGCCTGCCGCGGATGTTCATTCCGTGCGAGGACCAAACTAGGCCGATGCGCGGGCCGGGCCCGAGCGCCGCATCAAATTGCTTTAGTTTGGTAGGATCGGCCGACAGATAAGGAATGTCTGCCGGAACGGTCTCCAGCGTGGTGCCCAACGCGAGCGGCAGGTCCATGATTGGACAATGAACATCGAAATTGGGTTGACGGGCCTCTTTCGATGTCAGCACGAAGTCACCCTTCAAATTCGCCATCACGTCCATGAGGCGCGGTTGGCACGCGAAGATCACACGGGCGGCGCGAGCGCATACCATCGGCACGTAACGGCAGAACTGGATGGTGTCGCCCAGACCCTGCTCCGCCCAGATGAGAATTGTCTTTCCAGTGATATCCTCGCCGCGCCAACGAGGCTGTGCCGTCTGTATGCTGTGGCCGGCAAAAGACTTGGTTTGCCAGCGCCGTTCGTAGAGCGACAAACCGGCCTTGAAATCGCCGCGTGCCAACGCCAGCACACCCTTGTTCCATTCGGCTTCGGCGTAATTGGGCACGGCGGTTAGCGCTTTGTCGTAAAAGGCCTCCGCTTCAGCGAATTTCCCGAGACTGTCGTAAACCGCTCCAAGATTGATCATTGCGTCCACAAAGTTCGGCGCGAGCGCCAAGCAGCGCCGGTAACTTTCCATCGCCTCGTCGTAGCGCATCAGCGCAAGCAACGTATTGCCCAAATTGTAGTGAACCTGCGGATCGTTCGGACACAATTGAGCCGCGCGCGCGTACGACTGGTGCGCCTGCTCCACCCGACCCAACGTCCATTCGAGGTTGCCGCGGAGAAGCCAGGAAACTTGCAACGACGACTTTTGTGCGACGGCATTGCAGACGGCGACAAGGGCCTCTTCGCATCGGCCTATCCTCTGCAAGCCATAGGCCAGATTGTGCCAAGCCTCGGGCTGATGCGCGTTGATCGCAAGCGACAGCCGAAGATGACCGATCGCGGGAGTCAGATCGGACAACTCCATCTCCGCAATGCCAAGAGCGGTCAAAATCTGCGGATGGTGAGGGAGCAGGCCCAGACATTCGCGGTACAAGGCCGCTGCGCTGGCATGGTCGCCTCGCGCAGCGAGCGTGCCGGCCTCGACGAACAGGCGCTGGGGATCTTCTCTCATTCGCAAGGCGCGTAGGATTTCACTTCGCTAAGTTCACTTCCAGCCGCGGCATTAATTTGCTGCTTCAAGATGCAGCGCCGGTCATTTTCGCGATAGACCGAGCGCGCCAGTGCGATGAACTGGGGGCCGAAATCCTGCAACCGCTCGTAATCGCGCAAGTCGTCTTCCACCTGCCATAGCGCCGCGTTGACCCGTTTTAAGGCTGCGCGCAAAGGTTCAAGGCCCGGGATCGGCGGCGCTGCTGCTACCGCCCGCATCAACCTTTCTTGCTCCAGCCGGACGGCCGAAAGCTTGGCTGAATCGGAGATTTTTTCCAGTTTGAGTTCCAGGATCGTCAGTCGATCGATGACTTCTCCCGGCGAGGCTTCGATCACCATGGAAAAACCTCTCAGCCTTCCTGATGCTACGCGTCTCATCCGTCGGGAAAGTGGCTTGCGATTTCGATCGGTTCGACGTCAGGACACGAAAGATAGGCAGCACCTATCGCTGGATTCTCGTTTCGGGCACGGGGCCGTATGAAGGTGACGCGCCGGCGAACGCGATCTCGAAGCGGTCCAGGACCACGCCCGGGTCGAGTGCGGTGACCGTTAACGTATGGGCGCCAGGCGCGATGTGCTGATCGATGATCTGGGCCATCGTCACGTTGTCGAGCACGTTCTGACGCCACTTGGCGCCATAGTACTCGACGCTGAAGTCCAAGACCTCGGCCGGCCCACCGTCGAGCGCCACAGCGATGCGTGAGTGTCCCCCCTTCTGAATCGGGAAGGTCGGCAGCGCGAACGCCTTGATGCTAGCGACCGTGTCGATCACGTAATTGGGGAAGCTGTACTCGCGGTCAGGCGGCAGTGTGGCGAAACGGTAGACCGCCCGGGGCGCCTTCGCCAGAGCGGTCGCATCGGCCACATTAATCGGCGCCATGTCAAGGTCAGATTCCAACGCGGCCCCGGTGTGCCCGACCCCGTCCAGCATCCGCCAAGCGCCGTTCACGGCGTCGGCGTGGGTCGCATACATCGATACCACACCCTGCGCGTCGATGAACGAAGCCGTCTGGTCCGCAAGCGGTGGTGCGACGCGGACGTGCACATCCATCGGCTGCTGGCCCGAGGTGCATTTCACAGTGATGATGCCTTCGCCTTTTGCGGGCGCCTTGGTCCAGTCGATTGCGACCCGGATGCGCTGCTCGAACAACTTTGCCGCTTGTGAGAAATGGCCCACGCGATGATCGAGCCTGATCCATGAATCCTTCGGCTCCGCGCTCCAGTCCGCCTCCACCGGCAGCTCAGTGAACACGTCGAGATAGTAACCGCGCGCGCCAAGCTCGCGACTGAAGGTGGGTAGCGTCGGCGTCCACCAGCCCTTGTCGTCGAAGTAGCCGCCGCCCTCAACCTGCACGCCGCACCGGCTCCAGTCATTTGGAGCCCTCCAACTCGGCACGTAGGGTTGCTCGTAGTTCGGCAGCGCATGCGGGTAATCGGTGACGATCTTGTTCCACTTGCCGTTCTCGATCGCTTCGTTGTACCGGCGGGTATCGGCCACGATTTGCTCCTGCGCAATGCTAGCCATCTCGTCATACACATTGGCGCTCGCCCTGTGCTGAAGTCCGTAGGTGATGGATTTGTCGAGATCGAGCTGGCGCAGGTTCAGGTTGCCGCCTGTGTTGACGGTGTACTGCACAAGCTCGAAGAAGGCAGACTTACGGTCGTCCGGCATGGCCGCCATCAACTTGTCCGCCTCAGCCATGATGGATCTGTAGGCGTCCGCGCGGCGCGCGTTCTCGTCGCCGAAATCGAGACTGTTGAAGCGGGTCCGCTGCACCGAAGTTTCCGGGAACGTGGTTGAAAAGGCCATGAACTCCGGATTGCGGTCGAAGGCGAGTTTATAATAGCGCCACATGATGCTCGCGATCTCGTCCGCATGCGGGTGTCCAAAGTTCAGTACCGCCCAGTCATGTAGGTAGGTCTGCACGCTTTTGGGCTTCGCGAACGCGTCGATGTCGAAGGCCATCGCCAGGAAGAACTCGTTGAGGAATTCGACGGGCTTGATCGAGCCGACGTTCAAGACCCAAAGCTCGCGCATGTCGAAGTGATAAGCCTTGGTCATCTCCTCCCACATCAGCGACGGGTCGGTGGAGCCGAGCCACAGGAAACCTGCCGGTGCGCCCCAGAACGTGGCGTGGTAATAGACCCCCGCTCCGCCCGGGCGCTTGCGCTCCTCCGGCGCGGGAAACCGCATGATGTAGCCGAAATTGTCTTCCGGCCAGACGATGGTGATATCGCCGGGCAGGTTGATGCGGCCGGTGTTGTAGGCCGCCGTGATCTCCTTGTAGGGAGTGAAGACCTGTGGGATTTGGTTGGCGGGTTTGTGCAACGTTTCGCCCAGTATTTTGCGCTGCTGCGTGATAACGTCGTTCAGAACGTCCGCCATCTTCTCGGGCGTATCGGCGCCCTGCATCGGGAAGTCGTCCGCACCGCGCATGCCGACCGTGTAGAGGTTGTCGTACTGCCCGAATTTCTCGACGTCACCCGTCCAGTAATCGATCAACCGCTGCCGGTTGGTGAGCCAGTTGTAGGGCCCCATCGTTTTGGCGTCCCATTCGTACCCATTGGTTCGGAGCAACATCTCGACGTGGGAAGTCCCGCGCACGATCGCATAATCTCGTGCCAAGTCGTAGTTCGCTGCGAAGGCGTTGAAAGGCGGATCCTTCGCGCCCATTCCCGGCCACAACATGTTGGCCTTGAGCCGCCACATCAGCTCGAATACCCGCTCGTAGGTTTTTGGGCCGAGGCCTCCTTGTGCCGGGTCGAATGTGTTTGCTGCCCAGTGGGAGAGGTTGCCGGAATTGATGAAGAATCCACGATATTTGACCGAGGGTTCTTTGGAATATTTTAGGTTTGCGTTCACCGCGATGCGGGCAGTCTTGGTGATCTTGACGTCCGCCCACCATTCCCACGGCGACACGCCCATCTCGCGCGTAAGGTCGATGACCCCCCAGATCGTGCCGCGTACGTCGGACCCGAAGATGATGAGCATCTTGGCATGTGGATTCGTGGGTGAAGGAATAACTGCGCGCCCGTAAGTCTCCCATTTGCCTGCAATCGGGGCGATGCCGATGTGATTTGCCCTGAGCAGAGCCGCAATCTGCGGTGCGTTCGCCAGCCCGATCACGACAGAAGGACGATTCAGTGTCCCAAAGTCAGACGTCACTCGGGGCAGACGGCCGCTAAGCGCCACCAGATCGTGTGACAGGAGCACGGCGGCCTTAGAGACTGGAACACCGGAGCTTTCGTCATAGACGACCGAAGCAACCTGCTTGCCGTCGTACAGGGCAATGCTGGCGTTTCTCGCGAGAGCGGCTGAGCAAAGTACGCTCAGCGCCGATGTGACCATCGCTGTGAATAAGGTTCGAATTGTGGGATAGATCGTCATCGTGCAAATCTCATGATCGTTTGTTGAAGCCGGCAATTTCTAAATGGTGCCGCGGAAGCCGAGCGCGATCGACGTTCCGCCATACCAGACTCCGTTGGGGTTATCCGTCGATCCGATGTACAGGCGCTGCCTGGCATTGTTCAGGTTGAGCCCATCGAGAGTGAGTTTGGCACTGTCGAACAACAGGCCGGCAAACCACGGGATTGTATAGCTCGCCGACAAGTCGAGTTGTCCATATGACGCCGTCCACTGCGGCTGCCGGATACCTTGACTAAATGGGGTGGCACCGGTGACCTGTTTGTCTGTGAAATTATAGGTGACATGCACTGACACGGGACCGTGTTCATAATATGCGGCAAAATTGAAGGCGTAAGGCGGTAAGCCCAATGCCAGACCCTGTGCAGTGGACGGCGCTAGGCCAGAAGTCACCGATTGGTTGATGCGCGTAAAGTTAGCCGAGATTCCCATCCCTTCGATGAGGCGATCGAGTGGTTGGATGTACTGGACTTCAAAGCCTTCCAAACGAAGTTTTTGCTGCAGGTTGATCGTGGTGTTGACAGTCACCAATTCATTGGGGCCGCCATTAGCGGTGTAATCTGCGATCTGCGTCGGTTGCAGCACGGAAAGTGGGATACCTGTCGCGCTGAAAGGCTCTATCACCGCCTGTTGCTGCGTGAAATTGCTGATGTCTTTCCAGAAGTAGTTAACCGCTATCAGCCCGCGCGGTTCCATGTACCATTCCAGGCCGAGGTCTGCGTTGTTGGAGAAGTACGGTTTAAGATTGGGATTGCCGGCCGTAATCGGACTGAGCAAAGCGCTGCCGAATGACACACTTGGTATCAAAGCAGACGGGTTTGGGCGAGTCATCGTCCGCGAACCGGACACTCGAAGGACCACATCGTTCACGATGGCCGCCATAACGTTGAACGAAGGCAGAGCGCCCTGGTAGGTATGGTCGTCGGTCGTCATCGCGTAGGGGGGACCGCCGACCGTGACGGGTCCACTCAGGGTTTGGTTCGTGTTGTAGTACCGCACACCCGCATTTACGCGCACGTCGTGACCAAACAACTCGAGATGCGCGTCCGCTTGCAAATATCCATTTTGCGTCTTTTCATTCACTTGACCCGTTCTTTGGCCGCCCAGGGCACCGGTGCTCGTGACTGGAGCGGTCGCGAGAAAACCGGCCAATTGAGTCGCATCGAAAAGGCTGTTCTTCGTTGTGATGAAATCGGTGTAGCCCGCGTGGCCGTCGCCCAGGTGCAGGAAATCGCTGGTCGGCAACGTAGCTAGATAGTTCGAGAGCTGGACATTCGGAACCAGCCCAGGTGCGCCTGCAGGAAGAACCGTGCCATTCGGCAGGGTACATAGGTTGCTGGAGTCGCTCGTGCCCAGAACGCAGCGTTGCGCCATCGTGCTGGCATCGCGTGCGTCGATGGACCGATAGGTCTGCTGATACGCATACCCGAGCTTCAGGCTTGCCTTCTCATCACCCAGGATCGCGTCCCAAGTGGTGCCGCGTTCAACCGTAGTGCGGAACAAAGGCTGTGCACGAACCTGATACCATTGCCAGCCACCGTTGGGATCTGCGAGCGGAGCATCGGTCGTAATCGTAGGAATGTCGGCCCCCGGAACCATATCGTAATGTAACGTGTAACCTGCGCCGGGAGGCGTCTGGACGAGGTAGGACCATTCGCGGCGGTGCAAGGCGCTGTCGTTATAGTCGAGGCCCGCGTGGATCGAGAGCCATGGCGTTAGCTTCCATTCCAAAGTCGGATGAAAATCGATGAATTCAACGTTCTCGCGCATCGGGTCCGCTTCAAGGAAGAAGCTAGCGTTGAGAAACGTGCCCGAAATCAAATAGTGCAAGCTGTCGGTCTGCACATTGACTGGAATCATGCAATTGACAGCCGTGCCTGCCGAGTTGCACGAGTTGCGCACGAACCAGTTCAATTCGTAAGCGTCATAAGTGCGTTGGGCGTACTCGTACAGGAAACTCAGATTGAACTCGAAGTTGTCGGAGGCCTGGAACTGTGTGTCGAGGAGAAGCGAGGCGCGGTTCCTGTCGCCCTCCTTGAAGACCTCGCGAGCCAAATACGGAAAGACAACGTTGCTGAGATCGGTGATGGACAGTCCTGAAGTCCCGCCCGGCGTATTCACGCCGCCTGCGTAGCTGTAGGGAGTTCCGGTTGCGCCGATTCCCAATGACGCATTTGGTGCGACGCCAGGCGGAACAACCGTCGCCCAGTTGAAGTTCTTGCCGGTGCCGATGGTGTTGCAGGCCGCGCAGCTGCCGGCTGGTTGCTGGCCAATCACATTCGCGATCGCATTGTTGACGTTCTCATACCCGTCGAAGCGAAACTTGTAGTGCTGGACAACGGCGCCGACCAGAATTCCGAGCCCGTTGCTCCAGTTCTGACTTGCGATAACCGCTGCCCGCGGGCTGAGACTTCCGGCAGAGTTGCTGTACGTCTCTTGCATCACCGTGGTGAGATGAAAGCCTTCCTCCGGGTTGTCGAAGGGACGTGCGGTCGACATATCAACCGTTCCCGTCGTGCCGCCCTCATACATGCCGGCTGTCGGTGTTTCGTTCACCGTGATCCTTGTGAACAGCTCGACCGGGAACATATCGAGGTCTACTTCGCGATTCTGGTTACCCGAACCTGTCGTTCCGTCGGTTGCCACCTCGATGGGATGTCCGTTCATCAGAACTTGAGTGAAGCTCGGCCCGAGGCCGCGAACGTAGATCTGGGTGCCTTCGCCGGTGTTGTCGCGGATGATGGCGACGCCCGGAAGGCGATTGATAGCCTCAGCGATGTTGGAATCCGGGAACTTGCCGATGTCTTCGGCGAACACGGAGTTCGTGAAGTTGGCTGCAGACCGCTTTTCGTACAGTGACTGCTCGATGCTCGCCCGGTAGCCGGTCACCGTGACGGACTCGAATGTGACGTGCTGAGGGGCGAGTCCCGGTTGCGGGGACGGTGCCGTTCTCCGCTCCACCTTTAGAATTACAGTCTGGCCATCATCCGATGCGACGGACAAACCCGTGTCCTTGAGGAGAAGTGAGAGTGCGGTTGCAGTATCGAATTTGCCCTTGACCGGGTAGGTTCGCACCCCGACCAGGGCGTCACCAGGGGCAACGATCTGCCTGCCAGCTTGCTCGGCTAGTTGCGGCACTGCCTGTTCGGCATCTTCCGCAGGAACATTGAAGGTATGCAGATCCTCAGCTGCGGCCACAGAACCGAAGGCAAGCGCATACATCGCAGCGCCGCCGAAT
>Ga0335085_10018026_pt1 | contig 10158 bp, 9 predicted proteins | sample Lox_Sample_45_FD_206712 | JGI IMG/M metagenome (GOLD analysis project Ga0335085, IMG submission 206712) | Soil microbial communities from Loxahatchee National Wildlife Refuge, Florida, United States - Lox_Sample_4.5 | ecosystem: Environmental > Terrestrial > Soil > Wetlands | place: USA: Florida... | reverse complement strand
TGCACAGCAGCTGCGGGCCGAAGCCGTTGTCTACGAGCGAGGAGTTAACCGCGTGCAGGTCGGTGACCAGCGCCTCGAGCTGGTCCGACATACGCGAGCTGACCAGCCAGTTGAAGCCGTAGTCGTCCTTGGTCACCTCGACCGGCAGGCCGCCCTCGGCGTGCGAGCTCGCGTTGAGCAGTTCCTGCACGTCCTTCTGGACGTCGGAGAAGGACCGGCCCTCGACCGGGCGGAAGCACACCGAGCCGGATCCCGTGGGCTTGAACCCGGCTCCCGCGTCCAGCGTGACCGCCGCCGACGGCAGCGCGAACAGGTCGTCGAGCTTGGGCTGGACCGGCTTGGTCCGGCCCAGCAGCGTGTCGAGGAAACCCACGAGCGCCCCTTGCTACCTTTCCAGGCCCGCGCCGGAGGCCCCGCCGAGCTGCTTCTGGATCTTGTCGAGCTCCTCAAGACGGCGCTCGAGGCTCGGGTGGGTGGAGAAGAGGTTGGACAGGCCGCCCCCGCCGGTACCGTGCAGGTGCATCGCCGGCGCGAAGAAGAACGCATTCATCGGCTGCGCGGTGCGCAGGTCCTTGGTCGGGATCCGGCCGATGTCGCCGGTGACCTTGACCAGCGCGGCGGCCAGCGAGCTCGGCCGGCCGGTGAGCAGCGCGCCGCTGCGGTCGGCGGACAGCTCGCGGTACCGGGACAACAGCCTGATCAGCAGGAAGCTGATGGCGTAGACGACCGCGCTGACTGCCATGAGGACGAGCATGATGGGCAGGGCGTTCTGGTCGTTGCTACGGCGCCCGCCGCCGAACAGTTCGCCGTAGAAGGCGATCCTGACCAGCAGCGCGGCGATGATGGCCAGGAACGACGCGATCGTCATCACCTGGACGTCCTTGTGCGCCACGTGCGACATCTCGTGGGCGAGGACGCCCTCGAGCTCGTCGTTCTCCAGCCTGCGCAGGATCCCCCTGGTCGCGCAGACCACCGCGTGGTCGGCGTTGCGGCCGGTCGCGAACGCGTTCGGCATGTCGGTCTCGGCGATCGCGACCCGCGGCTTGGGCATGTCGGCCAGCGCGCACAGCCGGTCCACGATCGCGTGCAGGCGCGCCGCGTCCTTGTCGTCGGTCGGGCTTACCTCGTGCGCACCCGCCGTGGCCAGGGCGATCTTGTCCGAGTAGAACAGCGACCCGATGGCGAAGCCGCCGCCCAGGATCACGGCGAAGAACACGATCGCCGTACTGGACGCGCCGTAGGCGGTCCCGATGCCGATGATCGCGGCGATGAATGCGACGAACACCAGACCGAGCAGGAACATGGTCGCGGTCATCCGCACCGTGAGCCCCCGGTCGGGCGCATACCTGGTCCGCGCCGCCATGGCGCCACCTCCGTTCGGCCCCGGCCGGTTGTGCCGCCGGGAGCCAGCAGCCATTTTCCCTAGCTCAAATCTACCCGTATAACGCTGAGGGCCAGCCGAATGTTACCCGTGAGTACGCTCCACGATTCTCCGGGGGCTTCTCCGGCATCAGCCGGGGATGAGCCCGTCGTCGGTGAGCAGCTTGCGGACCTCGTCCATGCTCGAGTCCGGGGACGGGAGGATCAGGTCCGACGGCTCGAGGGCGTCAGAGGGCAGCGGCGCGCCGAGCGCACGGACCTGGTCGAGCAGCCCGTGCAGCGCGGCGGTGAAGGCCGTCTCGTCGTTGCGCTCGACCGCCCCCTCGAGCTGGGTGTCCAGCTTGTTCAGCTCGGCGGTGGCCGCCTCGTCGACGCTGAACTGGCCCTCGCCGAGGATCCTGACGATCATGCCGGCTCACCGTCCTGCGGCTCGGCGGCCCGCTCGGACGCCGGGACGCCGGCCGGCTGGGCCTGCGTCTGGGCATTGCCGTTGGCGCCGCCTTCGAGCTGCTTGGGAGCGCCCGTGGTCAGCTCGCCCTTGAGCCTGCTGAGCTCGCGCTCGACGTCGCTGCTGGCCGACATCATGTCGAGCTCGCTCTGGATGTCGTCGCGGCGTCCGCCGACCGCGTCGTCGAGCGCGCCCGAGGCCATCAGCTCGTCGATCGCGCCCGCGCGGGCCTGCATCTGGGCGGTCTTGTCCTCGGCCCGCTGGATCGCCATGCCGACGTCGCCCATCTCCTCGGAGATGCCGGAGAACGCCTCGTTGATCCGGGTCTGGGCCTCGGCCGCGGTGTAGGTGGCCTTGATGGTCTCCTTCCTGGTACGGAAGGCGTCCACCTTGGACTGCAGCCGCTGGGAGGCGACCGTCAGCTTCTCCTCCTCGGCCTGCAGCTGGGCGTACTGCGCCCGCAGTTCGTCCAGCTGGTTCTGCGCCGAGGCCTTGCGCTCAAGGGCGGCCCGGGCGAGGTCCTCACGACCCATCCCGAGCGCCTTGCGCGCCTGGTCCTCGAGCTTGTTGGCCTGCTGCTGGAGCTGATTCATCTGCAGCTCGACGCGCTTGCGCGACGTGGCGACATCCGCGACCCCACGGCGGACCTTCGTCAGCAGTTCGAGCTGCCGCTGGTAGGAGTAATCCAGGGTCTCGCGAGGGTCTTCCATCTTGTCCAGGGCTTTATTGGCCTTGGCCTTGAAGACCAGTTGTACTCGCTTCATCACGCCCATACGCGCGGCCGTCCCCTTCATTAACATCTTCGCCACCGCCGGGCCGCGCGCCCGGGCCTGAAGATCATGGCCGGACGACCGGCTAGACGGCGGACGAGCCCGTGCGACTAGTCGGATTCCACCCTACGCGGTCTCGCGCATTGCGAGCTACTAAGTCAGCCTCCGGTTGCAAGGTAGCGCTAGCCCCACCTCTGGGTAACCCTCGTTGCCCCCGAGGTGGAATTCCCTTTAAGCTCTGCTGGCTCCGGGGGGACGACCCCCCGTACCCCCCGATAGGCTAAGCCCGTGTTCCGACGCCGTAGCGCCGGGGCGACGGACGGCACGGCCCAGGATTCCCCGGGCGCGCAGAGCCCGGACACCCCGGCAGAAAACAAGACCCGCCCCGCGGCCGAGTCCGCGAAGGGGCGTCCTACTCCCAAGCGCAGCGTGGCCGAGGCCGGGCGCCGCCAGCCGATTACCGGGACGCGCGGGTCGCGCGCGCCCGCCGCGCCGCGGACCAAAGAAGAGAAGGCCAAGGCCAGGACCGGCCGCGTCAGCAAGTACGAGGCGATGCGGCGGGGCGAGGCCTGGGCGCTCAACCCGCGTGACCGCGGGCCGGCCCGCGCCCTGGCCCGCGACTACATCGACTCCAAGCGCCGGATCAGCGAGTACTACATGTACGTGCTCGTGGTCCTGCTCGCCGCCGTGTTCGTGCGGAGCAAGTCCGCCCAGGCGATCATCTCGCCGCTGGTCCTGGCGCTGGTGCTGGTCATCGTGGTCGACGGGCTGCTGATCCGGCGGAGCCTGCGCCGGCTGATGGCCGAGCGGCTGCCCGGTGAGTCCGCCCGGGGGCTGACCATGTACGCGGTGATGCGCGCGCTGCAGATCCGCCGGTTCCGCGTGCCGTCTCCCCGACTCAAGCCGGGCGACAAGTTCTGACCGATCCCCGTGGTCCTAGAGTTAGGGCTCATGGAATACCGACACCTTGGCAAGAGCGGTCTCATGGTCAGCGAGATCGCGTACGGGAACTGGATCACCCACGGCGACCAGGTTGAGGAGCAGGCCGCCGCGGACTGCGTCCGGGCCGCGCTGGACGAGGGCATCACCACGTTCGACACCGCCGACGCATACGCGCGCGGGCGGGCGGAAGAGGTCATGGGCCGGGCGCTGCACGGGGTGCGGCGCGAGTCGATCGAGATCTTCACCAAGGTGTACTGGCCGACCGGCGAGGGCCGGAACGACCGCGGGCTGTCCCGCAAGCACATCATCGAGTCGGCGCACGCCTCGCTGCGCCGGCTTCAGACCGACTACGTGGACCTCTACCAGGCGCACAGGTACGACTACGAGACGCCCATCGAGGAGACCATGCGCGCCTTCGACGACCTGGTGCGCGCGGGCAAGGTGCTCTACATCGGGGTGTCCGAGTGGCGGGCGGAGGAGATCGCGGCCGGGCTCCGGGTGGCCGCCGAACTCGGCCTGGACCGCATCGTGTCGAACCAGCCGCAGTACAACATGCTGTGGCGGGTGATCGAGCCCGAGATCGTGCCGCTGTGCGAGAAGGAGGGCGTCGGGCAGATCGTGTTCTCGCCGATCGCGCAGGGCGTGCTGACCGGCAAGTACGAGCCCGGGTCGCCGCCGCCTGCCGACTCGCGCGCCACCGCCCCGGCCGGGTCGGCCTTCATCAAGCGGCTGCTCGAGGACGACACGCTCACCGCGGTGCAGCGGCTCCGCCCGCTGGCCGACGAGGCCGGGATCTCGCTGGCCCAGCTGGCGGTGGCGTGGGTGCTGCAGAACCAGAACGTGTCCGCCGCCATCGTCGGCGCCACCCGGCCCGACCAGGTGCGGGAGAACGTCAAGGCGGCGGGGGTCCAGCTGGACGCCGGGCTGATGCGGCGCATCGACGAGGCCCTCGGCGGCGCCGTCGTCCGCGACCCGGACCGCACCGCCAGCCCGAAGTCGCGGCCCTAGAGCCCGAAGCCGCGGCCCTCGGCGGCGCCGCGGGAGCCTGCGCCCGGTCCTCAGTTCTCCGGGTGCAGGCTCATCGGGCCGTATTCGGTCTTGGTGTCGTTGAGCAGCGAGACCTGGTCCACTCCGGCGGCGAGCAGCGCGCGCCAGTTCTCCCCCAGCCAGCTCTCCGCGTCGCCCTGGCTGGCGAAGATCGCCTCCTGAAGCTCGTCGGTGGCGAGCACGCTGCCGTCCGCCTTCTCGTACCGCCAGGTCCAGGGCATCGTCGGATGGCCTCCCGCCGTCGAAGCAAGCACTGTGGGTGTGACGACCGAGAGTAACCCAGGCTAGCGGCGGAGTCCGCGCCGGGGCTCGTAGTGAGCGTTAACAGGGCGGTGTCGGCGGGGCCGGTCAGGCGCAGAACAGGATGGCCCAGACCGCCTTGCCGCGGCCGGTGACCGGGCTCCAGCCCCAGACGTCGCTCAGCGCGTCCACCATCTGGAGGCCGCGGCCGGCTTCCTCGTTACGGCCCGGCGCCCTGAGCACCGGAGCGGTGTCGGACGGGTCGAGGACCGCGCACATGACCTCGCCGGTCCGGCGGAGCAACCGCAGGCCGAGCGGCTGGCCGGATTCGACCGCGGCGGCGGCCCTGGCGGCGTGCGAGACCGCGTTGGCGACGAATTCGCCGACGATGGCTTCCGCGTCATCGGCGAGTGAGCCCAGGCCCCACTCCCGCAGCGTGTTCCGGGTGAACTTCCTGGCCGTCCGGCCCGACTGCGCCCCCGAGCCGAGGGCACACGCCGCGACCGCGGGTGAGTCCCACCAGTCAGAGGGCATCCGGACCACCCGCGGGCGGCCGGGTGCGCACTGCAGTCTGGCGGTCAAGTCAAGCGGCCGACGGACGGCAGGATCGACCTTTGTCCGTGTCGGCAAACCTACTTGGCTCAAGCCCATCGCGACCCCGCGAAGCCTAGAGCGCCAATCCCTGATGATTGACGCAAATCACATCCTGCCCGACTGCACACGGTTCATGCAAGACCAGATGCACGTTCATTTGTAACGTGCACCTGCCATGTTCTCTCGTCACAGAATTTCATATAGCTTTCAAGTAAAGGTTTTACCCAGTTGATCGCGGCCTGCCCGCCGCGGCCGGGGCGGGCCGCGTTATCGTGGTTCGTCAACTCGACATCGTGGGTCGTCAACTCGACCCGGCCAGCTCGACCAGGGAGCCGCCGATGCTTGTCGCTGGCGTCGATTCGTCCACGCAGTCCACCAAGGTGATGCTCTGCCAGTCCGACGACGGCACGGTCGTCGGGCAGGCCTCCGCCCCGCATCCGGACGGCACCGAGTGCGACCCGGAACTGTGGTGGCAGGCGCTGGCCACGGCCGGGGACGGGCTGCTCGACCGGGCCGAGGCGGTGGGGGTCGCGGCTCAGCAGCACGGCATGGTGGTGGTCGACGAGGCCGGGCAGGTGATCAGGCCGGCCCTGCTGTGGAATGACGTGCGTTCCGCGCCGCAGGCCCGGGCGCTGATCTCCGAGCTCGGCGGCCCTGAGCGGTGGGCCAGCCAGACCGGCAGCGTCCCGACCGCCTCGTTCACCGTGACCAAGCTGCGCTGGCTGGCCGAGCACGAGCCGGACGCCGCGGCCAGGACGGCGCGGGTCATGCTGCCGCACGACTGGCTGACCTGGCGGCTGGCGGGGGGCGGCGCCAGTGGAGGGTCCAGTGGAGGGTCCAGTGGAGGGTCCAGTGGAGGGTCCAGTGGAGGGTCCGGCGGCGGGTCCGGCGCCGCCGGCGCGGCCGAGCCGGCCACCGACCGCGGCGACGCCTCGGGTACCGGGTACTTCTCCCCCGCCGCCGGCCAGTGGCTGCCCGGGCACGCCGAGGCCGCGCTGGGGCATCCCGTGGGGCTGCCCCGGCTGGCCGGGCCGGCCGAGATCGTGGGCCAGACCGCCGCGGGCGCGGTGCTGTCCGCCGGGACCGGGGACAACATGGGCGCCGCCCTGGGCCTGGGCCTGGATCCAGGCGACGTCGTGGTGTCCATCGGCACCTCGGGCACCGCGTACGCGGTCGCGAGCCGGGCGGCCCAGGACGCCACCGGCGCGGTGGCGGGCTTCGCCGACGCCACCGGCCGGTTCCTGCCGCTGGTGGCGACGATCAACGCGGCCCGGGTGCTGACCGTCACGGCCCGGATGCTGGGCACCGACGCGGCCGGTCTTTCCCGGCTGGCGCTGGCCGCGCCGCCCGGCGCGCAGGGCCTGGTCCTGCTGCCCTACCTGGACGGCGAGCGCAGCCCGAACCGGCCGGACGCCAGCGGCGTGCTGCGCGGTCTCACCAGCCTCAACTCGACCCCGGAGAACCTGGCCCGGGCCGCGGTGGAGGCGGTGCTCTGCTCGCTGGCCGACGCCATCGGGAACCTGGCCGACTGCGGGATCACCGCGCAGCGGGTGATCCTCATCGGCGGGGCGGCCAGGTCCGAGGCGATCCGGCAGGTGGCTCCGGCCATCTTCGGCGTGCCGGTGACGGTGCCCGAGCCCGCCGAGTACGTGGCCCTGGGCGCGGCCAGGCAGGCCGCCTGGGCCCTGTCCGCGGCGACCGGGGCTGGCACCGCGGCCGCCGGGGCTGGCGCCTCCTGGCCGCCCTCCTGGCCGCTGCCCGGCGCTAGCGCCGAGTACACCGCCGCGCCCGCGCCCGAGGTCAGGGAGCGGTACGGGCGGCTGCGGGACGACACGCGGGGCTGGACCGCGTAGCGCGGGACGGCCCTGGCAAGTGCGGAGATTCACCCGACAGGAAGGAGCACCCGGTGAACACGGACTACGTACCCTCGCGCGAGGACCGGTTCTCGTTCGGCATCTGGACGGTCGGCTGGCAGGGAGTCGACGTGTTCGGCTCCGCCGTGCGGCCGCCCATGCCCGCCGAGCGCGCCGTGTACAAGCTGGCCGAGCTCGGTGCCTACGGGATCAACTTTCACGACAACGACGTGTTCGCCTTCGACGCCACCCCGGCCGAGCGGGACGAGCGGATCGGGGCGCTGCGCAAGGCGCTGACCGAGACTGGCATGGTGGTGACCACGGCCACCACGAACCTGTTCGGCCACCCGATGTTCAAGGACGGCGCGTTCACCGCCAACGAGCGCGAGGTGCGCCGGTTCGCGCTGGCCAAGGTGATGCGGAACCTGGACCTGGCGGCCGGGCTCGGCGCCAGGACGTACGTGTTCTGGGGCGGCCGGGAGGGCGCGGAGTCGGGCGGGGCCAAGGACATCAGGGCCGCGCTCGACCGGTACGCCGAGGGCCTGAACCTGCTCTGCCAGTACGTGCGCGAGCAGGGCTACGACATCAGGTTCGCGATCGAGCCCAAGCCGAACGAGCCGCGCGGCGACATCTTGCTGCCCACCGTGGGCCACGCGCTGGCCTTCATCAACGGGCTGGCCGACCCGGACATGGTGGGGGTCAACCCGGAGATCGGCCACGAGGAGATGGCCGGGCTCAACTACGCCCACGGCATCGCCCAGGCGCTGTGGCACGGCAAGCTCTTCCACATCGACCTGAACGGCCAGCACGGCCCGCGGTTCGACCAGGACCTGCGGTTCGGGGCCGGCAACGTGCGGGGCGCGTTCTGGGTGGTGGACACCGTGGAGTCGGGCGGGTACGACGGCCCGCTGCACTTCGACTACAAGCCGCCGCGCACCGAGGACGACGAGGGCGTGTGGGTCACCGCGGCCGCGTGCATGCGGAACTACCTGATCCTGCGGGAGAAGGTGAAGGCGTTCCGGGCCGACCCCGAGGTCATCGAGGCGATGCGCGCCTCCGGCGTGGACCAGCTCGGCACGCCGACCCTGGCCGACGGCGAGACCTGGCGCGACGTGCGCGACGCCACCGCTGACGTGGACGCGCTGGCCAGGCGCGGCCTAGCCTACGAGCACCTCGACCAGCTAGCCCTCGAGCACTTGTACGGGGTGCGTCCCTAGCCCGCGTAAATCAGTGGTTGTGGCGCTCTATTGACCGAGGAAGGTAGAGCGCCACAATCACTGAATCGGGGTGGTACGGGTGGGGCGGATGAGGTTACGTTTTCAGGGTCAGTACGGCATGGGGGTCAGTACACGGCATGGGGGTCAGTAGGGCATGAAGACGCGCATGGCCTGGCCGTCGCGGTTGTCCCACTGGAAGTACGGGATCGCGATGGCGGTGACCGGGGTGCCGTCAACCGTCTGGGCCGCCGCGGTGACCTCGATCGTCTGGCCGATGCCGGCCAGGGAGACGGGCCGCTCGCCGAGCACGCCGCCCGGCCGGATGACCAGGTCCTCCAGGCGCGCGCCGTCGAGCTGGTCGGCCTGCTCGAAGCAGTAGACGAGCGGGCCGCGCTCGATGGCGACGCAGCCGCGCACCGCGTCCACGCGCCGGTCCGGGTAGGTCCAGCGCGGCGTCATGTCCAGGTGCAAGGTCACCACGTCGCCTGCGGCCCAGGACCGCTGAACGAGGTGGTAGCCAGGTGAGACATCGCCCCGTTCGGCTTCATCGTTTATGGCGACGCGGGCACCGGCGCTCCAGGCGGGCACCCGCAGCGCGAGCCCGCGGGCGCCCGCTTCGGCGGCGAGGACCCGCAGGTAGATCGCACCGGACCAGGGGTAGTCGGTGGTGACCTCGAGATCGAGGCCCGCTCCCGTGAGCCGGGACCCGGTGTACTGGTGGACGTACAGCGTGTCGCCGGATTCGGTGGCGAGGTAGTGCTCGAGGGACCCGATGAAGCGCATGATGTTCGGCGGGCAGCAGGCGCAACTGAACCAGACCCGGCGTCGGCCGGGGTCGTCCTTCTCGAAGTGGTCGTCGCGGCGCTGCAGCGGGTTCACGTAGAAGAACCGCTGCCCCTCAGTGGCGATCGCGCCGCCGAAGCCGTTGTAGACGATGCGCTCCAGGTGGTCCGCGTACTTCGCGTCGCCGGTGGCGAGCAGCAGCCGGTAGCTCCAGTGCATACTGGCGATCGCGGCGCAGGTCTCGTTGTAGGCGCGGTCAGGGGGCAGCTCGAACCGGTCGCCGAAGCCCTCGTCCGCGTGCCGGGAGCCGTTGCCCCCGGTGAGGTACGTCTTGGTCGCCACCATGTCGTCCCAGCGGCGGACCGAGGACTCGAGCAGCGCGCGGTCGCCGGTTTCGGCGGCCACGTCCGTTACCCCGGCCTCCAGGTACAGGGCCCGCACGACGTGGCCGACCTCGGTGTCGGTTTCTCGTACCGGCTGGTGGTCCTGGAGGTAGCGGTGGCCCATGCCGGAGTTCCCGGCCAGGCCCTTCCCGCGCTGGTCCACGAACTGCCTGGCCAGGTCCAGGTAGGCGGCGGTGCCGGTCTGGCGGTAGAGCTCGGCCAGCGCCGTCTCGATGATCTCGTGCCCGTCCAGGCCCCGCTCCTGGCCGGCGAACTCGCGCACCAGGTGGTCGGCCAGGCGCACGGCGATGGCGAGCAGCCGGCCGTCGCCGGCGCCCCGGTGCATCGCCACGGCCGCCTGGATCAGGTGGCCTGCGCAGTACATCTCGTGGCTCCAGGCCAGCCTGGTGTAGCGCGGCTCGCCGCTGACCTGGAAGTAGGAGTTCAGGTAGCCGTCGGGGCGCTGTGCCTCCTCGAGCAGGGCGGTGGCCTCGGCGGCGA
>Ga0335085_10018025_pt1 | contig 10158 bp, 8 predicted proteins | sample Lox_Sample_45_FD_206712 | JGI IMG/M metagenome (GOLD analysis project Ga0335085, IMG submission 206712) | Soil microbial communities from Loxahatchee National Wildlife Refuge, Florida, United States - Lox_Sample_4.5 | ecosystem: Environmental > Terrestrial > Soil > Wetlands | place: USA: Florida... | reverse complement strand
AGAAGGCACCATCATCGCCACGAAAGTGGGCCTCGACTGGACCAAGGGCAAGGTTGAACGCAACTCCACGCGGGAGCGAATTCTCCAGGAGCTTGAGGACTCGCTCCGCCGTCTCCAAACCGACTACGTTGACATTTATCAGGTGCATTGGCCCGACCCCCTCGTACCGCTCGAGGAGACCGCCGCCACGCTTCGTGAACTCTACGAGCGGGGCAAGATTCGCGCCATTGGCGTCAGCAACTATTCTCCCGACCAGATGGCGCGCTTCGAAGCCATCGCTCCGGTTCACACAATTCAGCCGCCTTACAATCTTTTCGAACGGGAAATTGAACGCGACGTCTTGCCGTACGCCCGGGAATACAATAAAACCACACTTGCCTACGGCGCCCTCTGTCGAGGGTTGTTGAGCGGCGCTGTGAATCCCGCTCGCAAGTTTGCGAAGGACGACATGCGCAAGACCAGCGACCCCAAGTTTCAGCAGCCACATTTCGCCGAGTACCTGGACGCGGTGAGCAAACTGGATGCATACGCACGTGAGCACTTTGGCAAGCGGGTAATTCATCTGGCGGTTCGCTGGCTGCTCGACCAGCCTGGCGTTGATATCGCGCTTTGGGGCGCTCGTCGTCCGGAACAACTCGCACCCATCAGGGAGGTAAACGGCTGGTCGCTGACAAAGGATGATTTCGCGGCGATCGACGCGATCCTTCGCGACAGTATTCGGAATCCAGTTGGGCCGGAGTTCATGGCCCCCCCGGCCCGCGATACGGCTGAACCCGTGATGGCCAGCGTTGGATAAATCGAAAGGAAGAATTTGGAGGACAATCATGAACAAGAAAGAACTTTCTGCAAGTGCGGCTGGTGATGTTTCGCTCGGCGGGGAAATTTCCGTGCATCGTCTCGGCTTCGGAGCCATGCGCCTGACCGGCGAAGGCATCTGGGGACCCCCAAAGGATCGCAAAGGGGCGTTGGCGGTTCTTCGCCGCGCCGTGGAACTGCATATCGATTTCATTGACACCGCGGATTCCTACGGCCCACACATCAGCGAAGAGCTGATCGCCGAGGCGTTGTTCCCTTATCCGGCGGGACTCGTGATCGCGACCAAGGGCGGCTGGAACCGCCCCGGTCCCAATCAATGGACCCATGACGCAACCCCCGGGCACCTTCGCAAGGCAGTCGAGGGAAGCCTCAAAAGATTGCGTCTCGACCGCATCGACGTTTACCAACTGCATATTCCGGATCCCGTCGTCTCGTTTGAGGCATCCGTGGAAACCTTGGCCCAACTGCGGGACGAAGGCAAGATTCGCCTCGTCGCGTTGTCCAACGTTACGCAAGAGCACATCGAGCGGGCGCGCAAAATTGTCCCCATCGTCTCCGTGCAGAACCGCTACAGCTTTGCGGACCGCGAGTGGGATTACGTGGTGGATTATTGTACGAGCAATGGAATCGCCTTCATTCCGTGGTTCCCATTGGGGGCAGGTAAAGTTGCCGGTGAAGTGCTTGACCGAATTGCCCGCGCGCACCAAGCGAGCCCAACGCAGATAGCTCTGGCCTGGCTCCTGCGGCGATCTCCCATGATGCTGCCCATCCCAGGGACTTCCTCGATCGAACATCTCGAGCAGAACGTCGCGGGGGCCTCCCTGCGCTTGACGGATGAAGAATACCGAGGGCTTTTCGAAGTGCCAAGGCTCGTAGCATCGAGGTGAACGAGATTGTGCTGTGGCCAATTGATTTGTTCTGAGGGTACTATACTTTCGCATGTCTCCCTGGGGAGGGATTGACAGGCCACCAAGGCAAGTCCGGCCGGACTTTCTGATGTTAAGATTCCGCTTGCCGAGAATAACAACCTGCTTTGCAGGAGCGGAAGCATGGCCTGGCTAAATCCTCTTCTGTGGCGCAAACAGACTGCGGTTCGGAGCTATGGAATTGCCGTTCTTGCGGCTGGCCTGGCCCTGCTCATTTCCCGGTGGCCGGTCCTTCACCTGCAAGACGCGCCGGTGTCCCTCTTTCTTTGCGCCGTCATTTTGAGCGCCTGGTTCGGCGGAGCTTGGCCGGGATTGCTCACGACGGCCCTCTCCGCTCTGGCTTTCTATTATTACTTCCTGCCCCCGATTCATTCCTTGGGCGCAAAGCCGGAGGAAATACCTCGCCTGGCCATTTTCATTATGTCAGCGCTTTTTGTGGGTACGCTTAGCATTGCGCAATGGAGCGCCACGGAATCCCTCAGGGATGCACGCGACGACCTGAAAGTTAGGATTCAGGATATCCAGCAGACCAATGAGGCATTGCAGGCTGAGAGCCGCGAACGGACACAAGCCGAGAATCGATTACGGCGCAGCGAGGCCTACTTAGCCGAGGCCCAAAGACTCACCCATACCGGCAGCTTCGGATGGAGTGTTCGGAGCGGAGAAATCCGGTGGTCCGACGAGACCTTTCGAATCTTTGAATACGACCCAAAGACGAAACCCACACTAGAAGTAATATTGCAAAGGACTCATCCGGAAGATGTCGCCTTCGTGAAAGAGACCATCGAGCGCGCCTCACACGAACAAAAAGGTATCGATTTTGAACATCGCTTGCTGATGCAGGACGGTTCCATCAAGTACGTGAGGATCGTAGGTCACGCCGTAAAAGACAATTCGGGCGAGATCGAATTTGTGGGGGCGCTGACAGACATAACTTCCGCAAAGGAAGCGGAAGACCGCATACGGCTGATTATCGACACCGTACCGGCGCAACTTTGGACCGAGAGTCCGGAAGGCATAGTTGATTTTGTGAATCGCCGCTGGGTGGACTACACGGGAATGACGCTCGAACAAGCTGTTGGGTGGGGTTGGACGAACATGGTACATCCCGATGATATCGAGCAAGTGTTGAGCAAGTGGAGAACGCTCATATCGGAGGGAAAGCCTCGCGAAATAGAGTCGCGCCTCCGAAGGTCCGATGGAACGTACCGTTGGTTCCTCAGTCGATGCTGTCCGTTGGTTGACCGATTGGGACACATCCTCGGATGGTACGGCAGCGATACGGATATTCATGACCGGAAAGAGGCCGAAGAAACTCTGCGGCGAAGCGAGGGTTATCTGGCGGAGGCCCAGAGGCTCAGCCACACGGGCAGTTGGGCATCGATACCTGCCAGGGGTGAGATCAGGTACTTCTCCGAAGAATGCTACCGAGTTATGGGTTTTGATCCACGCGATGGACAACCGCGATACGAAACGTTTTTTCAGCGCATTCATCCGGATGATCAAGCCAGCGTTAGCGAAGCGGTCGAGAAAGCAGGGCGTGAGAACACGGAGTTCGAGCTGGATTACCGCGTCATTCATCCCGGGGGCGAGATCAGAGACATCCACGTGGTAGGCCACCCCGTTCCAGGCCCATCCGGCGACTTCGTTGAATTCGTCGGTACCGTGATGGATATAACCGAGCGCAAGCGGGCGGAAGAGGAGCGCGAGAGATTGCGCCAAGCGCAGGCGGATCTCGCACACGTCAACCGTGTGGCCACCATGGGAGAGTTGACGGCTTCCCTGGCACACGAAGTGAATCAACCGATAGCCGCCGCTGTCACGAGCGCCAACAGTTGCATCCAATGGCTGGCGGCTGAAGTCCCCAACATAGAAAAGGCCCGCGCGGCTGCCTTGAGAATCGTGAAAGACGCGACGCGGGCGGCGGAAATCATTACGCGCACCCGCTTGCTCTTCCAGAAGGGCACCGCTCAACAGGAACTGATCGACATAAACGAAATCATTGGGGAGATGATTGTCCTGCTGCACACAGAGACGGCGCGCTACTCCCTGTCTGTCCGGACCGAACTTGCGCCGGATCTTCCCCAAGTTGTGGGGGATCGTGTGCAATTGCAGCAGGTGCTGATGAACCTCGTGATGAACAGCATCGATGCGATGAAGAATGTAGACGGGATGCGGGAGCTCGGCATCAAGTCGCAGCAGGCGGAAAACGAACAGTTGCTGGTGTCCGTCAGCGATACCGGAGTAGGACTGCCGCCAGGCCAGGCGGACCAGATCTTCAATGCGTTCTTCACCACCAAGCCTCACGGCACAGGCATGGGACTCCGGATCTGCCGCTCCATCGTCGAATCGCATGGGGGCCGGCTGTGGGCCGCCGGCAACTCTCCGCGTGGCGCAAATTTCTACCTTACCCTGCCCGCCAAGTTCGAGGGGCGTACATGACACTCGTTGGTGTTCCCACCGTTTTCGTCATCGATGACGATGCTTCTGTGCGGGAATCGATTCAAGATCTGCTGGAGTCGGTTGGATTACGGGCCGAGTGCTTTGGGACGGCGGAAGAATTCTTACGACGCACGCAGCCGGACGGGCCAAGCTGCCTTGTTCTGGATGTGAAACTTCCGGGAGTCAATGGGTTGGACTTTCAGCGCCGGTTGGTTGATGCCGGGTTGCAAATTCCCATTATTTTCGTGACAGGCCATGGCGATATTCCGATGACAGTGAAGGCGATGAAGTCGGGCGCCATCGAGTTTCTCACCAAGCCTTTCCAGGAGCGTGACCTGCTGGCGGCCATTCGCCAGGCCTTGGATCGGGATCGCGCGACGCGCGAGCAACAGAGTGACCTTGCCGAGTTGCGGAGACGCTACGAGGCGCTGACGGCACGCGAATGCGAGGTCATGGGCCTGGTAGTTTCGGGCATGCTCAACAAGCAAATCGCGGCAGAGCTGGGGACCAGCGAAGTCACTGTGAAGATCCAGCGCGGCCGCGCGATGAAAAAGATGAAAGCGGGATCTTTGGCGGAACTGGTGAAAATGGCGGGGATATTGGAGATTGCGCCCGGCATGAAAAAGCATAATACCAAGGTGTGATTGCGCGGCTTTCGCGTCAGGTTATAGATTGTCTTCATGGTCATACGTGGAAATAACAAACTGGTGGCGATCGTTGACGACGATGATTCGCTGCGTATCGCCGTGCAGGACCTCCTTGAAGCGGTGGGCCTGGAAGCACAAGGTTTTGCGTCGGCAGAAGACTTCCTGAAGTCCGGCAAGCAGCGCGGCACCGCCTGCCTGATTGCGGATATCCGCATGCCTGGAATGTCCGGTCTCGAACTACAGGCACACCTGAAGGCCGAACGATGCAAGATGCCGATCATCTTCATCACAGCGCATGGCGACGAAAAAATGCGATTGCAGGCGCGGCGAGAAGGTGCGGTCGAATTCCTGTCAAAACCATTCGACAACGAAGTCCTTCTCGATTGTGTTCGGGCAGCTCTGGAGTCATGAGTCCCCAATAAAGCGCGTATCAGGTTTCGCTAGGAGGCCTTCCTTGGCAGCTGTTGCAAGATTCGGATCCGCCGACCAGGACCGCGAACCGCGCAGGTTCGAGCAGATTATCGGCAAGAGTCCTGCTCTGGAATCGGCACTCGAACAAGTTGCGCAGGTCGCCCCGACGGATTCCACCGTTCTGATCCAGGGTGAAACGGGAACGGGCAAGGAGCTGATTGCACGTGCTGTGCACGACTCGAGTTCGCGGTTCGGCCGCCCTTTCATAAAGCTGAATTGCGCCGCGATTCCATTTGATCTCCTGGAAAGCGAGCTTTTTGGCCATGAAAAGGGCGCCTTTACGGGAGCCATCGCGCAGAAAATTGGCCGTTTTGAACTGGCTGACAAAGGGACACTTTTTCTGGACGAGGTGGGAGACATTCCGTTGCCGCTGCAGCCGAAGCTCCTGCGTGTCCTGCAGGAGCAGGAATTCGAGCGCTTAGGCAGTGGCCGGACTCACCAGGTGGACGTTCGCCTGGTAGCCGCGACCCACCGGAATTTAGTGGAAATGGTGAAGCGAAACGAATTTCGCAGCGATCTCTACTATCGTTTGAATGTCTTTCCGATCCCTCTGCCGCCGTTGCGAGAGCGGCGCGAAGATATTCCGGCTTTGGTGGAGCACTTTGTAGAGATCTATTCCCGCCGGATGGGAAAACAAATCGACCAGGTGTCGCCGGAAACGATGTTTGAGCTGACGTCGTACCCTTGGCCGGGCAATATTCGTGAGCTCCAGAATTTCATCGAGCGGAGCGTCATCGTCACTCCAGGCAACATTCTGCAACCCCCTCTTGCGAGTCTGAGAACTGCCGTGGAAGTAGGATCCGTTGGCGCAATTACCCTGGAGGACGCCGAGCGCGAGCACATTATCAAGATTCTTGAGCAAGCCCGGTGGGTGGTATCCGGCCCCAACGGGGCGGCTGCGCGCTTGGGCATCAAGAGGTCCACCCTATACTTCAGGATGCAAAAGCTGGGCATCTCACGTATCAGAAAGGATTCGCCTCCTTCGTAGCAGAGTCTTATCACGCAAAGCCTCTCCGATCGCGCCTCGAGCCGGCCTGATTTCGTTTCTCTCGTGCCCAAAATCAATTAAGTAACCGCGCGGGGCTGTCAGCATTCGGAGCCGCGTCCAGCGGGCCGGCATCGCCCAGTGCTCAGTCGCCCGTGTCAGGCCCTGCTTTCAATCACTTACGCGCCAAAAAGGTCTGGCAATCCTATTGCCTTTCCAAATTGTGTCGTTGAACACACTGAAACTATCTAACGACGGAAAAGAGAGGAAGTATGAAATTGCAGAGAGCCCTATATGTTTTGATCGCAATGATGTTTTTGTTCGCGGTTAAGTCGCCGGCTCAGCAAGTGAAGACCGACTACGACCGCGGCGCAAACTTCGCGCAATACAAGACCTATTCCTGGCAACACGTTAAGACGAAAGATCCCCTGGATGTCAATCGCATCAAGAATGCCGTCAATGCTGCCTTGGCCGAAAAAGGCTGGTCCCAGGTGGAATCGGGTGGTGACGTTTCTATCGTCGCTGTCGAAATCACCCGTGAGCAGCAGACCTTGGATACCTTCTATAACGGATTTGGCGGAGGCTGGGGCTGGCGACGTTTCGGTGGCGGTGGCTTTGGTGAGGCAACAACTACGACCGACACGTACAAAGTGGGCACCGTGGTAGTCGATCTCTTCGATACCAAGACCAAGCAGCTGATCTGGAGAGGCGCCGCAAGCGACACACTCTCCAACAACTCCGACAAAAACATCAAAAATCTGGATAAGGGCGTGGACAAAATGTTCAAGAACTTCCCTCCAGACTCTTCGAAGAAGTAACAGAGTCCGATATGACCCGCTGTCAGTGTGCCCCGTAAGAGCCGCAGGCTGGACACAACAAAGCGGGTCAAAACCATGACCGCATAAGATTGGGATTTCACTTGGCAGCAGGGGGAATGAGAAAGAGTTGAGGAGTTACAAATGTCGCGCACCGTGTTTTCTCTACGACACACTATTTCTGCTATCACAATTTTGGCGATCGCCGTTTTCGGTTCATTCGGACTGGCAGGGCATCCACGAACCACACTTCCGGCTCCGCCCGAACTACGGGCAAAAAATCATACGCTGTCCATGACTCTACATGCCGGCATCACTTCCGATGGAAAAGACTCCTTTTACTTCAACGGCCAGCCAATGGCGCCCACGTTGCGAGTCTCCCCTGGAGACCAACTGAAGATCACCTACATTAATAACCTTCCTGTCAAACCCACCGAGAGTTGTGCGATTACTCCGTGCATGAACATGACCAATTTGCACTTTCACGGATTGGAGGTTTCTCCCGATGCCCCGCAGGATGACGTCCTGGACATGATGGCCATGCCTGGGAAATCGCTGAGCTATACCGTTCAGATTCCGAAGGACCACCCGCCGGGATTGTATTGGTACCATACGCACCCTCACGGAGAGAGTCACCGCCAGGCTCTCGACGGAATGTCCGGCGCAATCGTAATCGAAGGAATCGAATCGTATTTCCCCGAGTTGGCCGGGTTGCCGGAGCGCGTGCTGGTGCTACGTGGCCGTTCCATCGTGGAAGACGCTCATTCGGCCGACTTGAAGCAGAGAGTGAAACTCAGTTCGCGTGAGTGCGGCGGCGAGGCGGAATCGCCGGAAGAGATATTTACCGTAAACGGGGCTGTACGCCCCCAAATCGAGATCGCACCGGGCGAACGCCAATTCTGGCGTTTGGTCAATGCCTCGGCGGATCGTTATATGGACCTGCAACTCGAGGGACAAACCTTTGAAATCGTGGCGATGGACGGAGTTCCGATTGCCCAGCACGATCCGAGTCATCCAACCCGAATTGCGGATCACGTTTTGTTGCCTCCCGCGGGCAGGCTGGAAGCGATTGTTACCGGGCCGTCAGCCGATACACCTCGGCACTTGATTTCGCGTTGCGTGGATACAGGTCCAGCGGGCGATCCCAATCCGGCGATGATACTCGCCGATATTGTGGCGCGGCCGGCAGGGTCGACAACGCCAAGAGCTTCCCGAAGCTCCGTAAAGCCTGATGCAAAAACGCTTGATCTGAATGCCGAAGAAAACTCGCCACCAACATTTGTTGTTACTTTCACGGAAGACAAAAACGGATTTTACATCAACGGCGAGAAGTTCACGCCCGATGCGGACCCGATGCTGCACGTGAGGATTGGAACCTATCAGCATTGGAGAATTGTCAATGCGACGGGAGAGCTGCATCCCATGCACATCCATCAGGTCCATTTCCTTGCGTTTGCAGAAAACGATAAGCCAATCACCGACCCGGTATGGCTGGACACCGTGAATGTTCCCTACGGTGGGGCAGTCGACGTCGTTATGGATTTCACCAACCCGGTGATCAAGGGTATGTCTGTTTTTCATTGCCATCTCCTCAACCACGAAGACAAAGGAATGATGGCGAAAGTGCTTTTCGAATGAGCGACCTCGCACAGAATCCTTTGCAAGATTCGCTACCCGCCAGCTTGCGAGAATTCGGCCAGCGGATTCGATTTTTGCGTCTGCTCCGAAAAGAAGTGGCTTCCAATGGAGAGGCTTGGCTACCATTCGTTATGGTAGTGGGTGCGATTGCGGCAGTCGCCTACGCAGACCATCGCGTTACTTCGGTTTCGCTCGTCTACCTTTACATGCTCCCCCTTGCCGTTGGCGCAATTTTCCTGCGGCGCGCAATCAGCTATAGCCTGATTGTTGTTTGTATGTTGCTGCACGATTACTACTCTCCCCGGCCTATCCACTTGGAAGTCCGTGTTTTCCACCAACTCTCCGCGATGCTCTGTTTCGCCTTTGTCGTTTACGTGATCCAACGATATATCGAGGAACGGGAAGCGCTAGCCAAGACCGTTGAGCAGCAGCGGGATGATCTCCTCAAGGATGTAGAGCTGGCCGCGCAGGTTCAGCGCCTGTTTCTTCCCTCGGGCAAAGCAGCCATCGCTGGACTCGATATAGCCGGAATGATGCTGCCAGCACGCGGGGTAGGTGGCGATTACTACGACTATTTCCCCGTCGGCGCGGGCATCACCCAAATCATCGTTGCAGACGTTGCCGGAAAAGGCGTTCCCGCGGCTCTACTAATGTCTGCGACAGCGGCAGCTATGCGGGTTGAAGCGAACCATGATCGAAACATGCTCCAGCAGGTGGAACGCTTAAACACGGGAATCCACTCTGTATCGGGCTCCGACCGCTTCGTGACACTGCTACTTGCCGAGATCGATGCCCAGAATCGCACGCTCCGCTACGTCAACTGCGGCCACAACCCCGCTCTCTTGTTTCGACCATGCACGGGCACGGTCATGCGGCTGAACTCATCCTGTCCGCCCATCGGATTGGTTCCTGAAGAGATTTGTGATCTGACGTCCGAGAATCTTATGGCTGGGGATCTGCTGATTTTCTATACCGATGGTGTCACTGAGGCGGAGAACCGGTTTGGCGAAGAATTCGGCTTGGCGCGCCTGTCGGAGGTAGTGAAGCGAAGTTCTTCACTGTCTGCCGAGGAACTCATGACCGATATCTACAATTCCGCAGCAGATTTTTGCGGCGATACCTTCAACGATGATGTAACCATTCTCGTTATCAAATGCCCCTTTAACGGTTCTCCGACTATGACTTCATAGCTCATGCCGCCGACAGAAACACCTCCGAATCTTCTCGCGTGGCAACGTGTCGCAGACAGAGGCCGCCTCGGGATCTTGTTTTCCCTTGGCACGTCGCGTACCACGACAGACACCCTGTCGATGTGCTGGCAGCCGTCCAATGTGCTGGACTTCTCGCTTCTTGACGTTTCGGGCCAGATTTCCGACTCGCCGTTCTTAATGGCCGTGTTTCCTGTCATTTCCGAGAGC
>Ga0335085_10018024_pt1 | contig 10158 bp, 8 predicted proteins | sample Lox_Sample_45_FD_206712 | JGI IMG/M metagenome (GOLD analysis project Ga0335085, IMG submission 206712) | Soil microbial communities from Loxahatchee National Wildlife Refuge, Florida, United States - Lox_Sample_4.5 | ecosystem: Environmental > Terrestrial > Soil > Wetlands | place: USA: Florida... | reverse complement strand
CGTTTCCGTTGCCGCCCATCGTGCCGCTCGTGCCGTCGGCGCCGGTCGTGCCGTCGTCGCCCGGCTTTCCCGCGGCGCCCTTGCCTGCTTGCAGAATGCACGTATCGTCGAGCGTCATCGACGCCACGTCGACCGCGACGAGCGCGATGGAGCTCTCGCTCGGCTGCGCGCCGTCCTCCGCTTCGATGGTGATGCGCGCTAGCTCGGTCGCGAGGTTCAGCCCCCGCGCCATGACCGCGACGGGCGCGCCGTGGACGGTCGTCGGCTGCGTCGCGTTTCGCGCCCACTGGGCCGTGGGGTCGTAGCCGCCGTAGACGCCGACGCCGTCCACGAGCGAGACCGTCGAGGGTTCTTGGTAATCGCCATAGCCCATGAGGATCTGCGTCTTGATGGTGTTCTTCTGCGCCATCGCGAGCGCGGCCGACAGCGTCCGCAGCGGCTGGTCCATCGTGCCGGGCGCGAGATCGTTTCCGGTCGTCGCGACGAAGATCGCCGAGGAGACGTTGCCGTCGATGCCGTCGCAGTTCGAGTCCTCGTTGTTCGAGTCCGGAAGATCGTCGGCGAAGCAGTCGGTGGCGTGGTTGGCGCACGCGAGCGCGAGCACGGCCGCGCCGCCGGCGACGAACGCGAACGGAAGAATACGGAAGAGCCCCACGCTGAAATGATAGCGTCGCGCGGTGCGCTTCGTCGATAGCTGCGAGGTCCGCGTCGTCGCCGGGCGCGGCGGGAACGGGTGCGTCGCGTTTCGGCGCGAGAAGTTCGTGCCGCACGGCGGGCCGTCGGGCGGCGACGGCGGAAAGGGCGGCGACGTCGTCCTCGCGGGCGATCCCGGCATGTCGACGCTCCTCGATCTGACGTACCAGCACACGCTCCGCGCCGAGCCGGGCGAGCCCGGGCGCGGAAAAGATCAGTACGGCGCGGCGGGCGAGGACCTCGTCGTGCGCGTGCCCGTCGGCACCCAGGTCTTCGATCGCGCGACGGGCGCGCTGCTCGTCGACGTGACCGAGCCGGGCTCGCGCGTCGTGCTCGCGAAGGGCGGCGCGGGCGGGCGCGGGAACATCCACTTCGCGACGCCGTACGACCGGGCGCCGCGGCGCGCCGAGCCGGGCGAGTCCGGCGAAGAGATCGACGCGCGCTTCGAGCTCAAGGTGATCGCCGACGTCGGCCTCCTCGGGTTTCCGAACGCGGGCAAGAGCACGTTCATCCGCGCGGTGTCGCGCGCGCGGCCGAAGGTCGCCGATTATCCGTTCACGACGCTCGTGCCGCACCTCGGCGTCGTGTCGGTGGGCGAGGAGGAGCATTTCGTCGTCGCCGACATCCCGGGGCTCATCCCCGGCGCGGCGGAGGGCGCCGGGCTCGGCATCCAGTTCTTGAAGCACGTCGAGCGCACGCGCGCGCTTCTTCATTTGATCACGATCGATCCCGGGCCGGACCGCGAGCCGATGAACGACTACCTCGCGCTCCGCGCGGAGCTGAAGCGATTCGATCCGAAGCTCGCGAAGCGGCCCGAGATCGTCGCGCTCTCGAAGGCCGACTTGCCCGAGGTGCGCGACGCATATCCGGCGTTGAAAAGAGCGTTCGCGAAGAAGAAGATCGCGCTCCACCTCGTCTCGGCCCCGACCGGCGCGGGGGTGCGCGAGGTCTTGCTCGCGCTCTGGAAGGTCATTCAGAAGAAGAAATGAGCGACAAGACCGAAGAGCCGACGCCGAGACGGCTGCGAAAGGCGCGCGAAGAGGGCGACAGCGGCGTGAGCACGCACGCGGCGCAGGCCGTCGCGTTCCTCGTCGCGGTCGCGCTCGCGCCGGCGGCGGTCGCGGCGCTCGCGTCGCGGTCGACCGAGCTCGTGCGGAGCGCGATCGCGCGCGCGGGGGACGCAACGATCGGCCCGGTCGATCCGACGGGGTACGCCATGCCCGTCGTCGCCCTCGTCGCGCCGATGCTCGTTGCTGCCGGCGCCGCGAGCGCCGTCGTCCAGTTCGTGCAGACCGGCGGATTCGTCGCGTCGAAGAAGCTCACGCCGAAGCTCGAGCGGTTGAACCTGTTCGAGGGGTTCAAGAGCCTCTTTTCGTCGGTGCGGGCGATCGCGGTCTTGCGATCGCTCCTCGCCGGGTCGATCGTCGCGTGGCTGGCGTTTCGCGGCCTCCGCGCGCACGCGCCCGACGTCGCGCACGTGGCCGGGCAAATCGGGCTCGTCGGGACGCTCGCCGGCGAGGTCGCGCACGGCGCGTGCCGCGACGCCGCGCTCTTCGGCGTGGCCGTGGGCGCGCTGGACCTGTTCGTCACGCGCCGCGCGTGGATGAAGCGCCTCCGCATGTCGAAGGACGAGGTGAAGCGCGAGCACAAAGAGAGCGAGGGCGATCCGCAGCTCAAGGCCGCGCGCGAACGCGCCCACCACGAGATGCTCGCCGCGGCGACGGTCGCCAACGTGAAGAGCGCGACGGTGATCGTCGTCAACCCGACGCACATCGCGTGCGCGCTGCGCTACGACGAAGAGGAGGGCGACGACGCGCCGCTCGTGCTCGCCGTGGGCGAAGGCGATCTCGCGAAGCGCATCGTCGAGGCCGCGCACGCGTACGGCGTGCCGGTGCTGCGTGACGTGCCGCTCGCGCGCGCGCTCGTCGAGCTCGCCCCGGGCGAGCGGATTCCGGAGGAGCTCTACGAGGCGGTCGCCGAGATCTTGCGCGCGGCGTGGGGCGAGAAGAGCGAGTGACGCGCCCGCAGGCGCTCATTTCTTCGTCGAGACCTCGTCGAACGTGATGTTCGCGAGGCTCGGGCGGCGGCCGAGCGCGACGAGCTGCACGCCGATCTTCTGCGCGCCGACCGCGGCGCCGACGCGCGCGAAGAGCTTCGCGAGGAACGCGAGGCACGCGGCCTGCGCGCGCGAGTCGCTCGCTTCGCGAGCGCGGGCGAGCGCGTCGAGGCCTTCGAGGAGCGCCTCGTCGGGACGGCCCGCGGTCTGGAGCGCGAACGCGAGCGCGAGCGACGCCTGGCACTGCACCGCGGCCGGCTCCGAAGTCGCGAGGATGCGGCTCTGGCGCAGCGCGCGGATCGCTTCGTCGATCTGGCCGCGGGACAAGCGCGCGAGCGCGCGCATGCGATCGGCGAGCGCCTCGTGCTCGCCCGTCGCGCGGAGCGCCTCGCTCGAGCGCTGCATCGCGCGGACGTTGCCGCTCACGAGCGCGCGGCGCCCGAGCTCCACCATGTTGGCGGCGAACGTCTCCGGATCAATCCCCTCCTCCTCGACGACGACGGGCACCCCCTCGTCTTCTTCCGGCGTCGCGCGCAGCCACGGCGAGCGCAAGTCGAGCTTGAGCCCGCTCGTCGGGCGATCGAGATCGATGCCGGTGCGCACGCCGGCGGTCGCGAGCTCGCCGCCGCGTAGCGCGGAGAGGTGCGAGTCGACCAGCACTTCGCCGGCGTGTGCGACGCGGCAAAGCGACACCGCGCGCAAGAGCGGCTCGCCCCACGCGAGGTCGCCGCGGCCGACGTCGGCGAGCTCGCCCTCGGCGATGCCGCACGTCCACTGCGCCTCCGGCGGCGCGGAGTCGTCGCGCAGCCCCGTCGCGAGGAGGATCACCTCCTCGATCGAGTCGAGGTCCCACGCGAACGCGACCGTCGTCGCGCCCCACGCGACGACGCGGGCGCCGAGCGCTTCGGCGCGGCGCGTGAGCGCGAGCGCGCGCTCGAGGTAGGCGTGCGACCCGCGCAGCGACGCGCCGGGCATCGGCATTCGGCAGCAGGCGACGACGAGGTCGCTCAAACGCGGATGCGCTTCTTCAGCGCTGCGAGATCTTCGTCGATCTCGCTCTCCCCCGTTTTCCCTGGTTTACCGCCCATCCCCCGCTCGAGGTCGCGAAACTTCGCCTCGAGATCTTGCTTCTCGCGCGTGCCGAGCGCGTCCTCCACCTCGCTCATCGCGGCGTTCTCCGCCTCGCGGCCTTCGATCTTCTCCTCGAGCTTGCGGAAGTTGTCGAAGGCGCTCGAGCCTTTCTTCGCGCCGAGGCCCTCGGCGCCGCCGCCACCCTTCGCTTGCTGCGCACGCGCGGCGATGGTGCTCTTGCGCATCTTTACGTCCTCGAGCTTGCGCTCCATCCGCTCGAGCTCTTCCTTCATCTCGAGCGCTTGGTCGCGCGCCTCTTGGCGCGACTTCTCGGCTGCATCCGCCTCGCCCGCGACGCGGCGCTTTTGCTTCAGCGCCTCGCGCGCGAGCGCCTCGTCGCCGCTCTTGAGCGCGAGCTCCGCGCGCTTGTCCCACTTTTCGGCTTCGCCGAGGAGCTCGTCGACCTTCTTCTTGAGCTGCTTCTCCGCCGCGACGGCGCTGATGACCTCTTGGCGGGCGGCTTTGAGCTGGTCGCCCATCTCTTCCACGTTGAGCTCGAGGAGCTTCTTGTCGTCCTCGGCTTTGTCGAGGAGCGCGTTGAAGTTGCTCGAGATCACCTTGCCCATCCGATCGAAAATCCCCATGCGACTTCCTCTGCTTCCGACACAACGTTATCACGCTGCAACGAACGTCAAGTAACGGTAATCTGGCTCTCGGATGCCCACTTGCAAGGAATGCGACGAGGACGTGGACGCGCTCGTGGCCGTGAAGGTGGACGGCAAGAGCCGAAAGGTGTGTGAGGACTGCGCCGAGCGGTTGCGCGAGCAGGCGGCGATCGCCGAGGAGAGCGAGAGCGTCGTCCAGGGGATGATGGGCTTCAAGGGCCGCCGCTAGCGATCGTCCCTTCGAGCACCGCGGCGTCGTCGAGGACCACACGGACGAGGCCGTTGCCGAGCCACGCGTCGCGCACGGCGATCGACGAGGCGATCGACGCGGGTCGGTCGAGCGCGCCGAGCGGCGCGACGTGGACGCCGGCGCCCACCGCGCAGATCCACTTCGCGCGGGCGCGCACGCCGACGAGATCGTCGCCGCCGAGCTTGGTCTCGGTCGCCGCGGCGAGCGCCTCGCCCGTGGCGCGCGACGCCCACGCGAGCGCGCCGCCATCGCCCACCGCGACGAAACCATCGCCGAGCGGCGCGAGCGCGCGCAGCGCGGACTTGCCGGCGACGTGCGCGTGGACGCGGCCCTGCGCGATCACGCAGAGCGTGCCGCGATCGCCGCACGCGACGAGCGCGCCCGACGCGCGCGAGACCGCGTGCATGCCGATGCCGCGGCCGATGACGTGCACGACCGCGCCGCTCGGAGGACAGTCGACGACGACGCCCTCGTCGCCGATCGATCCCGCGAACGCGACGTGCGATGCGTGATCGACGTGCGCGCCGCGGACGACGAGGTCGTCCGGGAGGGCCACGCGCGCGTACGCGCCCGACGCGCGAATCCACGCCGAGCGCTCACCGAACACGAGCGCTTCGCCCGCCGCGCCGAACGCGAAGCCGCGGACGAGCGCCGCGGCGAGGTCGCGCGGGAGCTCGCGCGCCGACCACCCCGAGTCGACGAGGAACCGCGCGAGCCCCGCGGGCCCGACGGCGAGCGCGCTCTCGCCGTCGTCCGAGAAGCGCGCGCGCGTGGCCATGCCCGCCGCGAGCGGCGGTGCGATCGCGACGAGCGGCTGGATGACGACGGCCGGCTTCGGCTTGCGCGGTGCTCCGCGCGTGGCGCCCGTCTCGACGCGCGGCGCGGGCTCGCGCGCTTCGACTTTGCGCCGCGGCGCGGGCGGCTCGGCCGGCGATCCCAGCGCGTCGAGGAACGCCCGCGCGCTCGCGAAGCGCGCCTTGGGATCTTTCGACAGCGAGCGTTCGACGACGCGCACGAGCTCGAGATCGAGCTCAGGGCAGACCGCGTCGAGCGGGATCGGCGGCTGGTGCTTCACGGCGCGCAAGAGCTCGGTCGCCGTCTTGCCTTCGAACGGGCGCCGTCCCGCGAGCGCGTAGTACAGCGTGGCGCCCGCCGCGAACACGTCCATGCGCACGTCCGCGCCCTCGCCGCGCGCCTGCTCGGGCGCCATGTACGCGGGCGTGCCCATGGCCACGCCGACGCGCGTGCGCGCGATGTGCCGCTCTTCGTCGAGCGGGCGCGCGAGCCCGAAGTCGAGCACCTTCACGAGCTCGTACGCGAGCGCCCCCTCGCAGACGAAGATGTTCTCCGGCTTCACGTCGCGGTGGACGACGCGCGCCTCGTGCGCGGCCGCGAGCGCGGAGAGCACTTGCTTCACGAGGCCGACGGCGCGCGCGGGATCGAGCTTTCCGCCCTCGCGCACGATCGACGCGAGCGACCGGCCGCGGAGGAGCTCCATGACGAGGAACGGCTCGGCGTCGCCGCCTCCTTCGACCCAGTCGAGCACCTGCACGATGTTCGGGTGCGCGAGGCCCGCGACGGCGAGCGCCTCTTGTTTGAACCGCAACGAGTCCTGCGAGTCGCCCGTCCGCGTGAGGACCTTCACCGCCACGCGGCGGCGCAGATCCGTCTGCTCGGCCTCGTAGACGGCGCCCATCCCGCCCTTGCCGAGCAACGAGACGATCTTGTAGCGACCGCCGAGGGTCCGACCGACGAGCGACATTCGACGTTCAGCGCGGATCGAGCGTGGCTTCGAAGGTGGCGATGCCGCTGGACCCGAAATGGTATTTGTTCGGCGTGGCGGCGTCCTTCATCAGCGCGCCGAGGCATCGCGCGGAGGCGACGTCGCCGGGCTCGTTCGGGGAGGGTTGGGCGATCGCGATGGTGCCGTCGCTGCGGAGCTGGATTTGCACGCGCGCCACGACCACCCCGCTCGCCGGCCGGCACCGCTGCCCTTGGGGAATGATCGAGCGCGCGAGCTCGTCGAGCGCCGTGGTGTTGACGTCGCCGACGACCTGCGCGGGAAACGTGAAGCGGATTCCCTTGCCGCCCACCGAAGGCGGTCTGCTCGACGGATGCGTCTCGGCGCCCGCGACGGCCACGATGGACGCGACGGGCGTGACGGGCGTGACGGATGCGACCGACGTCGTCCCGACGTTCACGGCGCTCGTCGCGACGGCTGGCTGTGCGGCAAGCGACGAGATCGGCGCACCCTGCTGCGACGCGGCGGCCGCTTGCGGCTGAAGGCGGAGCGTCACGAGCACCGCGCCGGCGGCCGCCGCGAGCGCGAGGCCGACCGCGCCGACGACCCAACCGAGCACGCCGGTGCTGCGGCGCTCGTCGCGGCTCGCGGTGCTCGGGGCGTGCGGAGGAGGCGGCGCCGTGCGCATCGTCACGGGATCGGGCACGCCGAGCGTCGGCACGCGCGGCGACACGATCTGCGCTTCGAGCGTCGCCGCGAACGGTTGCGACGCTGGCGGCGCGATGCCCATCAGCGCGCCGCGGAGAGCCGCCGCAAACTGCTCCGCGGTCGACCACCGCGCGTCGCGGTCGCGCGCGAGCCCGCGATCGACGGCCGCCGCGATCTCGGGCGAGACGTGCGGCGCGACCTGCTGAAGCGGCGCGGGCCGCTGCGTCGACACGGCCACGACGAGCTCCTCGTAGGTGCGTGCGGCGAACGGCAACCGGCCCGAGAGCATCTCGTAGAGCGTCGCGGCGACCGCGTAGACGTCGGCGCGCGCATCGGCGTGGCGGGCGCCGCCGAAGAGCTCGGGCGCCATGTAACCGGGCGTGCCGATCGCCGTCCCGTCGAGCGTGCGCGACGACGGCGGCGTGCTCCCCATCGAGTCGAGCTGCTTGCTCACGCCGAAATCGAGGATCTTCGGAAAGTCGGCGCCGGTCTCGTCGCGCGTGAGGATGACGTTCGGCGGCTTGATGTCGCGGTGAACGATGCCGAGCGCGTGGGCGGCGGCGAGGCCGTCGAGGAGCTGCGCCGCGATGCCCACCGCGCGAGCCGGCGGCATGGGGCCCGCTTGTTCGATCACCTCGGCGAGCGTCGGGCCCGCGACGAAGTCCATCACGATGAACACTTCGGAGGACCCGTCGACCCGCCCACAATCGAGCACGCGCACGACGTTGCGGTGTTGGACCGCAGCCGCCGCGCGCGCCTCTCCCAGCCAACGGTCGGAGTCGCGCGGGTGCAGGAGCTTGACCGCGAGCTCCTGCCGCGTGTGCACGTGCCTCGCGCGGTAGACCGTCGCGAAGCCGCCCGAGCCGAGCACCGACGTGAGCTCGTACCGATCGATCACACGCGGTAGCGACTCGGGCTCGGGCACCCACCGATGATACGGTGCGTGGCTCAGATCATCCAGAGCACCGCGTAGGCGATCGAGGTCGCGATCGCGAGAAAACCGAGCGGCACCTGGAAGCGGACGAGCCGGCGCCGGAGTGCGTCGCCCTTCTCGATCGCCATCGCGTTTCCGCGGAACGCGTACGTCGAGATGAGACCGAAGCCGAGGAGCATGCCGACGCCGAAGTCCGCGACGCCCGACGCGAGCAAGAACCCCCAGAGGAGCGGGTGCGAAGCGAGCTGACCGAGCGTGAGCACCGAGTCGATGAGCTCCCACACGCCCCAACCGAACATGCAAAGACCGATGTAGCCCTGGTACTGCGCGAGCTTCGCGAGCTTGTCCGCGGAGCCGGGGCTACGCCCCACGAAGAGCGACGACGCCGCGAGGATGCCTCCGCCCACACCGATGGCCGCTGCGATTAGTGCCAAAATCATCTTCGAAACCTCCTGGTGAGGCTCCCCTCTTCAAGCGCCGGGCCAAGCGCGATCGAGGCCATTTTCCCGCGGGATCCGCGCGGCGCGCGCGGGAGCGTCGGCAAGCGTTTGCCGGTTTCGGCAACGTGTATGCTGCGCGCATGAGCGAGGAGCGCTCGCGACGACGCCCCGATCCGGCGACACCCTCCGCGACGTCCCGCGTCGCGGATCCGTCGACGCTGCGGCGCGATCCGCCATCCGCGCGGGTGCCAGAGCCGTCGCTGCTCCTCTACCATCGCGACGGCGTGAAAGTCGCTCCGCTGCCGCCGGGGGCGAGCGTGGTCGTCGGGCGGTCCCATCCCGCGGACGCGGTCGTCGAGGACCCGAGCCTCTCGCGCCAGCACGCGCGGTTCACCGCCGACGAGGGCGGCGTCACGGTGGAAGATCTCGAGTCGACGAACGGGACTTGGGTGAACGGCGAGCGCGTCGAGCGCGCGCGGGTCGCCGTGGGCGACGTCGTGCGCGTCGGAGACGTCAGCGCGTCGCTCAACGTCGCGCCCCCGCGCGGCGTGTTCGGGCTCGACGGGCACGATCGCTTCGTCTCCGCGCTCGAGGACGAGGTGAAGCGCGCGCAGACGTTCGGCCGACCCGTCGCCGTCGCGATGCTCTCGGGCGAGCACGTGAGCCGGTGGGCGCCGCGCGTCGCGGCGGCGCTGCGGCCCGCCGACCGACTCGGGATCTACTCCGGCGACACCGCGCTCGTCATGCTCGCGGAGCTCGGGCGGGACGCGGCGCTGTCGCGCGCGCGCGAGCTCGCCGAGATCGCAAACGCGAAGAAGATCGGCGTCGCCGTGCTCCCCGACGACGCCGCGTCGGCCGACGAGCTCGTGTCCGCGGTGCGCGCGTCGCAAAAGCGCGGCCTCGCCGCGCCGTCGGCTCCTCCGGCGAGCATGATCGTGCGAAGCGCCCGCATGCGCGAGGTGCTCGACGAGATCGCGCGCGTCGCGCCGTCCGCCCTCCCCGTCTTGATCCACGGCGAGACCGGCACGGGCAAGGAGCTCGTCGCGCGCGCGATCCACGCCGGCAGCCCGCGCCGCGCGGCGCCGATGCGATCGATCAACTGCGGCGCCATTCCGGCGACGCTCGTCGAGGGAATGCTCTTCGGGCACGAGCGCGGCGCGTTCACGAGCGCCGACAAGACGACGAAAGGCCTCTTCGAGCAGGCCCACGGCGGCACCGTCTTCCTCGACGAAATCGGCGAGCTCTCGCAGGCCGCGCAGGCGGCGCTCCTCCGCGTGCTCGAGACGAAGAAGCTCATGCGCGTCGGCGGCGAGCGCGAGATCGACGTCGACGTGCGCGTCGTCGCCGCGACGCACCGCGATCTCGAGGCCATGTGCGACGAGCCGCGCGGAGAGCGCGGCGCCGCGTTCCGCCGCGATCTGCTCTACCGGCTCAACACCGTCGTCGTCGACCTGCCTCCGCTCCGCGCGCGCGAGGACGAGCTCGAGCCGCTCGCGCAGGCGTTCCTCGCCGAGGCGAACGTCGCGAGCGGTCGCGCGGTGCGCGGCTTCGCGCCGGCCGCGCTCGAACGGATGCGTCGCTACGCCTGGCCGGGCAACGT
>Ga0335085_10018023_pt1 | contig 10159 bp, 10 predicted proteins | sample Lox_Sample_45_FD_206712 | JGI IMG/M metagenome (GOLD analysis project Ga0335085, IMG submission 206712) | Soil microbial communities from Loxahatchee National Wildlife Refuge, Florida, United States - Lox_Sample_4.5 | ecosystem: Environmental > Terrestrial > Soil > Wetlands | place: USA... | reverse complement strand
CGCTCGACGAGCGGCACGTCGTCGATGTTGATGATCGGCTTTTCACTCATGACGGTTGCCCATCGGAGCGCTCGCCCCAGCGCCAGCGCCATTCGCCGTCGGTCTTGCGGCGGCTGAACTGCACAAAGCATCCGGTCGCGACGGCGACGCACGCCGCCCAAATCATCCACGCGACAAAATTGGGCCGGCCCGCCCAGAGCTCCATCGCCGCGATCGATATCAACAGCGCCGCCGGAAATGCAAAGGTCACGGCCCAACCTTCCCACGTCACGGGCGTGCATCCGTAACCATAACGCTTGGGCCTGAACCAATACTGCGTCATCGCTCTAGCCCACGCTTCCTTCAAGCGAGATCGAGATCAGCTTCTGCGCCTCGACCGCGAATTCCATTGGCAACTGCTGCAGCACGTCCTTGACGAAGCCGTTGACTACGAGCGCGGTCGCCTCTTCCGCCGACATGCCGCGCTGCTGGCAGTAGAACAGCATGTCTTCCGAGATCTTCGATGTGGTCGCCTCGTGCTCGAAGGTGGCGTGCGCGTTCTTGGCTTCGATATAGGGCACTGTGTGCGCGCCGCACTGGTCGCCAATCAGCAGCGAGTCGCAATTGGTGAAGTTGCGCGCGCCGGTCGCCTTGCGGTGCGCGGTGACGAGGCCGCGATAGGTGTTGTTGGATTTGCCGGCGGCGATGCCTTTGGAGATGATGCGGCTCGTCGTGTTCTTGCCGAGGTGCAGCATCTTGGTGCCGCTGTCGACCTGCTGGCGGCCGTTGGAGATCGCGATCGAATAGAACTCGCCGCGCGAATTGTCGCCGCGCAAAATGCAGCTTGGATATTTCCAGGTGATCGCCGAGCCGGTTTCGACTTGCGTCCAGGAAATCTTCGCGTTCGTGCCGCGGCAGTCGCCGCGCTTGGTGACGAAGTTGAAGATGCCGCCCTTGCCCTCGGCGTCGCCCGGATACCAGTTCTGCACCGTCGAATATTTGATCTCGGCGTCGTCGAGCGCGACCAGTTCGACCACCGCGGCATGCAACTGGTTCTCGTCGCGCATCGGCGCGGTGCAGCCTTCGAGATAGGAGACGTAGGCGCCCTTGTCGGCGATGATCAACGTGCGCTCGAACTGGCCGGTGTTGCGCTCGTTGATGCGGAAATAGGTCGACAATTCCATCGGGCAGCGCACGCCCGGCGGCACGTAAACGAACGAGCCGTCGGAGAACACCGCCGAATTGAGCGTGGCGAAGAAGTTGTCGGTCACCGGCACGACTGAGCCGAGATATTTCTTCACCAGGTCGGGATGCTCGCGGATCGCCTCCGAGATCGGCATGAAGATCACGCCGGCCTTGGCGAGCTCCGCCTTGAAGGTGGTGGCAACCGAAACCGAATCGAACACGGCGTCGACGGCGACGCGGCCGGAGCCGAATTCGACGCCGCCTCCTTCGTCATCGAGTTGCGATGGTTCGCCCTGCTTGCGCACGCCGGCGAGAATTTCCTGCTCCTTGAGCGGAATGCCGAGCTTCTCGTAGGTCTTGAGGATTTCCGGATCGATGTCGGCGAGCGACTTCGGCGCCACGAATTCCTTCGGCGCCGCATAGTAGTAGATGTCCTGATAATTGATCTTGGGATAGTCGACGCGCGCCCAGGTCGGCTCGCGCATGGTGAGCCAGCGGCGATAGGCTTCGAGCCGCCAGGTCAACATCCACTCCGGCTCGTTCTTCTTGCCCGAGATGAAGCGGATCGTGTCTTCGGAAAGGCCCTTGGGGGCCTTCTCGGATTCGATCTTGGTCTCGAATCCATACTTGTATTGGTCAACGTCGATACGGCGGACCTGTTCGACGGTCTCTTGTACGGCCGGCATTATCGTCCTCCACTACGGTTTCAAGGACCGCGGGTTGGATGTGTCGGTTATGGTCGGTTCGCTAGCGCGTGTTCGATCATCCCAATGAGGTGGTGGTTCAGGCGGCCAGGCCCGAATTCATATGCCTCTTAGGTAAGGACGAAACCACTTTAGTCAAAGCATCGAGCAGTTTTTCGATATCGCGTTCGCTGGTGCCTGCACCGAGGCTGACGCGCACCGCGCCTTGCGCCAGTGCCGGTTCCGCGCCCATAGCGGCGAGCACATGCGAGGCCTGCACCTTGCCGGATGAGCACGCGGACCCCGAGGACAGCGCGATTCCGTTGAGATCAAAGGCGATTACCGCCGTCTCCGCCTTCATGCCGGGAACCGCAAACAGCGTCGTGTTGGGCAGGCGCGGCGCGCTTTCGCCGAAGATCACCGCGCCCGGCGCGATCGCCTTGATGGCGGCCTCGATACGCGCGCGCAGCGCCGCCATGCGCGAGACCTCAGGCAGAGTGGCCGCGACTGCGGCCGCGGCGCCGAAGCCGGCGATGCCGGCGACATTTTCGGTTCCCGCGCGCAACCCGCGCTCCTGCCCACCGCCCTTGATCAGCGGTTCGCCGATCTGGATGTCGCCCCGGCGAATCAGGGCCCCGACCCCCTGCGGCCCACCGAGCTTGTGCGCGGAGAGGCTGATAAGGTCGGCGCCGAGCACTGCCATGTCGCAGGCGATGCGGCCGGGGGCCTGGACGGCGTCGACATGCAGCAGGCCGTTGGCCGCGTGCACAATCTCGGCGATGGCCGCAATCGGCTGGATGACGCCGGTTTCGTTATTGGCGAGCATCACCGAAACAAGCGGTCGTTCGGCCCCAGCAAGGACACGTCGAAGAGCGTGAAGATCGACGAGTCCCTCGCCGGTCACGGGCAATTCTTCGACCTGCCCGGCCGGAAAGCGGCCGCCGCCGCGCACCGAGGGATGTTCGATCGCCGAGACAAACAGCCGATCGCGCAAGGCCTTATCGCCGGCGAGCGCAAGGGCGGGTGTCAGCGCCAGCATATTGGCTTCGGTCGCGCTGCCGGTGAAGGTGACGTTTTGAGCCCTCGCACCGACCAGGCGCGCAACGCTTTCTCGCGCGTTTTCAATAAGATGACGTGCCGCGCGGCCCTCGTTATGCACCGAGGAGGCGTTGCCGGTCAGCGCCAGCGCCGCCGTCATGGCGACACGCGCCTCGTCGCAGAGCCGCGCCGTCGCGTTCCAGTCAAAATAGCCTCGGCCCGTCATCGTAAGATCACTACCGAATTACCTTTAGGTTCCCTATCCCCTGAAAAAGCTTGCTTTTTGCCCGGGGCATTGTGTTAGAAGCCGCCATCTCACGGCAACTTATAGCCTGTGCCGCGCCCGTGAACAGCCCGGATAGCTATATTTAGAATAATTCTAAAGTGTGGTCCGGACCGTGGTTTTGCTGGGGTGCCGGACCCAAACCCCATGCCGCGGATGGTCCGCGGCGAGCCTGCTTCGAGGTCTGACGCGATGCCTGAAGTCATCTTTACCGGTCCAGCCGGACGCATCGAGGGCCGTTACCATCCGGCGCGGCAGAAGAACGCGCCGATCGCCATCGTGCTGCACCCGCATCCGCAATTCGGCGGCACGATGAACCACCCGATCATCTACCAGCTCTACTACGCCTTCGTGCACCGCGGCTTTTCGGCGCTGCGTTTCAATTTCCGCGGCGTCGGCCGCAGTCAGGGTTCCTTCGATCATGGCACCGGCGAATTGTCGGATGCCGCCGCCGCGCTCGACTGGGCGCAGACCATCAATCCCGAGGCCAAGAGCTGCTGGATCGCCGGCTTCTCCTTTGGCGCCTGGATCGGCATGCAACTGCTGATGCGCCGTCCGGAGATCGAAGGCTTCATCTCCATCGTGCCGCCGGCCAATCTGTACGACTTCTCGTTCCTGGCGCCCTGCCCGTCCTCCGGCCTGATCATTCACGGCGACAAGGACGCGGTGGTGCCGCCGAAGGACGTCACCACGCTGGTCGACAAGCTGAAAACACAGAAGGGCATCGTCATCGAGCAAAAGGTGATCCCCGGCGCCAACCACTTCTTCGACGGCAAGGTCGAGCCGCTGCTCACCAATATCTGCGCCTATCTCGACAAGCGGCTGCAGAGCGCGCGCAAGCCGACCGCGGCTTAGCCGTTACGACTGCACCGAATAGCCGCCGTCGACGGGGATTGCCGCGCCGGTGACGAAGTCCGATGCGCGGCTCGCCAGAAACACGGCGATGCCGGCAAAATCCTCCGGCGCGCCCCAACGTTGCGCCGGCGTGCGCGCCAACACCTTCTCGTTCAAGCCTGGCACCTGTTCGCGCGCGGAGCGCGTCAGATCGGTATCGATCCAGCCGGGCAGGATCGTGTTGACCTGAATATTGTCTTTGGCCCAGGCAACGGCGAGCGCGCGCGCCATCTGCACGATGCCGCCTTTGCTCGCCGAATACGGCGCCGCATAGGAAATGGCGAAAATCGACATCATCGATCCGATATTGATGATCTTGCCGCCGCCGCGGGCGAGCATATGCGGATAGGCCGCCTGCGAACAAAGGAACGCGGCCGTCAGATTGGTATCCATGACGCGGTGCCATTCTTCCGCCGTCAGCTCTTGCGGCGGCTTGCGGATGCTGGTGCCGGCATTGTTGACCAGGATGTCAAGGCCGCCGAATCGTCGCGCCACGTCATCGATGGCCTGCTTGCACGACGCCTCCTGCAATATGTCGAGCTTGACGAATTCGCATCGCGCTCCCGACGCGGCGAGGTCGGCAAGCGCGGCCTCCGCCTTCTGCTGGTTGCGCCCGGCAATGGCGATGGCAGCGCCTGCGGCGGCAAGCCCCTTGGCCATGCCGAGGCCGATGCCGCCATTGCCGCCGGTGATGAAGGCGACGCGGTCTTTGAGGTCGAACAGGCCCATGTTGCAGACCCGCTGCTCCGCCGAACCCACTATGAGAACTTCTTCACCGCCAGCACGGCGTTGAGCCCGCCGAAGGCGAACGAATTCGAAATCGCCGCCGTGATCGGCATCGTCCGCGCCTCGTTCGGCACATAATCGAGATCGCAGCTTGGATCGCGACCGAGATAGCCAATGGTCGGCGGCGCGATGTCGTCATGCACCGCCATAACCGCCGCCACGAACTCGAGCGCACCCGCCGCCCCCAGCGCATGTCCGATCATCGACTTGGTCGAGGACACCGCGAGCTTTTTGGCGCGGTTGCCGAAGGCCAAATGCAGCGCCTTGGTTTCCGTGGTGTCGTTGGCCGCCGTGCCGGTGCCGTGTGCGTTCACGTATTGGATGTCCTGCGGCTTTAGGCCGCCGTCCTTGAGCGCGCCTTCCATCGCCCGCGACATGCCGCCCTCGTCCGGCGCCGTCAGGTCGCCGGCATCGGCGGTCATGCCGAAGCCGGCGATTTCCGCGATCATGCTGGCGCCGCGCGCTTTTGCATGCTCGAGCGTCTCCAGCACCAGGCAGGCGCCGCCCTCGCCCAGGATGAGGCCCTTGCGGTCGATCGAAAACGGCCGGCAGGCATCGGGCGCCATCACGCGCATGCCTTCCCAGCCGCGCACGGTGGCGAATGTGATACAGGCCTCGGTCCCGCCGGTGACCGCGCAGTCGACCATGCCGGAGCGGACCATGTGGAAGGCAACGCCGATGGCATGCGTCGCCGAGGCGCAGGCGCTGGCGATCGCGAAAGCCGGCCCGCGCAGCCCGCAAATCATGGTGATCTGGCTCGCCGGCGCGTTCACCATCAGCTTCGGAATAGTGAAGGGATAGGCGCGCGTCTTGCGTTCGTAATAGATGCGCCGCATGCAATCGTCATGCGTGGTCTGCCCGCCGACGCCGGTGCCGATGATGCAAGCCGTCCGCAGCGACAACGGCATGTCGAAGGTGATGCCGGCCTGCGCGATCGCTTCGCGCGCCGCCACCACCGCGAATTGCGAGACGCGGTCGAGCGTCGGCAGATCGCGCTCCTCGAAATGCTTGAGCGGATCGAACTCCTTGACCTCCGCCACCACCTTCTGGGTCAGCGGCTGCAGGTCGTCCGGCTGAACAACGGCGGACGAGATCGGACCGAGGCCCGATTTTCCCTGTTTGAGGTTCGACCAGTACTCCGCGACGGTGTGGCCCAGCGGCGTTACCGCGCCCAGCCCGGTGATAACAACCCGATGCACGTCAGCTCACGATGCTTTCGATTCTTTTTTGTCGACAATCGCCTGGACCGCCTTGACGACGGCGGCGACCGTATCGAATTCGGTGCGCGGATTATTGGTGTTGGCATTATAGGGAATTTCGATGTCGAATTTTTCTTCGAGATCGAAAATCATCTCGACCGCGTCGAGCGATTCCAAACCCAAGTCCTCCAGCCGGTCGGACAGCTCGACCGTCGGCTTATCCACCCGCTTTTTCTTGGTAATGATTTCGAGCACGCCACTCGTCACATCAGTCATCCGAACCTGCCCCTCTCACTTCTCGTCGCCCTGCTTTTCCAGAAGCCCCACGCGGGAACCCAATTCCGTCAACTTGTCGTTCAGCCGCTTCAGGCGGCACATGTAGTAGAAAATCTCCATCGCCCGTGCGTGCGGCAGTGCCGGAGTACCCCACACAAAAGCACCGGCCTCGATGTTGCTGCCGATGCCGGACCCGGCCCCGATGATCGCCTGCTCGCCCACCTGCAAATGGTCGCCGATCCCGACCCCGCCGCCGATGCGAACCCGATCGCCGACCGTCACGCTCCCGGCAATACCAACTTTGCCGCAGATCAGACAACTCTCGCCGATGCTGACATTGTGGCCGATGTGGACGTGATTGTCGATTTTCGTTCCATTGCCGATACGCGTGGTTTCGAGCGTGGCGCGGTCGATGGCCGTGTGCGCCCCGATTTCCACGTCATCGCCAATCTCGACGGTTCCCAGCGAATGGATGCGCGTGAGCTTGATGCCGGGCGTGAACGCCTTTTCCGACATGAGGTCAGGCGCATAGCTGAAGCCGTCGGAGCCGACGACAGCGTGGGCCTGTATAATGACGCGATCGCCGATGCTGACCCGGTCGCCGATGCAGACGCCCGGGTGGATCTGACAGTTCGCACCGAGCGCGACGTCGGCGCCGATGGTCACATGCGGCAATACGACCGTGCCCGCGCCGATATGGCTACGCGCGCCGACGACGGTATAGGCACCGATGCTGACGCCCTCACCCAGCACGGCGTCCGCCGCGATCACCGCGGTCGGATGAATACGCCGGTCGTGCGCCGGCCCGGGGTCGAACAGCTCGGTCAGCTTGGCGAGCGCCAGCCGCGTTTCTTCGACCGCGATCAGCGCGCGGAACGAACCCTCAGGCGCCGGATTTTTCTCGAACACCACCGCCGCCTGCGCCCGGCTGCCGGCGAGCGCCGCGGCCGCATCTTTGCTCATCGCCAGCGCCAGATCGGATGGCCGTTCGGCCTGCGTCGGATGCACGAGGCGGCCGATTTCGATTGCGCCATCGCCGTCCAGCCGGCCCCCGAGCGCCTGTGCGATGTCTCTGGTCAACATGAATTTCTGTCGTAAATTCCGATAATTAGCCGCGGTTATGGCGGCGAAAGATCATTGCGGGGGCGAAACTGCGCTAGATCGGCCATCCGGTCAACTGTGCGGACCGCTGACGATACCGCCCGGCAAAGCTTGGCGAACGCCGGTCGTCGTCGGGAACGTGAGGGGCAGTCCATTGAGCGTGCGCACCGCAAGATAGGCGAAGGCTTGCGCTTCGATCGCCTGCGACGACCAGCCGACCGCGTCGGCCGTCTCCACGCTCGCCGGCTTGAGCCGCTCGGCCAGCATGCGCATCAAGGTCGGATTGCGTGCGCCGCCTCCCGCCACGATCCAGGCGCGCGGAACAGCAGGCAGATGCGGCCGGATACGGGCGACCGAGGCCGCGGTCAGCGCCGACAGGGTCGCCGCACCGTCGGCGACGGAAAAATCCGGCAGTGCCATGTTGCCAAAAGCGAAGGCGTTGCGGTCGAGCGATTTGGGACAAGGCTGGTTGAAGAACGCGTCGTCCAAAACGCGCGCGACGAATGTTTCATCGACGCGTCCTTTCGCCGCCTGGTCACCGTCGCGGTCGAGCGGAGCGCCGGTGCGCGCGCGCATGAAGTCGTCGATCAGCGCATTGCCCGGACCGGTGTCGCAGGCGACCGGATCGCCGCCATCGACATAGGTGATGTTGGCGACGCCGCCGACATTGAGCACCACGATCGGATGCGGGCGTTTGAGGTCGCGCGCCAGCGCCTGATGAAACACCGGCACCAGCGGCGCGCCTTGGCCGCCGGCGGCGACGTCGGCGGCGCGGAAATCATGAACCACGGTCATGTCCAGCCGGCGCGCCAGCGCCGCGCCGTCGCCGATCTGCACGGTCAGCCGCATCGCCGGCTTGTGCAAAACGGTCTGCCCGTGAAAGCCGACCGCGGCGATGTCCGATCGGTCGATGCGTTCGGCGGCAAGAAAAGCTTCGACCGCCTCGGCATGGACATCGGTGACGAAAGCCTCGGCCTGCGCCAACACGCCGGGCCGCGCGTTGCGATCGGTGAGCGCGGCGCCTTCGGACAAGGCCTGCCGCAACAGCGCCCGCTCGGCATCCGAATAGGGCCGATAGCCGCTCGGCCCGAAGGCGACGCTGCGGACACCGTCGGTCTGCAAGAGCGCCACATCGACGCCGTCGAGCGAGGTCCCGCTCATCAGCCCAATCGCCCGCACCACCCCCAACGACCGCCCCTTGCTTCTCCGCGCATGATTTTATCCGAAAGCCGGTCGCGGCTGTTCGGCATCATGCGCCGTTTGACCCTGACGCCGGACCTGTTACACCACCGCCCCGTGCAGGCGACAAGCCGCCGCAAGAACCCGAGCCATGAGCGCCTATAAATCCGAATTTCTTAATATTTTGGCCGAGCGCGGCTTCATCCATCAGGTGTCGGATGCTGACGGGCTCGACTCGCTGGCGGCCAAGTCCGAAATCGTCGCCTATGTCGGCTACGACTGCACCGCGCCGTCGCTGCATATCGGGCATCTGTTGTCGATCATGATGCTGCATTGGCTTCAAGTGACCGGCAACAAGCCGATCACCCTGATGGGCGGCGGCACCACCCGGGTCGGCGATCCGTCCGGCCGCGACGAGACCCGCAAGCTGCTGACCTATGAGCAGATCGACGCAAACAAGGCTTCGATCCGCACGACCTTCGACAAATTCATCAAATTTGGATCCGGCAAGTCGGACGCCGTGATGGCCGACAATGCGGAGTGGCTGACCAAGCTTAACTACATCGAGATGCTGCGCGAAGTCGGCCGGCACTTCTCCATCAACCGCATGTTGACGATGGATTCGGTGAAGCTGCGCCTCGAGCGCGAGCAGGAGCTCTCCTTTATCGAATTCAATTACATGATCCTGCAATCCTACGACTTCGTCGAACTCGCGCGCCGCTACGACTGCAACCTGCAGATGGGCGGCTCCGACCAATGGGGCAACATCGTCAACGGCATCGACCTCGGGCGGCGCATGGGCACGCACCAGCTCTATGCGCTGACCTGCCCGCTCCTGACGGCGGCCTCGGGCGCCAAGATGGGCAAGACCGCGGCCGGCGCGGTGTGGCTCAATGACGACATGCTTGCGTCCTACGACTACTGGCAGTTTTGGCGCAACACCGAGGACGGCGACGTCGGCCGCTTCCTCAAGCTGTTCACAACGTTGCCGCTCGACGAGATCGAGAAGCTCACCGCGCTGCAAGGCGCGGAGATCAACGAGGCCAAGAAGGTGCTCGCCAACGAGACGACCGCGTTGATGCATGGACGTACGGCGGCCGACGAGGCGGCGCAAAGCGCGCAGACGACGTTCGAACAGGGCGGCATGGGCGACAGTTTGCCGACGCTTGCGGTCAATGTCGGCGACGGTGTCTTGGCGATCAGCACCAAGCTCGGCTTTACCGGTTCCAACAGTCAGGCGCGGCAGCTGGTCAAAGACGGCGCGATCTATCTCGGCGACAGGAAAATTGCCGACCCGAATTTCCGCCTGCAGGATGCAGACTTCGGCGGCGACGGTCGCGTCATGCTGCGCGTCGGCGCGAAAAAGCGCGCGATCCTGACGCGCGCCTAATGGCGCGCGCTAGCGCGCCGGCGGAATGAAATTCTGGTCGAAATTGTCCGGCGATGGGATGAATTTGCGCAACAGTCCGGGTGCGATCGCGGTCACCGGATTGACCGTGATGCGCGGCGCGCTCGGCGGGCCGGACGCCTCATAAGTGATGCCGACGAGGCCCTCG
>Ga0335085_10018018_pt1 | contig 10159 bp, 7 predicted proteins | sample Lox_Sample_45_FD_206712 | JGI IMG/M metagenome (GOLD analysis project Ga0335085, IMG submission 206712) | Soil microbial communities from Loxahatchee National Wildlife Refuge, Florida, United States - Lox_Sample_4.5 | ecosystem: Environmental > Terrestrial > Soil > Wetlands | place: USA: Florida... | reverse complement strand
CCGATACACTCGCCCTCTTTCCACTCCTTTTGCTCGCTGGCACCGCGGTTCTGGTCATGCTGGGCATCGCCGTGAAGCGGAGTCACCAGCTAACGGTAGGGCTGACACTCACCGGCTTCGCCGCTTCTTTCGTCTCGATGTTGGGGGTTGCCGCGGTCGTTCCACGGCAAGTGACCTCGCTCCTGCTGATCGACAGGTATGCCTTGTTCTACCTGGGGCTCATCATTGCTTCAGCGGCAGCCGTCGCAGTACTGTCCTACCAATACTTCGCGAAACACGACAGCCACCGCGAGGAACTTTATCTGCTGCTGGTTCTGGCTACCCTGGGCTGCGGGGTGCTGGTGACGAGCGTCCATTTTGCATCGTTTCTTCTCGGGCTCGAGATTCTCAGTGTTTCCCTGTACGGCATGGTTGCGTATTTCACGGACCATGGTCAGGCACTCGAAGCCGGCATCAAGTACCTGATCCTGGCTTCAGCCTCGGCGGCATTCCTTATCCTCGGCATGGCGCTCATCTATGCGGATACCGGCACAATGGCGTTCTCGGGCCTCCGGGATCTTTCGCTAGATAGGTCCAACCTCGCGCTCCTGCTGCCGGGTATCGCACTGGGCGTCACCGGAATCGGGTTCAAACTCGGCGTGGTCCCCTTCCATCTGTGGACGCCGGACGTATACGAGGGCGCTCCGGCGCCGGTCTCAGCCTTCGTCGCGACCACATCCAAAACCGCGGTTGTGGCGCTGCTGCTGCGCTTTCTCGCGGCCGAAACTCAGCAATCTGCGGCGGTGTACTTGCTGTTCTCGGTCATTGCAGTCGCCTCAATGTGTGCAGGCAATCTACTTGCGCTGCGGCAAAACAACGTAAAGCGCATCCTGGCCTACTCTTCGATTGCACACTTTGGATACATCCTGGTCGCGTTTCTGGCCGGCACAACCATAGCGGCTGGCGCCGTAGCCTTCTATCTGGTGGGGTATACGGTGACCATACTCACGGCTTTCGGCATTGTCACGGTCCTTTCAACTTCTGACGCCGATGCCGCCGATCTCGAAGACTACCGCGGTCTTTTCTGGCGGAGACCGGTGCTCGCGAGCATCTTCACGGCCGTGCTGCTCTCACTGGCCGGCATTCCCGCAACCATGGGTTTCGTCGGTAAGTTCTATATCCTCGCCTCCGGCGCGAATGCTGCAGCCTGGCCTCTGATGATTGTCCTGGTTCTGACCAGCGTCATCGGCCTGTTCTATTACCTGCGCATCGTGGTCACGCTTTTTTCCGCGGTGGCGGAGCCTCAGTCCTCCAAGCGGAGACTCGAGTGGGGCAGCGCTTTTGTCCTCGGCGGACTTGCGGTTCTGCTCATATGGCTCGGCGTGTACCCCGCGCCGTTGCTCAACCTTATCCGAACAACGATAGGTGGACTCAACTAATGGGGTGTCCCGTAACTCGCTGGACCTTAGGGTACAGATAAGGGCTGCGACGGTCCATAGGTGACCGGACTCATAACTGCGTCCGCTCGATCGCAGGGGCGGACGACATTCGACAAGAAAGAAGAGGAATAATTCAATGGAGTATCAGACGATCAATCCTTTCACAGAAGAACTAATCAAAACCTTTCCAATGCACACGGACGAGCAATTGGAGGAAATCATTGCCAAAGCCGAATCCGTGTATAAGAACGACTGGAGTCAGAGGTCGCTTGCAGAACGCAAGAAGATCGTCAAGAAGGCCGCCGCGATTCTACGTGAGAACGTTGATGAATTCGCCAAGCCCATCACGCTCGAAATGGGCAAGCTGTTCCGCGAAGCGCAGGCAGAGGTCACGTTGAGCGCGGACATACTGGAGTACTATGCCGATAACGCCGGGACCTTCTTGGCGCCGCGCAAGCTCAAGGTGGCGGAAGGGGAGGCTCTCGTGGAGAGCGAACCGCTCGGCGTGCTGTTCTGCGTGGAACCTTGGAATTTTCCCTATTATCAATTGGCACGCGTCGCCGGCCCGGACTTGATGACGGGCAATGTCGTTATCATCAAACACGCACCCAATGTCCCGCAGTGCGCGCTGGCATTCGAAAAGCTGTTTCTCGATGCCGGTGCTCCGGAAGGCGTCTACACCAACGTCTTCCTTTCGAACGAGCAGGCCGCGAAAGCGGTTGCGGACCCACGGATCAAAGGCGTCGCACTGACGGGCAGCGAAAGGGCGGGTTCGGCGGTTGCTTCCGAAGCGGGCCAGGCTCTCAAAAAGAGCACGATGGAGCTCGGTGGCAGTGACGCCTTCATTGTCCTGGACGATGCCGACTTGGATACCGCCGTCAAGTGGGGCGTCTGGGGGCGAATGAACAACACCGGTGAGTGCTGCGTCGCCGCAAAAAGGTTTATCCTCCACGAAACCATCGCCGACACGTTCCTGAAGCGATTCAAGAACAAACTAGAAGCGCTGGTTCCCGGCGATCCGATGGATCCCAAGACTACGCTGGGTCCGCTATGTACAAAAGGTGCGCTGGAGTTGGTAGAGAAGCAGATCCAGATGGCGGTCGACGGCGGTGCGAAGGTGCTCACGGGCGGCAAGCGGCTCAACCGGCCAGGCTACTTTTTGGAGCCCACAATCCTGACCGATATCACTCCGGAGAACCCGGCATTCCATGTGGAGTTCTTCGCCCCGGTAGCGCTGATCTTCCGGGTGAAGAATGAAAACGAGGCGATCGCCCTCGCTAACGACTCTCCGTATGGGTTAGGTGGATCCGTCATCACCAAAGATGTCGAACGGGGAAAGCGCATTGCCCGCAAGATCGAGACCGGAATGGTCTTCATCAACCAGGCGACATGGACCGCACCCGACCTTCCATTCGGCGGAGTGAAGAACTCCGGTTACGGCCGTGAACTCTCGGATCTGGGCATCAGTGAGTTCGTCAACAAGAAGCTGATCCGCGTGGCTTGACCACTTGGTGGTAGGTTTCGAAACCCCTGGTAACCGCTCCGGGCGCGGCCGTACCCTCCAGTCGCAATGACCTGGTCGAGGCGAGACGGGCGTGACACACACGCCCGTCCGTTCGGGCGTGTCATTCACTCCCAGCGGCGTTCGCATCCGAGCAGGAGAGAGAACGGTCCGGGCAAATTCTAACGTCTCTCGAATACCCACGGAAACTGCAACGCCGGTCCAGCGGCCTCTTCTTCACAACTGGTCCACCCGCCATGTCCCAAAACTCCACTCGCACGGCGGGCAGCATGGTGATCGGCGCACCCGGCATCGCCTGGCTGGGATTCACCGTGAAGGAGTAGGTCTTGTCGAAAAGGTTGTTGATATTGACCTGACAGTTCAGCCGGAATCGCTCGAACTGCCACCCACAGCTGGCCATGACGTTCACAATCGCGAAGCCAGGAATTATTGTCCGCAAGGTAGGTCACGCCATCGGGCGACTCGTAGTTGACCTGCCGGTGCGGGCGACCATACCGGCCCCGAACTTCTGCCCCGCGGGGCATCTCATACACCGCCCAAACGCTTCCGCTGTCGTAGGGAGCATCGGGAAAATGCAGGCCCTGAAGACTCGGGGTGTTCGTATCCTTCCAAGCAAAGGTGAGATCCGTACATGGGGCCAACTCCGCACCGCTGAATCTTGCGGGCCGACTGGTCGACCCGCACCACCTAGCGGGAGGACGGGGTGCTCGTGACCGCTCTTGGTCGAGCACCCTGCTCGAAACATCTGCTGATTCTTGCGTCTTCTTGACCTTGCTTTGATTAGCGCAGCGCGTGCGGGCTTCAAGGCACATTAGCTGGCCGGCGAACCCTGTCGGTTTACCAATTTGTCTGCACGTCTGAAGCGGCAGATTTCGGATCTGTCTTGCAGATCGGATTCAGTTTGTCATTTCCTCAGATATCAATGAGCTGAGTATAGGCTTCACGCTCACGCCGATGGCTGCGCGCCGTGTGATCGTCCGGCATGTCAGCGGCGATGACAAACTGTTTCAGAAAGAGGATGCGCTCGCGCGGGGCCACGCGCCCTCCGACCATAAAGATCAGGTAATTCAGATTGTCCCGGCAGAAGCGTTCGAATTCGTCGTCCTCGACGATGTAGGCGGTGACAGTGCCCCGTTGCTGCTGCTGGATTTCCAGCCTGCCCTCCGCGCCCCACTGTTTCACCGTGGATGGCGTCACTTTCAGCAGGTTGGCGATGGCCGACACGGAATAGATCATTCCACTGTGCCCGGCGCTCCTGTGGTGGTTGTAGATTTTCAGGTAAATCGTGCGCGTCGTTGTTTTGAATCGCCGGGCGATTTCCCGGATGCATGTGGTTTCAGACAGATCGATGATCCTGGCCACGTCTTCCTGGCTCCAGACCCGGCGGGCATTCGGCCGGCGGAAGCCAAATCGTTCCGCCAGGCGCCAGCATGGTTTTTCCGGGTAACCCGTGAGTTCCTGGAGTTGCTGCACAACCAACGCGCCGTCCTTCTTGGGTATTCTGGTTGACCTTACGATGCTTAATGCCTTTTCCGACCAGACGTAATGCTGGCGGGGCGATCGTGAGCGGGAATTCTCGAATACCATAGGCATGGGACTACTTTACGAATCTGACTCGTCTCCTTTCGCTGAGTTGAGAAATGGTGCTTCAGGCGTGCTTGGTGCTCCGTATGAAGCCAAGGCAAGAAATTGTTTGTAGGAGGAACGTTGCCTCTTTGCCCAACATCGATGATCGTGAATTTGAGCAGAAGCAGCAGAGTGTCGAAACTGCACACTAGCATGTAAACGTTATATCTAGTACTGCCGGGAAGTGGCATTTCGGCGCACATACGTGGCAGTCAAGCAAATATCTTGCCAAAATTCTCCACAGGTTTTCGCAAGTGAGACGGGTTTGGAAATCCGGTGAGTCCGCCGCACTCAACTTTTTTCAAGGTGCGTCATCATCATTATTATTATTCATGTCGCGGCATCCGTTGGCACAACAGATGATTCCTGGTCTGCGAGGGAGGAAGAACGAAAGGGCGAGCGAAACGCCGCCCGCCCTGTGTTTTGTTACGCAGGAGTGAGGATCTGACCTGCGACCTTGCTGATTTCGAGCTTGCGCTCAGCGTCTTCGGTCTTTCCCGCAACCCAGGAGACGGCGTTCGACAGCCGCCACATGGTGTTGCCCGCGGGCATGTTCACGGTGTCGAGCGAGTTGTAGGCTTCAATCACCGAATCCGCCTCGTTCTTTTGCAGCGCCTTGCGCAAGAGCTCGCGCGCTTGGGTGGAATCCACGGTTTTGCCGTTCGCCTGCCGGATCAGGTTCATTTGCTGTTGCAATTGTCCGGCGTTGAGCTGCTTCTGAATCACGTCTCGCAACGCACTCACTGTGGTCTGTGCGTCCAGTTGGTAAGTCCGGTGGGAGTAGACCATCGATTCATCCAGACGTTTGCCCAGATGGACCTGCCGCATCTCCTCCTGGGCGATGGCCAGGTTGGTGCACCAGATCCTCAGAAGGTATGCTCGGAGTGAGAGCGCGCCGTTGCCGAAGTCGGAGTTCTCGAGCGATAGCCCGAAAGCGACAACCTCGCCTGGTACCGGCTCATAGACCTCCGGCATGATCGCCTGGATGGCGATTTTGGTATCGGTGACATACCCCTCGTAGGGCAACGCTCCCTTCTCCCGCACCGCCGTGGCAAATGCTTCCACGATAGGACGCGAGTCGATGCGGCGGTAGGAGTCGGAAAGGAATCCTCGTACCTCCTGCTGCAAAGAACGCAGGAGATAGTGTTTCTTCTGAAACCGCCGGTTGAAGACGGTCTGGAGATTGTGGGCCAGTAACTGCCTCCCCCACGGCTCGGCGACCGACTGCAGGCTGTCGATGAACTTCACCGGCATATCGGTGGCTTGCGCCATCTGGTAAACGGCGTTGCGGTGCAGGGATTGTTCGATGGTTCCGTGCTCCCGATCAGGAACGGTCATGAGGATTTCGGGCAGGTTGTCGGCAGCGCGGAACTGCAGCGCTTCACCGCGCGCCAATCGGTCAGTCGGCTGGTTGCGCATGACGTGGTCGATAACGTTTGAGGCACGTGAGCGGCCACGCTCAATCAGAGCTTCGAGTTTCGAGACGGCTTGGTTCTTGGACTCGACGGTTGCGAGCATGAGATGGTTTCTCCTGGGATGAAGTTTGGTTAGGAGGTTGGGTAATAAAGCAGAGGCGACTGATGCTAAGTCATCCGCTGTGTTGGTTGATTGAGTGGTTGGTGTAGGGACAGAGACACGGCTCGGTGACACCGTGATTGCAGCGCCGCGAACCCGTGCATCGATGATGTTCGTTGCGTCTGCAGTGAGTGCACCAGCGCATACGTGCCCTGGGCGCACTTCTGCAGGCTTCGGCAGTCGTCATGGTTTTGAGTTTCATGGGAGTTGAGGAAGGAGTTACGTGGTCGGTGCGCTGCCCCTAGAACAGGGGCAGCTGCACCGCGAAGTCAGTTAATTGATCAGTGTGGTTTCCCGCGAAGGCACACGCGGGATTGGTTGCGTGGTCTGCGCCCGGCGGCATCGGGAACGTCGGAACGGTCGCACCGTTTCCTTCGCATACAGCTCGATGCTCTTCCATAGGTTCGTGCAGTCCAGAAGTGGGCAGGAACGCGCCCACCCGGCGCCAGAGGTTATCGGCGGATTCTCCGATTCCCTTGTTCTGCACCAGTTCCCGCGCCATGGCGGTGAGCATGTCGTCGTCGCCGTCGATTGCCTGCAGCCCATCGGAGGTGAACTTCCCTTCCATGGCCAAAGCGACCAGAAGTTTCTTGCCCATCAGGCGTAAACAGACCTCCTGCATCGTGCCGCTGTAGGCGAAGAACTTCACCTCCACCGGATGCTTCTGCCCTATGCGCCACGAGCGCCGACTGGCCTGCCGCAGAGTGTGCAGGGAATACCCGGTTTCGTGGAAGAGGATGGTTGGGAACTCAAGTAGGTCGAGTCCGGTCTCGACCAGCTTGGGATGGCAGATGACGACGTCGATCCCGCGCTTCAGTTGCTCGCGGTACCAGGCCTCGCGTTTATGCGTGGGCACGCTGGCCCGGAGCACTCCCGCGCGAATCCCCTCGGCTCGCAGCAGTTTCTCCAGCCGTGCCGTCACGTCGTGCTTGTTGGTGTAGACGGCAAAGACCTGGCACTTGCGCCCGCGGGCAAGCTGAGCCTGGATTTCCCCGATGAGAGCTCGCTCCTTGGGATAGACCTTGCTCTCATCCAGATCCTCAGGTTCCGCGATGATGAAGCTCTCGCGCTGCTGGGTTTCCGGGTTGAAGCGCGTGCCGTAGAGCGTGCCCAGTCCGTAGGGATGGTCGGGATAGACCAGCAGCGCATTGAGCATGGTGCTCAGCACGCTGCGATTGCCGCGATGCTCCTGCAATGTTGCGGTAATCTCGTCCTCCAGTTGCTCGTAGGCTGTTTTCAGCGCGCCCTCCAAGGCAACCGGAATCACATCTTCCTGATACGCCGGAAGCGCATCGGAGATGTCCTCCAGCGAGACGAAGGCGCAGGTGTCCATCAGGTACTTACCGAAGAGGAGGGGTGATGCTCCGGGTTTGCGGCGGATCGTCACCTCCGTCTTGTTCTTTTTGGAGCAGGCGTTGTCTTCGATCTTGGTGCGCTCGATGGTCTCGATCACGCCAAACTCGTGCGTAAATCGTTCTTTACCTGCTGAGCCCCAGGTGAACCCGTCCCTCACCATGCGGTTGGCATCGACGCGGAAAAGGGTGTTATAGAGATCGTCGGCATAGCCGCTCAGAAGAGTGCCGGTTAAACCGGCGACTTTCCTGGCCACTCTTGCCAGCACACCGAGAGCGTTGCCCTGTGCCGTATCGCCGGCGAGCTGGTGGACCTCATCGGCGATGGCGTAGTCGAACCACTCGGGCATGTAGCGGCCCATGAAGTCAGCCGGTGCCATGCGCTGGATCTTGTTGCGATCCGCCTGCCAGAGCGCCGAGTAGTAAGCCGTTCCGCCCTTGTCTCTCTCGACGAACTCGTGTAGGCGCTTCTTGTCGAAGTCACGGACGTTGAGAAACTCGTCATCGGTGGAGATGGGCTTCGAGGTGTCCGGGTTTAACACCAGGCCGAGGTGCTTTCCGGCGCGGCCTTTCAGGTAGACGTGTTTCCAGAAATAGCCGAGCTTGGCCCGTTCGCGACCGAATATGAAGATAGAGGATTCCGGACAGACCGTCCGCCATCCCTTTGGCCCAAGCAGGCGCAAATCAGCCAGGGTGGTGTGCAATCCCTCGCGCACGATCTCGCCACGGCGGAGGCGGACTTCGTTGACCCCATGCGGCTGCCTGGGATCGCCGCCGTTACGCATGTCGTCGATCAGGAAGACTCGTACTCGGGGTAGCGTGAGGAAGGTTTCGCGCGCCCATTTCTCGACCAGATGCGGCGGAGCCATGACGATGCCGGAAAATGGTTTGCCTTGCGCATGGACGAACATCATGCCCAGGGCGATCAGGGTTTTGCCCGCTCCACATTCGGCTACCACATGAGCGCCACGGGAGATTTGCCAGCGCCTGGCGACACCCATGATGGCGAGAGACTGGGCCGGGTAGGGTGAGCGGAGCAGGCGGGAAAGCTGAGATGAGGGCGGATCTTCTGGACTGTGCAGGGGAGGGTACGAAGCAAGGATGCGCTCCCCCAGCTCAGTGGCATGGCAGACCATATATTGGCGAATCGAGGACGGAAATGACATGTGTACTCCGCATGGAGATGAAGTTTTGTTGAGTTAGAACTGGTTAAGGCGAGGTTTGGGAGGTCGGTACGGCAGAGGGTTGGGTCAGGCTGGCGCCGCGGAGTCACAGACCTCCGCGACTTCCGCGGCCCTTTGCTTCTGAGGCCATGCACTCGCGGGTGAGGAACTGTGACAGGAGTGAGTTGAGACAGTTCGCCACCATGGGCAGGCTGTCGCCCATGTTCTCGATGGTTTCTGCGATCTTTGTGTGCCCTCGCTCGCGCTCGTGCCGGGCATCTTCGGTTAGCGCGTTGGCGGTGCGGGTCAGAAGCTCGCGAAAGCTAGCAGCATATTCATAGCGCACCGAATGGCGATAACGCCGGATTGCCGCCTGTGAGACAGTCAGGCATTCGTTTATCGAATGCAATGCGGCTTCCTGGTACGGCTGGGGCTGTTGCCCGCCGGCATTCCATGCGCGTAGCAATTCCGCACGAGTGCGCTGCAAGAGCTCGCAAGCAATCGCTAGCTGCGCAGTATTCTCGGTGTGTTGAGCAAGTGTCAGCTCAATGTTGCTGCGCTCCAAGGTGACATAACGGCACAGAGGATCACCTTCACGCAGCTCAGCACTGAGCCGATTGAAAGAATGGTTATTCAATGTGGACTCCGGAGATTGCGTAGTCTTATGAGGGACAGGTGGTGGTTGGCTTTTTATTGCGCGGCTAGCAGTTGCGGATACTTCGGACCCAGGAGATCGACAGGGTTGGCGGTCGCGGGCCAATGAACAGGGCCGTTCGTCGTCGGGAAAGAAAGCTTCCTTTGCCGCAGTCCCTGCTCGATCAACTTGAGCAGTTCCTGCCGACGGGTCTTCACGGCCACAGCTCGATATCCGAAGCCAGCGAGAGCCTGGATTCGTTTGCGGCGCTTCAACTCGGACAGGAACCAGCCCGCCCATTCCGGCAGTGCCGGAAGCCCAAAGTGTAGAACCAGCGACGACCAGACAAACATCGGTTCTTCACTGATGAGCAACAGCCGGTCCTGCTTGGCATTGCCGACCAGCTCCTGCGACAGCCCTATCAGGTGCCGCAGTGGACGCCGCCGACCGGCTACACCGATGGGACCGCGAAGGCACGTGGGCGTCTCCCCGAGCGAGACGATCCTCTCGACACCCTCGGGATCGATGGCGGTGAAGGGATCGTTGTTGACGAAGGCGGCGGCCAGCGCGCCGATTTCCATGTCGCCGCCTACGACGGAGACCAGATGGGCCTTGCTGTCCTCGCCAATCCAGGCGCTCAGATGGACCCGGATGTGCGTCCGTGTCTTCTCCGTGCGCCGCAGGTAAACCAGTTCTCCAAATCGTTCATGCGCATTTTTCATCGCTCGTCGCTTTTTCCTCCGTTTCCTTGAGTACGAGAACACGGCCGCTTTTGTAGGCGAGGGTCAGCTCGTGGCTGAAGCGTTCCCGCCGGCGCACGATCTGGTACCCGTCTTCCTCTTCGTGATAGACGTCAACGTGTTTTACCG